>Ga0055584_100007953_pt1 | contig 10384 bp, 6 predicted proteins | sample OSDHelmetaG_FD_58716 | JGI IMG/M metagenome (GOLD analysis project Ga0055584, IMG submission 58716) | Pelagic marine sediment microbial communities from the LTER site Helgoland, North Sea, for post-phytoplankton bloom and carbon turnover... | ecosystem: Environmental > Aquatic > Marine >...
GATCCTGTTCGTAGGTTTGCGCATTCATGGCGACCATTACATCGACTCGATCCGAGCGTGACTTGTAGCCGCCCGCCGTCACCCGAACTTCATACCATGTCGGCAGGCCCTGAATATTCGATGGAAAATAGTTCTTGCCGACCACGGGTATGCCCATACGAAAAATGGACTTCATCAACAGGCCATTGGCGCTTGCCGAACCGGTGCCATTAACAGTGGCGATTTTTATGACGACGTCGTTTACGGAAGCCACACGTTTTTCCTGTTTACGCTGCGGTATGCCTTGGCAACGTGGCACCGCGGTCGTCCGCGGCTTCGTCACTGGCATACGGAATCAATACGGTAGATTTCTGCATGTCCCAGGCGCCCGTCGGGCATCTTTCGGCGCATAGCCCGCAGTGGACACAGAGATCCTCATCCTTGACCATCACCCTCTGGGTTTGCGGCAAGTCAGCAGACACATACAAGGCCTGCTCGAAATTCTCGGCGGGTGCCGAGAGCCTCGCCCTGAGTTCATCATCAGGGCCGTTCTTAGTAATCGTGAGGCAATTAACCGGGCAAATGTCGATACAGGCATCGCATTCGATACACAGACTTGCGCTGAAGACTGTCTGGATGTCGCAGTTAAGGCAGCGTTCGACTTCCCTTGCCGCCTGCTCGGCCGAAAAACCCAGCTCGACTTCAATGTCCAGCTTCTTAAATCTCTCTTTCAGGTCCACGTGCGGCATCAAGCGCCGGGAGGCCGGATCATAATCGTTGGAGTAGCTCCACTCGTGCATGCCCATCTTCTGACTCGACAGGTTTACGCCCCTCGGAAGTCGCTCGGCCAGATTCTCGCCCTGACAGTACTTGTGAATCGATATCGCCGCTTCATGACCATGGGCGACAGCCCAGATAATGTTCTTCGGCCCGAAAGCCGAGTCGCCCCCGAAGAAAACACCGTCGCGAGAACACATCATGGTCTTCTCTTCGACGACCGGGCACTCCCACTCATCGAAATCGATGCCGATATCGCGCTCTATCCAGGGAAAAGCATTGTCCTGACCAATCGCAAGAATCACATCGTCGCAAGGAATTATTTTCTCACCAACTACCGTGCCGCGATCAATTCGTCCCTTATCGTCAACCTGGTATTCCATTAATTCAAACGTCATACCGACAAGCTTGCCGTCCTCAATAACAAAATTCTTCGGCGAGTGATTAACGATGATTTCGACGTTCTCTTCCTCGGCGTCTTCGAGTTCCCAGTCAGACGCTTTGAAAAATCCACGCGGCTTGCGCGCCATGACTTTTACATCATCAGCACCAATTCGGAGTGACGTACGGCAGCAGTCCATCGCCGTGTTGCCTACGCCGATGATCAAAACCTTTTTGCCAATGCGCTCGATGTGATCGAAGGCGACCGACTCGAGCCAGTCGATGCCGATATGGATGTTTTCGCTATCGTATCGACCGGGTATATCCAGATTCTTTCCGCGCGGGGCACCGGTGCCGACAAACACGGCATCAAAACCTTCAGCCAGCAATGCCTGCATGCTGTCGATACGATGATTGAGCTTGAGATCGACACCCATATCGACGATATAGCCGATTTCCTCGTCAAGTACTTTTGGCGGCAACCTGAACTGCGGAATATTGGTTCGCATGAGGCCGCCAGTCGTATCCAAAGCCTCGAAAATCGTAACCTCGTAGCCTAACGGCGCCAAATCATTCGCGACGGTGAGTGAGGCGCAGCCAGCTCCAATCAGTGCAACTTTCTTGCCGTTACTTTGCGCGGCAGCCTTGGGCAGGCGGTGCGTGATGTCTTCCCGATGATCCGCTGCGACACGTTTCAGCCGACAGATGGCGACCGGTCGATCTTCGACCCGACCGCGCCGGCAGGCAGGCTCGCAAGGCCGATCGCAAACTCTGCCGAGAATGCCCGGAAACACGTTCGATTTGCGATTTTCGATGTAGGCGTCGCCGAAACGACCCTGGGCTATGAGTCGGATATATTCGGGAACATCAGTATGTGCCGGACACGCCCATTGGCAGTCTACGACTTTATGAAAATAATCAGGATTGGAAGTATCAGTCGGTTTCATTTCCATGCCATGCGGGCAACCTGTTGCAACCCGACACGCTGTCCGATCCTCTGTTGGCCGCTAGCATAACGGGATCGAACGGAAAGTAAACATTTATCGTAATCTCCCGTAGTCGAGACGTCGGCCGGCGACAACTCCCGTTAATTGTCCATCGCTATAGACGACCTGGCCATTGATTATGGTCGTATCGATCGATGCGGAGAACTGGTGCCCTTCGAAAGGCGACCAGGCGCATTTGCTGAGCAGGTTCGCACTCTCCACTCGGTAGGGTGTATCCGGATCGACGATAACAAGATCAGCGTACCAACCCTCACGGACGTAGCCGCGTTCTTTGACACCGAATATGTCGGCTGGCGCATGGCAGCTGCGCTCGACCAACAACTCGTAACTGATCTCGCCGCGTTTCGCGAGGTCGAACAGCGTCATTACGGCGTGCTGAACGAGCGGCAGTCCGGCCGGCGCTTTGAAATAACTGTTGTTCTTTTCGGCCAGCGTGTGCGGCGCATGATCCGTGGCAATGATGTCGATTCGACCGTCATTCAGGGCTTCGATGAGCGCCAACCGGTCAGCACTGGTCTTTATCGCCGGGTTGCACTTGATCCGCGTGCCCAGCTCGTCATAACGGGACTCGTCAAACCACAGATGATGCACGCACACCTCGGCCGTGATGCGCTTCTCCGAGCGATGTCGCGGTGAAAACAGCCCCATTTCGATTGCTGTCGTCAGGTGCAACACGTGCAGCAGCGCGTCATGCCGCTGCGCCAGTTCCAGCGCGAAGCTTGACGACGTCAGGCAGGCATTTGCAGAACGAATACGTGGGTGTTCCGACATCGGCACGTTGTCGCCAAACTGCTCCCTTGCATGTGCCTCATTCTCCCAGATGGTCGGCGAGTGCTCACAGTGAGTGACGACCATGATCGGCGCCGATGCAAAAATACTGTCGAGCACCTCGGGATCATCAACGAGCATATCGCCGGTCGACGCACCCATGAAAACCTTGATGCCGCACGCTTCATTAAGCTGCAACTTCCGGATTTCCTCGATGTTGCGATTTGTTGCACCAAAATAGAAACCGTAATTGGCCGTGCAGCGCTGCTTGGCACTGCGATACTTATCTTCCAGGGCCTGCCGCGTCGTCGTTTGCGGATCGACGTTGGGCATATCCATGAAACTCGTAATACCGCCCGCAGCGGCGGCAGCTGACTCGGTCGCAAGGTCGCCTTTATGCGTAAGTCCGGGTTCCCGGAAGTGAACCTGGTCGTCAATCATGCCGGGCATCAAGAAGCAGCCGGCTGCATCGATGACGTCGACACCGCTTTGGGCTGCAATCGCCTTATCGATCTTCGCAATCCTGTCGCCCTCGATGAGAACATCCGTATCGCGGATTTCGCCCTCATTGATCAGGCGCGCATTTTTGATCAGCAACTTGTGCAACGTCGCGAACCCTTCGTTGATTGTTTTGACTATTCGAACCGCATTGGAAGATCCGAGTATGCGAGGGTTCCGACGCAAATGCGAATGTCTTGTTACCGGGTCGCCCTGGGCACCTCGACGATCCTGCCGGCACGCGCTATGGCGCTCTCACGATGCGCAACACTGACGATCGTTAGCTCCAAGGCCTCCAGGTTATCGAGAACCCTGCGCTCGGTATCGCCGTCGAGCTGACAGGTCGCCTCGTCGAGAAAGAGTACCCGCGGTTGCCGATACAGGGCGCGCGCGAGGAGAATTCGCTGCATCTGACCGCCAGAAAATCCGCTGCCACCGGCGATAATCGGCGTGTGTACGGTCATGGGCAGCCCTTGCAGGTCGTCCCAGATGCAGGCTGCGCGCGCAGCCTCCCGGATCCTGCCCATCTCCGGAGACGCATCAAAACAGCCGATATTGTCGGCAACCGAACCCTGGAACAGCCGATCATTCTGCAGTACGACACCGTACTGGCGCTGTAGATCCTGCCGATCCCACAGCGGCAGCTCGACGCCATCAACTAAAATCGCGCCACTATCCGTCTGCAGGCTTGCGCACAGCAATCGCAGCAGCGTTGTCTTACCGGCGCCTGACGGTCCGACGAGGGCGACGGATTCACCTGCCTCGATTCGACAATCGAAACGCTCCAGAACCCGGCGACCCCCGGGATATCGGAACGAGATTTGCCGACACGCGATATCTCCCTGAACACGCCGCCGGATTGCCCCAGCTGGTGAGGCAGGCTCGACTGGCTCAGCGACGACTTCCGCCACTCGTTGTATATGGGAGCGCAGCAGGTATAGCTCGCGAATCGTCGCGGTGAGCTGCAGCACCGCCGAGCTCAGACGGCCACGAAGAGTCATAAATGCGAACAGCGTTCCTAGCGTCAACTGCTTGCTGATGACGCCGCTGATGCCTATCGCAAGAAATAGCAGCTGTTCGGCAGCGCCCAAAAGCCCATGCAAGAATGCCGCGATAATTGCCAATCCGGCCTGCTGCGCTCCCGCGTTGATTGCCGTGCTGAACGCCTGTTGCCAGTGCGCAAGTCGATGAGACTCGAGACCCAGAACGCGCAATGTCTGAAATCCACGCAACGACTCTATCAACGAGTTGTTCGCCTGCGCCGTCGCGACGAGCGACTCCATGTTTAGCGAGCGGGTTATCGGCAGCATCGCACCGTGCACACCCGCGATGACCAGTAGTGCGGCAGCGGCGACCAGGGTCAGTTTTGGACTGTAATAAAGCATGACAACCAGCGTTGTGATGACGATCACGACCTGCACCATCCCGGCCAGCGCGGTTTCCAGCAAAGCCTGGCGGATCGGCCGCAGCGACTCAAGGCGCGACAGCAGGTCGCCGACAGATCTTTGCGCAACCGTTCGAACCGGCAGATGCAGTAGATGGCGGACGACGGCTGTGGTGCTGTCTGTCGCCAGGCGCGTACCGGCGTAAAGCGCTATCCAGCGTCTCAATGCGTCGATTACCGTCATCGTCAAGAGCACCAGGCCAACGCCCATGAGCACTTTATGGAGCCAGGCCTTGTCCTGGCCGAGAACGATCTCGTCTATCAGTAGCTGGGTCGCAACCGGCACAACCAGTCCAAGTATCTGCGTTATAAACAAGAGAAGCAGCATCAGGGCCGTGAATCTTGGCAGGCCCTCGAATGATCGCACCAGTCCGACCAGCAGTGAACGCCGCCTGGAGGCCTGTGGAACGAAGTCCGGTGACCGCACGAACTCCACAGCAATTCCGGTAAAGTCTTTGTCCAGCTGGCGCCAGCTAACGTGCCGGCGGCCTGCAGCCGGGTCGAGCAACACCACACCGCGACGCCGAACGCGTGCCAGCACGACGAAGTGGTCGAAACGCCAGTGCAGGATCGCCGGCAATGCCAGGCGAGGCAGTTCGTCGATTTCGAGCCGTACGGGTCTCGGGATCAGGCCTAGCGCATCAGCGACCGCCAGCACGGAGCGTAGTGACGGGCCTTCGTTTAGCGCCGCGAAGCGCCGGCGCATGGTTGCGAGATCGAGTCGATGTCCAAAATGCCCGGCGATCATCGCCAGCGATGCCAGCCCACATTCAGCTTGCTCGGCCTGCAGCACCAGTTCGCAGCGGCTACGCAAGATCCGAGTCCGTTGCGCCGGGTGCACGAAATAGCCAGCGATACAGCGGCCAACGGCGGCGCACGATCTGCGCCTTGAATGCCGTTCCTGGCGGCAATGGCCATACGCGGCCGCGGGCCTCTATGCGAGCGGAATCGAGCCTTGCACGTATCTCAAAAACAGCGCCCTGAACGGCACTCGGGGCGTTGACTTCGCGCGCCGGGAGGGCGGCCGCTGAAATCGCTGTGATCACCGCTGACTGGGTGCCGAACAGCTGGTGTGGATACGCCGACAACTGCAATTCGACGCGCTGCCCCGTGGTGATCAAGGCAGCATTACGGGCACTGACAAAAAGACGCGCTTCAAGCAGATCGGCCGGATCGTGCAAGGTCAAAATGACCTGGCCCGACTGCACATAGCTGCCGCGGCGGACCGTGAGCCCGGCGACAATGCCGCCGCCCGGTGCCGTAATTTCGGTGGCAGAACGCTGCTCGAGAGCCGCAATTTCGCGCATGATCTCGCCACGGCGCATCTTGCCGCGTGTCTGCAGCAAAGCCGCCGCACCAGCGTCGTTTGCAAACTGCTGCTCAAGCAGCATAAGGGCTTCCTGCAAGCCCATGACGCGCTGCCACGCCGACGCGCTCGCCGCCTGAGACTGCAGCGTCACGGTTGTGGCCTCCTGCACTCGCTGCTGCGCTAGCAAACCCCGGGTTGCCAGCGCATTCAGCCTGGCGGCAAATTCCCCCTGTAGAGCGGATTCCTGCCGATAGGTCTCGTGTTCCTGCTCAGCGACCTTAAGCCTCCGCTGGAGCAGGTGTCTGCGCCGCTGTTGGTGCTCACTGCGCGCAGCGATCATCGCCAGTTCCTGGTCGATCGAGGTCTCGAGCAGGGTGAGTTCATTGTGCAAGGATGCAAGTCGCGCCAGGCTTTCGGGCTGTCGCTCCGGTGCTCGTTCAGTGTCGACCAGCCGCAGCAGCGCTTGGCCCTGAGCCACCACTGCACCGTCGCTGACAGCTATCTCATCGACCCAACCTGACTGCCGCACACGAACTTTTAGCAGGCCGGCGCGCGGCAGCAGGACACCGGAAGCTGGCACGCGCTCCGGAACTTCGATCACAAGTGCCGCCAGTGCGAGGCAACCCAATGCCGCCAACGCAATGATCGCCACCGGCAGCGCGGTTGGTGGCGAGATGATTTGCACGGTCGAGAACCAGCGATGTCCCAACGCCTCAATCGCCGAATTGCGAAACAGATCTTGCTTTGCGGTCATGACAATCATGCAAGCACGCGACAGGTAAAGTAACGAGCAGCCATTTCCGGCAATTTGCAGAAATTTTGCGAGCTGGCGCCGGGTGTGCGATAACCCGACCTCTAACGAGTTTCTGGTCGGACAATGAATAATTACGTCGAACAAATCGAGCATTCGCACGTTTACGATGTCGCCATCAGGTCGCCACTCGAATATGCGAGCACTCTGTCATCGCGGCTGAACAACCGCGTCTGGCTCAAGCGTGAGGATTTGCAGCCGGTATTCTCCTTCAAATTGCGCGGCGCCTATAACAAGTTGGCGTCCCTGACTGACAAGCAACTCGCAAACGGCGTTCTCTGCAGTTCGGCCGGCAATCATGCGCAGGGAGTCGCCCTGGCGGCCCAGCGCCGTGGTGTTCGCGCGCTGATCGTCATGCCGATCACAACGCCAACCATCAAGGTCGACGCAGTCCGGTCGCTGGATGGCGAAGTCGTTTTATTCGGGGACAACTACGATGCGGCCTATGCCCATGCACGCGAACTTGAGCGTACCGAGGGACTTGTCTTCATTCATCCATTCGACGATCCCGTGGTCATCGCCGGACAGGGCACGATCGGCATGGAAATACTGGAGCAGGCGAGCGAGGATATCGATGCGATTTTCGTGCCGATTGGCGGCGGTGGCCTGATCGCCGGCATCGCGACCTACGTCAAGTCAAAGCGCCCCGACATTCGCATCATTGGTGTCGAACCGGAGGACTCGGCAGCGATGGGCGCCTCCATCGCGGCAGGAAAGCCGGTGACGCTCGATCATGTCGGAATATTCGCTGACGGTGTTGCCGTGCGCCGCGTGGGCGATGAAACGTTCAGACTTTGCCAGCAATACGTCGATGAAATCATAACCGTGGACACGGATCAGATCTGTGCGGCGATTCGCGATATCTTCGAAGACACGCGATCGATCGTGGAGCCCGCCGGCGGACTCGCTATTGCCGGGATGAAGAAATATATCGCGGCAAACGGCATCCGGAACCAGTCGTTTGTCACCATCAATTGCGGCGCAAACGTCAATTTCGACAGGCTGCGACATATCGCCGAGCGCGCTGCAGTCGGCGAACAGGCCGAGATGTTGCTGGCCGTCGAAATCCCCGAGGAGCCCGGAAGCTTCCGCAAGTTTTGTGAAAACATTGGTCGCCGGGGTATTACCGAATTCAACTACCGCTACAGCGATCACATGAACGCGCATATATTTGTTGGCTTGCAGCTGACGCGCGGCATTTCCGAACGCCGCGAACTGATCGGCGAACTGCGCGATGCCGGTTATGTCGTAGAAGATCTCAGCGACAACGAAATGGCGAAACTGCACGTGCGACATATGGTCGGCGGAAGATCACCCGGAGTGGCCAACGAGCGCCTGTTTCGCTTCGAATTTCCGGAACGGCCCGGTGCACTGCTGGACTTTCTTAACGCCATCGGCACGGACTGGAACATCAGCCTGTTTCACTACCGAAACCACGGTTCCGACTACGGCCGGATTCTCGCGGGCATCGACGTACCGCAGGAAGAAACCAGCGAACTCGAAGCCCACCTCGCGGAGCTCGGTTATCCGCACTGGGAAGAGAGCGACAATCCGGCGTTCGCCATGTTCTTATCCTAGCCGACCTAGTCGCGAAATGAGCTGTCCTTTCTATCCAGTTTGCGGAGCAGCCCAGGCCATACCAGCTGACCGCCAAGTCCCTTTGTCGCCTGCTCAGCCTGGGCCTGGATACCGCTGACAATCGGCTGTGGAACCATTATCAGCTCGCTCGCACCGGACTGCGCGAGCACCTGAATCTGACAGGCCGTCTCAAGCATGTACATCATCAGAAACGCATCAGCGACGGTGGCCCCCGTTGTCAACAGACCATGATTACGCAGGATGAGAGCATTCTTGGCGCCGAGATCTGCAACAAGCCGGGGCCTTTCATCATCGTTCAGCGCCACACCCTCATAATCATGATAGCCGAGCGTCGCATAGGGAAAGAGGGACGTTTGTGAAATCGGCAGCAGACCATCGGCCTGTGCCGATACCGCGATTCCGGCCCTGGTGTGCGTATGCAGTACGCACCCGACATCGTGCCGGGCCGCATGCACAGCACTGTGAATCACGAACCCGGCAGGGTTCACCATATGTGGCGAATCGATAACTTTTTCGCCGTCTAGATCTATCTTTACGAGGCTGCTCGCTGTTATTTCCTCGAACAACATACCGTATGCATTGATCAAAAAGTGTTCGTCGGGACCCGGCACGCGCGCGGAAACGTGCGTGAAAACAATGTCGTCCCAGCCGTACATCGCAATGAGTCTGTAACACGCGGCAAGATTGACGCGCAGCTCCCATTCCTGGGCAGACACCTGTTCACGAATCGCACTATTCGCCGTCATCAGCGTATCTCCATTTGCTCGTATTTATGATTGCATCCGCGATGCTCTTTCTGACATATCGAACGATGATATGCCAATCCGGCTGCAAGCTGGTCGGTCGCCACGCATCACACTGCAGTGATCGACGGGACCAACCGAAAATCCGCTATGCGCTCTGTCTCATTGCGCTGCAGCTGTATGCCGCCGGCGTTTGCTACCACATCTCGCGCAGTCGCGAGGCAACATCGAGGCGTTTGTCCGTCCTCGGCACCAATCGTTCCGCCCCGGCCTCAGCGCGGCCGTGGAAGCGCTGTCGCAGCGTCGCGAGCAGGCTTTCCGTAACAAAGCGACTGCGTGCGCCATAGACATGCTTATCCCCATTGCGCCGTTGCTGGGTGACGTGGAATTTAAGCGGTGCGATCAGTGTGAGCGATTGCCGGGCGCGCGTCATGGCCACATACAGAAGCCGCCGTTCCTCTTCGATCATCGCGGGCTTGCCGGTCGCAAATTCCGACGGAAAGTTACCGTCGGTAACGTTCAGCAAATAAACGGCCTCCCATTCCTGGCCTTTGGCCGAATGCACGGTCGACAAAATCAGGTAATCCTCATCAACCAGCGGATCGCCAGCGAGATCGCCCGCCGCACTGGGAGGATCAAGGGTCAGCTCAGTCAGGAACCTCTCGCGCGTAGGGTAACGACCCGAAATTTGCTCGAGCTGTTCGAGGTCGGCCTCGCGCGTGTCCAGGCCATCGTAAAGCCGCTCAAGATGCGGCTGATACCAGCGCCGTACCCGGCCAAGCTGGGCCTGCCACCCGGCATCATCGACTTCGGCAGCGGACAAGGACTGCAGCAAACCACAGAAGTCCTTCCAGCCGCTTGCCGCAGCCGCCGGCGGGCGAAACTCATCGAGTGCGGTAAACAGGAATGCCTCGCGCTCAAGCGTTTCGAAACAGCGCTTGGCATTGACGGGGCCCATGCCAGGCAGCAGCTTCAGCACCCGGAACGCCGCGATTTCGTTCTTCGGGTTTTCGGCCCATTTCAGGACTGACAGGAGATCCTTGACGTGCCCTGCCTCCAGGAATTTCA
>Ga0055584_100007954_pt1 | contig 10384 bp, 10 predicted proteins | sample OSDHelmetaG_FD_58716 | JGI IMG/M metagenome (GOLD analysis project Ga0055584, IMG submission 58716) | Pelagic marine sediment microbial communities from the LTER site Helgoland, North Sea, for post-phytoplankton bloom and carbon turnover... | ecosystem: Environmental > Aquatic > Marine >...
TTGAAGCGGTGGGAGTCAATCTAATAGACGAGGAGGAAGGGCACTTAATTGCCTATAATTTTGTTGATGGTCAGGTGGAATTTAGTCAAAACTCACTGCAGCAGACGGCCAATCAGACGCTCTTAGGTTATTGGCGACAGGGAGAGATCTGGGAGCGTGTCGTCGATGGAGTGAACGGTGAAACGTCTACTTGGAACATAGGCGATGCCTATGCTCCTTCGCTCGTTATCGATGCGCCGTTTGTATATGGTACTTTAGCCGTGGGGTTGCGCACAGAGCCCGGTTGCAGTGCTGCGCTTATTGCGCTGATGCGCGATTTATGTGACCAACTTTCGCTGGGCTATCGACGTTTGCTCGATATTAAAGAGCGCCTGCGCGCCGAAGAGGAAATGCGTATAGCGCGTGATGAGGCGGAGGCGGCCAGCTTAGCTAAGAGCGAATTTCTGGCCAATATGAGCCACGAGATTCGCACGCCAATGAATGCCATTCTCGGCATGACGGATTTGGTCTTGGATACGGGGTTGCAAGAAGAGCAGCGCAGTTCGTTGACGATCGTACACTCGGCGGCCAATGCCCTGTTGGAAATACTCAACGATATACTCGACCTGTCAAAAATAGAGGCGGGTAAACTCGACCTGGAGCAAATTAATTTTAGCCTGCGCGAATGCGTGGAACAATTGGTGCAATTGCTGCGCTATCGGGTCGAAGAGAAGGGTTTAGAATTTGTTTGTGATGTCGAGGGTGTTGGGGTAGACCATCTCGTTGGCGACTCCGGGCGCCTGCGCCAGATTGTGATGAATTTAGTGGGCAACGCGGTGAAATTTACGGAAGCGGGACGGGTTTCCCTCGTGGTTTTGAGCAGGAAAAAGGGTAGTTTTGTCGAGGTGGAAATTAGAGTAAGCGATAGCGGTATCGGCATCCCGGATGAAAAACAGCAGGCGATCTTTTCTGCTTTTACGCAGGCGGACAACTCGACAACGCGCCGCTATGGCGGAACGGGGTTGGGGTTGAGCATCTGTTCCGAATTGGTGCAGATGATGGGCGGGCAGATCGGCTTGCATAGCCGCGAGGGCGAGGGGAGCACATTCTACTTTACGGTCCAGTTGGCAACAGGGGTAGAAGAGCAGTCTAAAGCAGCGGTGATTGGGAAGGGAGCAAGTGGTGAGGAGCGCTGGTCCGGGCTGCGCGCGTTAGTGGTAGAAGACAACGCATTTAATCAGGTCTTAGTGCGGGGGATTCTCAGCAAAAAGGGTTGGGACATAGAAATGGTCGAGAGTGGTGAGTTGGCGCTCTCGCGTTTGCGCGAGCAGACGTACGATTTGGTGCTCATGGACGTGCAGATGGCGGCGATGGATGGTTTGCAAACGACGGTTGCCGTGCGCGAGCAGGAGCGGGAACGCGGCGGCCATATTCCTATTATTGGCTTGACGGCACACGCGATGCAAGGGGACCGGGAGCGCTGTATAGAGGCCGGCATGGATGGGTATGTGCCTAAGCCGATACGAGTGGATGAACTATTTGCTGAAATAGATCGCGTGCTGGTTTAGTATTCGATGGTTTTTTAAGAGGGGGTTCTGCTAGCGGCGACTAGCGCAGCTAGTTGTTTTTTTAATTATGGAGGGGGCATATGGTCGCCGAGAAAGTCGATATAGAGCAGGTCGTTGCAAAACGCACACTCGTCGGTGAAGGATCGCTGTGGGACGTGGACGAGAAGGTGATGTACTGGGTAGATATCCTCAGTGCAGAGGTCTACATATACGATCCGGCAAGCGGGGTAAATCGCACGCTTGATACGTGTCAAGCGGTGGGTACTGTAGTGCCGCGTCAGAACGGCGGCCTGATCGTAGCCCTGCATAACGGTTTTGCCCATATCGATTTGGATACGGAAAAAATGACGCCGATCGGAGAAGACCCGGAGCGGCGGGTGCCGGCGAATCGCTTTAACGATGGTAAATGCGATCCGGCTGGCCGTCTTTGGGCTGGGACGATGGCCTTTGCGGGTACGCAAGATGCAGGGGCGCTCTATTGCCTGGACCTCGACCATAGCGTTACGAAGAAGATTGATCCCGCGACGATTTCCAACGGCATCGTCTGGTCTGCCGATAACAAGACCATGTATTTTATCGATTCGCCGTTAAATAGCGTGCGCGCCTACGACTACGATATCGACACGGGGGCCATTGCCAACGAGCGCGTGGTGTGCCAGAACGAGGGGGCGGGCATATTTGATGGCATGGCCATCGACGCCGAGGGCACGCTGTGGATCGCCATTTATGGCGGTGCCGCCGTCAAGCGCTACGATCCGCAGAGCGGCGTCCTGCTGCGCGAATTGAGCATGCCGTTTTCCAACGTGACGTCCTGTGCCTTTGGTGGGGAAAACCTGGACGAACTATATATAACTTCGGCGTGCCAGCAGATGGATGCAGAAACCTTGGCCCAGCAGCCGCTGGCCGGGTCGCTGGTAAAGATCGATCCGGGCTGTCGGGGGGTCGCATCCGTCGCCTATGCGGGATAGGCGACGTTTATAGAAGGCGTACCGTAATTATAGCTCGTTTCGCTCTCCATAGGCATTCACGACGCGCTCTAGTAGCTCATCTGCTGCTAGGGTGCCATCGAGGACCAGATCGGCGCAATCCAAATAGGTCGGCTCGCGCAGGGCCAGCATATCTTCGACCTCGGCGATGCCGCCGCCGGCGAGGTTGGGGCGCGTGTGGCCGCTGGTGGGGTCGACCTGGATACGGCGCCACAACTCCGCAACGGGCACCTTTAGGTAGACTACGAGCGCATTGTGCTGGGCCGCTTCTTGGTTGGCTGTGCGCATGAGCGAGCCGGCCCCGAAGGCGATGACGGCTCGCTCCGCTTGGCACATCTCCACGACTACCTCTGTTTCTAAGGGGCGAAAGCCCTCTTCTCCTACTTCTCCGTAAAATGCCGTTAGGGTCTGCTCGCCTATGCGTTGCTCTATGCCGCGGTCAATATCGAGATAGGGCATGGCGAGGCGGGCGGATATTTTTTTGCCCAAAGTGGACTTGCCGGCGGCGCGATAGCCGACGAGGACGATCTTCATCTAATACCTTTTCATTTGGTTGCGGATTAGTTCTTTATCCATATTAATATAAAATTGAATAGGGGTCGCGGGTATGGCAGGGGCTCATTAATGGCGATGTCATCCTTGTCTACTTAGATTTGTTATACAAAAAGGAGCGTTATGAAAGGCATTATACTGGCTGGGGGGCAAGGTACGCGGCTCTACCCGCTGACGATTTCGCTGTCAAAGCAGATTCTTCCCGTCTTTGACAAGCCCATGATTTATTATCCACTTTCGGTGCTGATGCTGGCCGGAATTCGCGAGTTTCTCATCATTTCTTCCCCCGAGCACATCGACCTGTACAAGCAGCTCTTTGGCGATGGCTCGCGTCTGGGCCTCGATATACAGTACGCCGTGCAGCCGCGACCGGAGGGGGTGGCGCAGGCCTTTGTCGTCGGCGCTGACTTTGTCGGCAACGAACCGAGCGCGCTGATATTTGGCGACAATTTTCTCTATGGCCACGGGCTGTCGGGCATGTTGCAAAAGGCGGGGCAGATCGAAGAGGGGGGGCTGGTATTCGCCTATTATGTGCAGGATCCCGAACGCTATGGCGTCGTCGAGTTTGATGCCGACAAGAAAGCGCTCGGCATTGAAGAAAAACCGACGAACCCGAAATCTAATTACGCCGTAATTGGTCTGTATTTCTACGATGGTGAGGTCGTCGATATCGCCAGCAACCTCAAACCGTCGGCGCGCGGTGAATTGGAAATAACCGATCTCAACAACGTTTATCTCGAGCGCGGCAAACTCAGCGTCGATGTCCTTGGTCGCGGTGTTGCCTGGCTGGATACGGGCACGCACGAGAGTTTGTTAGAAGCTAGCGACTTTGTGCAGACGATTGAGCATCGCCAGGGTTTGAAGGTGGGTTGTATCGAGGAGATTGCGTATTCGAAGGGGTATATCGATGCAGAGCAGTTGCTAAAGATTGCCAATATCGCCAAGGGCAATGCCTACTGTGACTATCTGCGCCAGTTGGTCGAACGGCCGCGTCCATTTATAGATTGATGATGAATAATTCAAAGCGAGAAGGTTGGCGGGCCCATGTTTGGTGGTAGCGGCAAGCGCGCCTTTGTGCGCACGGAGATTTCTCAAACCGAGACGTTACTCGGTATCGCGCTGCTAATACTCGTAGCTGGTATTGGCATGGGGGTCTATATCAAAGGCCAGCATTACGACCCCCATCTCTTTGCGTTGGATGAAAGTCTGCTCTCCGCTGAGCCGCCGGTGCGCCAGTCGATAAAGTTAGTCGAAAGAAGCGCCGAAGGGCGCGTGGTGGGCGAAGTGGTAGAGGCCGCTGGCCTCTTAGAGGGATTGGAATCTGCCGGGTGGAGTGAGCTTGGTGCAATGGAGTCGTTTACGGCAGAGACGCTATACGAGAAGATCAACGGGCGCGCCGAACAATATCTCGCCTACGATGTTGTGGGCATGGAGTTTGTGGGGCTGGCGGCGGCAGATGGGGCGTTTATCGACGTGTTTGTCTACGATATGGGTGCGGTCAAAAATGCGTTTGGCATCTATGCCGTCGAGCGCCCGGAAGATGCCATCGTCGAGGAGTTGGGGCGGCAGGGCTACCGCGTGGAGAGCAGCTACTTTTTTTGCAAGGGAAACTACTACGCGCAGATTATCGCCTCAGAACTCGGCGAAGAAGTGCGCCGTGCGGCGGAGGCGCTCGCGCGGGAATTGGAACAGCGGCTCGCCGGCAGTGATGCGGAGGTGTGGGGGGTGCAGGCCTTTCCCACAGAGGACCGGGTCGCGGTGCAGTATTACAAGCTCAACGCACTGAGTTTAGATTTTCTGCGCGAGACTTATACGGCCCAATATCGGCGTGCTGGCGAAGAGTGGACCGTATTTGTCGCGCAGCACGAGTCGGAAGAATTGGCCGCTTCGACGATGGAGCAGTACCTGGCCTATCTGCGTGATTACGGCGAAGTTTCCGCGCCGCGACAGGTCGACGGGGTCGATGTCTTTACGGGCGATTTGGGCGGTTTCTATGACGTGGTTTTCCGCAAGGGCACACTCTTTGGCGGGGTGAACTTAGCCGAGGGGCAGGCGCTTGCTGAGCGCGGAGCAGACGAGTTGCTGGGCGCGCTAGAGTAGGCGCTGTTTTCAGTGTAGCAAAAGTGGTTTGACTTGTGTATACCTATCTGTTTATTCGTTCTATATATTAATTGACAAATCCTAACGAACGGCACAAAAAATGGAACGACGCGAATTTATCCGCCGCGCAAGCCTGACGGGACTGGCCGTTGCCGGGTCGACCGTAGGGGCCGGCTTGCTCTATGATCCGCGCGGTGGTGGACAGTATTTTCGAGACGAGCTCATTGCTTCAGCTAAGACGCTTCCTTCCTACGCTGTCGATCGCGGTGCCAACGCCGTCACCATGGCCATCGCGCATGGCACGGACCCAGACGAGATGGTGCGCGCGGCGATAGGGGCCATGGGCGGCATCGAGCGCTTTATAGAAAAGGGCGATGTCGTATTGCTCAAGCCCAATGTCGCCTTTGATCGCGCCCCGCTCTTGGGGGCGACGACGAGTCCGGGTGTGCTCAAAGCGGTAGCCGGTCTATGTCGCGAGGCGGGTGCGAAAAAAATCATTGTCGCCGACAACCCGATCAACCAGCCGGAAGGGTGCTTCTTTAAGTCCGGGATCAAGGCGGCGGCCGACGAAATCGGCGCCGAACTGATGTTGCCGCGCCCGAGTGCTTTTGCCGACGTAAAGATCGGCGGCGATGTGCTTGGGACTTGGACGACCTTTTACGAACCGTTTGCCGCCGCCGATAAAGTCATTGGCATCGCTCCTTGCAAAGACCACAACTTGTGCTCGGGATCGATGACGATGAAGAATTGGTATGGCATGCTCGGCGGGCGCCGCAATCAGTTTCATCAGCATATCCACGGCATCGTCTCCGATTTTCCGCATATGGTCAAACCCACCTTTGTGCTGCTCGATGCTACGCGCGTGCTTATGCGCAATGGGCCGACGGGCGGCTCGCTGAGCGATGTGGCTACGGGGGACACGTTGGTCGTTGGCACGGATATGGTCGCGGTTGACACCTATGGTTACTCGCTTTTGGGGCGCGATGCGGCCAACCTCGAATACTTGCACCGCGCGCAAAAGAGGGCATTGGGAACGATGGATTGGAAGAGCCAAAACTGGCGCGAAGTCCAGGTGGGCTAGGGGAATACTATGCGCATAACTCACGTTCGTTTGGTTTCGCAGATCTTTTTTGTCTGCCTCTTTTTCTTTTTCTGCTTCGTCACCCAGTTCAGTTACCTCAAGGGGTATCCCGCCTCGCTCTTTTTAGAGGTCAATCCGCTGGTGGCCATTGCCACGGTCATAACTACGCACGCGCTCTACCAGGGGTTGTTGTGGTCGTTGGTATTGCTCATCCCAACGCTGTTTCTCGGACGTTTTTTTTGTAACTGGATCTGTCCCTATGGCATAATACATCAGTTTACGGGGTGGCTCTTTAACAAGCGCGGTATTACGGACAATATTGAGAGCAACCGCTACCGCAAGGTCTTTGCGCTCAAGTACTATATTTTGATCGGCATGGGGGTGGCGGCGCTCTTTGGCTCGCTGCAGATTGGTTTGCTCGATCCGATCTGCTTGCTCTTCCGCTCCTTCACGGTGGTAGTATTGCCGACTTTGGACATGTCAACAGAGTGGTTTTACGTGCGCCCGCACGTGCACCAATTGGCATGGGTCGTCGGCTTTATGTTAGTGTTTCTCGTCGGCATGAACTTGGTTATCCCGCGTTTTTTCTGCCGCGTGCTGTGTCCGTTGGGGGCCACGTTGGGGCTATTGTCGCGTTTTTCGCTGTGGCGCATTCATCGCGATACGGTCAAATGTGTCGACTGCGATCTGTGTTTACAGCGCTGCGAAGGGGCTTCTGACCCGCATACGAATCTGCGCAAATCCGAATGCTTTGTATGTTTTAATTGTATCGACGACTGCCCGCACGACGCGCTCTCCTTCGATTTTATGCCCAATGTCAAAGGCGAGGTGACTGGGCCGCAGCTCAGCGGGCGACGCGCGGTGATGGCCGGTATCGTGGGGGCGCTGACCTTTCCCTTCTCGCGCCGCAGTGGCGACGTCGACAAAATATTTAAGAAAGAAGTGGTGCGCCCGCCCGGATCGGTGGCCGAGGTGGAATTTTTGGAGCGCTGTATCAAATGCGACCAATGCATACGCGTCTGCCCGACGAATGTGCTACAGCCGGCTATGTTGGAGGCCGGCATAGAGGGCGTGTGGACGCCGATTATGAATATGCGCACGGGCTATTGCGAACTGAACTGCACGCTCTGTGGCGAAGTGTGTCCGACGGGAGCGATCCAGAAAATATCCATCGAGCAGAAACTGGGCATCGGGCAGTTTACCGACCTGGGAGCAGTGAAGACGGGGACGGCCTTTTACGATAGGGGGCGCTGCTTGCCGTGGGCAATGGATCTGCCCTGTGTGGTATGTGAGGAGGTTTGTCCGACTTCGCCTAAGGCCATTTATTCGCGCGAGGTGGAAATCACCAATCGCTGGGGCGAAAAGGTCGTGCTGACGCGTCCCTACGTAGACCCAGAGGTATGTATCGGCTGCGGGATTTGCGAGCACGAATGCCCGGTGGAAGACCACCGCGCCATCCGCGTTACGGCGGTAGGGGAGACGCGCTCAAAGGAGCGCTCGCTGCTGTTGAGCATGATGGGGGAGACGGAGTCCGGCGGTGGGTGCTGTGGCGGAGGTGAGCAAAGCAGTGGCTGTGGTTGTAGTAATAGTAGTGCGAAAGGGAACGACAGTTTGTTGCAGATCGACCTGCACCAGACCACCTAAACAAGGGAGTGCATAATGCGCAAGGACGACAAGAAATTGACGCGCCGCGAATTTATCGCGACGACGGGCGCGGTGGGCGCCGGCGCAGTATTGGCATCGACAGTGGGGCCGTCAGCGGCCGCCGAGAAGAAGAGCATGCCAACGCGCGTTTTTGGCAAGACTGGCGTGGAGATCCCGATTCTGACGATGGGTACTGCCTTTCCGCTTACGCCACCGCTTTTGAACGCGGCTCTGGCTGAGGGTATTAACTATATCGACACGGCGCAGAGCTATGTCGGTGGTAAGAGTGAAAAAATGGTCGGCAATGTCCTAGCTAAAAATGGACGTCGCGAAGAGTGTTTTATCGTCACTAAGTGCACAGAACACGATAGCGAAGCGTTTACCAATAAGCTGGATGGTTCGTTGGAGAGCTTAAAAATGGACGCGGTCGACCTTTATTATTTACACAATTTGGGCGATCCTGACCGGCTTGACAAAGAGATGATGCAGACGGCCGAACGGCTGAAGAAATCGGGGAAAATTCGCTTCTTTGGTTTTTCCTCACACCACGGCAATCAGGTGGCAACGTTAGAAAAAGCAGCTGAGGTTGGTTATGTCGATGCCATTATGTTTAAATACAATTTTCGCGACTATGATAACGATGCTCTCAACAAGGCCATCGACAAGTGTCACAAAGCTAATATCGGCCTGATGGCTATGAAGACTCAGGGCGGGGCGGTATCCTTCCAGGGGAGTGTCGATAAGTTTAAGGTGAAGGGGTTTAATCAGCATCAGGCGACCCTGAAGGCGGTGTGGGCAGACGAGCGCATCCACGGGGCCGTATCGGCGATGAAGAATATTAAACAGGTCAAGGAGAATGCCGAGGCGGCTCGTAATAGCGCCATGGGTTTCGAAGAGCGAGAGTTGTTGCGGGAATATGCCGCCGAGACGGATCACCTCTATTGTCGCGGCTGTAGCGAGCACTGCGAAGTGGCGATGGAAGCGCCGCTGCAGATTGCCGAGACGCTGCGTTACCGCATGTACTACGAGAACTACGGCGAGCGCCGGCGCGGTAAAGAGCTCTTTGCCCAACTGCCAACGGCGGCTAAAAAACTCGAGGGTGTCGATTTTACAGCGGCCGAAGCCGCCTGCCCCTACAAGTTGCCCATAGGTCAGTTAATGCAAGAAGCAGTGCAGAAGTTGGCCTAAGCCATGAGGGGACTGTTGGCAAAGGGGCCGAGATACCTCTCGGAACGGCTTTTGCGCTGTTTTTTGGGGGTAGAGGGATATGGCGGCTAAAGAAGTATTGCAGCGGCGGCGGCAGAAAACCATTATTCGCCCTCGCACATTCGTTGGGGTACTAGGGCTTTTCTTCTGGATCTTTGTTACTGTCGCCGCTGTCGAGATCGGCTGGGAGCGCTTTGGCAACGAGGCGAATTACTTAGAACTGATCGTGGCCCTGCTAGTGGTTGTCGGCGGCTTTATCGGTTGGTTTTATCTGCTGGGAGTGCGGCTGAAAAAAAGCGGAGATTCTGCGCTGTAGACTAGGTGGGCTGAACGACGATGGCCCTGGGCTCAGTGGGACAGGCCTCTTGGCATAGGCCACAGCCAATACAGTTTTGCGAGACGACTTCCATGAGGTCCTGTGCGTTAATGCGCAGGGCCTTATTTATTGTGGGGCAGACCTCGATACAGCGGCGACAGTCCTGGGCGTCGCTGCGCAGACAAGTTTCCTGGTCGAGATGGGCTAGCCCCATGCGGATCTGCTCTAAGGGCGTTGTTACTAGTGCGCCGCTGGGGCAGGCGTGCATGCAGAGCAAACCATCACAAACGACGCAGGGCTGCGTCTCGGCGTCTATAAAAGGGGTTCCCTTTAGTTGGTCTTCGTCGCCCTGGTAGTGAGATATAGCATTAACTGGGCAGATGTCGGCGCAGTTGCCGCAGCGATAGCACGTATCGAGGAAGGGGCGTTCGGGCAGAGCGCCCGGTGGTCTCAGAAGGTGGCGCGACTGGGGCGCGGGTAGGTGTTTCTCCGCATAGCTGGCGGCCGGGTCAACTACGCGTTTGAGAAATTCGCGGAAGAAACCACGGCGCCCGTGGGCATCAGCCGCCATCGGCCTTGTTTTTTTTAATACCTTCGAGCGCTTTTTCGAGGCGGTCGAGGCGGCGGCGCATGCGTTCGAATATGCGCCGCGAGGGCTCGGGGATCTGCACGCAGTTTTCGCAATAGGTGCGCGTGGCTAGGCTCTGGTGGCTAGGGTAACTATAGGCCTGGCCACAGGCGCGGCAGATGCGCCGCTGTAATTCATCATTCATACATGATAATAAGTGCAGATGTAGTGATCTAGTCAATAAATGACGTTTGTTCACTATTAGTGTAATTTAGATAAAATGTTGTAATATTATATTTATTTAGATAAAAACAATAGATGCCAGTAAAATTTGTCATATTTATTTGCAATATTGTAAAATTCGCATAGCGATTTGAGAAAAAA
>Ga0055584_100007955_pt1 | contig 10383 bp, 6 predicted proteins | sample OSDHelmetaG_FD_58716 | JGI IMG/M metagenome (GOLD analysis project Ga0055584, IMG submission 58716) | Pelagic marine sediment microbial communities from the LTER site Helgoland, North Sea, for post-phytoplankton bloom and carbon turnover... | ecosystem: Environmental > Aquatic > Marine >...
CGGGCGCAGTTCCTGCGACTGGTGGGGTTCCTGCTGCTTGCCGCCATCCCGCTGGCGCTGTCGCTGCTCCTCGCGGCGAACGATGTGGGCACGGGGCTGCCCGTGTGGCAGTGGCTGCTCGTCACTGTGGCGCTCGCGCTCGCGATCCTGGCCATCGACGCGATGCGCCGGTTCGCAACGCTCTACCAGGTGACCACACGGCGCATCCGCATCCGTCGGGGCATCCTGTCGCGACGGAACCAGTCGACCAGCATCGGTCGGCTGCAGTCGATCGACATCAGCCAGTCGGCGCTCGCCCGCGTGCTGAATGTGGGCGACATCGACTTCTCGACCGCCGGCGAGGACTCCCCGGACTTCCGGTTCGACGGCGTGGGCGCGCCCAACGAGATGGTCCAGATCGTCGAGCGGGCGCTCGAGAACATCGACGACACCAGGGCGGGGCTGGGCTGACGAGCGCACGTCTCGGTCCGTTCGCGCGCCGCGTCGCGCCGTGCGGGGTGGAGGGTGCGGTCGCGGAGACTCGTCGCGGCCCTCGTGGGTAGGATCGCGGCGCGTTGGACGTCAACGAGCGACGGGATCCCCGCATGAGCGAGGGCGGCCAGAAGGAACCGGCTCGGGCCGACATGAGCGCGCTCGGCGCGCTCGGGCGATGGGGGCACTTCTGCTTTCGCCACCGCTGGCCGGTGGTCGGCGTGTGGGTCGTGGTCATCGCGGTGCTCGCCACGACGGCCACGCTCTACGGCGGCACCCTCTCGAACGCCGTCGAGATCCCCGGCACGGACTCGCAGCGCGGGCAGGACCTCCTCGACGAGACCTTCCCGCAGGTGTCGGGCAACGCCGCCACGCTCGTCTTCGCGGCCCGCACCGGAACGCTGGTCGATCCGGCGTCCCAGCAGGCCGTGCAGGCGGCGCTCCAGGGTGCGGGCGACATCGACGGGGTGGTCTCGGTCGGCAACCCCTACCAGCAGCAGGGCGGGCTGATCAATCAGGCGCAGACCGTCGCCTTCTCGAACGTCCAATTCGCCCAGCAGTCGTTCGATGTGCCGCAGAGCGCCATCGACGCGCTGGAGTCCGAGGCGAACGCGGCCGTCGCCGGAACGCCGGTCGAGGTCAACTTCACGGGCGCCGTGATCACGAACAACATCACGCCGGACGACTCGCTCAGCGAGATCATCGGCCTGACCGTGGCGCTGGTGATCCTCCTGATCATGCTGGGGAGCGCCGTCGCCGCGATCGTCCCGATCGCGATGGCGATGGTGGCGCTCGTGGCGGGCCTGTCGCTCGTCTACCTCGAAGCCGACTTCGTGAACCTCAACACGATCACCCCGACCCTCGCGATCATGCTGGGGCTGGGGGTCGGGATCGACTACTCGCTCTTCCTGGTCACGCGGTTCCGCCAAGAGCTCGGGGCCGGGCGTGAGGTCGCCGACTCCGTCGCGATCGCGACCGCCACGGGCGGGCGGGCGGTCATCTTCGCGGGGACGATGGTCGTGCTCTCGGTCGCCTCGCTCGTCGTCTTCGGGCTTTCCTGGATGACGCTCATCGGCGTCGGTGCCGCGGTCACCGTCGTCACCGCGGTCATCGCGGCGAACTCGCTCGTGCCCGCGGCGCTCTCGATCCTCGGGCACCACGTCAACAGCCTGCGCCTTCCGCACTTCCGCCATCCACGCGAGGAGGACGACGGTGGGGCGATCGGCGCCTGGGGGCGCCTCGTCACCCGCCGCTCGGTGATCTTCGCCCCGCTCGCGCTGGTGGTCCTGCTCGTCCTGGCGCTTCCGGTGTTCTGGGTCCACCTGGGCGCGTCCGACGCCGGGACCTATCCGAAGGGCCAGACGGAGCGCACGGCCTACGACCAGATCTCGACCGCCTTCGGCCCCGGATTCAACGGCCCACTCGTCGTCTCGATCAACCAGTCCGCCGACCCCCAGGTGACCGATCGGATCGCGAGCGCGATCCAGGGCACGGACGGCGTCGCGACCGTGCAGGCGCCCGTCGTCAACCAGCAGGGGACCACCGCGGTGCTCTCGGTGATCCCCACCTCGTCGCCCCAGTCCCGCGACACGGTGGACCTCGTCGACACGCTTCGCGACGACGTGATCCCCGGCGCGATCGGCGACGCCGACGCCAGCGCCTACGTCGGCGGTACGACCGCCGCCTTCGACGACATCGCCACCCGGATCGGCGATCGCCTGATCTGGTTCGTCCTGCTCGCGGGCGGGATCGTCCTCCTGATCCTCACGACCGCGTTCCGGTCACTGGCGGTCGGGCTCAAGGCCTTCGCGACGATGCTGCTCTCCGCGGCGGCCTCGTTCGGCGTGCTCATCGCGGTGTTCCAGTTCGGGTGGGGGCTCGAGTTGATCGGCCTCGACCAGACGGGGCCCATCACGTCGTACCTCCCACCGATCATGTTCGCGATCCTGTTCGGGCTCTCGATGGACTACGAGGTCTTTCTCGTCAGCCGCATCCGGGAGGAGTTCGTGCGCGGCGCGTCGGCGCCGGATGCCATCACGCAGGGCGTGGCGCGCATCGGCAAGGTCGTCGTGGCCGCGGCGCTCATCATGACGAGCGTGTTCCTGTCGTTTCTCCTCAGCGACTCCAGCCTGGTCAAGCAGTTCGGGCTGGCGCTCGGCGCGTCGATCCTGATCGACGCGTTCATCGTGCGCCTGACGCTCGTGCCGGCGGTGATGCATCTGATGGGCGAGCGGATATGGTGGATCCCGCGCTGGCTCGACCGGATCCTGCCGCCGCTCACGATCGAGCCCTCCTTCGACTCCCGCGCCGAGGACGACCAGACGGTGCCGCCCAAGGCCGGCTGAGGCCGGCCCGCCGGGTCAGGACTCGACCGGCTGGCCTTCGAGCACCCCGATGCGAAGGTACGGCTCAGGCCCGGAGCCGTAGTCGAACGCCGCCTCGAGCCGGGTCGGGATCCGTACACCCCCGATCTCGGCGTGGTCGTGGAGCGCGTACTGGAAGGGCGTGTCGGCAAAGGTCCGGTCCGGGAGGTCCCTCGGGCGATCGGGCGCATGGGATCTGACGACGTCGCCGTGCTCGTCCACGTCCAGGTGGACCGTCGCCTCCTGGTCGCCGATCCGGGCGTGCACCGCAACCCGATCGGGCCCCTCGTCGATCCACTCGAGGCCGGGGTTGCAGAGGGCCGCGGCCGGGACGAGGGGCAGCTCGGCGAGATGCCGCACGAGCTGCGAGCGCACCACCTCGACACCCTTGGCGCGTCGCACCCGAAGCACGCCGAGCAGCTTCCCCGTGCCCCACCCGTCCGCGGGACCGCACCCGTCGTTGAGGCGAAGCGGCAGCACCTTGAAGATGCGCATGCGGGCCGTCCACTCGAATCCGATGTCGTCCTGCCAGATCAGGTGAGTCCCCCGCCAGGGGAGCCAGCGCTCGCCCACCAGGAACTCGCCCTGCTCGCGCAACTCCACGCCCTGCGGCGGGTCGTCGGGATCGGGCAGCGCCCGATCCAGCCACCGTCGGACGGCGGGCGGCAGGCCCGTCCGCTCGACGGTGGCGCGATTCTCGGAGGTCATGTGCGCGGGTGGCGTGGCACGCGGCGAGACTACCCGTGACGGACGGTCCGGGGCCGCGCACGAAGGGTCCCCGCGGTCCGGCCGATGCCGGTACGAACCCTGCACCGTGCGTCGATCGCTGCGGTGAGGGATCGGCGGACGCCGGCGGTCGGGGAGTGCATGTGATGGTCGCTCGTCGCTGGTGCCGGGTGCGTGGTCCAGGCTACGGCCGGCGGCTCCACCCTCGAGCTCAGCGAGCGACGGACACGGTCGCGCGTCGCCCGCCCGCCTCCGTCAGCCCCCTGAGGCGACGCGGGTGCGGGGCCTGGGGGCGCGGCCGGCGGGCTGAGCGGGACGCTCCAGCTCGGGTGCCGGAGGGATGGGGAGCGTGACCGATCGCTCGACCACGGCCTCGGTTCCCCAGTGGACGATCGGAAGCGGGGCGTTGCCGGGATCGAGCGTGTAGGTCGCGGCCTCGGGGCGAACCTCGACGTGCAGGCGCCGCCCGCGGAACTGGAGGGGGAAGGCGAGCCGGCTGAGGTCGGCGGGCAGACCGGGGCGGAACGAGAGGTACCCCTTGCCGCGCCGAAGGCCCCCGAAACCCGCGACCGTCGCGAGGAGCGCCCCCGCGAGCGAGGCGATGTGCAGGCCGTCGCGCACGTTGCCCTTGAGGTCGTGCAGATCGGTCAGGGCCGCCTCGGCCAGGTAGTCGTAGGCCAGCTCCCGGTGCCCGACCTCGGCCGCCATCACCGCCTGGATGCAGGCCGACAGCGACGAGTCCCGGACCGTCAGGCCCTCGTAGTAGTCGAAATTGCGCCGCTTCTGCTCGTCGTCGAAGGCGTCACCGCACGTGAACATGGCCATGACGAGGTCGGCCTGCTTGACGACCTGCTTTCGGTAGAGGTTCAGGTAGTGGTGGTGCAGGAGGAGCGGATACTCGTCCTCGCCGGTGGACTCGAAGTCCCACCGCTCGTTGTCGGTGAAGCCCTCGTTTTGCTGATGGACGCCGAGCCGCGCGTCGTACGGGATCGCGATGGCGTCGGCGGCCCGTCGCCATTCGGCGATCTCCTCGGCGGTGATGCCGAGCCCGGCAGCGGTCGCCGTGTGACGCTCCGCGGCGGCCGCTGCATCGCGCAGATTGTCGCGTGCCATCAGGTTCGTGTAGACGTTGTTGTCAGCGAGCGCCGAGTACTCGTCCGGGCCCGTGACGCCGTCGATGCGAAAGCGTCCGTCGGCAGCGTGGTAGCCGTGGCTCTCCCAGAGTCGCGCCGTCTCGCAGAGCAACTCGACACCCGCGTCGCGCTCGAAGTCGCCGTCGCCGGTCACGTCGACGTAGAGCTGCACCGCCCGCGCGATGTCGGAGTTGACGTGGAACGCCGCGGTGCCCGCCGGCCAGTAGCCGGAGCACTCCTCGCCGTGGATCGTCCTCCAGGGGAAGGTCGCGCCCCGAAGCCCGAGCTGGCGCGCGCGCTGCTTGGCGAGCGCCAGGGTCGAGTGGCGCCAGAGCAGGGCGTCGCGCGCCAGCTCGGGCTGCGAGAAGGCGAGGGCGGGAAGCACATAGCCCTCGGTGTCCCAGAAGGCGTGGCCGTCGTAGCCCGGGCCGGTGAGCCCCTTGGCCGGGATCGCCCGCGTCTCGGCGTGCGTGGCGGCCTGCAGGAGCTGGAACTGCGCGAACCTGAGCGCCTGCTCGATCTCCGGATCGCCGTCGAGCTCGACCCTCGCGCTTCGCCAGTAACTGTCGAGGTAGGTGCGCTGGGCGGCGGCGAGGCCGTCGAAGCCCTCCGCCAGCGCGTTCTGCAGGCTGGCGTCGACCTGGTCGCGCAGCCACTCGATCGACTGGCGCGACGACCAGTGGTACGAGAGCAGCTTGACCATGCGGACGGGGTGTCCGGGGTCGAGATGGGCGGAGACGGTCACCCTCCCGAGATCCGGCTCGCACTCCGTTATCGTGAGCGGGGAGCTCTCCGCCTCGACCGTGTGCTCCATTCCCGTGGCGAGCGACAGGCCGCTGCGCCGCGTCGTGTGGGCGAGCACCACCCGCATGCCGTCGTGCATGGACAGCCGCGGAACGAGCGGCGCACTCATCGGGACCGCCTGACGCGGGTCGTTCCCGGTCGCGCCGTCCACCCGGTTGGCGAGCAGGTTCGACTGCAGCGCCACGCGCACGGGACCCTCGAGCGCCTCGACCTCGTAGCTGATGGCGGCGATGCTGCGATCGCGGAACGACACCAGCCGCCTGCTGGTGACGCGCACCGAGCGCCCGGAGCGCGAGCCCCAGATGACCGTGCGCTCGAGGATGCCGGTTCGCAGATCGAGCGTGCGCTCGTGCGCGAGCAGGCGGCCGCCGTGCACGTCGAGCGGCTCGTCCTCGACGAGCAGGCGGATGAGCTTGCCGTCGGTGACGTTGACGATCGCCTGGCCGTCCTCCGGGTAGCCGTATCCGCCCTCGCCGTATCTGAGTGGGACCGTCTCGTAGAAGCCGTTCAGATAGGTGCCCGCGATCGCTCGCGGCTCACCCTCGTCGAGGTTGCCGCGCAGCCCGAGATGCCCGTTCGAGAGGGCGAAGACCGACTCGCTGAACCCCAGCCGCGAGAGATCGAGCCGTGACTCGCGGATGACCCACGGGTCGGGTTCGGCGTTCGAGTCGGCGAGCATGCGATGGGTTCCCGTCCTGGGGGGTGGATTGTCGTCGGACTCTACGCCCGCACCTCGACGGCGCCGGATGGGGCGATGCTCGTACTTCCCCCGGTGCGGGCCTCCGGGTACGCGCGGATTCTCCGCAGCACGCAACTGAGAAGAGTGACTCGACAGTCTTCGCCACGCGTGGGGAGCGTCAGGGATGGCCGAGTTGCAGACAGGGGCCGCACCCGTCGTCGATGCGGTCCAACCGCCGCTGATCCGGCTCGACGCCGTCGAGAAGGTCTATCGATCGGGCAGGGTCGAGTACCGGGCGCTGCGTGGCGTCGACCTGGAGATCGAACCGGGCGACATGGTCGCGATCGTCGGTCCGTCGGGCAGCGGGAAGTCGACGATCATGAACATGATCACGGGCATCGACCGCCCTACGGCGGGGACGGTGACGGTCGACGGCAACCGCATCGATCTCATGAGCGAGGAGGAGCTGGCCGTCTGGCGCGGCGCCCGCGTGGGCGTCGTGTTCCAGTTCTTCCAGTTGCTCCCGACGCTGACCGCGCTCGAGAACGCGATGCTGCCGCTCGACTTCTCACGCAGCGTCGCCAAGCGCGAGCGCCCGCTCGTCGCGATGCGCAACCTCGAGATGGTCGGCCTCGCGGACAAGGCGGACAGCCTTCCCTCCGAGCTCTCCGGTGGACAGCAGCAGCGCGTGGCGATCGCACGCGCGCTCGCGGCGGACCCCCCGCTGCTCATCGGGGACGAGCCGACCGGCAACCTGGACACGCAGACCGCGTCGGAGATGTTCGACCTGCTGCGCCGCCTGAACGCGGACGGGTCGACGGTGATGTACGTGACGCACGATCGCGAGCTCGCGGCGCGCGCCAACAGGACCGTGACGATCCGCGACGGCGTCGTCGCGGAATGATGCCATGGCCGTGTCCGCGAGCACGAGGAAGTCGCTCTCGGACCTGACGCGCCGCAGGGGGCGTACGTTCTTCACGATCCTGACGCTGGCCCTCGCCGTCGCGAGCGTCGGCATCTTCGCCGTGCCCGGGCTCATGCAGCGGTCGATGGACCGTGAGGTCGCCGCGAACCGGCTCCCCGACCTCGCGGTCTCGATGGCGCCGCTCGTCCTCACCGATGCGCAGACGGCCGATCTCGCGCGCCTCTCGAACGTGACCGCCGCGGAGCCCCGGAGCCTGCTCGCGACTCGAGTCTGGGTGGGCGAGCGCCGCGAGCGCGCGATCATCGTCGGCGTTCCCGACTACGCCCGCCAGCGCGTGGACGTCGTGACGGTCGAGTCCGGCACCGCCCCGGCGTCGGGGGCGGTTCTCACCGATCGCAACAACGCCGACGGCAAGGGACTGGACGTCGCCGCGGGCGACGTCGTGCGCGTGATCGCCGCCGACGGCACCACGATGCCCCTGACCGTGAGCGGCGTCGGGCGCAACCTGACCAACGGCGAGGCCGATCTCAGCAACGACTGGATCACGCTCTACTCCACGCCGGAGACGCTCGCCGAGCTTCGCGGGATGCCGGGGTACACCACGATCGGGTTCCGTCTGGCGGACGACAGCCGCCAGGCCGCCGAGCGGACGGCGGGCGAGGTCCGCGACCGGCTCCGCGCCACGACGACGTTCACCGGCTTCGACGACCTTCCCGTCATCCAGGAGCCCGGTGGCTATCCGGGCAAGGAGGGGTTCGAGAGCCTGGCGAGCCTGCTGAACGTCGTGACGGTGCTCGCCCTCCTGTCGGCGCTCGTGCTGGTCTCCAACACCATGACGACGCTGATCGGGGAGCAGACCGGCGAGATCGCCGCCATGAAGGCGATCGGTGCCCGGCGTCGGGACATCCGGCGTGTGTATCTGCGAACCGCGCTGCTGCTGGGCGCGGTGGGCGCCGTCATCGGCGCGGTGCTCGGTGTCCTCCTCGCCAATCTGATCGTCCGGTTCTTCGCGTCGCTCTTCTTCGGTATCGACGCCGGCTTCGGGGTGTCGGTCCCCGTGCTCGTCGCGAGCCTCGTCGTCGGCATCGCGGGTCCGCCGCTGGCCGCGCTTCCCGCCATACGCCGCGCGGCCCGGCTGCCGCTCAACGAGGCGCTCCGGTCCTCGGGGTCCGCGATCGGGGGCCAGGGTCGCGTCGATGCGGTTCTGCGGCGCGTGCGCGTCCTGCCGCGAAGCGCCCAGATCGGCCTCCGGGGGCTCGGACGTCGCAAGCGCCGCACGATGGCCACCGCGCTCCAGGTGTCGCTGGCCGTCGCCACGCTGCTTGCGCTGCTGTCGCTCGGGGCCGGCGTCGGCAAGACGACCGCGGCCTGGTTCGACGACAACCGGTTCGACATCTGGATCCAGGCGGTCGCGAGCGAGCCCTTCGGTCCGGACGCGGAGCGCATCGTCGCCTCGACCGAGGGCGTCGCCGAGGTGCAGCCGTGGCTCCAGAACCAGGTTCGGGTCGCCGGGCGGGACGCGCAGGCGTGGGGGCTTCCGGCCGATCCACTCATGAACACCCGCATCGCGGAGGGGCGCTGGTACACCGACGCCGAGGTGGTGACCGGGGCCCGGGTCGCGGTGCTCGGCGCGACGATCGCGGAGGCGAACGGCGCCGGCGTCGGGGACGAGGTCTCCGTGCGCACCGGCGGTGGGCTCGCCACGCTCGAGGTGATCGGGATCTCCGACAACCAGGCCAACAACGGCGACGTCGTGTTCCTGCCGGTCGACACGCTGCAGGCGGTCCTCGGCTCGCCGGGGGCGGTCAACAGCTACTGGATCGCCACCGCATCCGACGACCACGGCGCGATCGACCGCACGACGACACGTGTCGAGGACGCCCTCGCGGCCAACGGGAACCAGGTCGGGGCGCTCGTCTCGTACGACATCCGCGAGCAGCAGATCGCCGCCAACGGCCAGATCACGACGGCGATCACGGTCCTCGGAATGCTGATCGTGGCCATCAGCATGGTCGCGCTGATCAACACGATCACCATGTCGGTGCTGGAGCGGACACGCGAGATCGGGATGCTTCGAAGCGTGGGCGCCCGGGCGCGCGACGTGCGCAGCATCTTCGCCACGGAGGGGGTCGCTCTCGCGATTCTCGGCTGGCTGATCGGCATCCCGCTCGGGTGGCTGCTGGCCCGCGCCCTGGTATGGGCCGCGGGCGAGGCCGTGGGGCTCGACATCGCGTTCGTCTTCCCGCTCAGGTACCTGCTGATCGCCCTCGTCGGGACGGTCGTTCTCGCGGTCCTGGTCATGCTGGCCCCGCTCCGCCGAGCGGTGCGCTTCAAACCCGGGGATGCGATCCGGTACACGTGACGGCCGCCGGCGGTGCCGCGCGGATCGAGGGTGGAGCGAAGGCGACGGCCGGATTCGAACCGGCGAATAGCGGTTTTGCAGACCGCCGCGTTAGACCAACTTCGCCACGTCGCCGCGTGCGTCGTCGCGGCACCGAGAGCCCCGCGTGACCCGACCGACTGTACCAGCGGGCGCGCTGTCGCTCGTGTGGTCACCCGATGCCGCCCGCGTTGGTACATTCGCGAAAACGATGTCCCCGGTGGAGGCCCGGCATGACCACGACGTCCAACACGCAGCTCGGCACGGTCCGCGTCAACGTCGCCCGCGAGCGGCCGCCGGTGCGCACCGCGACGTTCGAGGTGACGGGGGAGACCGCGACCTACGGCGTCCCCGGGTTCCAGGCCGACTTCTACGGGATGCCGCCCGACGGGCCGCACCAGGAGCACGCGAGCACCTTCGACCACGTGGTGGGCGCGCTGGCGTCCTGCCTGACGGGCACCCTCGGCAAGGCGCTCAGCGTGCGGGGCATCGACCCCGAAGTCGACCGCCTCACCGCCGTGGCCGAGGGCGACATCGAGGTCGATCCGGACGGCGTGATGATCATGCACCGCGTCCGCGTCAGGTATCGACTGGTTGCCCCCGAGGACAAGCGCGCCGCCGCCGAGCGCGCCCACCAGCACCACGTCCCCGCCTGCGGCGTCGCGCGCTCGCTCGGCGCCGCGCTCGACATATCGACCGAGTTGGAGATCGTGGCCCCCTGACGCCACCGCCGCGCGTCGCGGCCCCGGCGTGCTGGGTGCTGACGGTTGGTGCCGATACGAGTGACGTGACGAGCATCTGGGTTTCGTGACGTCGCATCCGTGGGCGGGCTGAGCGCCGAGGAGCGCGCCGCGCGACGGCGTCGCGCGCGCCGACAGACCCGCCGCCGCCGCCGGCTCGCC
>Ga0055584_100007956_pt1 | contig 10383 bp, 8 predicted proteins | sample OSDHelmetaG_FD_58716 | JGI IMG/M metagenome (GOLD analysis project Ga0055584, IMG submission 58716) | Pelagic marine sediment microbial communities from the LTER site Helgoland, North Sea, for post-phytoplankton bloom and carbon turnover... | ecosystem: Environmental > Aquatic > Marine >...
CTTGCCCTCGGAGCCGTAGGCCGGGTGCTCGACCGTCATGATCGGCTCGAGGGTGAACCATCCCATGGACTGCTCCAGCGCCTTGTCCCCGGGGCGGGGGAGCGGGCCGAGGACGGCGCGGCCCTCGACATCGGAGAACCTCGCGGCGAAGCCCCCGAGGAGCCGGTCGCTCTGGCCCGCGACCCGCACGTACGCGTTCTCGATGGGCAGGCCGGTCGCGGCGTCGAGGACGATGGCGGTGACCGTCCGTGCGGGGCGGCAGGTGATGACACACTCGGTCTCCTCCGAGCTGTGCTTGATCTTCGACTCCGCGGGCGCGTGGAGCTCGGACTCGACCCGGACGACCCACTCCCCCAGGCCGAGGGCGTCCACGACGTAGAGCCCCGGCTCGCGCTCCTTCACCAGGGGCGGCGGGGTGGTGGTGCGGATGTTCAGCATGGAGAGCGCCAGCGCCGGGATGGCCTCGCTCTTCCCGTCCTGCTCGCGCAGCTTGACGCTGGCGCCGGAGACCGGCTCCCCCTCCTCGTCCTCGACGCGTACCACCAGGCGCGCAGCGGCGCTGAGGACGATCTCGACGCCGCCGTTGGCCCCGCTGGCCTTCTTCGTCACCCAGGAGTCACGGCCGGACCGACGGGCGGAGGCCATCGGGGTGCCCATCTCGCTGATCCCGATCACCTCGAAGGTCCCGTCCTCGGCGGTCACGTTCGTCGGCTGAAGGATGCCCACGGGCGCCAGCATGCTGGTCACGCCGGCGCAGACCTCCGCGCCCGCGACGGGCTCACCGAGCTCGTCGATGACGCGCCCGGTGACGCGTCGGCCGACCTCCAGGTCCAGCTCACCGACCGACTGCTCCTCCTGACTCATGGTGAAGGTGGAGATGACCGTGGCGACGTAGCCGGGCTTGTCGACGCCTCCGCACACCGTGGCGAACGGCACACCCTCCAGGCGGAACGTCCCGTCCTCTGCCGTGGTCGTGGTGGGGATCGGGAGGCGCTTCATGTTCGCCATGAGGAAGTCGGGGAGCTGAACCCCGAGGGCCTCCCCCCCATCTGCCCCGGCGACCATGCACTTCTCGCGCAGGTCGAGGATGCCCGTCCCTTGCAGGGCGATCTCGGGGATCGGGGCGATCCTCACCCGCGCCCCGGGTACCGGCTCTCCGTCCTCGTCGTAGACGGTGCCCGTTACCGTCCCGCAGCGGGGGAGCACGATGTCCCCCACGTCCGTGAGCCGACCGGGCTCGAGCCCGTGCTCCACGACTCGGAGCGTGGAGCGGCCCCCGCCGCTGTCGATGGCGAAGGCGTGCAGCCCGTTCGAGACGGCACCGGGGATGAGAAAGCGCCCCTCGGGATCGGTGATGGACTCGCCCGCCGACAGGTCCTTGTGACCCATCGCGGTGAACTCCGGCTCGAGGAGCGCGCCCAGGTCCCCCTCCAGGAGCTCGACTCGGATGGCGACGACCGGGGTCCCGTCCTCCTCGATGATGCGCCCCGTCACCCCCGCGAGGTGTTCCGCCCACGGGTGATCGATCATCGACGCGTCCGCTGCGCTCGCCTCGACCGCGTCGCGGCGGCCGAGATCCGCCGAACTCTGGGTGGTCCTCGCGAGCTCGACATCGGAGGCGGCCGCGGCAGGCGCATCCTGCTTGACCTCTCGACTCACCTCGACCGACATCTCAGGCGGGGAGTCCCCGAGGAGCAGGTATGCGCCCAGCGCAGAGGCGACGGCAATCGAGACGAGGAGCAGGTTGCGGAGGGACATGGGTGTCGTTGGGGACGGGGTCGAGGGCGCGAGCGAGACCGCTGACAGGGGACATGCGATCCTCCCGCGGCCTATTTCGCCGAATCTCTGGGCCCCAGGATCGCCCATCAGGGCTCGCCGCCGGGGGATCCAATCGAGACTTGTAGGTAAATTTCCCGCTCATCGCATTGGCCCTTCAGGGCTCCGGGGCGTTCGACGATGCGAGAGAGTGACGACGCCCGCATTGCCCGCGCCCCAAACAGATGATCCTGCCGCTCGCCCTCTGCACCCTCCCTGCCCTCCCCGTCCAGGCCGAGGAACCCGCAGGCCCAGTCGTCGCGCACCCTGCCCCCCGCGCCTCGTGGCTCGAAGCCTGGGAGCAGAACCTGCGCTGGAAGTTCGATGTCAGCGGCCGCGGGGTCTTCGACGACTCCGGGTACCTGAAGTCCCTGGGGTTCTTCGGACTCGACCTGCACAAGGTCTTCACGAGCGGCAGCCGCGACGTCGCGACGCTCCTGTTCCAGCCGTACCTGACGCGGGCGAACGATCTTGTCCCGACCCCGCCGGTCTTCGACGGGCCCGATGACTGGGAGCTCATCTGGAGGATCGCCAACGTCAACCTGAAGCTGCGGCAGGACGGAGCGCTCAACCTGCGGGTCGGACACTTCGAGCTGCCCTACGGCCTCGAGCAGACGCTCAACACGAATGGAACCCTCCGCGACTACACCCACGGCGGCAACTTCGGGCTCAAGGCGGACTGGGGCGCGACGGTCAACGGCGACGTCGGTGACCTCGAGTACGAGTTTGCCTGGAGCCGCGGATCGGGGAATGAGTACAGGGACGACGGAGGGCGAGGCGTCCTCAGCGGCCGCCTCGGCACTCAGCGCGAGGGTGCGGAGGTCTTCGGCGTCTCCTTCGTCGACGGAGAGTTCCAGACCCCCGGCGGGATCGTCCCGCGCACACGCCTCGGCCTCGACGCGCAGGTCTACCGCGGGGCGATGGGTTACTTCGCGGAGTTCTCGGCCGGTGAGGACAACGACACGGACGACATCGTCCGGGCGCTCGGCGAGGTGAACTGGCGAAACACCGACGAGACCGTCCTCGCCTGGGCGCAGGTCGTCGCCACCGACAAGAACCGCAGCAGCGGCCTCAATTCCCTCGTGGGGGTCCGCTGGGAGCCTGCCCTGGGATGGTCCTTGAGCACCCAGTACGTGCAGGTCCTCGAGCCCCTCGAGGACGACGGTGGACACCCGGGGACCCTGACTCTTCAGCTCCGTTACCGCTTCTAGTCTCCCGCCATGCGAAGAATCGTCAGCTTGATCCTGCTCGCGGCGGCGCTCTGCAGCGCCGTCCATGCCCAGGCTTTTTGCGCGCTCCGCGACCCGAACCGCCAGATCTATCGGTTGTTCCCGAAGGCCACGAGCTACCGCTCCATCGTGCGCACCGTGGGCAAGGACGCCCGCCGTGAGGTGGGCGCGCGCCTCCCCTTCAACCTCCACTTCAATGAGCTGGGGCGGCACACCCTCTACGTCCCCATGCGGGGTGACGAGCCCCTCGGCCTGGTCCACGTTCGCAGCGAGGCTGGCCGGTGGGGACTCGTGGAGGTGGCCTGGGGACTCGATCTCGATCTCCAAGTGATCAACTTCGAGTTCCAGCGCTGCAGGGACCGACAGCGGAAGGCGCTCGAGACCGAGGGGGTTCGTCGCCGCCTGGCCGGCGCCGACTTCGATGCCCTGAGGGCCATGCTGTCCGAGGAGGGCGACGAGCTCGCTCCGGGGCGTCTTCCCGTGGAGCCCGCAGCGGTGGACCTCGCGCTCACCGTCCTGCGGAACGGGCTGAAGACGATCGCGGCGACCGAGGCGGCCTGGATGGATGACCTCACGGCGCTCCGGGCCGACGCCCTCGCGAGGGAGCTCATGCCGGGCGCCAAGACTCTCAAGCGGGTCACGCCGCTCCATGACAAGCAGTGCCTGGACCTCCTGAACTCGAGGGTCGGGGAGCAGGGGACCGGCATCCAGCGCGGATCCACGTCGGGGTGGCAGGTGCTCGACCGCGAAGGGAAGAGGCTCGGCTCCGTCATCACCACCGCCTGGCAGCTGGATGAGCTGACCGTTGACCTCGTATGTGCTGTGGACCAGGGGGGGAGAATCCTGGGACTCCGAACCCCGGGCTCCTGGCCGACCGAGGAGGTCGAGCGGCTCTACGGCGCGCAGGTCGGAAAGTCCCCGGGGGACTACGAGAACTGCGCCGGCCCGGTGGAGCTCGCCGTATTCGAGCTCCTCACCACCCTCGAGAGCCATGCCCTCGTGGAACGGCGCAACTAGATAAGCTGCAGCCATGCGCATTGGGAGCCACATCGCAGTCCGGATCGCGGGCCTCGCCCTCGCCGGTGCGGGGCTCCTGCTCGTGGGTCGCGATGCTGCGGTGACGGTGATCGACACGAGCAACGAGCTCAAGAGCGATGCCCAACAGCTGGAACGGCTCCGGCGCTTTGAAGACAACACGAGGTTCCTGCTGCTCACCGGCGACCTCGTTCTCACCGGCGAGTCGACGTACATCTCCGCCCTCGCCACCGAACAGGCCGAGTCCGTCAAGAGGCAGCTGGCCGAGCTGGAGGGCAGCCCGCTCTCCAGAGGCTCCGAGGATGCGTGCACGCTGATCTCGGGCCAACTCGACAAGATCCTCGCCGCGATCCATGAGGCCGCGACCATCGAGAGGGAAGAGCGCGACCTCGCGATCGCTGAGCTGGACCAGGACTTCCAGGCCGGTTCCGTCGCCCTGGCCGACGGCCTCGAGCAGCTCAGCACGGGCCTGCGGCAGGTGGCCGAGGAGCGGCGGGTCGCGGCGGACTCCGAGCGGAAGGAGATGAAGATCCGCTCGTGGGCGAGCGCCCTCGCCTTCCTGGCCCTGCTCCTCATCGGGTGGCGCCAGATGTCCTTCACCATTGAGCGCCCCATCCGCCAGCTCGCAGGCCGGGCCATCGAGGCCCGCGAGCACGGGAGGTTCGAGGACCCCGAGCGCGGCCCCACAGAGGTCCGGGAGCTCGGGGCTCGCCTGAAGGAGCTCATCGAGGCCCAGCAGCGCGCGCGCGAGGAGCTCGAGGTCCAGGTCGAGGTGCGCACGAGCGAGCTCCAGGAGGCCCTCGCGGCCCGCGCCGCCTTCCTCGCCAATACGAGCCACGAGCTCCGGACCCCCATGAACGCGATCCTCGGCTTCGCGGCCCTCATGGGCGACGAGGACGTGAGCGAGACGGAGAAGTCCGAGTTCACCTCGAACATTCAGGAGAGCGCCCAGCACCTGCTCGAGTTGATCGAGGACGTGCTCGACCTCTCCAAGATCGACGCCGGGCACGTCGGGCTCCGCTCGCTCGCCGTCTCGCCCCGCGCGATCCTGAAGCAGGTGTCGAGCATGCTCGGCCCCGCCGCCTCCTCCAAGGGCCTCACCTTCGGTGCCCGCTGCGACGCGTCGGTGCCCGACGCGGTCAGGCTCGACCCCATCCGCTTCCGGCAGATCCTGGTCAACCTGGTCAACAACGCCATCAAGTTCACGGACCAAGGGTCGATCGAGATCGCCGTGTCGTGGGCGAACGATGAGCTCCAGACCCGCGTCTCGGACACAGGGATCGGGATCGAGGCGTCAAAGCTCGAGGACATCTTCGAGAGCTTCGAGCAAGCGGACACCTCGGACACGCGGGCCTACGGCGGCACTGGCCTCGGCCTCGCGATCTGCCGCAAGCTCGCGGACCTGATGGGCGGCAGCGTCGAGGTCGAGAGTGAGGTGGGCGTGGGGAGCGTGTTCATGGTCCGACTCCAGGCGCCCACGTCACCGGCTCCGGCCGCCCGCGTTCGGGTCCCGAGCCCCCAGTCGCCCGCTCCAGACGGGGCCCCGACCGCTCGCGCGCGGGTCCTCCTCGTGGACGATGTCGCGACCAACCGGCTCCTTGGTCGGAAGGTGCTCGAGCGAGCGGGTCTGGACGTCGTTGAGGCCACCACGGGCAAGGAGGCCCTCGAGACGTTCCAGCACAGTGAGGAGCAGGGTGCGCCCTTCGCGCTCATCCTCATGGACCTTCAGATGCCAGTGATGGACGGATATCAAGCCGTGGCGACCATTCGCTCCTTTGGCTACACCGGCCCGATCGTCGCCCTCTCAGGCGCCGTGATGAAGGACCAGCAGGAGCGCGCGCTCGAGGCCGGCTGCTCGGGCTTCATCTCGAAGCCCATTGTTCCGGCCAACCTCATCGAGACCGTGCAGGAGATCCTCGGCGAAGCGAGCCGCCACGGATCCTGAGGTGTGGGGAACCGGGATCTCCCCGGACGACCCCGGGGGCCCGCCAACGCCCGTGCCGGCCTCCCTCCGCAGCGACCTCAGTCTCCGATCGCAGCGGATTGGGCGCGGGCCGTGCGGGTGAGCTCGAAGGCGCCGTAGGCCACGCCTGCCGCGAGCCCGACGGCGAGGAAGATGAGCAAGGCGCGCTTCCACCCGGGGAGCTGACCGAGGTCATCCCCGCGCCGGTGCTGGGCGTACTGGAGGACCTGCCCGCCGGTGCCCGCCGAGCTCGCCCCCGACCTGGGTCGAGCTGCGCCACCCGGGCCCTCCAGGGCAGCCGCGCGTCGCGCCGCTCGCTCGCCCGCCGCCCGCTCCCGCGCGGCCCGCTCCCTCGATGCACGGAGGCGCTCCTGGTCCTCCACCACCGCCGTCGACGGCTCCGGGCTGGACGCCGGCGCGGAACTGGGGGGCGCGCCGGGGAGTTCGATCTCGTCCTCGAACTCCAGCTCGAGCGCCCCGGTGGCCGCCGAGAGCTCATCGGGCTCGCCCTCGCCGGGTTCATCCCTGAGGCGGAACTCCACGTCCCCGAGCAAGAAGTTGTCCCCGTGACGGACGAGCGCCTCCTCGACCCGCTTCCCCCCCACGTGTACGCCGTTGCTGGACTTGAGATCACGGATCTTCCAGACCCCGGGCTCCGGCGCGGGGATCAGCCGCGCGTGCCGCCGGCTGATGGAGGCCTCCGAGATGACCACGTCGGCGTCCACGCCGCGCCCGAGCACCGTGGTGCCGTCAATGTCGTGGGTTGCGCCGATCGAGGCGCCGGAGAGGACGAACAGACGTGCCATTGCGCGTATCGTAGCGGCTCCCGCCCGACTCCCGGGCAGGAACCCATGACCAGCCCTGCACCCCCTTCCCAGTTCGCCGTCGAGGCGCGCGGGCTCGGCCGCGTCTTCCGCGGCGGGCTCGGCTGGCGCCCGAGGACGGCGCTCTGCGGCGTGGACCTCACCATCCGCGGCGGGGAGACCCTCGGCATTGTCGGTCCGAATGGCTCCGGGAAGTCGACGCTCCTGCGCCTCCTCTCCGGGGTCGACCGGCCGAGCACCGGATGGGTCGAGGTGTTGGGTCACCCCCCCACCGCCCGGGCGGTCCGCCGCCGGCTCGCGTTCCTCCCCGACGGGTCCCCCTTCCCCCCGGAGCTCTCCGCCCGCCGGGTGCTCGACCTGATCGCCTCTCTCGGCGGGATGGCCCGCCCGGAGCGTCGCCACCGTATCGGCGAGATGCTCGAGCGGGTCGGGCTCAGCGGGGCGGGAGAGGCCCCTATCCGGACCTACTCAAGGGGCATGCATCGGCGGTTCGGGCTCGCGCAGGCCTTCCTCCACGACCCGGAGGTGGTCCTCCTCGACGAGCCGACCGCAGGCCTCGACGCCCCGGGGTTCGCCGTGCTCGCGGACCTCCTCGGCGCGGCCCGTGGGCGCGGGGCCACGGTCGTCCTCGCCTCCCACGTGGCCTCCGACCTGATCGAGCATTGCGATCGCCTCGCGCTCCTCGTGGGCGGCGAGGTTCAGCGGGTCGGGACCCCGGACGAGCTCCTGGGTGACCCCGAGGTCCTGCAGCTGCGGATCCGCGGCCTCTCAGAGGTGGGCGCCTCCACGCTCGAGCAGCAGGTCGAACAGCTGGGGGCGCACCTGATGGAATCGGGTCCTGCGCACAGATCCCTGCAGGAGCTCTACACGGCCCGCGAGTCTGATGACGGCCGGAGCGGAGCGCGATGAACCTGCCGCTGCTGCGCCTGTCAGCGAGGCGCGCCGCACCGGCCGTGGCGCTCGTCGGCGTGGCCGGGGTGACGCTCCTCGCCATCGCCGGTCAACCTGGCCGAGCGGAGATCGTCGAGGTCTCGCCGAAGTTCGAGGAGGTGATCGTGAGTGGCGCAGAGCTCGCTTCGAGCACCGCCTGGATCGCTGGCCTCGTGGTCGCCTCAGCCTTCACGGTCCTCTTCGCCGCGAGGATCCCGGACCGCTGGTTCCGGCAAGAGGGCGACTGGCTCGGGACGAGCGGGACCTCCCGCTCGTCAATCGTCCGCAGCTGCCTGGCCGGGACCCTCGCCGGGGCCGCCACCCTGCCCGTCATCATCGGCCTCATCGCTGGCTCCATGGGCCAGGCACGGGAGTCCGGTCCCGCGTCCCGAGGCCAGCTCCTCGAGCTCGCCATGCTCGCGGGCCCGAGCCGCTCCTTCGTCCTCATGCCCGGCGAGCGCTTCGAGCAGGCTCTGCCGGAGCACGACCTGCCGCCCGACGCCCGAGTGCGCGTTCGGGTGGCTCCAGCGCTCGGGGCCGAGGGGCCCACCACCAAGGCGCTGGTCAAGTCAGCCTCCCAGTCGTCCGAGCTGAGGGTCGCGCGGCGGGCCTGGTTGGAGGTGGAGGCCCCCGAAGGCGGGGGCGTTATCGCCGTCACCAACACCGGCAGCGGTGCACTCGCCGTCCTTGGGCCGGCCCCGGTGGAGGTCTGGCGCCCCTCGAGCGCCTGGGGCTCCGGGCACCTGCGGCTCGCGGCCCACGCGGCGCTCCACCTCGCCTTCCTCGCGGCCCTGGCCTTCGGGCTCGGCGCCTGGATGGGTCCAGGGATCGCGGCGAGCCTTGCCCTCGCCCTCTGGCTCGGGGCCCGCATGGCCCTCGCCTCCACAGGCCTGGCGGACGCCCTCCCCGGGGGCGCAGCCCTGAGCGCAGCCATCGGCGCGATCGCCGAGGGGCGGAGCCCCCTGCTCGTCCGCCCTCCGCTGGCGCTCGCAGCCTCCGCGGCTGTCCTGGCGGGGTTCACGCTCGCCCGGACGTCCCTCGGGACATGGCGACGGGAGTCGAGGAGCTCATGACCATGGGAGCGAGATCTGTGCGGCTCTTGCTCGCAGGGAGCGCGGCCGTGACCCTCGCCCTCTCGGCGGCGAGCCCCCTCAGCGCCCCAGAACTCGAGGGGCGGCGGCGCATGGGGCCGGTGCAACGGCTGCTGGGGCCGATCGCCTCCGCCGCCGCCAGCGTCGAGTGGGCACGATACGTCGGCGCGCTGGACGCTGGCGACGTCACCAGGGCCTACGGGCACGCGGCACGAGCGCTCTCACTGGATTCCAGGGCTGCCGCCGGATGGCTGACCCTGGCGGATCACTTCATCTTCATCCGGGCCTCTCCCCTGGAGGAGGCGGACCCTGCGGCACGGCGGCGATGGATCCGCGAGGGCTTCGCGGTCCTGCGCTCTGGAGAGCTGCGGGCCGCCTCCCCCGGGGTGCTCGCCCGCTACGCCGCCACCATCAAGGCCGCCTACCTCTCCAACGTTCCTGACGAGGGCCTCGGGTGGCCAGGAGGCCCGCGCGCGCTTCTGAACGAGGCGCGGGTGGACCTGGAGCGCGCCGCCGCCCTCGGCGCAAGGGAGGTCGAGGTGGCCCTCGCCTACATCGAGGAGCGCGAACGAGAGCTGACCGATCAGGGCCGCTGAGGTCAGCCCCGCCTCGCTCCAGACCGCCCCGGTCGCGACATCGAGTCCCCCCCACACCCCACCACCACGGGGGCGATCGCTGCTACCCTCCTCCCGTGGCATGGATCCTCGAAAACCAGGAGCTGCTCGGCGGGTTCCTCTCGGAGCCTGGGTACCTGGCGCCCTTCGTGGTGCTGGTGCTCTGCGGGTTCGGCCTCCCGGTACCAGAGGAGATCACCATGCTCGGCGCCGGATTCCTCCTGTACCAGGGGGAGGTTGATGTGGCGCCGATCATCGCGGTCTGCATCGCGGGCACGCTGCTCGGCGACTCGGTCCCGTTCTTCATCGGGCGACGCTTCGGTCGACGCGCCCTGCAGCACAAGGCCATCCGCCGCGTCGTGCACCCGGAGAGGCTCCGGGCCATCGAGAGCCGCTTCGAGCGGCGCGGGCCCCTCGCCGTCTTCATCTGCCGGTTCCTCCCCGGACTCAGGCTCCCCACCTGGTTCACCGCGGGCACGCTGGGGATGACCTACCCGAAGTTCATCGCCTTCGATGGCCTCGGGGCGATCATCCTCACGCCGACCTTGATCCTCCTCGGCCGTGAGTCCGGCGAACGCCTCAACGAGATGAAGTCGAAGGTCGACGATCTACACCAGATCCTCGGCTTCGTCGTCCTGGCCCTTGCGGCCACGCTCCTGAGTCACCTCTGGATCTCCAAGCGCTGGCCGGGGCAGGGCCGCCGGTCCACCGACAACGCCCGGCCAGGGGGCGCAGAGCCGCCCCCTGACGGGGATCGACCCTGAGAGGTGCCCGATACGGCACTTGAAGCCACTGAGAGGCCACTTCCGATTGACCCGGACGGGCCCGCCACTATCGTATTGGCGCCGGAAACCTGGGTGAAGGGCCCTCCACTCCGGCCCC
>Ga0055584_100007957_pt1 | contig 10383 bp, 8 predicted proteins | sample OSDHelmetaG_FD_58716 | JGI IMG/M metagenome (GOLD analysis project Ga0055584, IMG submission 58716) | Pelagic marine sediment microbial communities from the LTER site Helgoland, North Sea, for post-phytoplankton bloom and carbon turnover... | ecosystem: Environmental > Aquatic > Marine >...
ATGACCAATGCGGTTGGCAGCGCTGATCCCTTGTTGGGCCCAGGCAGTCTCGTTTTGATCTCTGACCACATCAACCTAACCGGCGCTAACCCCTTAATTGGCGGGATCGGTGGAGCGGATTGCTTCGTCGATATGACTAACGCTTATGACCCGCAGTTGCGCGCGCGCTTACACGCATGTGCCGAAGCCGAGCAAATTCCACTTAACGAGCGTGTCTATGCGTGTTTTTCCGGGCCCAGCTTCGAGACTCCAGCGGAGATCCGAGCGGCGAGGATCTTGGGTGCCGATACGGTTGGCATGTCAGTTGCCCCGGAGACCATTCTTGCGCGCCAGTGTGGCTTACAAGTCGCCGCGATCTCGGTGGTCACCAATTTTGCTGCCGGCGTTGCTTGTGAGCCGCTTAGTCACGCGCAGACCATGGCCACTGCCGCTGGCGCCGCGCCCGAGTGCGCACGGTTAATTCGGGCCTATTTAACGACTTTGCAAGAATAGATGTGAGTAGTTCAAGCGCCGCCAGTGAGGCGACCGTGCAGTTGTCGATCCCGGAGATTATTCGCGCGAAACGGGATCACGAAGTACTGCCGCGTGCTGCTATCGAGTACATGGTGGCGGCAATGGTTGGCAGTCCGGGGGCCAGCGACAGCCAGATCGCGGCGTTTGCAATGGCAACGCTGCTCAACGGTATGACTGATACTGAGTGCGCCGATTTAACTGTCGCGATGACGCGCTCTGGCCAAACCCTCAATTGGCAGGCCCAGGACCTGCCGGGGCTGTGTTTGGATAAACATTCAACCGGTGGTGTGGGCGACAAAGTGAGCTTGTTTCTGGCTCCGATGCTTGCAGCCTGTGGCGCGTTTGTGCCGATGATCTCGGGTCGTGGGCTTGGCCATACCGGTGGCACGCTCGACAAACTCGAGTCCATCCCTGGCTACTCGGCGCAGGTCCCGCTCGACAAGATATATGCGCTAACGCGCGCCTGCGGCTGCCTGATTGTGAGTCCAACGGCTGATCTCGCGCCCGCCGATGCACGTCTGTACGCAATCCGTGACGTGACCGCAACGGTGGAATCGATTGCACTTGTCACAGCCTCGATTCTGTCGAAGAAGTTGGCTGCCGGCGTCGACCATTTAGTTGTCGATGTCAAAGTAGGTAGTGGCGCGTTTACGCGCACGCGCGCCGATGCACGAGTGCTCGCGCGCAGCATCGTCAATGTTGCGGCTGGCGCTTGCTTGAGCGCGACTGCGTGGGTCACTGACATGGATCAAGTGTTGGGGCACACGGCTGGCAACGCACTCGAGGTGCGCGAAGCGATCGCCGTGCTGTGTGGCACTAGGTCGGATGCACGACTCATTGAGGTTGCTCTAACCTTGGGCGCTGAGCTGTTGCTTATGGCGCGCTTGGCCAACGATCCGAGCGAGGCGCGCCGGATGCTTCAGCAGGTACTTGCAGATGGCTCAGCAGCCGAGCGATTCGAGCGTATGGTCGCCGCGCTCGGCGGCCCCAGAGACCTGCTCGGCCGTGAGTCCCACTATCTGGCGCAAGCCCCGACCGTGTGCGATGTATTGGCAGCTCGCCCAGGCTATGTGCAAGCGATGGATGTGCGTGCGCTGGGTCAGCTGGTGGTCAAGCTTGGCGGTGGCCGAGAGTCTCCCGGGGCTGACATCGATCCGCGTGTCGGTTTATCTGAAGTCCTGCCGCTTGGTTCTGAGGTAAGCGTCGGGCAGCCGCTAGCGCGGGTGCACGCGCAGAATGCAGCCAGCGCGAGTGGCGCTATTACGGTGGTGCAAGAGGCGCTGAAAATTGGTGCGCTGGAGCCCGATCCCGTAAGTGTCGTGTATGAGAAGATAGTCGCACACGGCTGAGTGCCTCGCTTAAGGCCTGCATTGAAACGCGCTTTGTTATGCTGGCGCCTACTTTCGTAGATGAGCAGGCCAGATGTCAGCAGATTGGGATATGCCCGAAGGGCAAAGTGATGTTTTTGCATTCGACTTTGACGGTGTCATATGCGACAGCGTAGGAGAGAATTTCATAACTACTTGGCACGCGCTGCGTGCGCTCGAGCCTGACCTGCCAGCCACCCCGCCCGCGCAGCTTCGCGATCAGTTTATTAGCTGCCGTCCAGCGATAGAGACGGGCTATCAAAATATCCCGCTGATGCAGCTGTTACTCACCGGTGTCACCGTCTCAGACATGCTTGAGAACTTCGACACATTGGTGCGCAACTATCTTGATGCGAACGGGCTGACAGACGCAGATATGATGAACGGCTTTGGTGTCGCGCGGGCCGCCTGGCGTGATGCCGACCCGCAAGGCTGGTTTGACGCGCAGGGCTTTTACGAACACACATTTGCATCCGTCAATGCCGTAGCTGATCGCGCGATTATCGCGACCACTAAACAAAATGCTTTTGCGTGTCGACTGGTTGAGCGTGCTGGTTTGCAGGTACCGCTGCCGCGCGTGTATGGCTTGGAGCGTTTAGGACCACGCAAGAAACGTACGGTGTTAGAAGAACTCGAACGGCGAAATCCGCACGCGGTCGTGCATTTTTTCGAAGATCGCATTGCCACGCTCGAGAAGCTCACAGATTTGCCGCGCACCAAGTTGCACCTCGTCGACTGGGGTTACAATTTGGAACAGCATCGTGAGCGCGCACGCGCTAGCGAGCATATGGACCTATTATCACCAGAATCATTTGCAGCACTCATTCAAGGGCGATAGACATGCACACTGACCCGATAACCTTGGAGTTATTCAAGAACGCGTTGTTTTCCATAGCCGACGAGATGGCTGTGACCATCTGCCGTACGACTTATTCTGGCGTGCTGCGCGACAATATGGATTTTTCGACCGGTTTTGCTGACGGCCAAGGCAATCTGGTTGGTCAGGGTTTGACTATCCCTCTACATCTGGGATCGACGCCAACGGCCTTGCGGGCGGTGCTGGATCGATACGAAGGTGACATCCATCCGGGCGACATGTTCATGTTGAATGACCCGTATGACGGAGGCATGCATCTGCCGGATATTTTTATCTTTAAGCCAATCTTTGTTGACGGCGAACGCCTCGCGTTTGCAGCGACCGTTTGCCATCACGCTGATGTTGGTGGGCGTGTGCCGGGCTCAAACGCTTCGGATTCAACCGAGATCTATCAGGAGGGATTGCGCATCCCGCCAATGAAGTTCTACGAGCGTGGTGTGCGCAACGACACCTTGTGGCGCTTGATAGAAACCAATGTGCGCATCCCGGTACAAGTGTTTGGCGATCTGCGTGCGCAACTTGCCGCGTGCAACATCGCGGAAAAGCAGTTCGGTGAATTGGTGGCTCACCACGGCGTCGAGGCAACGCGCCACTACATGGGCGCTGTGATTGATTACGCGGAACGCATGGCGCGCGCGGCGATTAGCACGCTTCCGGACGGTGAGTGGAGCTTTGATGACTGGATCGATGATGATGGCATCGATAAGGGTGTGCCCATACGCCTACGTTGCACCGTCATTAAGACCGGCGATCATATGAAAGTCGATTGGGCCGGCACCTCCGATCAGGTTAAAGGTGCAATCAATGCGACTTTGTCGTTTACCAAAGCGGTGTCATATGCCGCTGTGCGCTCGGTGCTCGAAGGCGACATTCCGTGCAACGAAGGATTGTTTCGCACCATCGAGGTGACTGCACCCATCGGGTCCATCGTCAATATGTTACCGCCGGCGGCTTGTGCTGCCCGAGGTTTGACCGGCTTTCGTATGGGCGATTGTGCCTTTGGTGCGCTCGCAATGATGTTGCCCGATCGGGTCATGGCCTCATCTGACGGAGGTAATACTGGTATTTCGATTGGTGGTTACGATGACAATCGCAAGCCATTCATCTTTGTAGATTTTGCTTGTGGCTCGTGGGGCGGGCGTCCATGGGCTGATGGCGTGCAAGGTAATTCCAATATGTTCGCCAATATGGCGTGCCAGTCGGTGGAGGTGATCGAGGCGGAGAACCCGATGCAGGTGCGGGCATTCGAGTTCATCACCGATCGGGCTGGCCCCGGAAAGTTTCGCGGCGGTGTGCCGTATCGGCGTGAGTACAAGTTCTTAGAGAAAGAAGCTGTGTTGCAAGTTCGCTCAGACCGGCAAACACACAAACCGTATGGCCTCTACGGTGGTCGGGCGGGGTATCCGTCTAACAATACGCTCAATCCTGATACGCAAGCGACCGCGCTGAACTCCAAGCTCATCATGACTTTAAAACACGGCGACGTATTCCGCCACGAATTGCCCGGAGGTGGTGGTTGGGGCCACCCGTTCTTGCGCGACCCGGCCAAAGTTTTGGAAGACGTGCGTAACGAATTCGTAAGTGTTGAACATGCAGCAGCGGCCTACGGGGTAGTCGTGGATAGCGATTCCTGGTCGGTTGATGAAAGTGCGACGGCGGCACTGCGTGCGGGTGTTGATACCACTACTACAACGGCCGTGTCGTGGGAGTAAATGTGATGACTAAGCAATTCAGAGTCGGCGTTGATATAGGCGGTACCTTTACCGATATCGTGTTTCTCGCCGATGACGGCGAACTACACACGCGCAAGGTTTCTTCGACAGTTGATGACTACGGGCGTGGCATCATCGAAGGCATCAACGAGCTATTCGCGAGTACCGGGCTCGCGTCCGATGCAATTACCGAAATAATGCATGGTACGACGGTTGCGTCGAATGCAATTCTTGAACTCGCCGGCGCGCGCACCGGACTTATTACGACGCGCGGATTTCGCGATGTGCTGGAGCTGCGTACGCTGCGTATGCCGCGTTTATATGACCTCGCATGGGAGAAGCCGCCGCCACTGGTGGATCGCTATATGCGTCTTGATGTCGACGAGCGAGTTGATGCGCATGGCGTGGTTGAGCGTGCCTTACAGCGTAGCGACGTTGAGCGCGTCGTTGATCAACTGGTCGCGCAAGGTGTTGAGGCGATCGCGGTGTGTTTGCTCAATTCTTTCACCAACCCAGCACACGAACGCATGGTTGGCGAGGTCATCGCCGCGCGCGCGCCGGATCTTCTGTACTGCCTGTCTGTGGATGTGTTGCCTGAAATCAAAGAGTACGAGCGCACATCTACAACGGTTATCAATGCGTATTTGTTGCCGGTTGTTGCGCGCTATCTTAAGAAACTGGAGTTGGAGTTGGCCAAGGTAGGCATCGATGCACCGTTGTTATTGATGCAATCAAATGGCGGCTTAACACCGGCCGAGCAAGCGGCACGTTTGCCTTGCAACATCATTGAATCTGGCCCAGCCGGCGGCGTAGTTGGCGCACAAGCGCTGGCAAGCAAAATGGGCCTTGATACCGTCATCACTTTCGATATGGGCGGAACCACGGCGAAGGCGTCATTGCTGGAGAACGGGCAATACACGCGTGCGGTCGATTACAGCGTTGGTGGCGGCATCATGCTTGGATCACGCCTGCTTACAGGGGCTGGCTATCGGCTGCGCGTGCCAGCGATCGATTTGGCCGAAGTAGGCGCCGGTGGCGGATCAATCGTTTGGCTTGACGCTGGCGGCGCTATGCAAATTGGCCCGAAAAGTGCGGGCGCCATGCCTGGTCCAGTTTGTTATGACCAAGGTGGGATTGAGCCAACGGTGACGGACGCCAACGTGGTGCTCGGTTATTTGAATCAAGAATATCTCGTTGGCGGCGAACTCAAGATAGATGCGAGTCGCTCGTCCGCGGCCTTGCGCGAGCGCGTTGCTGAGCCCTTGAATCTTGAACTAGCGCATGCCGCCTACGGTGCGCATCAGATCGCCGCAGCCAATATGATCAGAGCGATCAAAGCTGTTTCGAGCGAACGTGGCCGCGACCCGCGCGAATACACGTTGTTCGCTTTTGGCGGTAATGGGCCGTTATTTGCTGCAACGATGGCACGCGCGCTCGGCATGGCGCGGATTTTAGTTCCACCATCGCCGGGACTGTTCTCGGCGTTCGGGATTTTGTATGCCGAGGTTGAGCATCATTATTCGCAGACTTTGCGGCGTGATTTACGCGCAACAGATGCTTGCGAGCTGGAGGCGGCCTGGGCCGAGCTGGAACAGCGTGCAACACAACAACTCAGTGCTGACGGTTTCCCGGTGCAGCGCACTGAGCTACGCCGAGCTGCCAACTTGCACTACCTTGGTCAAATCTTTGAGCTGTCTGTGCCGGTCGCGGCTGGTCCCGTTGATCCGCTGGCACTGGTCGAAGCTTTTGGTGTTGAACATGAGCGTACCTACGGACATCGCGCCGGTCCCGAGGAGCCAGTGGAGCTGGTGAATATTGAGTTGGTTGGTTGTGGCTATTCAGAGCATCCGCGTGTACCGGACCGTCTACATCAGAGCGCGAGTGCATTGCAGCCCAGCACTCGGCAAGCTTATTTCGGCGACCACCATGGATGGCTAGAGACACCGGTTATCGATCGCGCGCAACTCGGCACTGATGGCGCGATTGAGGGCCCGGCTATCATCGAGGAATATGACGCCACCTGCGTGGTGCCACCGGATGTGCACGCTGAGTTAGATAATTTTGGCAATATCGTACTTACCTTGCACTGAGCGCGCTCGAGCGCCGTAAGCGAGTGATGATGGACAAGCTAAACGCGGTGGTAGTGAACACGCCTGTCGGCGATTTGGGCTTAGTTGAGTGCGATGGTCAGTTGGTGCGCTTGGATTGGCAGGGAACACGACTCGGGGAGGTCACTGAAACCTTAAAAAACGCAGCCACGCAGGTGCTTGCGTACTTTGCCGGCACACTGCGTGACTTTGATCTGCCGCTGGCGCCACGCGGTAGCGCTTTTCAGCGGCAAGTCTATGCAGCAATGCAAGCTATCCCCTATGGAAGCACGCAAACCTATGGCGAATTGGCCCAGCAAATTGATGGCTTTGCGCAAGCTGTTGGGCAGGCCTGTGGTTCAAATCCGTTACCGCTGATAATCCCGTGTCATCGCGTTTTGGCACGTGGCGGCTTGGGTGGATACTCCGGTCATGGCGGCATTGAAACCAAAATCGTGCTGCTACAGCACGAGGGTGCTTACCCTTTCTTGTTGTAGCCTCAAGCCAGCCAGAGCTGGTGAAGCGCCCCGATTTTACTGGGGCGCTTCACTGTCAAATCGGTGTATGAAGGTGATGGTGGGTGTCGCTTAGGCGTCCGCCGCCACCTTTACCGAGACGATTTGGTCCGGGTCTTTGACCGGCTCGCCGCGTTTGATCTGATCGACATTGTCCATGCCTTCAGTGACCTTGCCCCACGCCGTGTACTGCCCGTCTAGAAACTTAGCGTCTCCGAAACAAATGAAGAACTGGCTGTTTGCGCTGTCCGGCATTGATGAGCGCGCCATCGAGCACACGCCACGTACATGTGGCTCGGCGTTGAATTCGGCCTTGAGGTCGGGATAGCTCGAACTGCCAGTGCCGGTGCCTTGGGGGCAGCCCGTCTGAGCCATAAAGCCATCGATCACGCGATGGAAGACGATGCCGTCATAGAACTTCTCGCGCACCAGTTTCTTGATGTGCTCAACATGGCCTGGGGCCAGATCGGGGCGCATTTCGATGACGACCTGGCCTTTGGTTGTTTCTATGATGAGGGTATTTTCGAGATCAGCCATTCAATTCTGTATCCAGTTGTTTTGGTTTACGGGGCTGCAAGCGCAGAGTCTTAGCGCGGCTTTTACTGCAGGTAAATTTTGACCATACGCTCAGCCGACTCCCGTTATCTTATCAACGTATTCCATGCTGGGCTTCACCTAGTCGCAAACAGTGTGCTGGCGGGCTGGGTGGGCGAACTGGCTTCGGCATGTGCAGATCTAACAGCTGCTGGAAATTGTTAGTGAGCTGGAAAACCTATGGTCGCCGCCGCTTGCCAGAGCGCCTGGGTCTAGCGTAGATCTGAAAATGCCGGTGCGGGACAAGGCCTCGCACCGGCAGATGATCAGCCCAATTTCGCTTTGAGTGCGTCGAGTTGTAGCCGTGCACCGGCGATCATGCTGTGCAGATCTGAGGTCAGCATCACCATGTCGAAGCCGCGCTTGATGGCGCCTGCCGCAAACTCCGCACCGGCGCAATGCATGACGACCTTGATGCCGTGTTTGTGCGCAGTGTCGCGGATCTTGTCGCAGGTGGCGAGATGGGTCGGGTCAGGGTTGTCCGCCCGCGGCGGCAAGCCCAATGCGTAGGACAGATCGGCCGGGCCGATGTAGACCGCGTCGAGGCCCGGCGTTGCGCAGATGGCATCAAGGTTGGCGAGGCCTTCTTGCGTTTCGATCATCGCCATGACGATGATCTCTTCGTCCGCGCCGGCCTGATAGCCGTCGCCGCCGTAATGCATGGCGCGCACCGGGCCGGATGAGCGCATGCCGGTCGGCATGTAACGGCATGCCGCTACGGCTTTGGCAGCTTCCTCAGCTGTATTCACCAGCGGCACGATGATGCCGTAAGCGCCAAGATCCAGGGCCTTCATGATGGCTGCAGGATCGTTCCATGCGACGCGCACGAACGGCACCGTGTCGGTCTGCGAAATGGCCTGCAGCATGGGTAGGACGTTACCCAGTTCTGAAGTGCCGTGCTGCAAATCGACGCACAGTGCATCGAAGCCTTGGCGTGCCATGATCTCGGCAGAAAAACTGTGGGCAATGGAAAGCCAGCCCAAGGTTGAGGGCTTACCGTCACGCCACATTTGTTTGATCTTGTTCAGTCGCATCGTTGCTCCTTCCTTCATTCGTGCATTCGTTCGTTGTTACTTGGCGCGTAGCCTACCGGAGAAGGGCCGCGCGTGCTCGGCGCAGAGCGCGCCCGAGTATTCGCGCGCAAGCTGCCAGGACGCTCGGCAAACCCGCGTTGCGCCTCGATCTATAATAAAAAATCAACAGGCCAAGCTTCTGATATTGCCGAAGCAGGCCCTGAACGAGGCGAAATATTTCCCCATCGTAAGGGATGTCAGAACGGTGTTTCTAGGCTCTGCGGAACTTTGCAACGAAGCCATTTTGAGCAATTTTGCACAAGCAGTGCTGTTCCTTCAGAGCTAAACTTTGGAACTGTCGCAGCTAGCCGCGCAAGGCCTTCATGACCGTCACCGGGAGGTGCCGAGCTCCCGTGGTTGAGCTATCTGATGAGTGGTAGCTTAGATGATTGGAGGCGCTAGTATTTAGCCTCTGAAAATACCTGAGCAATCTACCTCAATGCGTGCCGATGCCGTTCGATGGCGAGCTCAGTTATGCGAGAATCTGCGTACGGAAGTTAGGAGGATTGAATGTGGTTCCTGAATATAAACATGCGCTGATCGTCGGCGCAGGAAGCGGCTTGTCTGCATCGCTTGCGAGAAAGTTCAAATCGAGTGGCTTGAGCGTCAGTCTTGCCGCGCGCAATGCCGATAAGCTCAAGGAATTGTGTGCGCAGACAGGTGCAAAGGCTTTCACTTGCGACGCGTCCTCGGCCGAAAGCGTCGATGCGCTATTTGGCGGGCTAGATAGCGCTCCCGACGTGGTGGTCTACAACCCCGGCGCGAGAGCAGGTGGGCCCTTCGTCGATGTTGATCGGGAGCAGGCCCAGAACGCGCTAATGATCAACGCATACGGGGGGTTCTTGGTTGCGCAGGGCGCGGCCAAGTTGATGGTGCCCAATCGGCATGGAGCCATCTTGCTCACTGGCGCGTCGGCCAGCGTCAAAGGCTATGCGCGCTCCGCCGTGTTTGCGATGGGAAAGTTTGCTTTGCGCGGCTTGGCTCAGAGCCTCGCTCGAGAACTTCACCCACAAGGCGTTCACATCGGTCATTTCATTATCGACGGCGGAATTCGAAATCCCTTGCGTGCGGAGCGAATCGATCCGGGCGACAACCCTGACAGCATGTTGGCGCCTGACGATATTGCTAACACCTATTGGAATTTCCTCGCTCAGGATCGTAGCTCTTGGGCCTGGGAAATTGAATTACGCCCATGGGTGGAAAACTTTTAGAGCGCTTTGACACACTTGCCGCCGATGCAGCGAGTGCTTGACTCGCAGGCTGGGGCTGGGTTTTCTCGAAAGGCGAGTGGCAGCTTAGAGGCTCGCACACGCCAGCACTGCGCATCTAATCTGGGTCTATTGCAGCGTGCAATAAGCCCCCCATGGTTCCGATTTTGCGAGCAACGGCAATTATTGTGACTGGCGGATAGAGCTTGAGGTTCTGCCGTCGGCGTTTGGTTCCTGCCTTCGTCAGTGCGCACTTGCCGGATGAGGCTTTCGAGCTGGCGACTGTCGGGATACTTTACAAAATCCCTGCTAATTCTTACGCGTTCCAACGACCTTGTAGGTAAGTATTTGTTTCATGTGTTAAAAATTATTGGCGGCGCGATTCTTGCGCTTGTGCGGCATCTACCCTCATTTCGATTGATAGCAAGGGAAATCGG
>Ga0055584_100007958_pt1 | contig 10383 bp, 10 predicted proteins | sample OSDHelmetaG_FD_58716 | JGI IMG/M metagenome (GOLD analysis project Ga0055584, IMG submission 58716) | Pelagic marine sediment microbial communities from the LTER site Helgoland, North Sea, for post-phytoplankton bloom and carbon turnover... | ecosystem: Environmental > Aquatic > Marine >...
GACCACCGCCTGTACTTCTTCGACCGTCTCGCAATAGGGCACGAGAACCCCTGCCGTTCCGGCGTCGAGCGCCATGGCCACCCATTCGGCCTTCGGAATTGGAATGCGAACAATCGGCGTGATATCGGCTTGGCGGAGCATGCCGGTCAGTTGCTGAATTTCGGTGCGATCTCGTGAGCCGTGTTCGGAATCGATAATGGCATAGTCTAGCGTGCTGCCCGACAGGACCTGTTCAAACCGGATCGAAGCCATCTGCGATAACATGCAGCCAAACACATGGCCGCCGGATTTTAGAGTGCGTCGAAGTTTGTTGGCATTCATAAGATTATTTCTCCCTGTTTCAGTCTGTGGTGATAACTTGCCGGCCCCACACACGCAAAAAAGAAATTGCCCACATGGGAGGTGGCGTTTGAGATTGAAGTGGTTATGGATTGAAGCATGGGCCCGAACCGGTTCCACCAGAAACGCACCGTCTCGCGGCAGATGGATCATCTCCAGCGAGCTGTTGAAATAGCGAAACAGATTTCTCATCCGGAGAAGCTACGAACGGCACCTCCTGGTACAGGGCGCTTTCTAGTAATCAAACTGTGACCGGCGCGTTCGGACGGAATAAGTGGAGGTGGCGGCAGTCTGGAGTGAATGAGTTTCCGCGAATTTCCCTGCTTTATAGGGGAAATTCAGGGAAGGTCGTCGATTAAACACGACAGCGACAACTCTCACCTGATCATTCGAACCACGATCCGCTCTGTGCGAGTGAAGAGTCGACGACCGGGTTCTCTAGAGTCGATATGTTTGTATTGAGAATCTGTCTGGAAACATACGGCCGAATGCGCTTCGGAACGTCATCCAAGTTTATCTTACCGCGTAAGAACTCAGTGCTCAGCAGTTCGATTAGAACAGCAAGTAATTCTTGTGTCGATATTGGCCGAGAATGTTCTTCCAAGACATGATGGAGGTCGCAAGCTTCTCGGATCACCGTGATAAAATGCTCCCGAGGGCCGCCTTTTGGTAAATAAAAGCTCTCATCATCGGCAAGCATTTCACCACGCACCGCTTCCGCATCAGAAGAGAAAATGACACGAGCAACCTGCGGCGCAGCCTCGCTGACGCGGCGCAGAAACTCCCGACCGTTCAAATTCTTATTGTCTAAATCTGCAACGACGACACTAAAGTTCTCAACGCGCAATTGTTCTATGACTTTCTCTCCACCCTGTGAGAACGACATCTCCCACTCGGATTCCATTTCGGAAAGACAAAGCCTTACCTCCTCCAGCAATGCCGGATCGTCATCGACAAAAAGTATCTTACTTCGAATTTGTTTATTCGATGATATTTCTCGCACGGGCTGGTTCATTCTTCCGGATATTCGTTGATCGCACTGCTGATTTGTCGTCGGATATCGTCGGGTTGCGCTTGCACCGCTTCCGCAAGGCGTCGCAATTGATAACGCAATCCGTGCACCTGATCCAAAAGCGGCAAAACGACGTCCATCGCATCTTCATTCAACCCAAGTTCGTTAGCGAACTCAAAGATCAATCCGACTCTGGCAACATCGATTTCGCGGTAAAGATTTTGGCCTTCGTCACGATGCGGTGTCACCCATCCGCGCTCGATCCAAATATGTAGCGTTCCGATCTGGAGCTCCTCGAAGCGCGATAGTATCTCTCTTTCTTTAATCAAGGTTTCTTCCTTCCGCACCGGTGCGTGGGTTGTAGCTATGTTCCTGCGACCAGGCCTCAAGAAATTCCGACAATTCCGAATCCGGTTTCTCCGGCAGCACCACGCGCAACGTCACCAATTGCGCCCCTTCTCCGGATCCATCGGGCGACGTCACCCCTTTTCCTTTAAGTCTGAGCGTGTCCCCAGTGTTCGAACCGGGCGGTATTGTCATGGTAACGGGACCTCTGATCGTCGGCACTTCCACCTTCGCGCCGAGCACCGCCTCGTACACCGCAATCGGAAGACCGAGTAAAATATCCCGGCCGTCTCTTCGGAAATCCGGATGCGGTTTTACGTGGACCTCGATGTAAGCATCCCCGTCACTCCCGCCACCATGTCCGGGCATACCTTTGCCGCGCAGTCGCAAAATTTGGCCATCGCGGTGTCCGGCCGGAATTGTAATATCGAGAGCCTTACCATCCGGCATTTCAATACGCTTCTTCGCTCCGTTGATCGCTTCTAGAAAGTCCACTTCCATCTCATAACGGAGATCACCACCACGCATTCGGAAACTTTTACCGCCTTGCTGCGTGTTTCCGAATAGGTCGGAGAAGATATCACTAAAGTCCTCATACCCAGCGTGAGAGGCGTAGCGATTGTGCTGATCGCCGTCCGCATATTCGCGATAGAACTGTCGAGGCGTCTCCTTTCCCTCCGCATCGATTTCGCCCAAATCATATTGCTGGCGCGTTTCCGGGTCGGACAAAATATCGTAGGCGGATTGAATTTTCTTGAAAGTTTCTTCCGCAGATTTATCACCCGGATTCAGATCCGGATGGTGCTTTTTGACCAAGGCGCGGTGAGCCGTTCGGATTTCCTCCGACGTCGCCTCTTTGCCGACATTCAAGATTCGATAAAGCTCGTCCGCCAAAACTTTCTCCCAAACTCTCAATATTCATTCTATCCATGAACGAGATTCCGGTATGCTCATGGATAATGGATTGAATCCTCTCTACCAAACCACGAGGGAGAGTGTATTGATTTGCGTCAAGGTGGCGGATGTTGGACGACCCCTTAATCACCGAATTCGTTTAACATCCGTCTAAAGATGAGATCGCCAACCGGCACCATGATCGGATCGCCGGGAAATCGGACAACTATCACGCCGCCATGAATCCCGACGATTTCACCTTTCTCCTTTCCGCAAATTGGCGAACGGCTCGCCGTCTGCGCCTCTAACATTGATTAAAATCAATGTTCGTTGATCCGACCACACGTAAAAGAATGCATGTTCAGTAGGCGAGCCGGAGATTGAGGACAGAACACACCCCATTTTGTGAAGGAAGAATTCCATGATCCCGATCGGCAAACCTTCGAAATATACAGCGGCGTGCCAGGGCCAGCGCTTGTGACTGAAATAATTCACAAAACGTTCGGATCGGGACGGTCGCCTAATTTAGCGTCTTATGAGACGACTTACGGTAACTTCGATTGGGAGGGTGCTACGACCGATGAGCTTGACGGCTTGCCGGATGGCCGCGGTTTGAACATCGCCCACGAAGCTGTGGACCGTCATGCGGCGGGTCCGCTGGCCGACAAGCTTGCCTGGCGTTGGATCGGTAAATCTGGGGAGCGCCGCGATTTTTCTTACCGCGACCTCAGTATACTAACCAATAAGTTCGCCAACGTTTTGCAAAGCTTAGGCGTCGGTAAGAACGATGTCGCATTTGTTCTGGCAGGCCGCATCCCAGCGCTCTACATCGCGGCACTCGGCACCTTAAAGAACGGTAGCGTGTTCTCACCATTATTCTCCGCATTCGGTCCGGAGCCTATTCAGGTACGGATGGACAGCGGCAAAGGACGCGTCCTGGTCACCACAGCGCCGCTCTACAAGCGCAAGGTGGCGGGCATTCGAGACCGCCTGCCGGAATTGCACCATGTGTTGATCGCCGATCTGGAAGCCGGGGTGGAGGCACCTGAAGGGACGTTAAATTTGCAAACGTTAATGGATGCCGCGAGCGCGGAATTCACAATTCCGCCCACCGATCCGGAAGATATGGCGCTGTTGCATTTCACCAGTGGTACAACCGGCAAACCGAAGGGTGCCATTCACGTTCATAAGGCGGTCATAGCCCATCACATCACAGGCAAGTTCGCCCTCGATTTGCATGCAGACGATATCTTCTGGTGCACGGCCGACCCCGGCTGGGTGACCGGAACGTCCTACGGCATCATCGCACCGCTCACAAATGGTGCGACAAGCCTGATCGACGAGGCGGAATTCGATGCGGAACGGTGGTATCGGATACTTCAAGACGAGAAAGTCACCATCTGGTACACGGCACCCACCGCAATCCGAATGCTGATGAAGATGGGCGTGGAAGTTCCCGCCAAATACGATTTATCCGCGCTTCGATTTATCTCCAGCGTCGGCGAACCGCTCAACCCGGAAGCTGTCGTGTGGGGCCGCGATGTCTTGGGTTTGCCGTTTCACGATAACTGGTGGCAAACGGAGACAGGCGGAATCATGATCGCCAATTACGCAGGTATGAACATTAAATCGGGATCCATGGGAAAGCCGCTTCCCGGCATAGAAGCTGCCATCGTCGACGTGGACGATGGCAGTGTAACGGAAATCTCGGCACCGGACGAGGAAGGCGAGCTAGCACTGCGACCGGGCTGGCCATCCATGTTTCGCGGCTATTTGAATGAGCAGGCTCGCTACGAGAGAACATTTTCTGACGGCTGGTATCTGACCGGCGACCTCGCGCGGCGAGATGTGGATGGATATTATTGGTTTGTCGGTCGCGCCGACGATGTCATTAAGTCCGCCGGCCACCTCATCGGTCCGTTTGAAGTGGAAAGTACGCTCATGGAACATGAGGCGGTCGCCGAAGTTGGAGTTATCGGTAAGCCCGACCCAATCGCGGGCCAAATCGTCAAGGCGTTCGTGGCGCTCAAAGAAGGGTTCGAACCGAACGAGGAATTGCGCCGCGCTTTGCTAGGTCATGCTCGCAAACGGTTGGGGGCCGCCGTTGCGCCGAAGGAGATTGATTTTCGGATCAATCTACCAAAGACCCGCAGTGGAAAAATCATGCGACGCCTTTTGAAGGCGCGCGAGTTGGGTTTGCCGCAGGGCGACCTGTCGACATTAGAGAGTGAAGAGAAATGACCGATAGCGCAGACGGCAAGCTACATATAACGCGTGAAAATGCGCAGCGGTTATTGCGATCCATGTTGCGCATCCGCGCTTTCGAAGACAAATGCGCGGAACTCTACACTCAAGAAAAAATCCGAGGATTTCTCCATCTCTATGTCGGCGAAGAAGCGATCGCGGTCGGTGTCATGGATAATTTGACGCCGGAGGATGCTGTCATCGCGACATACCGCGAGCATGGTCATGCTTTGGCCAGAGGCATTCCGATGACCGAGATAATGGCGGAGATGTACGGCAAGATGGAAGGTTCGAGCCGTGGCCGTGGAGGCTCGATGCACATATTCGACGCCACAACACGGTTTTGTGGCGGCAATGCGATTGTCGGCGGAGGCCTACCGCTTGCGGTCGGTATGGCGCTGGCGGATAAAATGCGGGGATTGAACAGAGTTACCACCTGCTTTTTCGGTGAAGGCGCGACCGCAGAAGGAGAATTCCACGAATCCCTAAATCTCGCCGCTCTCTGGAAATTACCGGTACTGTTCGTATGCGAGAATAATTTTTACGCGATGGGCACCGCGCTCGCCCGGTCGGAAGCCCAAACGGATATTTCCGCCAAAGCCGCCAGCTATAATCTGCAGGCTGAACAAGTCGACGGGATGGATCTAATTGCGGTCGAGACCGCAGCGCGAACGGCGATCGCCAAAATTCGCTCAGAGGGCTGCCCGCAATTTCTGGAATGCCGCACCTACCGCTTTCGCGCCCATTCGATGTTTGATGCCCAGCTCTACCGAGACAAGACCGAAATTGAAGAGTGGAAGAAGAAAGGACCAATTATTCGCTTCTCTAAATTTCTACGAGATACAGGCCTGCTAAATGACGACGATCTTGCCGCAATGGAGGCGGAAATCGCTGTTGAGATTGAGGCCTCGGTCGCATTTGCCGAGGCCGGCACCTGGGAGCCAATCGCCGATCTAGAGCGGTTCGTTCTCGTTGACGAGGCGTCGCCATGAGCAATTCCGCGAAAACCGACCAAACGTATCGCGGAGCGGTACGCGAAGCCATTCGAGATGCATTAAGCCGGGACGACCGCGTTTTCCTGATGGGTGAAGATGTCGGCGCCTATGGTGGCTGTTATGCGGTCACCAAAGGGTTGCTCGCGGAATTCGGCGAAGACCGCATTCGCGATACGCCGTTATCCGAATCCGGTTTCGTCGGCGCAGGGATTGGCGCCGCAATTGCCGGTATGCGTCCGATCGTCGAGATCATGACCGTAAATTTCAGCCTGCTGGCCATAGATCAAATCGTCAACAATGCCGCCACAATCCCACATATGTCAGGCGGGCAGTTTACCGTTCCCTTGGTAATCCGAATGGCAACGGGAGCCGGTCGACAGCTGGCGGCGCAGCATTCGCATAGCTTGGAAGGTTGGTACGCTCATATTCCCGGGATTAAAGTCCTCGCACCCGCGACCTTGGAAGACGCACGTGGGATGCTTTGGACGGCATTGGAAGACCCGAACCCGGTCCTAATTTTCGAGCATGTCATGCTGTACGCCCGTGAAGGGACACTGCCGGCTGATGCAGGACCCGTGGATATAGATCGTGCGGTAATCCGGCGACCGGGCACCGATCTAAGCTTGATCACCTATGGCGGTTGTTTGTTCAAGGCGTTGGAAGCCGCCGAACTTTTGGCGGCAGAGGGAATTGAGGCGGAAGTGATCGACCTGCGCAGCCTGCGTCCACTCGATGAGACGAAAATACTCGCCTCAGTCGCAAAGACACATCGCGCGCTCATCGTCGATGAAGGTTGGCGAAGCGGTAGCCTATCGGCGGAGATTAGCGCCCGTATTATGGAAGGTGCCTTTTTCGATCTCGATGCGCCGGTCGCACGCCTCTGCGCGGCCGAAGTGCCTATTCCATATGCCAAGCATTTGGAAGAAGCCTCCATCCCCCAAACCGAGAGCATTCGTGCCGCCGCGGTGGCGCTCATGAACCCACAATGACCGAGTTCCGCATGCCTTCGCTTGGTGCCGATATGGCTGCAGGCCAGATCGTCGAATGGTTGGTGGAACCAGGCGACCACGTAAAAAGAGGCGATATCATCGCTGTCGTGGAAACGGAAAAAGGCGCCATCGAGATCGAAATATTCGACGAAGGTAAAATCCAGGAGGTTTTGGTTCCGGTCGGCGAGAAGGCTCCCGTCGGCATGGTATTAGCGCTTCTCGACGGAACCGCCGACGCCGACGCCGTGAGCCCAACAATACCGACGCTTGAGGAATCAGTTACCGAAGAACCGCGTCCGTTGGATGCCGCGTCACCCCCTGAAACACCGTTTCCCGCAACCGACACCGCGCAGACGACTTCCCCCGAGCCAAGCGAAAGATTGCGAATCACACCGACCGCCCGGCGCCGGGCGGCGGAATTGGGTATCGATCCCTCGACCCTATCAGGTTCAGGTGCGGCAGGTGCCATTATTTTAGCCGATATTGAGGCAATGTTGCCGGAGGTCGCAACTCCAACCGCTCCACCGACGCCGGAAGAACCGGCAGATCGAAAATCTGCGATTCGCCATGCCATCGGCGCTGCAATGTCACGCTCCAATCGGGAGATCCCGCATTATTATCTCGGCACGACAATCGATATGGAACCCACCCTCAATTGGATAGAGGCGACCAACAAGGAACGGCCGGTCACTGAACGGTTGTTGTCCAGTGCGTTGCTTCTCAGGGCCGTTGGTTTGGCGCTTCGGCAAGTGCCGGACTTAAACGGATTTTGGGAAGACGGCGCCTTTCGGCCCGGCGAAGGTATACATGTCGGCTGGTCCATCTCCTTGCGCGGCGGCGGGTTGATCGCGCCAGCCATTCACGATGTTGACCAAAAGCCGATCCCGCAATTGATGACTGAATTCCGCGATCTGGTGAAACGAACCAGACAAGGAGGATTGCGTTCATCGGAAATGACGGATGCGACGATCACGATTACCAGTCTCGGCGACCAAGGCGTGCAAAGCGTTTTTGGCATGATATATCCGCCGCAAGTCGGGTTGATCGGTTTCGGCAAAATCTATGAACGTGTTTGGACGAACAACGGTATGATCGATGCTCATCGTGTTATTGAAGCCACGTTATCCGGCGATCACAGAGCAAGCGACGGTCATACGGGGGGCCAATTATTGTCTTTAATCGACCGGTTATTACAGGAGCCCTCCAAACTATGAACGAAACTGAGCTGAAAGCGCTAATCATCCGTCAAATTGGTGAGATCGCACCTGAGATAGAGCCTGGCATGGTCGGTCCCGACGAAGATATTCGCGAAGCCTGCGATCTGGATTCGATGGATTTTCTGAACCTCGTGATTGCACTGCATGAGGCGACGGGCGTTGATATCCCCGAAGAAGACTATCCGCATCTTCGCACCTTGAACGAAGGCTCGGCCTATTTGGCCAAAGCGTTAACCGGCTAGAGAGTTGCGAATGAAACAACTCCGTACTCGTCAATCCAAGGATGGCGACAATCGGTGTCGGTACGTAATCTATTTGAATATTCTGGGACCGATTTTAAGCGCAGTTGCGAAGAACATGGATTGGCCGGGTCACTCCGACGTCTATTTCTTGATCAGTCGAAGATCGGAAGTCGCGCTTGAATTATTGCTTTTACCGTTTTCAATCTTCCCGGCCACCTCATGGGAGTCGCGCAAACACTCTTCGATTTCGGCCCTATTCAATGTCTCGCGTTCTTCCAATACATCGATCAGCTTGCCGATCTCTTGCTTATGATTGGATAAGACGTCGAGCGCACGGGTTTCGGCATGATGCAATAGATCCCGCACAGCGATATCGACGTCATGTGCGGTGTCATCGCTGAATTCCCTATGACTGGCCATTTCACGCCCCAAGAAGGGGTGATCTTCGCTTTGCCGCAGGTCCACTGGGCCAATTTCGTCGGACATACCCCATCGGGCGACCATCGCGCGGGCCAGTTTGGTCGCTTGACGAATATCGTCGTCCGCTCCGGAGCTGACGTCACCGAGAAAGACCTGCTCCGCTGCTCGACCTCCCAACATAACAGCCAAGTGATCGTGCAAGTGTTCGGAAGGCATTGTATGACGTTCTTCTTCCGGGAGCATATGCGTCCCACCGAGACTCCGTCCTCTCGGTATAATAGTCACCTTGTATAACGGATCGGCATTCGGGAGAAAATGAGCCAGCGCCGTATGTCCGGCCTCATGAACAGCGAGCCGGTGTTTTTCGTCCGGCAACATTGTTAGATTACGCTCCATTCCCAAAAGAACGCGATCGCGCATCGCATCGAAATGCCGCATGAGGATATGCTCTTCCCCTTGCCGCACGCACTCAATCGCAGCCTCGTTTGCCAAATTCTTAAGGTCCGCGCCAGAGAACCCCGGCGTTCCGGCCGCAATAATTGAGAGGTCAACATCATCGGCCAATGGCTTGTCCCGGACGTGAACTCGCAAAATAGCTTCCCGCGCCGATTTATCGGGAAGGTCCAAAGTGACATGACGGTCAAAACGCCCCGGTCGCAGCAAAGCCGGATCCAAGACATCGGGACGGTTAGTCGCGGCCAACACAACGACCTCTTCATGTCCTTCGAATCCATCCATTTCGGAAAGTATTTGATTTAAGGTTTGCTCGCGCTCGTCGTGGCCTCCTCCAAATCCGGCACCGCGAACACGTCCGACCGCATCGAGTTCATCGATGAATATGATACAGGGCGCACGTTTTTTTGCCTCGGCGAACATCGAGCGGACCCGGCTGGCGCCAACGCCTACGAACATTTCAATAAATTCCGAAGCGGAAATGTTGAAGAACGGCACTTCGGCCTCACCAGCCAACGCACGAGCAAGCAGCGTTTTGCCCGTACCCGGCGGACCCATCAGCAGAATTCCACGCGGTGGTTCCGCACCCATTCGACGAAACCGTTCCGGGTTCCGTAGAAATTCGACGACTTCAGCCACCTCCTTCTTAGCGTTATCCTGTCCGGCAACATCCTTGAATGTCACCTTGTGCCCTGTCTCCTCTTTCGTAACCGTATCGCTTTTCAGGAAGTCTTGATAACCACCAGGACCGAATCCGCCCATCATGCCATTTCGCATGCGCATCCAAATAAAGGCGTAAATCCCAATAAAAATTAGCCACGGCAAAATGATAATTAACCAACCGCGTTCTTTAGCAGCGAGGACTTCGACCTCAATGCCATGCTTCTCCATTTCCGCGAGCAATCCGGTATCGCCATAAGGCGGCATCCGCGTTGATATAACGGCTGAAAACTGTCCGCTCCGCACCTCGATTTCCCGATTCAAGGCAGCGCCGATCTTGGATTCACGCATGACAATGCGATTTACATCTCCCGCGCTCAACAGACTTTTGAATCGGGTATAGGAGACTTCTGGTCCATTTAAGACCGCGCCACCGCCACCGCTGAAACTCTGCAGCATAAGAATGTAAAAGAGACCGGCGAAGAGCGCGATCCAAATCCACTTGTTCCCAAACATCTCTGTCTCCAACTGCCGGCGTCAATTAATTCGCTCCGTCACGATAGCAATACTAAC
>Ga0055584_100007959_pt1 | contig 10383 bp, 6 predicted proteins | sample OSDHelmetaG_FD_58716 | JGI IMG/M metagenome (GOLD analysis project Ga0055584, IMG submission 58716) | Pelagic marine sediment microbial communities from the LTER site Helgoland, North Sea, for post-phytoplankton bloom and carbon turnover... | ecosystem: Environmental > Aquatic > Marine >...
CAGCCTGCTCGCGATTCTGACAGGTCTGTTGCATAGCGTCTATGCGACCTTCACGCGCGAAGCGGCCGTGCTTGAGGCCCTTCAGGGCTCGAATGACGCATTGGCCCGAGAAGTTGAATTTCGTGCCAAGACCGAGGTCGCGGTCAAAGAGAGTAGCTCTCGCCTTCAGCGTTTCATTGACGACGCGAACGATCTGATTCAGAACGTCGACCGCGATGGGCACTTTCTGTATCTGAATCGTTCGTGGAAGCGGGTGCTTGGCTATGCGGACGAAGACCTGGAGCAGATGTCACTCTTCGACATTGTCCATCCAGACCACAGAGACGACCTCAGGCGCGAGTTCAACAGACTGTACAACGGCGGTGAGCCTGATCAGTTCCAGACTGAGTATGTCGCCGCGGATGGGCGCCTGGTCGTCCTCGCTGGAAGCACCCAGATCCAGTACGCCGATGACCAGGCGGTGGGGACCCAGACGATTCTGCGCGACGTCACGGAGCAGCGGCTGGCAGAGCGACGCCTCGACGAATCACAGCGTAATTTGGAAGCGCTGGTGGAGAATACGGGCGACTCGATCTGGTCGGTAGACCGGAACCATCGTTTGATCACCATCAATTCGGCGTTCTCGCTCGCGATCGAAGCGCGGACGGGTCAGGAGCCTCAGGTCGGCCAGTTTCCTAAAGATCTGTTCGACGACGAGGATGCGCAGTGGTATCGGGAGCTCTACGCGAAGACGCTCGCCGGATTGCGACACGTCGACGTACGCTCGGACTATGTCGACGGCCACCTGCGTTACTTCGAGATGTATGCCAACCCGATCCAGTCTGTAGACGGCGTAGTCGGGGCCGTCTTCTTCGGTAAGGACGTGACCGACCGAGTTCGTGCCGAGGAGGCGCTGCGTGTTGCGAAGGAGGAGGCTGAGGCCGCGAACAAGGCGAAGAGCGACTTCCTCGCGAACATGAGTCACGAGCTGCGGACACCACTCAACTCGGTCATCGGTTTCACGAATATCCTGCTGAAAAACAAGGATGACCGGCTCAACGAGAAGGACCTCGGCTTCCTCACGAGAGTGCTGACGAACGGAAAGCACCTGCTTGCGCTAATCAACGAGGTGCTCGATCTCGCCAAGGTCGAAGCCGGGCGCATGGAGCTCATCATCGAAGAGGTGGATCTCGCGCACCTGTGCGTGGAGACCGTGCAACAGCTGGAGGACCAGGCAAAGGCCAAGGATGGCGAGATTCAGCTGATCGCAGATGTACCTGAGTCCGTGACCCTCGTAGAGACGGACTCGGCAAAGCTCAAGCAGGTCATCATCAACCTGGTCGGCAACGCGCTGAAGTTCACGCATGCGGGGTCAGTTACCGTTCGGCTGGACATGGCCGAGGATCGCACCACACCGACCGCGATCTCGGTCGTCGACACGGGAATCGGTATTCCCGTGGATCGCCTCGAGGCCATCTTCGATGCGTTCCAGCAAGCGGAGGCCGGCACTTCTCGAAAATACGGTGGAACAGGGCTTGGGCTGGCGCTCTCCCGCTCGATCTGCCTTCTCATGGGGTATGATCTGATCGTAGAGTCGGAGGTCGATCAGGGCTCCACGTTCAAGATCGTCATGGGTAAGCGCGCGGGTCGGCCAGTGAAGCCAGCGGACGATGATGACGCCGAGGTCAGCCCTTCCTGGGCCGCGTCCGGCGCAGGGGGGAAGGGCCGGACGGCTGCTGTGGGTACTCTCGCTGCCGCTGCAGGAGTCGCCGCCGGGGGTCCGGCTGATACGAACCCGGGCGCCCGGGGAGTAGGTGTGCCTCTGACAAACCTGTCTCCAGCCGCGCCCGACGGTGTCCAGGACGCCAAGTCGGACAACGAGCTGGACGAGCGCGGAGATGGATCATCACCCGATGCGGTCGAGGTCGGGTGGTCGGAGTTCAAGGTACTCGTGGTTGATGACGAGAAAGACTCACGCGTGCTGATCGAGCACTTCCTCACAGAATTCGGTTGCCAGGTCTTCTCTGCGGCGAATGGTGTCGAGGGCCTAGAGATGGCGCGTCAGGTCCAGCCCGACCTGATGACCCTCGACCTGATCATGCCGGAGATGACGGGGTGGGACGTCCTCAAGAAGGCGAAGGCGGATCCCACGCTTCGGGCAATTCCAATCGTCGTTGTGAGCGTGGTCGCCAATGAGGGCCGCGGGAAGCTGCTTGGGGCCGTGGACCTCGTGAACAAGCCGTTCGACCGGGAAGATCTGCTCCGTGTGCTTTGGCGGAACCTCGGACGCCGTCGCGGCGGGCGCGTGCTGATGGTGGTCTCGGACGACGAGCGAGAAAAGGAACTGACGGCCATTGTGGAGGAGCACGGACTCGAAGTCCGGTCATCGAGAGACCCGGACCTGATGGCCGTCCTCGCAAAGGAATCCCCGGATGCCGTCGTACTCGACATGGCGCTGCCGGTTAAAAGCGGAGTGTCGTCCCTGCTGGAACTCCGTGAGAGTCGTTTACACACGGGCCTTCCGGTGTTTGCCATGACCCATTCCGAGATGAATGAGAAGGAGCGGGACATGGTGAGAGAACTGGCTACGGTGTTCGCCCCCGGGGATGAAGCCGTCCGTGGTCTCACGAAGATGCTCGAGGCGTCGTTTCACATGAGTAGTCGCTGAGTACGTTTGAGGTGGACACGACCGTGGGCCTCGTGAGTGAGCTTCTGCGTTCGCTCGTCCCAGACCCGGTGGTGGCCGCGCAAGCCTCGGGAGTAGCATTGATGGTCGGCCTGGCCGGCGCCTGGTGGGTTGGGCGCCTGCGGGCCTCCGGCATTCGTGTCGCGTATACACGAAAGATCTTTCACGTGATTGTGTTCACGTCGGCGGCTGGCGTGCATGCGGTGCTCGGGCTTCCCGGCACCATGGCGTTCGGGTCGGTGGTGGCTGGGCTGGTCCTCATCGCGGTATGGCGGGGGGATGGCTTTCCATTTTATGAGGCGATGGCGAGAGACCGAGATCGGCCCCGTCGAAGCTTCTTCATCATGGTTCCGATGATTACCACCGCCGTTGGTGGACTGACGGCGTCCCTCGTCGCCGGTCCGTTTGCCTCTGTCGGTTATCTCGCCGCTGGTTGGGGTGACGCGGTCGGTGAGCCCGCCGGTGCGCGATGGGGGAAGCACAGATATCGTGTGCCCTCACTGGTCGGTGTGCCGGCGACGCGCAGCGTGGAAGGCTCGATTGCAGTTTTTCTCGTCTCGACGATTGGCTCGGGCGTCGCCCTGGCTTCTCTGGATCTGGGCTGGCAAGCCGTGTGGGGTGGACTTCTGTGCGGCGCGTCTGCCGCACTGGTGGAGGCAGCCAGCAACCATGGGGTCGACAATTTGACCGTGCAGCTGATCCCGTCGATTCTGGCGGCCTGGTTGTTCGGCTGACCGCGGGCCTGCTCATGTCCTGATGACGATGCGGCGACAGACGGCTCTGTTCAGGTTAAAATGTCGTCGGTCGTCCTGCCTCTCGGTTGGTGCACCATGCGCTACACGTACCAGACAACAATTCCCGATCTAGAGCCTGAAGAGGTCTTCGACTGGCATGAGCGGCCGGGGGCACTTGAGCGCCTGACTCCACCGTGGGGTGACGTCGAGGTCGTGTCCCGTTCCGGCGGCATTCGGGACGGGGGCAAGATCAGCCTGCGGATTCGCAGGGGCCCGACAGCCTTCCGGTGGGACCTGACCCATAAGGACTACATCCGAGGACGTCAGTTCCGCGACGAACAGGTGTCCGGTCCGATGAAGCACTGGTCGCACACGCATCTGTTCGAGCCTGCCGAGGGGGGCGGGACGCTCGCGCGCGACGAAATCGAGATGGAGCCCCCGCTCGGCTTTGCCGGCAGGGCGATCGGCCCCGGTTTCGTGAGGCGAGAGCTCGACCGGCTCTTTGCATTCCGCTACCAGCGACTGTTTACTGATCTGGCCCGACATCGGGCGTTTGCTGATCAAAAGCGCCTGTCAGTGGCGATCACTGGCGCTTCTGGCTTGGTAGGCTCCAACCTGCGCCACTTTCTGACGACCGGTGGCCACGAGGTCGTCCGGCTTGTGCGGGACTCTCGCAAGATGAGCGAGGGGGATGTCTTCTGGAATCCAGCGACCGGAGTCCTCGACGAAAAGGCACTGCAGCGGGTGGACGCGGTGGTCCACCTCGCGGGTACATCCATTGCGTCTGGGCGGTGGACTGAAGCTCGAAAGCGCTCGATCAAGCAGAGCCGCATCCGCGGAACAGAACTGATCGCCAGGACGCTCGCGAACGTGAAGAACGGTCCACGGGTGCTTATCTCGGCTTCCGCCGTCGGGTACTATGGCGATCGTGGAACAGAGACGCTGAACGAATCAAGCTCGCCCGGCCGTGGATTTCTCGCTGAAGTGTGTCGAGGCTGGGAAGGAGCGACCAAATCTGCCGAGCGGGCAGGTGTTCGCGTGGTCAACCTGAGGATGGGGGTCGTGCTGTCTCCGAATGGGGGCGCGCTTGGCCAGATGCTGCTGCCGTTCAAGATGGGTGCGGGGGGCAGGATCGGATCCGGAAAGCAGTACATGAGCTGGATCGATCTCGACGATCTCGTCGGGCTGATTCAGCACGCACTGTACGACGACTCACTGCGAGGCCCCGTGAACGCGACTGCGCCGACGCCGGTGCCAAACGCCGCGTTCACATCCGCGCTGGGTCGTGCGCTCGGACGACCGACGGTCGTGCCCGTTCCTGGGTTCGCGGTCAAGGCGGCCTTTGGTGAGCTGGGTACGGAAGCTCTTCTTTGGGGACAGCGCGTACGTCCCGAGAAAATCCTCGATACCGACTTCGAGTTCTTCTACGAAGGCGTCGAGGACTCTCTTCGTTTTCAGCTCGGACGGGTTGAGTAGCTCAGTCGCCACCCACGCCGGCAGGTTCATCAAGGGAAGGTACGATCCTGGACTCGATCTCCGGATCCAGGGCGACCGTTCCCCGATCGCTCCAGGACCACTGGTCTGGGAGTCCTCGGTCCGCAGCAATGCACCCGTAGGTGGTCTCGGCACTAAGAATCACCCCTGGCACGCCAGCGCCCGGGTGGGTTCCCGCTCCGACCAGATACAGGCCGTCAACATCCTCACTGCGGTTCTGGGGTCGGAACCACGCGGTCTGGAACAATTTGGGCTCGATGGCGAAGGCGTTCCCCCAGGTAGCGTTCAGATCGGTCTCGAAGTCCTGCGGCGTGAACACATGCAGAACCTCCATTTCGTCGCGTAAATCCTCGAGACCCCAATCCTCGAGGAAGTCGATGACCTTATCGGTGAACGGCTGCCTCATCTCCTCCCAGTCGATACCGGACCGCTGGTTCGCAACCGGGACGAGGACGTACATGCTCTCGCCGCCCGCCGGAGCCATACTCGGATCTGTGCGGGTGGGTGCGTGCAGGTACATCGAGAAATCGTCAGGAAGGGTCTTCGCATCGAAGATGTCAGCCAGCAGACCCTTGTAACGCTCCGTCAGAATCAAGGTGTGGTGCTCTAACTGAGGATACTGGCGACGAGTTCCGATGTAGAGCAGGAAGCAGCTCATCGCCCAGTCCTGACGATCAAGCCGCCGGTCGTTCCAGTGACTCCGGTCGGCCGACGAAACGAGGTGGCCATACGTGTGGCCCGGGTCCGCGTTGCTCACCACGAAGTCGGCTGGATACTCGCGGGACTTGGTCCGGACACCGGTGGCTTTTCCCTCCGTAACGAGAATTTCCTCGACCTCCGATCCGGTCTCGATTGTGCCGCCAAGTTCGGTGAAGAGCTGTGCCATTGCCTCGACGACCGAGTACATGCCCCCTCGCGTGAACCAGACGCCTCCTTCGCGCTCGAGGAACGGGATCATGAGATAGATCGATGGCGTCCGGAAGGGGTTCCCACCGACGAAGAGGGGGTGAAACGAGAAAATGAAGCGGTGCCGGAAGTCTTTGAAGAACCGGTTTACGAACATTGTGACGGGCAGGAATGCCTTCAGCTTCAAGACCCGTGGCATGAAGCGGAGCATGGATTCGATCGTGTCGAAAGGCTTGGAACCAAGCCGGTCTCCGATCACCGAATCATAGATGGGCTTCACTGCGTTCAGGAAGCGATCCAGGTTGGCGGCGTCGTTCTTGTTGAAGCGCGCCATCTGTGCTCGCATACGCTCGACGTCGCCGACATAGTCGATGTGGGACTGGTCGTGGAAGTAGATGCGATAGTAGGGATCGAGGGGAACCAGATCGACATAGTCCGTGACGCGACGACCTCCAGCCCGGAATACGGAATCGATGAGTTCCGGCGCTGTGATGAGGCTCGGGCCCATGTCGAACGTGTATCCGGAGTCTTTCAGTTGGTACGCTCGTCCCCCCAGCTTCTCACGCTTCTCTACCAGAGTGACGTCGACTCCCGCCGCTTGCAGCCGGATGGCACACGACAATCCACCGAATCCACTTCCAATAACAACGGCTCGTTCAGTCATGATGCTTTACGCGAATCCACGATCCCGGCGCCCGCGAGCACCATCTTTCGCGCGAGGGAGGTGTGGGCTCGTTGGTTGAGGTTATCGAATCCGTTTCGCCGGATTTCACGGTGAATCCCGCGATACGCGGACGCGGCTGCCGCGACAGGGCGGCGGAAGAAACCGGGCAGGGCCCGGATACCCGGCCAGGCGATCTCATAGTACGAATCGGCCCGCGCCAGCAACTCCCGAACAGCCGTGCGGTATTCGTGTGAGATGTCGGCATCTTCATTGATCATGGCCTCGAGGTCTTCGCAGGTCAGATCGTGTGCCTCGAGAAGCTCGATGGGCAGGTAGAGTCGACCACGCCGCCAATCCTCGCCCACGTCACGGGCGATGTTGGTCAACTGCATCGCATGCCCAAGAGCATGCGCACGCTCGATAAGGTCGGGGTCGGTGACACCGAACAACTGGCTCATCCAGCCGCCCACTGCGCCGGCGACACCGAACGTGTATCTCTCGAGGTCGGTCCAGGACTCATAGACCCTCGGTCGGAGGTCCATCGCGACGCCATCGAGCAGTGCGACTGGGTACAACCGGTCTACCCCCCGTTCGATGGCTTCGGGCATGACGGTATCGAGGAGCGGGATATCCGTTGTCGTTCCGTTCCAGGCGGCCATGCTTAGCTCGCGCCAAACATCAAGGCGCCGCGTCAGTTCCGCCTCTGTTGGGTCTCCATCGGGATCGTCGACCAGGTCGTCTGTGAAGCGGCAATACGCGTACAGGCCGGCGACGAGTCCTGCCTCACGCGGCGGGAAGAGACGGGCGGCAAGGTGGAAGGTCCGTGCGTGCTCGCCGAAGTAGGCCCGCCATTGCTCACGGCCTCCCAGATCGGTCGCGAGGTGGCGGATGATGCTCTCCTCCTGCGTCCGCTGCTCCTGCTCCGCCACGGTCGGTGCCCTGACCTCGGTGTCCTCTGATCGCTCGGATCGTGTATTCGTCAACCCGATCGATATCGTGGGCACGCTCTGATAGACGCGCTCCTGCAGGTCCACCGCTCGTGTCGCAGCGCTCATGCATCGATCGAGCAAGTGGTCCAGCGTTTCCTCACTGACCCCGACGCGCCGCGCCTGCTGCTGCATCTTGCGTTGTCGGTCGCTCAGAACCTCGAGTGCCCGCCGAGCCGCAGAGGGTTGGGCCGGCCCCGGTGCGAAGATGGCCTTGGCGATCGTGTCATCGTCGAGGTCAAAGGTCTCCACACCGGCGAGATCGAGAACCCAACTCCACTTCAGCTGGTGGTAGTCCTGCAGCGGAGGCTTCCCGGTTTGTGCCGCATGACAGTAGTCGAGCAGATCGTCGATACGCTGATAGAGGTTTCCGAATGCGCGACCGAGGTCATAACGCAGCTCACCGTCACCCAGGCCCGGCGCCACCGCGCCCAGCAGGCCGGCGATGCCAAAAAGCTCCCCTGACTTGTTCGTGATGGCCGCGTCGTACTCCGCCGCGGTTGTGCGGTCCCCGACCGCGCGGGCCTGCCTGACCTCACCTGCGACGGTACGCTCAACGGCCTCAGTGAAGCGCTCGAGAAACTCGAACGACCCGGTGTGGGCAGCAGCACGATACGCACCGGTGAGGTAGTGGTCTCCCAGGACAAGGGCTGGCCCGACACCGTGAATTGACGCCATCGTGGGCCGGCCGCGACGCTCCGCCGCGCTGTCGACGACGTCGTCGTGGATCAACGAGGCCTCGTGGACCATCTGAACGGCCAGGGCTCCGCTCCAAAAACGCTCATCGAGCTCGGGCCACCGCTCATGGGGAACCATCGCCAGGGCGAACAGAGGCCGGAGGAGTTTTCCTTCCAGTTGAGGGACAGGTACATCGAGCGACGCCATGCGATCGGCTGCTAGTTGCAGCCCGTTACGCAGGGTCTTGGCCGTGGCGTGCTCCGGCGCAGCTGTGATGCTTTCATCCGTCTCGGGGGCGGTCACCAGTCCCGTGATCATGATATCTCCACCGCTGAGGTGGTTGCGAAGACCGGTACGTCCCTCGTTTGAATTCGGACGATCCAGACACCCAGCGTTACCAGCGTCATCGCCGCAAGGGTGACCACGACCGCAAGCCATTCACCCGCGACGCACAGCATACCAAGCGGCAACGCTGCGACGATGGCATAGAAGGCCGCCATCCAGGGAACAGGTAGCGTATCGCCGAGTGAACGTCCGACGAAGCGCTCTAGTGCGGTCATCAGCACCAGCCCGGTCACGAACCACCCCACGAGGTTCATCCACGGCATACCGTAGTAGGGCCCCGTTTCTTCCCACCGCCAATACGGCGTCAAGGCGGACATAGCAGGGTCGAGCGCCAAGTCCCAAAGAACGAGTCCGAGCGCCCCGAGCGCAAGACGGCGTAAGAGTCGATCAGGAAAGGCTGCCCGCGCGAGGACCCAGCAGGGAAGCGCCATCAGAAACCAGCTAAGTGGGATCAACACCGGTACGCGAGGCCCGAGGCGAGCCCCCAAGAGGCCCGTGTAGCTGTACCCACCGAAAGGGATGCCATATCCGGTCCCGATGTGCTCTGCGGTGAAGCTAAGGAGGTAGACCACCACAAGGCCCGGGATCCAGCGAGTTCCGCTCCGCCGAACGAGCACGATTCCGAGCGCGACAAACGCGATCAGGATGTGGAGTTGTGCGAAGAATTGGAATGAGATGTTGTAGAAACGAAGCGCCGGTTCGAGCGCGGGCAAATTCTCCGGGCGCAGCGCGAAGTAGCCGTAGCCGACGGTCGACGTCACCGTGAATACCGCGAGCGCGAGCAGCCCGGCGACTTCGGATTTCGCGACGGAAGCGCAGGGTTGCTCGGGTGGGCTGGAATCGCGCATCGGTGATGTCATTGCTACTCCCCTTCGCCTCCCGGGCCCTGCTCGAGTGTTTGACGCAGAGTCTCACACTCCTGGAAGAACGCCACAGATTCGAAGGGCCCCTCGTCCGATACAACGTCGAGCGAGAGCCCCGACGGGCTTCCGAACGCGATGGAGTATGGGCGGGCGCGATTGTAGGTCTCGCCGAGTACATCGAGTGTGCGTGAGACGTCGCCTATGGTCCCGTCAGGCGGCAGCGAGATACAGACGAGAGATGCCTCGTGGCTCATCTGGATCAGTCCAAAGTCCTGGATCGGTACATCGGGGCCTGGGTAGAAGACGGTCCATCCGAGCTGTTCGAGCAGGATTCTGACACAGAGTGCGCCGAGCGCATGATGGTTGCCCTCGAACGTACCTACGACGGCCACGGGTCGGTCGCGTCGGCCATTGCCCGGGCGGGTGTCGAGCCACTCTCGGCGCAACGTGAGTAAAGCGCCAGTGACCGCCTGACTGATCATATGCTCGTCGCCGATGCGCATGCGCCCGCCATGCCATTCTTCGCCGACGCGGTGCATCAGTCCACGGAGGCCAAGGTCAGCGAACTGGCAGAAGGGGAGGGAGTCGCTTCGGCCGAGAGCCAGCAAGAGCTGCTCCAGACGCTCGAACTCGCCCCACCTTGCCCATTGCAGCCCAAGTGAGTGCATCGAGTCGAACGATTCACTGTCCTCGACCGCGCGAAGCGCCGTCCAGACGTGGGGTTCATAGGGGTGGAAGGGGCTCAGGATCGTCCTGATCCCGCGATCCCGAGCGAAGCCGACAGCAGCGTTGATCGGAATACGGCGGTGCCCACCGGGTGTCACCCGAGACTGCAGATCCCCCTCGTTGCACCACCGCTTGACCGTGGACGGATGGACGGCCAGCAGACTCGCCGTCTCCGAGCTTGTCAGCGCAAGTTTGTTCTCGAAACGATCCATGGGCATCTCATGAACGATTCGGACGTCTCGTTCACCTCACGTGTCAGTCATGAAAACGATCTTATCGAGCATCTTGAGCGAAAATTCCTTCGCTGTCAAAGGGTGCCGAA
>Ga0055584_100007960_pt1 | contig 10382 bp, 7 predicted proteins | sample OSDHelmetaG_FD_58716 | JGI IMG/M metagenome (GOLD analysis project Ga0055584, IMG submission 58716) | Pelagic marine sediment microbial communities from the LTER site Helgoland, North Sea, for post-phytoplankton bloom and carbon turnover... | ecosystem: Environmental > Aquatic > Marine >...
CTTCTTTGCGCGGTACATCGCGAGCATCCGTTGCGTCACGATGAATCCGCCAAAAATATTCACCGACGCCAGGATGACGGCGATAAACCCGAAAATCTTCGAAAGGTTCCAGTCACCCGGTCCTGCCGCGATCAGGGCGCCGACGATGATCACCGACGAAATCGCGTTGGTAACCGCCATCAGCGGCGAATGCAGGGCAGGCGTCACGCTCCAGACCACGTAGTAGCCTATGAAGCAGGCCAGCACGAAAACCGTGAACAGGAAGACAAAGGGGTCTCCCGCACCCGCGGTCTGAGTCAATGCGACCTGTGTGGCGTCCTGAGCGAGTCCGGCGGTTTTTTCCGCAAGGGCTGCGGCCTCAGTGGCCAGGCGCGCAGCATTGTCGGCGAGTGTCGAAGGATCCATGGATCAGGCTCCCTTCTCGGTTGATTCGGTGTCCGATGCGCTGTCGTCAGCAGCCGCATCTTCAGAGGGAGCCAGCTCCGGTGCCTTCTCTTCTTCCGGCAGCAAGGCGGTGTGAACAACCTTGCCATCGCGCGTCAGGCATGTGCCGACAATGATTTCGTCCTCCCAGTCGATCTCGAGTTTCTTGTCCTCGGTGTTGACCAGCAGCTCGACGAAGTTCATCAGATTTCGTGCATACAAAGCCGACGAATCTGTCGCCAACCGTGACGGCAGGTTGTACTCGGCAAGAATCTTGACGCCATTGCCGGTGACATGAATTTCACCGGGCCGGGTCTGGCTGACATTGCCGCCCTGCTCGGCTGCGATATCAACGATCACCGCGCCGGGTTTCATCGACGCGATCATGTCGTCATTCACCAGAATTGGTGCCGGACGCCCCGGAATCAGCGCTGTTGTGATGACGATGTCCTGATCCTTGATGTGATCGGCGATCAGTTCGGCCTGACGACGTTTGTAATCCTCGGACATTTCCTTGGCGTAACCGCCAGCTGTCTGGCCGGTCTCGCCTTCATCGGTTTCAACCATGATGAAGGACGCGCCGAGACTCTGAACCTCTTCGCGCGACGCCGCGCGCACATCGGTCGCGGAGACGATGGCCCCCAATCGACGTGCCGTGGCGATCGCCTGCAATCCGGCAACACCCGCGCCCATGACAAAGACCTTGGCTGGATTGATCCGGCCCGCCGCGGTCATCAGCATCGGCATGGCCTTGCCATAATTCGCCGCGCCATCGATCACCGCCTTGTAGCCCGTCAGGTTCGACTGGGAACTCAGCACATCCATGGACTGCGCCCGACTGATACGCGGCAGCATTTCCATCGAGAACGCCACGATGTTGTGCTTGGCATAGGCATCCACACCATCGCGGTCCCCATAGGGGTTGTGCAGCGCGATCAGATATGTGCCTTCGGGAATATCGGACAATCCATCATCGCCTGTGTCCTGTGCCAGCGGACGCTGGACCTTGAGGACGATGTCGGCATTGGCGAACACCTCGGCACGAGAGGCGGCAACCGTTGCTCCGGCATCGCGATAGGCATCGTCGGAAATCGAAGCGGCTTCACCCGCCCCGTTTTCCACGGCCACATCGAAACCCCATTGCAGGTAGCGCCTGATCGTGTCCGGCGTCGCCGCGACGCGCCGCTCATGCGGGCGCCGTTCTTTGGCAATCGCGATCTTCATAACGTGAGGAACCTCGGTTCAGTCGAACTCGTCGGGACCCGGCCTGTGCCCCCGAATATGGCCGGCAGTGCGTATTGTTCACGCGCAGGCGAATATGCCGCGCGATGCACGACAGGGCAACCCGGCAGAAAGCTCGTCCTTAAGTGGGAACCGGCCGCTTTGTGCATGACAGGAGCTGATCCGACATGCGCAACACGCGTAAAAAGAAAAACTGCCAAATCTGGGGCTTCTGAATGCACCAACTTCGACTCCACCTGCTGACCCCCAGCCTGATTGCTCTGGCGCTCATGGTTCTGGCCGCACCCGCAGCCATCGCCGAGGATTATGAGCGGGGCTTGTCCGCTTACAATCGGGCTGACTATGAAACAGCATTGCTGGAATGGGACGTTCTGGCCCAGTTTGGAGACCCGAAGGCACAATTCGGGCTCGGGGTGATGCACACATTCGGCCAGGGAGTACCGAAGGATGATACCCGCGCCATGGACTGGTATCGGCGCGCTGCAGAACGTGGCCATGCCGGAGCACAATTGTTCCTCGGTCATGGACTGGAAAGCGGCAACGGCGCGGAACAGAACCTCGAAGCGGCATTCTTCTGGTTCCTGCGCGCCGCAGAACAGGGGGAAGCGCGCGCCCAGAACAATCTCGGCCGACTCTACGAAACCGGACGCGGCACGAACCGCGACCTCGATATCGCGCTCTACTGGTATGAGGAAAGTGCACGCAACGGCAACACCAACGCCCGCAAGAACCTGGCCCGCCTGCATGGGAAACCGCCCCCCGCTCAGTAGCAGGGATCTGCACCGGCCCGCGGGGATAGACAGGCTCTCGCCGAGATGGCGAACTGCGTTTCCGTGCGTGATAGACTGACCACAGCACCGTTTGTCCTGTCCAATTCTCCATCGGATTTACAACATTCTCCGCAAGCCACCCAGAATTCCGCTGCTGACCGCCCTGATTTCTGGCAGTGCGATTGCCTACAATCTGTTCCTGCCGTCGATTCCGGATATCGGCGTGGCCTTCGGCGTACCCATTTTCACGGTACAGACCACCCTGATCGCGTTTCTGGTTGCCTATGCGCTGGCACAGTTTCTCTATGGCAGCGTATCCGATCGGTTTGGACGCCGACCGACCCTGCTCTGTGGCCTGGCGATCTATGTGGTCGCCAGCCTGCTTTGCGCCTTCGCACCTTCAATAACCATGCTGCTGCTGGCGCGCATCCTGCAGGGCATCGGTGCTGCCGGATCCATGGTGATGGTGCGTTCGATCGTGCGCGATCTCTATGACCGCAAAAACGCGGCACGGGCGCTCGCCATCATCTCGACTGTGATGGTCTTTGCTCCCGCCACGGCACCGGCCATTGGTGGATATCTCCACACCCATTTCGGCTGGCAGGCCTCGTTCCTGTTTCTTGCCATCCTGGGCACAGTGCTGTTTGTCTACTGCTGGGCACGCATGGCCGAAACCAATGTGGTTCAGGGAGGCGATCTGATCACCAGTATCCGCACCATGGCTCTGGGCTATCGCGTGCTGCTGCGCGAGCGCTCCTTCGTGTCCTACAATCTCAACATCGGATTCATCGCCGCAGGCGCCTTTGCGTTCTTTGCCGGCGTGCCCGTCGTCCTGATCGACAGCTACGGTGTCGCACCGGATACCTTCGGCTACATGATGCTGCTGGCCACCTCCGGCGCATTCTGCGGCTATGGCAGTGCGATCTGGCTGACCGGAAAGCTCGGCGTCAATCGCATGATCATCCTCGGCACCACGATCGGATTGCTGGGTGCGGCTGTCTATCTGGCCCTTCCCCTGATGGGTGTGTTCACCCCGGTCGCGGCCATCGCCCCCATTTTCCTCTTCAACATCGGACTGGCCATGGCATTTCCCAGCGTCATGGCGGCCGGTGTCAGCGTTCGACCCGACTATGCAGGCACTGCGGCAGCACTGAACGGACTGGTGCAATACGGAACCGCAGCCATTGCGACCGTCGTTGTCGCCCTCCTGCCACATACAACCCATCTTCCGCTTGCCGGGGTCATTTTCTTCACACAGTTCGCGGCCTTCATTGCGAGTATCGCGGGCTGGCGGGCACGCCCGGCCGAATAGCCCAATTCTGGCGCGTGCGACAGGCAACAGCCGATACGGCGGGATAAGAACTGCGCCCACACAATCCATAGTTGTTTTAATATGCAATTTCCCTGATATTGGTTTCCGTCAGTCCGGATCGGGAACATGCCTGTACATCAACTCGTTGATCGCAAGGCCAGACTGCTGGCCTTCCATTTCTTCCGCGATGTCACACATGCGCAAATCGAGCATGCGGTTCGCACGATTGCGAAACACGCAGAACCAGCAGTTGATTATCGAAATCTGCTGGCGTTTCACAGCACGACCGATCCGTCCGGAATCACCAACTCCGAACTTTATTCAATTCAGGACATAACCCGCGAGGTCTTTGATTATGCGCTGGCCCACCGCCCGCAAGGCGCAATCGTTGTAGCTCCGTCCCTCGACACGAAAATCATCATGCCGCTCTGGAAAGCCATGAGCGAGACAGGTCGGCAGACCGACATTCACTACAGATACTTCATCGAGATCGGCCCGGCGCTGGCCTGACTCGACGTAGTGGACACCAGGGAACTTCAGAACTTTTTCGATCGCGCCAGCACGCCCGATTAGGGCAATTCCAGACCTTGTGCGGTCAGCGCACCGCTTTGCCGTTTCGTCAGACCATCCAGATCATATTCATCGATCAGGTCATGAAATATCCGGTGCCAGTTCAGTTCCGCGCGCAAGCGCAGGAACACCGATCCGAGCCCGATGGCTGCCCGGTCCATCAGGACAAATTCACGCGGCGGGGTGACGCCACCAATTCTGCGAAGCTCTTCATGCACCTTGCCGGCCACGGTCGCGCCATAGGTGCCCGACTCCGATTCCTGAATCCGTTGCACCCGGTCTTCCAGCAGTGGCTTGTAGAGAAACCCCGCCCAGATGTTCAATGTGTCCAGCAGTTCATTCGAAATTTCGTCGAAGCCCCAGCGCTGATAGGCATGTGCCGCCCGATCCCGGTCATCGGTGCGTAGCGCGTGATATAGCTCGACCACACCTTCGACGAAATACGCGGGAAATACCCGGATACAGCCGAAATCATAGAGGTTGATTGAAGCATCCGCATTGACGGAATAGTTGCCCAGATGCGGGTCACCATGAATCACGCCATAGCCATAGAACGGCACATACCAGGCCCGAAACATGTTCAGAGCGGCGGCTTCACGCTGGGTCGTACCCGCCTCCTCGGCAAACTGAGCCATCGACCGACCTTCGAGCCAGGTGGTCGTCAGCAGGCGAGGGGCCGAGAGATCCTCAATCACTTCGGGCACATGAACATCGGTTTCGTCGGCAAGCATGGCCCCATAGAGCCGCGTATTGCGCGCCTCGCGGAGATAGTCGAGTTCTTCGGTCAGGCGCTCGGCAAGCTCGGCATGAATCTGCGACGGATCTATCGCCGGGTCGTAACGGCGATAGACCGCGAATGCGAGTTTAAGCTGATTGAGGTCCGCTGACACAATCGAGGCCATATCCGGATATTGCAGTTTGCTTGCAACCTTCCGACCGGTAAGATCGGTGGCCGCATGAACCTGGCCGAGTGAGGCCGCACGGATGGCTTCACGGGGAAAATCCGTGAATTTTTCCTGCCAGTCGGCCCCCAGTTCTGCCGCCATCCGGCGGCGCACAAACGCCCAGCCCATTGGCGGCGCATTGGCCTGCAGTTCTGCCAGTTCACGGGCGTAGTCCGCCGGCAGGGCATCGGGAATGGTTGCAAGAATCTGAGCCGCTTTCATGAGCGGGCCCTTAAGACCACCCAGTGCGAGCTTCAGGTCCGCGGCATTGCGTTCGTGATCTGACTCGCGCCCCAGATAACGGCTCCCCGCCATCCGCATCGCCGCACCTCCGACGGCGACCCCGACCCGGCCGTAACGGCTGACCCGACCGCGAACAGTAGAACGGTCATCATCGCTCATTTAGTTGTCTAGCGCCTCGAGCTCATCGATCAGACCCGAGATGACGCTGAGCCCCTTCTGCCAGAAGGCCGGATCGGATGCATCGAGTCCGAAGGGTGCCAGCAATTCCTTGTGCCGCAAAGTACCGCCGGCACGCAGCATGTCGAGATAGCGATCCGCAAAACCATCCGATGCGTTCTCGTAGACCGCATACAACGAATTCACGAGACAATCCCCGAAGGCATAGGCGTAGACATAGAAGGGCGAGTGAATGAAGTGCGGGATATATGTCCAGAAGTACTTGTACTCGTCCTCAAACCGGATCGCGGGTCCGAGGCTTTCCTTCTGAATGTCCATCCAGATGTCGCAGATTTCCTCGGAGAGCAGTTCTCCTTCCCGACGCTTGTCATGGACCCGGCGCTCGAATTCATAAAAGGCAATCTGACGCACGACTGTGTTCAGCATGTCCTCAACCTTCGAAGCGAGCATGGTCTTGCGCAGCTTCGGATTGTCGGCTTCAGCCAGCAATTTACGGAATGTCAGCATCTCGCCGAACACGGAAGCCGTTTCGGCCAACGTCAGCGGCGTGTCGGACATCAGATGCCCCTGCCCGCCTGCCAGAACCTGATGAACCCCATGGCCCAATTCATGGGCCAGGGTCATCACATCCCGCGTCTTGCCCTGATAGTTCAGCAACAAATAGGGATGCGCGCTTGGCACAGTCGGGTGGGCAAACGCACCTGGCGACTTGCCCGGCCGCACCGGCGTATCGATCCAGTTGTTGTCGAAGAAATCCTGCGCAACCCTCACCAGCCCCGGCGAAAAGCGTCCATAGGCATCGAGCACCTTTTCGACGGCATCATCCCAGCGGATAACACTGTCATCATCATCGGGCAGAGGCGCATTCCGATCCCAGTAGTCAAGTTTGCGCACCCCGAACCACTTGGCCTTCAGCTTGTAGTAACGATGCGACAGATCGGGAAAGGCATCGCGAACCGATTGCGACAGGGCGTCGACCACCTCGTCTTCGACATAGTTCGAAAGATTACGACTGGATACCGGACGAGCAAATCCACGCCACTTGTCCTCGATCTCCTTGTCCTTGGCGAGGGTGTTCGTGATCAGCGAAAAGACCCGCACATTGTCACCCAGCCCCTTGCCCAGAGCCTTTGCCGCAGCTTTGCGTACCGCGCCATCACCATCGGACAATAAATTCAGGGCTTCGGCGCTGCTGAGCGTCTTCTTCCCTTTCGGAAGATTCACCTCAAAGGTCAGTTCGGCCATCGTTTCATCAAAGAGACGGTTCCAGGCAGAGCGTCCGGCCACCCGCTTTTCGTGCAGCAGTTTTTCGAGCTGATCGTCAAGCTGATAGGGCCGGTATGCCCGCGAATCACGCAGCCAGGGCTCGTAGCGCCGCAGCTTTGCGGACGTTTTCAGTTTCTTTTTCAGATTGCGCTCGGGGATTCGGTTGAGCTCCAGTGCAAAGAAAAGCACATGGGATGATATCCCGGTCACTGTCTCCTGGGTCGACTGATAGAAACGACCATTTTCCGGGTCCATCATATCTGCCGCATAGAGAAGCGATGCGTAGCTCATAACCCGGGAGAGCACCTCGTCGATCTTCTCATAATCCGCGATCGCCTTTGCCAGCGTATCGCCATCGATATCCGACAGTTTGCCCTGATAGCGTTTGGCGAATTTCTGGGCCGCCTTGCCCGAAGCCGCAATATCTCTGGTGATTTCCGGACCATCCGAAGACGGATAGAGGTCGGACAAATCCCATTCGGGCAGCGGGCCCAGTTTATCGCGGGCCGGGCTTCCCTTGCGCTGGCGGGTGGTTGCGGTTTTTGGCATATGAACAGCTCCTTGAAACACGCCTTCAGATAAGGTCCATATAGAGGGACAACAACCACCGGTGCGACGAATCACGCGAAATTGCGTGCTTCGGCTCAACACCGGGAAGGCTCCGGGACGAGACGCACACCAATGGACTACGCAACACGCTACGACAACTGGGAAAACCTGCCACAGGTCTTCTTCGACAAAGCCGCCGAATGCGGTGACGCACCACTGTTCTGGGCCAAATACTATGACTCCTGGCAGGCAACCAGCTGGGCCGAAGCGCGTGAGCAGGTCACGAGTCTGGCGCGCGGATTGCGCGCCGCCGGAGTGCAGCATGGCGACCGTGTGCTGCTGGTGTCGGAAAACCGGCCCGAATGGGGAATCGCCGATCTCGCGATCATGTCGGCCGGTGCGATCACGGTTCCGGCCTATACGACCAACACCGTCGATGATCACATTCATCTGATCACGGATTGCGACCCGAAAGTTGCGATCGTGTCATCCGAGAAACTCGCCGAGCGGCTCCTTCCTGCCATCCGGACGACGGGGACCATCAAGACCGTCTTGACAGTCGAGGGCGCCGGCGGACAAAGCAACGATGTCACCATCGCCAACTGGCGCGACATGATACGCGCCGGCGACGCGCTGGACGACGATATCGAAGCCGGGCTGCAGCAGATTGCGCGCACCGACACATCCTGCCTGATCTACACATCCGGCACCGGTGGTGCACCGAAAGGCGTGATGCTCAGCCACGGCGCGATCCTGTGTAATTGCGCAGGCGCCTATCACCTGTTCAATGACGCGAAACTTCTGGACATCAATGCCGAGGCCTTCCTGTCCTTCCTGCCGCTCAGCCATTCCTACGAACACACGGCCGGATTGCACTTCCCGCTGACCATTGGCGCCGAAATTTACTATGCCGAGAGCGTCGACAAGCTCTCGGCCAACATGGCCGAGACCCACCCGACCATCATGACCGCTGTGCCGCGGCTATATGAGTCCATGCATCAGCGCATCATCGCAGGCGTGGAGCGTCAGGGCGGGCTATCGGAAAAACTGTTCAAGAAAGCCGTCACGCTCGGCATCAAGCGTTATGAACACGGTTCGGATGGTCTGTTCCTCATGGAGAAAATCCAGGACCGGATTCTCGAGAAACTCGTGCGCGGCAAGGTCGCAGACCGCTTTGGCGGTCGCCTCAAGGCCTTTGTCTCCGGCGGGGCGCCGCTGAACTACGATATCGGCGTCTTCTTCCTCGCACTCGGCGTGCGGCTTCTGCAGGGCTATGGCCAGACGGAAACCGCGCCCGTGGTGAGCGCCAATCTGCCCCACAAGATCAAAATTGATACGGTCGGCCCGGCCTTCCCCGGGGTCGATGTGAAAATCGCCGGGGATGGCGAAATCCTGATCCGCGGCGAACTAACCATGCAGGGATACTGGAACGCGCCGGAGCTGACCGCCGAAGCCCTCCAGAATGGCTGGGTGCATACCGGCGATATTGGCGAGCTGGACGAAGACGGCTACATCAGGATCACCGATCGCAAGAAAGACATCATCGTCAACTCCGGCGGTGACAATGTTTCTCCCCAGCGGGTCGAAGGCGCACTGGTCTTCGAGCCGGAGATCACACAGGCCATGGTCTATGGCGACAAACGTCCGCATCTGGTCGCCGTTCTGGTCCCCGATGAAGGCTTCATGGCGAACTGGGCCCGCGAGAACGGCCGCGATGCCAGGCTTGCAGAGCTTTCGGATTCGGAGCGTTTCCACGAACGCCTGCGTGAAGTACTCGATCGCGCCAATGCGCGGCTTTCACCCATCGAGCAGGTGCGTCGATTCCTGATCGCCGCCGAAGGCTTCACGACCGATAACGGGCTGATGACTCCGTCCCTCAAGATCCGTCGGCATGAAATCCGCAAAATCTACGGGGAACGGCTCGAAGCGCTCTACGGGCGCAAACGCGTCTAGGCGTGGAAGGAGCGGTACCACTCCACAAATCGTGGTATGCCCACATCAATCGTCACGCGGGGCTCAAACCCAAGGTCACGCTTGCTGGCTTCGATATCCGCATAGGTCGCGGGGACATCCCCTGTCTGCATCGGCTGGAAATCGATCTCGGCCTTCACGCCGAGTGCCTCCTCGATCAGGCCAATGAACCGCATCAGGGGTTCGGAATTGTTGTTGCCCAGATTGTAGACCCGGTGGGGGACCGCTTCACCCCCGCGCGGCGGGGGATTGTCGAGCGCAGCCAGCACCCCGGCAACGATATCGTCCACATAGGTGAAGTCGCGTTGCATCTTGCCGTGATTGAAAACCGGGATCGGCTCGCCCGCGAGAATCTTGCTGGTGAAGATGTACAGGGACATGTCCGGTCGGCCCCACGGACCATAGACCGTGAAGAAACGCAGGCCGGTTTGCGGAATGCCATAGGTCGACGAATAGGAATAACTCATCAGCTCGTCCGACTTCTTCGTCGCCGCATAGAGCGAAATCGGCGTGTCGACCTGATCATCCACCGAGAAGGGCAGCTTCGTATTGCCGCCATAGACCGATGAGGAACTGGCATAGACCAGATGCTGGAGGTCTTCCCCCATCGCGCGGGCCAGTTCGATCACGTTCAAATGGCCCACAATATTGGCCTGAATATAGGCGCCCGGATTTTCCAGGCTGTAACGCACACCAGCCTGGGCGGCGAGATGCACTATCCGGTCGACACCTTTTGCGGCCTGTGCAAGCGCGGCCGCATCGACGATATCGCCGCGCACGAAGCTGAAATTGTCATGTTCCATCAACCGCGCGAGCCGGGCTTCCTTGAGCCTGACATCGTAATAGTCGTTCACGTTGTCGATACCGACCACGGTTTCACCCCGCGCCATCAGCGCCAGGCTGACGGTCATGCCA
>Ga0055584_100007961_pt1 | contig 10380 bp, 9 predicted proteins | sample OSDHelmetaG_FD_58716 | JGI IMG/M metagenome (GOLD analysis project Ga0055584, IMG submission 58716) | Pelagic marine sediment microbial communities from the LTER site Helgoland, North Sea, for post-phytoplankton bloom and carbon turnover... | ecosystem: Environmental > Aquatic > Marine >...
GATGATGCAGAGATGGCACCTATCCGCGCAGCGTTAACCCATACTTTAACCAATCACGCGCCCTACCCGGCGTTCGCCATCGACAGAATGTGGAATGTCGTTCAGATGAACGCGGTCGCTGAGCAACTATTCGGGGTATTGGGTGTTACAGTTGGCGACAGTCTCATCGAGTTGCTGTTGTCGGAGACACTGCCGAACTTTGTTGAAAATTGGACTGAGGTCGCGCATCACACAGCCGTTCGCCTGAGGACTGAGAGCGCATCTCAGGGAGGGATTGCCCAATTCGACGAAGCGGCCAACAAACTCACGCAAACCCCTTTTTCTCAGCCTGAGAGAAGCGGGCCCGTTGTGCCTGCAATATACAAAGTTGGGGACCTACGACTTTCGCTTTTCACAACAATCGCACAGTTTGGCACGCCAGAGGACATCACGCTCGATGATTTGAAGATAGAGCTGTTTTTCCCTGCGAACGATGAAACCAATGCTTTGCTGCATTCAATGGCCGGATAACAAAGTTATCCCTCCAGCATTTTGAAAATACCCGAGAAGTCGGTTTCGCCATCACCACTATCAACGTAGGTCTCATAGAGTTCAAGAGCATGCTCACCAAGCGGTGTGTTACCGTCGACAGCTGATTTGGCTGTATTCGCCAAACGCAGATCTTTCAACATCATGTTCGCTGTGAAACCAGGTTGATAATCACGGTTGGATGGAGATGTCGGAATCGGACCTGGTACAGGGCAATAGGTTGTTAAAGACCAGCACTGCCCAGAGGCTTTAGCAGAAATGTCGAATAGTTTTTGACGATCAACTCCCAGCTTGTCTGCCAAGGCAAAACCTTCACAAACAGAAATCATCTGGATCGCCAGCATCATGTTGTTGCAGATCTTCGCGGCTTGTCCATCACCTGCAGCACCCGCATGGACAATATTGGCACCCATAACATCCAACAGAGGTTTCGCACGTTCAAAAGCCTGCTCGGAACCACCACACATAAAGGCTAGTGTACCCGCCGCTGCACCAGTAACGCCACCAGACACAGGAGCGTCAAGCATATCCATGCCAGCGACAGCAGCCTGAGCATGTACTTCTCTTGATGATTCAACATCGATGGTCGAACAATCGATCAAAAGACTTCCAGATTTAGCAACTCCAAAAACCGTTTTTTGATAAACCTCGCGAACATGTTCACCGGCTGGCAGCATTGTAACGACAACTTCAACTTCTGACGCTGCGTCTTTCAGGTCTTTCGCAACGCTACCGCCTGCTTCGACAAGGCGATCTATTGCGGTTTGGCTGAGATCGTAGCCCTTGACGGCGTGACCTGCCTTAACAAGGTTAGCGGCCATCGGTCCGCCCATGTTACCCAAACCAATAAATCCAATAGTTGCCATTTTGATCAGTCCTTAATGAGATTGCGCGCGACGAGCATGCGCATGATTTCGTTTGTGCCTTCCAGAATCTGGTGAACTCTTAGATCACGCAAAATCCGTTCAATGCCATAGTCCTGGATATAGCCATAGCCGCCGTGCAGCTGCAATGCTTCGTTCACGATATCAAAGCAACTATCGGTGACAAACTTCTTTGCCATGGCGCAGACCAGCGGCTTGTCCGGCGTGTCGTCATCGATTGCTTTAGCTGCGCGATAAACCATTAACTTTGAGGCCTCCAGATCAATGGCCATATCGGCTAGGCGAAACTGCAATGCTTGGAATTGATTAAGCTGCCGTCCGAACTGCTTGCGCTCAGACATATAGACTTTTGCTTTTTCAAGGCACTCCATCGCACCACCTAATGAACAGGCTGAGATATTCGTCCGCCCGCCATCAAGGCCTTTCATGGCGATCTTGAAACCGTCACCTTCTTCACCCACCCTATTGCAAATAGGAACACGGCAGTCCTCGAAAATTACCAGTGAAGTGGGCTGAGAGTTCCAACCCATTTTTTTCTCCTGAGCGCCGAACGACAGGCCAGGCGTGCCTTTCTCAACGACCAACGTAGAGATGCCAGCAGGTCCTTCACCACCTGTTCGCACCATAACGACGTAGACGTCACTGCGCCCACCTCCTGAAATAAAGGCTTTAGTGCCGTTCAAAACGTAATGGTCGCCATCTAGTTTCGCAGTTGTTTTCAATGCGGCTGCATCCGAGCCAGAACCAGGTTCCGTCAAACAGTATGAAGCAAAAGTTGTCATTGTCATTAGATCAGGAACAAACTTCGCTCTCAACTCACCTGACCCGAAGGCGTCCACCATCCAAGCGGCCATGTTATGGATGGATATATAGGCAGCTGTTGACGGACAGGCTGACGACAAGGCCTGGAATATTAGTGTAGCATCCAGTCTCGACAACCCTGATCCCCCATGTTCTTCCTGGCAGTATATTCCACCAAAACCGAGTGCTGCGGCCTTGCGCAACACTTCCTCAGGAAAAATCTTGTTTTGATCCCAATCGTTAGCGAACGGGGCCATTTCGTTGTCAGCGAAATCCTTCGCCATGTCGAAGATTGCTTGCTGTGTTTCGTCCAAAGAAAAGTCCATGCGTTAGCCCTTCCGTTTGGCTAGGAGTGCTTGTCCCGCCTTGGAGGCAGGAGGACGCCCAAGCACTCCGGAAATAAAGGCCGAGGCGTCCAAAATACGGTCCATCGACACACCGGATTCAATCCCCAGTCCGTCCAGCATGTACAGAAGATCTTCTGTTGCAAGGTTGCCGGAAGCTCCTTTTGCGTAAGGACAGCCGCCAAGTCCCGCTATAGAGGAATCAACAACTGAAACACCAAGCTCCATGCAGGCATAAACATTCGCCAAAGCCTGACCGTATGTATCATGGAAATGTACCGCGATTTCATCCACTGGTATGTGCGGCAACAACAATTCGATGAGAGCCGCAGATTGCCGAGGTGTACCTGTGCCTATCGTGTCGCTCACAACAATCTCAAAACAACCCATTTCACGCAATTGGATCGCCACATCAAGAACCTTTGCCGGATCTGTTGCCCCTTCATATGGACAACCCAAACAGCATGAGATATAGCCGCGGGCTTTCATGCCGTGAGCCCTTGCTTGCTCAACCAGGGGAATAGCTCTGTTTAGAACTTCGTCCAAAGTGCTGTTGGTATTCGCTTTGGAAAAAGCTTCCGACGCAGCGCCGAAAACAGCGATCTCTTGAGCCTGAGCGGCAATAGCTCCGTCAAGGCCCTTTTTGTTGGGTGTCAGCACTGGATAGATAACACCTGGCAACCGTTCGATTTGAGCCATCACTTCCGCAGAGTCCGCCATCTTGGGCACCCACTTGGGTGAGACAAAGGCGGCAGCCTCAATGTTCTTCAACCCAGCTTTCCCCAACAAAGAGACAAGCTCGACTTTGTCCTTGGTGCTGACGTGGACAGGTTCATTTTGCAGGCCATCTCTTGGGCCAACTTCCACGATGCGAACGGATTTGGGGAGACAGCTCATTCACCACTCTCCAGAACTACCAAAGCTTGCCCTTGTTCAACTTGGGCTCCTATTGCAAAAGGCAATGCTTCAATCACACCATCTGTTGGAGCTGCAATGGAAATCTCCATTTTCATTGCTTCCATCGTTAACAGATGATCGCCCTTAGAAACGCTCTGTCCAACCACGACACCGATCGACGTGATCGACCCAGGCATGGGCGCGGACAACCCTCCTGCGGCTTTGTTGTCTACACCGCGTGTCAAAGGATCAAAGACTTCAAACCTGTAAAACTGCCCCGCTTGAACAAGCTCAATCATCGATCCGTTTACAAAATAGAGAGCATCAATCTTCTCACCCCCTATGGAGGCTTGAAGGCGGCCACTTCCCAAAATCACATAGCTAAGAGACATTTCAATGTCATTGAACTTCACCCGGTCGGTCCAAAGTTCAACTGAAACCTTACCGTCATCAGTCGCAAAATCATATGTAGCCGAAGAATGCACATCTAGCCGCCAACCGTCATCTGCGGTCCAGGGAGAATGTGGGTCAAGACTATTGGATCTCTTGGCTTTCAGACCTTCTTGTTGAACCTTCTGCGCTACCAGCGCTGCAGCACTCCAGACGGCAGGATCGACTGCTTGATCGCTCGCTAGCAGACCTGGATTCTCTGCCAAGAAATGTGTTGTGACTTCACCCTGAGCGAAACCTGACGAGGCAACCACTTGAGCCAACAGAGGCAGGTTCGTCTTGATTCCGCCAACCCGGACTTTCGACAGGCAATCGAGATGACGCCTTCTTGCGGCTTCTCTATCGTTCCCAAAGGTTATTATTTTTGCGATCATCGGATCGTAGAAAGCAGTCACTTCATCGCCAGTACGCACACCGGCATCTATTCTTGTAAACCCATCACTGTTTGGGAATTCACAAGCCCACAAGTTCCCGGTTGATGGCATGAAGTTGTTAGCCGCGTCTTCTGCGTAAAGGCGCGTCTCGATGGCATGGCCATTCATTGAGAGTTGTTCTTGCTTCTTCGGCAGTACTTCACCGGAAGCCACTCGAAGTTGCCATTCAACAAGATCTTCACCAGTGATCATTTCTGTTACGGGATGCTCAACCTGCAGCCTGGTGTTCATCTCCATGAAGTAAAAGCCGGTGTCCTTTTTTATTGCTTCTGCGTCAGCAATAAACTCAACAGTGCCAGCGCCCTCATAACCAATCGCTTTAGCCGCACTCACCGCTGCCTGTCCCATTTCCTTGCGGAGTTTTTTAGACAACCCTGGCGCAGGTGCTTCCTCAACGATCTTTTGATGACGCCGTTGAATTGAGCAATCACGCTCAAACAAATGAACGGCATTCCCTTTACGGTCAGCGAAAACCTGGATCTCTATGTGCCGTGGATTACCGATGTATTTTTCGAGCAGAACATGGTCATCCCCGAAAGCGTTCATGGCTTCACGTTTCGCCGCTTCCAAAGCACCAGCAAACTCCAAGGGCATATCAACCAAGCGCATACCTTTACCGCCGCCGCCTGCGGAAGCTTTGATCAGCAGCGGGTAGCCAATTTTGTCGGCTTCGTCTTGCAAGAATTTGGGGTCTTGGTTATCGCCGTGATAACCAGGAACCAGAGGCACGTAGGCCTTTTCCATAATTGACTTCGCAGCTGACTTTGAACCCATGGCACTAATCGCACTGGCGGGAGGGCCAACAAACACAAGTCCTAAGGTCTGGCAACGGGCTGCAAAGACAGCATTCTCTGACAAGAACCCATAACCAGGATGTATGGCCTCCGCGCCACTTTCCATCGCAGCTGCCAGAATTTCGTCTATGTCCAAATAAGACTTAGACGCTGGCGCTGGGCCAATGCCAACAGCTTGATCGGCCAGTTCAACATGCAGCGCATTTTTATCGGCTTCGGAATAAACGGCAATAGTTCTGATACCCAATCGCTTTGCGGTGCGGATGATCCGACAAGCGATCTCGCCTCTGTTGGCGATGAGAAGTGATGAGATCATGATTGTTCTCCGGTTTGCCAACTGGGTTTTCTTTTTTCTAGGAATGAAGACAGGCCTTCTAAGCCTTCTTCAGAAGCCCGCACATCAGCGATCCTCTTTGCTGTGTCTCTTCTCATTTCTTCCGAGAGATCGCCGACAATGTCACGAATCAGCACTTTGGATTTGGCCAAAGCATTTGGGCCACCCTTCAACAAATGGGCAACAAGTTCATCGCGCTTGGCCTCAAGTGCTTCAAATGAAACCACTTCATTGAGGAAGCCGAGTTCCTTGGCTTTCATAGCGTCGAACCTTTCCGCCGTTTGGAAGTAGCGGCGTGCTTGCCTAGATCCCATGACTTGCAGCAGATAGGGCGAAATCGTTGCAGGGATTAGTCCAATCCGAACTTCGGTAATGGCAAAAACTGCATGATCAGCAGCAATGGCCATATCGCAAGCTGAGATTAGCCCCATGCCACCAGCGTAAGCAGCACCTTGCACGACAGCTAAAGTGGGTTTTGAAAGCACATTCAATCTGTGAAGCATTTCTGCGAGGTTCATTGCCTCGGCTTCGTTTTGCCCCGGCGTGTATCCAGCGCTCGCCTTCATCCAATTGAGGTCACCACCTGCGGAAAAGGATTTGCCAGCACCTGTCAGGATCACCACGCGCACTTCATCGTCTTGATCAAGGTCAGCAAAGGTGCTTCGAAGAGATTCAATGAGCTCCGAATTCATTGCGTTATGAATTTCAGGCCGATTGAGGGTTACCGTGGCGACGCCCCGGTCATCTTTATCTAACAATAACATCATTACATCCTGAAAATGCCGAAGCGTGTATCTTCGATTGGTGCGTTAAGAGATGCTGAGATAGCGAGAGACAGAACCCGGCGCGTATCGGCCGGATCGATGATCCCATCATCCCAAACACGAGCAGTTGAATAGTATGGATGCGCCTGTCGTTCGAACTGGTCAATCACCGGCTGTTTGAAGGCTTGTTCATCCTCAGTTGACCACTCTTCGCCCCTTGCCTCTTTGCCGTCTCTGGTCACCTGAGCCAATACGCCAGCCGCCTGCTCCCCCCCCATGACTGATATGCGAGCATTCGGCCACATCCATAGGAAACGAGGATTGTAGCCGCGCCCGCACATGCCATAGTTGCCAGCGCCAAAAGAGCCACCAATGATAACCGTGAACTTAGGAACCTTAGCGCAAGAAACCGCCGTCACTAGTTTAGCGCCGTCTTTTGCGATGCCACCCGCTTCTGCGTTTTTACCAACCATGAAGCCAGATATGTTTTGCAGGAACAGTAGTGGAATCTTTCGCTGACAACAGAGTTCAACAAAGTGTGCACCTTTTAAGGATGATTCAGAAAAGAGTACGCCGTTGTTGGCAACGATGCCGATTGGATATCCATTAATGTGAGCAAAACCGCAAACAAGCGTCGTGCCATAAAGCGCCTTAAACTCCTCGAACTCGGAACCATCAACCAGACGTGCGATCACTTCCTTAACATCATAGGGTTTGCGAAGGTTGCCAGGGACGATGCCGTACAGTTCTTTAGGATCGTACAAAGGAGGGCGCGGCTTTGTGACCTGCAACTCACCTTGCTTTTTCCAGTTGATGTGACGCACGGCTTCCCTGACCATAGCCAGCGCGTGGTAATCATCTTCCGCATAGTGGTCAGTAACACCTGAAGTACGAGAGTGTGTATCTGCACCGCCTAGTTCTTCGGCTGAAACAACTTCTCCCGTTGCAGCCTTAACCAAAGGTGGTCCACCTAAGAAGATCGTGCCTTGGTTTTTCACGATGATTGCCTGATCAGACATTGCCGGGACATAAGCCCCGCCTGCTGTGCATGACCCCATCACGACCGCCAACTGAGGAATGCCGTTTGCTGACATGTTGGCTTGATTATAGAAGAACCTTCCAAAATGGTCTTTGTCCGCAAAGAGTTCATCCTGCTGGGGCAAGTTGGCACCGCCTGAATCAACAAGGTAGATGCAAGGCAGCCTGTTTTGGATCGCAATTTCTTGCGCTCTCAAATGCTTCTTAACCGTGATTGGGTAATAAGTGCCGCCTTTGACCGTCGCGTCATTGATGGAGATCAAGCATTCCACGCCAGAAACAGAACCAATACCTGTTATGATGCCACCAGAAGGAACATGATCGCGATACATCTCATGGCCTGCTAGTTGAGAAAGCTCGAGGAACGGTGTTCCTGGATCCAGCAAGTGTTTCAATCTGTCTCGTGGTAAGAGCTTGCCACGGCTCAAGTGTTTCTCTCGAGCCCTTTCGTGTCCTCCTAAGGATACCTCAGCAGACAAGCGTCTAAGGTCCACGAGCAATTCCTGCATCTCTGCCGATCGGGTCTTAAACTCATCTGATTGCGGTTGCGCAGCTGTTGTCAAAATTGCCATTGAATTTATGCCGTTTCTTTAAAGAGTTCTCGACCAATCAACATGCGTCGAATTTCAGAGGTGCCCGCTCCGATTTCATAAAGTTTGGCATCGCGTAGGAAACGACCGACAGGATAGTCATAAGTATAACCGTTGCCACCGAGGATCTGGATCGCATCCAGCGCCATTTGCGTTGCTTTTTCAGCTGCTACCAAAACGACACCAGCAGCGTCTTTTCGATTGGATTCTCCGCGATCCATAGCTTTTGCGACCGTGTAAACATAGGCTTTAACCATGGACAGCGTTGTGTACATGTCAGCCAGTTTACCTTGGATCAGCTGGAACTCGCCAATCGCTTTACCGAACTGTTTGCGCTCGTGAACATAGGGAACAACAACATCCATGCAGGCCTGCATTACACCAATTGGCCCGCCGCTTAGGACAACTCTTTCGTAATCCAGACCCGACATCAGAATCTTAACGCCGTCGCCTTCATTCCCGACGAGATTTTCTGCGGGAACTTCACAGTCCTGAAAAATCAACTCGCCCGTATCGGAGCCACGCATTCCAAGCTTGTCCAATTTTTGGGCAGTAGAAAAGCCTTTGAAACCTTTTTCGATAATAAAGGCTGAGATCCCTCGCTTGCCTGCTTCTACGTCCGTCTTTGCATAGACCAAAAGAGTATCGGCGATGGGACCATTAGTGATCCACATTTTGTTACCGTTCAGAACGTAGTGGTCGCCCTTCTTGTCAGCACGCAGTTTCATCGAAACAACATCAGATCCGGCATTTGGTTCAGACATTGCCAGCGAGCCTACATGCTCTCCAGAAATCAATTTCGGCAGATATTTTAGTTTTTGCTCGTGGGTGCCATTACGGCGGATCTGATTAATGCAAAGGTTTGAGTGCGCGCCGTAAGAAAGCCCAACAGATGCAGAAGCTCTGCTGACCTCCTCAATTGCAACTGTATGCTCAACGTAGCCTAAGCCAGAACCACCATATTCTTCTTCAACAGTAATGCCATGCAGACCCAGGTCCCCCATCCGGTTCCAGATCTGACGTGGGAATTCATTATCACGGTCGATTTGGTCGGCTATAGGCGCCAGTTCATTTGAAGCAAAAGAACTGACCGTATCTCTGATCATTTCCGTCGTTTCACCCAAATCGTGATTCAGTCCAGGTAATTGATTGAGTAACATTTTTCTCTCCTTATCGAGGGCTTGCCTCTGCTAGCTTTTGGTCATGCGCATCATTGTGCCTGTCGCCGTTGCGCATAGTTTTCTATTTCCATTTTTCTCAACGAAGATTTCACCCTGAGTGACTGTCAAGGTTTTACCACTTTTCACGACCCAGCCCTTGGCTAGAATGATGTCGCCATCTGCGGGGGCTAACAAGTTAACTTTGTACTCAACAGTCAGGATGTGATCACCAGGCTCGAACAGCGTGAAAGCAGAGCAGCCCATGGCGTTATCTGCCAAAGCTCCGACAACACCACCATGAAAGAATCCATGTTGTTGAGATGAACTCTCCAGAAATGGTGCTGTAATCTGGGCATGCCCTAATTCAGAAATCGTTAGCGCTCCCTTCAGGTTTTGCATGAAAGCCTGAGCGGCAAACATAGCTTGTGCATCGGCATCATAGTTTGGGTTGCGGCACACAAAATCTGACACGGCTACAACTCTCCCAGTCTTGATTGGCATTTGGAATGAACCTCTTCCAATTCAGCCATCATCAAATCAATATCACGCTTTTGCTCTAGCAGAGCCTGTCTGCGTTCTTCGATCTTCTCCATAAGGTGATTGAGCTGCCCTCTTTCACCTGGCGTTTGATCATACATGTCAATGATCTCGCGAATTTCCGACAATGCAAGACCCAAGCGCTTACCGCGCAAAATCAGTTTCAACCTGATCCTATCCCTGGGATGAAAAATGCGGGTGGTCCCGTTGCGCTCAGGGGAAAGCATTCCTTCGTCTTCATAAAACCGAATGGTTCGGGTCGTAACAGCAAATTCTGTCGCTAGCTGTGATATGGAGTAAGTCTCCATTTCTCTTCCCCGTGATATCCACCAATACATCAAATCTAACCTACGTTTACGTAAACGTCAACTATTGCAATCTCCATTCTTGCCCGCTTTCGGTTTGTTTGATCGCTGTATCTCACAAACCCAAAGCACTATGCCTAACAATGCGACTTGACTAATCTTGACTTTTGTTCTCTCAAAATTTTCATCCTTTCAGCCGAAAACTCAACATGCATCCTCAACTGATTTTATTTGAAGACCTGCCGGGAAGCGGGAAATCAACAGCCTGCCAATGGGTTGCAAATCAACTATGTCAAAATCGAACTCCCGCGGCTTGGCTCTATGAGTTATCCTCATGCAACCCTCTCAAAGCAGGCCCGAAACTTGCTGAGATTTCTGATAAAGATCTGCTCGATTTTGGTGTCGGATCTTGGGAGAGTTTTCTTAAGCATTTCAACAAAGAGAAAAAGACCCTCGTACTGGATGTGTGCGGCGGTGCAAAATTAGTCCACGGTAGCGGCGGCATTGTGTTGTCGCGGGC
>Ga0055584_100007962_pt1 | contig 10380 bp, 7 predicted proteins | sample OSDHelmetaG_FD_58716 | JGI IMG/M metagenome (GOLD analysis project Ga0055584, IMG submission 58716) | Pelagic marine sediment microbial communities from the LTER site Helgoland, North Sea, for post-phytoplankton bloom and carbon turnover... | ecosystem: Environmental > Aquatic > Marine >...
GCCCGCCTCCTCGCGGAGCGCGTCGGTGACGAGCACGGGTGCACCGATCACCGGCCGGAGGTCGCGGCACACTGGGAGATCTGGCGGTCCGAGAAGGCGAGCCGTCGTGCCGACGACCGCGGCGAGGGAGTGAACGCGGCGGTGCTGTTCGAGTCGCTCGGGCGCCAGGTGGAACCGGATGCGGTGATCTGCGTCGACGTGGGCAACAACACCTACAGCTTCGGCCGCTATTTCGAGGTGCAGCGGCAGTCGGTGCTGATGTCGGGCTACCTGGGGTCGATCGGCTTCGGCTTCCCTGCTGCGATGGGCGCCTGGGCGGCTGTCGGAGCCCACCGCCAGGTCGTCGGCGTGTCCGGCGACGCCGGGTTCGGGCAGTACGCGATGGAGCTGACGACGGCGGTGAAGTACGGGATGAACATCACCCACGTGCTGCTCAACAATTCGGAGCTCGGGAAGATCAGCAAGGAGCAGCGCGTAGCTCACCTCGACGTGTGGCAGACGAGCGTTCACAACCCCTCGTTCGCCGCGTTCGCCGAACTGTGCGGCGCCCACGGAGCGCGCGTCGACACCGCCGGTCAACTCGACGACGCCCTCGCCACGGCGCTCGCTCACGACGGGCCCGCCCTCGTCGAGGTGATGACCGACGTCCTCCTCGTCTGAGATTCCCCCACGGCCGTCGCGAAGATGGGTGGGACCGCTGCGGCGGCAGTAGCATCGCGTCACGTTCCAATCGTCCGATCGGGGAGCGTGCATGCCCGTCACCGTCGTCGTCGGCGCCCAGTGGGGTGACGAGGGCAAAGCCAAGGTCATCGACCTGTTGTCCAAAGAGCACACGTTCGTCGTGCGCTACCAAGGTGGTCACAATGCCGGCCACACGGTGGTGGTGGACGGCGAGAAATACGCCCTTCAACTCGTGCCCTCCGGAATCTTGTATGACCACGTGATCCCGGTGATCGCCAACGGTGTGGTGATCGACCTTCCGACCCTCTTCTCGGAAATCGACATGCTCGAATCACGTGGCGTTTCCTGTGGGGAACTGCGTGTTTCGAGCCGAGCCCACCTGATCTTCCCGTGGCATCAGGCTCATGACGCCATCGCCGAGGCGATGCGTGGTGACGACAAGATCGGCACCACGCTGAAGGGCATCGGACCGGCCTACGCCGACAAGTCGCGACGTGTCGGCATCCGAGCCGGGGACGTACTCGACCCCGATCGTTTCCGTCGCCTGGTCACCGAACGCGCCGAGGCCGAGAACCTGGTCATCGAGCACTCGGGCGGCGACCCGCTCGATGTCGGTGAGATCGTCGACCGGTTCGTCGGACTCGGTGCCCGTTTGGCGCCGTACGTGAACGACACCATCGGTCTCCTCCACGACGCGCTCGGCCGGAGCGCGCACGTCCTGCTCGAAGGTGCCCAGGCCACGTTCCTCGACCTCGACCACGGCACCTACCCGTACGTCACGTCGTCGAATCCGACCGCCGGTGGCGCCTGTGTCGGTACCGGGCTCGGGCCGCGCGACATCGACCGCGTCGTGGGGATCACGAAGGCCTACACCACCCGGGTCGGAGCGGGGCCGTTCCCCACCGAGCTGATCGACGACGACGGCGACACACTCGTCGACGTCGGACAAGAGTTCGGTACCGTCACCGGGCGTCGACGCAGGGCCGGTTGGCTCGACTGTGTGATGTTGCGTCATGCGGTGCGGCTGAACTCCCTCACCGAACTGGCCCTCACGAAGCTCGACATCCTCGACGGATTCGACGAGGTGAAGATCTGCACCGGCTACCGGCGCGACGGCGAACCCGTGCTGGCCTACCCCGATCGTTCCGACGTCCTCGCCGAGGTCGAGCCCGTCTACGAGACGCTCCCCGGATGGAGGACCGCCCTCAGCGACACGCGCGAGGCCGGGGCGCTGCCGCCCGAGGCGCAACGCTTCATCCACGTGGTCGAGCAGCAGGTGGGTGTTCCGGTTCGTGTCGTCGGTGTCGGCGCCGAACGCAACGACTATCTCGTCTGGGTGTCCTGACGTGATCCCCCGCTACTCCACCCCGGAGATGGACGCGGTCTGGTCCGACCCCGTCCGATTCGGCCGATGGCTCGAGGTGGAGCTCCTTGCCACGGAGGCGCACGCCCGGATCGGGGTCGTGCCCGCCGAACACGCCGAGCAGTGTCGGGCGAACGCTCCCGTCACCGACGAGACATTCGTCCAGGCGGTTCTGGACCGCGAAGCGGTGACCGACCACGACGTGGCGGCCTTCGTCGACGTGGTCCAGGGGGCCATCGGCGCCCCCGCCGGTTCCTGGATCCACTACGGCCTCACCTCCTCCGACGTGGTCGACACGGCGTTGTGCTGGGCGATGCGCGATGCCGCCGACCTGCTCGTCCAGGCCGCCGCCGAACTCGTCGACGCACTGGTTGCACTGGCCCGCCGGCACCGCGACACCGTGATGATCGGCCGCACCCACGGCGTGCACGCCGAGCCCACGACCTTCGGTGCGAAGGTCGCGCTGTGGGCTCTGCAGGTCGACCGTGACCGCACCCGCCTCTGCGCCGCCCGCGACGTCGTCGGCGTGATGAAGCTCAGCGGCGCCGTCGGCACGTACTCGAACATCGAGCCCGAGGTCGAGGCCTACGTGGGCGAGCGGCTCGGACTGAAGCCGGTGCCCGCAACCCAGGTGATCGCCCGCGACCGGCACGCCGAATTCCTCTCGGCCTGCGCATCGGTGGGTGCCACATGCGAGCTGATGGCGGTCGAGCTCCGTCACCTCCAACGTACCGAGGTGCGCGAAGTGCAGGAAGGGTTCAAGCCAGGGCAGAAGGGCTCCTCGGCAATGCCACACAAGCGCAACCCGATCAGCGCCGAGACCATCTCGGGCCTTGCCCGCGTGCTGCGCTCGAACCTTCTCGCCGGTCTACAGGATGTGGCCCTCTGGCACGAGCGTGACATCTCGCACTCGTCCGTCGAGCGGGTGATCCTGCCCGATTCCTCCCAACTCGCGTACTACGTGATGCGGCGCCTCCGGCGGCTCTTGGACGGGCTCGTGGTGAACACCGACCGGATGCGGGCGAACCTCGACGCCAGCTTCGGGCTCGTGTTCAGCCAGCCGGTCCTGCTGGCGCTCGTGCGCGCCGGGGCGACGCGCGACGATGCCTACCGGATCGTGCAGCGAAACGCGATGCGGGCCTGGGACGAGGGTCGCGACTTCAGGGGGCTCCTGGAAGCCGACCCGGAGGTGGACGACGCCGTCCTCGACGAGGCGTTCGACCTGCAGCGGTCGCTGCGGAACCTCGACCGGGTGTTCGACGAATTGGGCGCGATCAGCCCGAGCGGCTGATGCCAGCGGCCTTCAGGACCTTCGCGTCGACGCCGACCTCGCGCCAGGAGGCATAGGAGATCTTCTTGCTGTCGCTGTAGCTCTTGGCGACCTTGACGAAGGCCTCCTCCAGCGCCGTCATGTCGACCGTGTCACCCATCCGCTCCAGTTCGGCCTGGAGATCGCGCCGTTCCTGAACGAGGAGCAGTTCCTCGACGGGAGTGGGATCGGACAACTCCTGCTCGATCGCGGCGAGACGGTTGTTGACCGTTTCGGGGGTGCGCTTCCGTCCCCTTTTCGGCTTCGTCGCCCGCAGACCTTCGAGGTAGTCGCGTACGACCTTTCCCTCTTCACGGCCCCTCGCGAGAGCAGCCTTGTGCTCTTCGCTCATCGGTGCTTTTGCGCCTCTTTCGGTTGCCATCCGATCGATCTTAGAGGCCTCTCCGGCGATTTCAATGTCGTGCCGAGAGATGCAATAACGTCCTGGCGTGCCCACGGATATCTTCGATCTCTCACCCCACGGAGCCGATGTCCACGTCGGCGTCGGGCCGCAGTATCCGTGGGGTGGACTGTACGGCGGCCAGATCGTGGCTCAGGCCCTCCGGGCGGCAACGCTCTCCGTCGACCCGGAACTGGTCCCCCACTCGATCCGTGCCTATTTCATTCGCCCGGGTGACGCCACCGAACCGGTCCGGTACGAGGTCGACCGCATCCGCAACGGCCGCAGCTTCGGCACGCGTCGCGTGGTGGCGCGCCAGGCGATCGGGGCCATCCTCAATGCCGAAGCCTCCTTCCAGCGGCCGGAGCCGGCGGAAGAAGTCCAGACGATCGCGATGCCCGACGTTCCGCCACCCGAGGCGCTCGAACACGACTCGTGGAGCGAGTGGTTCGAACGGGCGCGGGTCCCCGACGATCGCGTCGAGGGGGAACACCGGACCGGCGGGGGCAGGGTCGTCTGCTGGGCGCGGGCGCTCGACGAGATCGGGGACGTGGTCGACCCGACGGCGCAGCTGCTCCACCGATGCTGGTTGGCATACATCTCCGACGACTTCCCCACCGACTCCGTGCACCGCGCCCACCCGATCTCCCGTGAGCCGGTCACCGAGGGCCTGACGATGTCGGCGAGCCTCGACCACACGATCTGGTTCCACCGGCCGCTGCGCGCCGACCGCTGGCACCTCTACGACTTCTCCTGCCATCACTTCGTGGGTGGTCGCGGCCTGGCCGTGGGGCACGTGTTCGCCGCCGACGGGCTGCACGTGGCGACGGTCTCGCAGGAGGTCCTCGTACGAGACACGCGACAGAAGCCCTCCTGACGCGACGCGGCCTAGGGTCCGATCCATGAGCGATGACCTGCCGCCCCTCTCCGCGGTCCTCGACACACTGCGGGCCCACGTGCTCGAACACTCGGTGAAGCTCGGGGAGTTCACCCTCAAGTCAGGGGCCCGGAGCAACTGGTTTCTCGACACGAAGCAGACCGCGTGCCGTTCCGACGGGATCGTCGCCGTCACCGACGCAGCGCTCGAGGTACTGGGCGACGACCTGGGCGGGGTCGATGCCGTCGGCGGGCTCACGATGGGGGCGGACCCCGTTGCCTACGGAATCGCCGCAGTGCTCGGGGCGCGGGGCCGCCGGATGCGCTGCTTCAGCGTGCGCAAGGAGGCCAAGCAGGGAGGCATCACCGGCCGCATCGCCGGGGCACTCGACCCCGGCGATCGAGTCCTGGTCGTGGAGGACACGACCACCCGCGGGACCTCGCTGATGGAGGCGGTCGACCAGATCGTTGAGTACGGCGCCGAGCCGGTACTCATGTCCGTCGTCGTCGACCGCGGTGGAACCTGCGCAGCGATGGCCGAGGAGCGCGGGATCGACTACCGCCCCCTCTTGACCGCCCCCGACATCGGTTTCGGCTACGGCACGTAGCCACACTCAACTCCCGAGCACCCCGGGGTTCAGGATTCCGGCCGGGTCGAGGGCCTCCTTCAGGCGACGCTGGGCGGCCAGTTCGCCGGGTCGGCGGATCAGGTGCAGGCGCGACGCCTTGGCGACCCCGATGCCGTGCTCGGCCGAGATGGTGCCGTCCATCGCGGCCACCGCACCGAGCACCTGGTCGGTGATCCTCTCCGTGTCGACGGCGCCGAGGAAGTTCAGATGCACGTTCCCCTCGGCCAGATGACCGAACGCCAGGAGCCGGCAGCCATCGTCGTTCGCCACTGCGCCTGCCAGGTCGACGAGTTCGGTGAGGTGCCCCACCGGAACGGCGACGTCGAGCTTGAAGGTCGGCGTCGCCGAGCGCGTCGCCTCCGCCGCGATCGCTTCGGAGAGCCGATCTCGAAACTCGATCAGGTGGTGTCGACGGGGTTCCTCCGACGCCCACGCCGTGTCGGCCACATCCGGACTGTCCGACAACACGTCCAGCAGATCGTCGGACGGATCCCGGTGATCGGCACAGTCGATCAACACGACTGCCCCGGACGAATCCACCGGAGGCGTCGTGCGCAGATGATCCGCCACCAACTCGAGTGCCTCCGGCATCAGGAGCTCCACCGCGTCGAGCGCGGAGACCCTCGACCGCAATCGTGACAGCAACTCCACGGCCGCGTCGAGCGACGGCAGTGCGACCATCGCCGTGCAGGTGTGCGCGAAGCGCGGGACCAGCCGCAGGCGAATTGCCGTCACGACCCCGAGTGTCCCCTCGCTTCCGGTGATCACCGACGGCCAATGGAGCCCGGCGGTCTCCTTCGGCAGGCCGCTGAGGCTACCGACCACCTCGCCGGTCGACAGGACCGCCTCGATGCCGACGACCTGGCTGCGCATCGTTCCGAAGCGCAGCACGCGGGACCCACCGGCGTTGGTGTTGACGGCACCACCGACCGTTGCCGAACCCCGGGCGGCGAAGTCGACCCCGGCGTCGAGTCCGGAGGCGCGGGCATGCTCCCGCCAGTCGGCGATCGTGACGCCCGCGCCCGCAGTGACCTGCATGGCTCGACGGTCGACGGGGCCGAGCCGGTCGAAACGGCGGGTCGAGAGAATGAGCTGGCGCGATGACTCGATGTCCCGGCGCGGCACCCCACCGCCGACCAGGCCGGTGTTCCCGCCCTGGGGGACGACGGCAATCCCTTCGTCGGCGCAGACGTCGAGTACCGCAGCGACCTCGGAGGTGTCACCCGGACGAACGACCAGTCGGGTGGGTGCGGACCAGCGGCCCGTCCAGTCGGTCTCGTAGCCTGCCCGGAGATCGGGATCCCGGAGAACGTGGCCGCCACCGACGATGACGGTCAGGCGGTGCTCCAGATCCATGACCGGAGCTTGCCAGACCGGGTGATTCCGTCCGGCCGGCGATGGCCGGCTCATCCTCCGGCGCGTTCGATGTGCTCTGTCGGTCACCCATTCGGACCCGTTAGGGGGCCGTCGGCCCTGAAAAGGGCCGAGACCACCCGGGCCGTGTGACGGAGGCCACTAGTCTGGCCGCTGGCATTTCGCGACCGTCGGGCGCGTGAACTCAGAACGGAGAGAATCGTGGAGAGATTCTGGCGTGGCGTCGGTGTGGCGCTCGGCAAGTACTGGTGGGTTGTCGGCATCGCCGTCCTGGCGATCACAGGTGTCCTGTTCCTGGGCATCCAGAAGTTGGAGTTCGCCACCGGACAGGACAGCTATCTCAATCCCGAGTCCCAGATCGCCGAGGACAACGTCGCCTTCCAGGACCAGTTCGGTGGCGAGACCATCATCATGCTGCTCACGGCGCAGGAGGGCAGTGACGCGCTGATCGAGGACCTCTTCGTCGACGACAATCTGGCGACTCTCGAAAAGCTCAATCAGGACCTTGCCGAAATCGACGATGTCTACTCGGTGGTGACACCGCTGACGGCGATGGAGTTCAGCGACAACCTCCTGTCCGGCGAGCAGACCGCCGCCCAGAACGCCCTGGTGTCCGCCGCCTCGCGCGCCGCGGAGATCGGCGACGAAGAGGGCGCCGCGCTGCGGAACGCCGACATCGGAACCGCGCTCGCGCGCCGGGGGGAGATCCCCGACGAGGATCGCCAGATCGGCAACCCGGGGTACAACGAGTTGCTGATCTTCGACAACACCAATTTCGACGAGAATGCCCAACCGCCCGCCGACCCGCTCGATCGGCAGATCCGCCGGTCGCTCTGGGGATCGTTCCCGGGTGAGGGCACCGAGCGCGAACAGCTGGTGAGCGTCGGCGGCATCGTCCTGAAGGGGAATGCCACCCTCGACGAGCAGACCGAGGCCACCGAGGTGGTGCTCGAGGTGTTCGACGACGTCGAGTTCGACGGCTTCGATCTCGTGATCACCGGCTCACCGGTGTATCTCGCCGAGATCAACGACTACCTGCAGGGTGGCATGCTCACCCTCGGTGCCGCGGCCCTCCTCGTGATGGCCGTCGTGCTGGCGCTGATGTTCCGCGTCCGGTGGCGGCTCCTGCCACTGCTCGCAGTGTTCATCGGTGTGATCTGGGCCTTCGCCCTGATCGGCCTGATCGGCATCGACCTCTCCCTCGTCACCATCTCCGGTCTCCCGATCCTGATCGGCCTCGGCATCGACTTCGCCATCCAGATCCACAACCGGGTGGAGGAGGAAGTGGTGCTCGACAAGGCGGAGCACCCGATCTCGGAGACGGTCGCCAACATCGCTCCGGCGCTCATCGTCGCGACGGTCACCGGTGTCACGGCCTTCCTCGCCCTCCAGATCTCCAAGGTGCCGATGATCCGCGACTTCGGCGTGCTGCTGGCGGTCGGCGTCGTCGTACTGGTGATCGTCGGCATCGTGGTACCGACTGCGGCCCTCGGCATCCGCGAATACAAGGTGCCCACCACGAGGCGCGGCTCCTCCGTCGTCGAACGGGTCGTCGTGTGGCTCGGCGGTCTGTCGGCCAAGACCGGTCCCGCTCTGATCGTGGTTGCGATCGTGCTCTTCGTCGGTGGAATCGTCGCCGAGGGCTCGACCAAGATCCAGTCCGATCCGATCAAGTGGATCGACCAGGACGCACAGGTGGTGGAGGACCTCGAGACACTCGAGGAGGAGACCGGTTTCAGCACCACGATGGGCGTGCTCGTCGAGGCGAACAACGTCTTCGACGACGATGTCGTCCAGTTGATCCACGACTTCACCATCGCCGCGGAGGAACGTGACCTCGTGGTCTCGTCGTCGAGCCTCGTCAACACCATGGCGAAGATCATCTACCTCGACGGCGCAGAGGTGCTGCCTCCCACGAGCGACGACATGGTCGCGAGCGCGCAGGAGATGCCCGAGGACGTCGCGAAGGCGCTGCTCGGTGCAGACGCCGACCTCGACCTCGTCGACGCCACCCAGGTGAACCTGCGGATCGGGCCGTCGAGCCTCGACACCCGGTCCGAGTTGGTCGACGAGCTGGAGGCGGACCTGGCGGCCCGGATCGAGGCGCTCGATCTGCCGGAGGACAGTGTTCTGCTGATCGAACTGCCCGAGGGCCAGGACGAGATCCGGGCAACCCCGGCCGGTCTCGCAACGGTCGGAATCGGCCTGCTCGAGAATCTGTCGGCCAACCGGGCGAATCTCACGTACCTCGCGCTGTGCCTGGCCGGAGTCTGGCTCGTGCTCCGTCTGCGCAGCTTCGGCCGGGCCCTGTTGGCCCTCGTGCCCGTCGCGCTGGCGGTCGGGCTCACCTCGATGATCGTCGGCCTGTCCGGGCTCGAACTCAGCCCGATGACCACGGTGAGCGGGCCGCTCGTGATCGCCACCTGCGCCGAGTTCTCCGTCCTGATCCTCGGCCGCTATCTCGAGGAACGACAGCGCGGCCTCGACCCGCGCAGTGCGAGCGACCAGGCCGCTCGACGTACCGGACGCGCGTTCTTCACGTCGGCTGCAACCACCATCGGCGGCTTCGCCGTCCTCATCGGTTCGGCGCTGCCGTTGCTGCGGGACTTCGGAATCCTGGTGACGATCAACGTGGGTATCGCACTGCTGGCCGCTCTCGTCGTGATGCCGCCGCTCTCGGTGTGGGTCGACGGCCGGCACCTGCTGGGCACCCAGGAACAGGGCATCACGGGCCACAGCCTGCGAATCGCGGCGGTCTTCCCGGGTAAGCAGACCATCGGCATGTTCGTCGGTCTGGCTGTGTTCGTGGCCGGCGCGATCTTCGTGTATGCCACCGCCGACACCTCGACAGCGGAAGCCGAGGACATCGAGTACATCGCCGCTCCGCTGCCGACCACGACCACCACCACGACCACCACCACGACCACCACGACCGTTCCCGGCGAGACCGAGCCGGAGGGCCCGGCCATCGACCCGAACGACTTCGGGACGGAACGTCCGGAAGGTCTCATCGGCGGCGTCCTGTTCGACCTGCTGACGGGGGTCGGTGAGGAGCCGAATGTGGCCAACTGTGTCGTCGAGACGACGGCGTCGCGGATCAGCGATGACGATCTGCTGGGTCTGGGGATCGCCGACGGTGAGCCCGAGGCCTACGGCTACGTGGTGGACGCGGCACGCGATTGTGGCATCGAGGACGAGGTGATCGAGGAGGCACTCACGGCCTTCGTCGGCGAGCCGGTGACGCTCGAGCCCCGCGCCGGGACCGACACGGCGACCGAGCCGGAGGGCCCGACCGTCGACCCGAGCACGTTCGGGACCGAGCGCCCGACTTCTCTGATCGGAGGTGTGCTGTTCGACCTGCTCACCGATGTGGGCGAGGAGCCCAATGTCGCCAACTGCACCATCGAGACGCTGGCGGAGGAGATCAGCGACGAGGACCTGCTGGCCCTGGGTGTCGCGGACGGGAGCCCCGAGGCCGTGGTGCTCGTGGTCGACGCGGCGGAGGCCTGCGGCATCAGCGACGAGGTGATCGAGGAAGCGCTCGAGGCGTTCACCGGCGGGTGAGCCGATCCCGTCGCCCCGGTCGGTCCGGGGCGACGGGGATCGATGAATCTCGGCAGTTCACCTCACTCGCCCTGCGTGGCGAGATCCTGGAGGGTGGCGGTCCGGTTGGCCTCGACGATGTCGCTGGCGGTGGGGACGGCGAGATCGGCGAGGGTGGCGGTCCGGTTGGCCTCGACGATGTCGG
>Ga0055584_100007963_pt1 | contig 10379 bp, 9 predicted proteins | sample OSDHelmetaG_FD_58716 | JGI IMG/M metagenome (GOLD analysis project Ga0055584, IMG submission 58716) | Pelagic marine sediment microbial communities from the LTER site Helgoland, North Sea, for post-phytoplankton bloom and carbon turnover... | ecosystem: Environmental > Aquatic > Marine >...
TACACCACGAGGGGCCGCGCGCCGAGAAGCCCTTTATCGCCGTCAACTGTGGTGCGATGGCCGAACATCTTTTGGAGAGCGAACTCTTTGGCCACAAGAAAGGGGCTTTTACGGGGGCGATCGACGATCGCGCCGGGCTCTTTGAGGCGGCCGACGGCGGCACGCTCTTTTTGGACGAGATTGGTGAAACTTCGCCGTCGATGCAGGTGCGTCTGCTGCGCGCGGTTCAGGAGGGAGAGGTTCGCCGCGTTGGCGAGGAGCGCGATCGCCAGGTGGACGTGCGCGTCATTGCCGCGACGCATCGCAATTTAGAAGAGCGCGTGCGCGAGGGGCATTTCCGCGAAGACCTATACTATAGGCTTTCTGTATTCCCCATCGGTCTGCCGGCTCTGCGCGAGCGGCGTGAAGATATCCCGCTCTTAGTACAACATTTCGTAGAGCGGCAGACTTCGCCTGGCAGCCCGCGCGCTTTTACGACGCAGGCGATGGATGCGCTCTGCGCCTACGAGTGGCCGGGCAATATCCGCGAATTACAAAACGAGGTCGAGCGCGCCGCGCTCTTGGCGGGGGGCGAAGAGCGCATCGATGCGCTACACTTATCCGAACGCATTACCGGTCCGGCTGGTTCGCTGACCCAGGTCGAGCGCAGCGGCCAGCTCAAAGAGGTCGTGGCGCAGGTCGAACGCGATATGATTTCGCGCGCACTGCGTCGCAACAACGGCAATCGCACGCGTGCTGCACGCGAACTGGGCGTTAGCCGTTGGGGCATGGTGCAAAAGATTAAGCTATATGCTATAGAAGAGTAGGGGAGATAACCCGCGCAGGCATTGCGCCCGTTGTTCGCGCTCCTTTTCTTGGTGGTTATACATTGAAAGGGAGCACGCGTTGTTAAAACACACCTTCTGTCATACGCCCGGCCTCGGGCCGCAAAATGAGCGCCTGCTCTGGGGTAAGGGTTTTAATACCTGGCATGACCTACTCTGGGCAGACCAGTTGCCGCTGACGCCGAAGAAGGCCGACGCCTTGGTCGATACGGCTCGCCGCTCTACGCACCATCTTGGCGAACGCGATCCGCAATACTTCTACGATAAACTGCCCGCCCGCGAGCACTGGCGCCTCTTTGCCGAATTTCGCGCCGATACGGCGTATTTCGATATCGAGACTACGGGGCTGGGCGACCCCGGCGATTATATAACGACGATCGTGCTCTACGATGGTCGCGAGTTGCGCCACTACGTACACGGCACAAATATGGATGCATTTCGCGATGACGTCGCTCGCTACAAAGTCCTCGTCAGTTATAATGGCAAGAGTTTCGATGCGCCCTTTGTACGCCGTGCGCTAGGTGCGCCGCTCGAGCAGGCCCATATTGACCTGCGCTATGTGTTGAGCAGTTTGGGCTATCGCGGCGGTCTCAAAGGGTGTGAGCGCCAGCTCGGTATCAACCGTCAGGGGCTGGAAGACGTCGATGGTTTTTTCGCCGTTGTACTCTGGCACGAATATTGGAATAACGGCGACAAAAAGGCGTTAGAGACGCTGCTGGCCTATAACGCGCTCGACGTGGTGAACTTAGAGGCATTGATGGTTATCGCCTACAACCAGAAACTCGCGGCTACGCCTTTTTCGGAAAATGCAATAGCACCGCCGGTCGCGCCGGCCCTGCCCTTTGTCGCCGACGAGGCTACGATCCGCCGTCTCAAGGCGCAGCACGCGCCGCCTAGTTGGGGGTGATTGGAGTAGGGGGGCTTTTATACTAGGTGCAGAATGAGCGGCCCCAGGCGCTAGTCCTAAGGCCGCTCCGATGGGTCTCTATGGTTTCTATCTGCGGTGGCCGCGGCCGTAAAACGCGTTGTCCTTCATTTCTTCTAGTTGCTCTCGCTGTTCTTTTGTCAGGACCTTTTCCACGGCTTGGCGGTGTTTCTTCGTCAGTTTCTGCATCTCTTGACGCTGCTTGTCGCGCAGGCTCTTGACTTTTTCTTGCTGTTCAGCCGTCAGGTCGAGCATGGCCAATGCATGGCCGCCCTGCGGACCTTGATGGTGCCCTCGTCCCATTCGGCCGCGCTCGCGCCCTTGGCCGTGTCTGCCGCGCCTTGGTCGTTCGCTGAAGGCCCATTCATCGCGCATTTCTTCCATTTTTTCGCGCTGCTCTGGCGTTAGTATTTTGCTCATTTTTTCGCGCTGCTCTGCAAAGATAATGCGCATTTCATCGCGGTCAGGGCGTTCGCCGCTCGCGCGCATTTCCCGCATTTTTTCGCGCTGTGCGCCACGCAGCTCTTTTAGCTCTGTCTTTTGTTCGTCGCTCAAACCCAACTCGCCCATTATCGCTCTGGGCATATGCGCTTGCCGCATGCCTTTGTGTGCCGTTGCCGTCGCCACTGCTCCGCCCACGGTCAGGGCGGCCACTGCTATATAGATCCATTTCTTTTTCATTTTTGTGTCTCCTGTATTGTGCTATGAGTGGTGCGAGAAGCGGCCGCTTTCTCATTCTTTCACCCTATTCGACACGGCGACCTCTCTATCCATTCCCATTTTGCAAAAAAAAGCTGGTCCCAAGAGGGCCAGCTTTTTTGCGGTGTAACAGGTCTTTGTCTCGCGTTTATTATTTTCCGTGCGCCGGAGGCCTGTGGTCCTCGTGTCCATCTCGCCGCGGCCCCCCGCGGCGCCCTCCCCACCTCTTTACCATTTCATTAAAGCGCCGGTCGCGGTCCTCGACTCGCGCCCATTGCTCTGCATCGAGGTGGGGCTTGAGCGCGGCATTTACCGAGTCGAATAGAGCGTGCACGGCCTCTCGGTGGCGCGCGTCCAGTGCTTTAAAACGCGGCGCCACTTCGCCCAGTATCTCGCGTATCTTTGCGCGTTGAGCGTCGTCTCGCGGTTCTATGAGTCGCATGGTGCTGCGCTCGAAAAAACGCGGGTTGGGAATATGGCGCAAGCGCTGGCGCGTATACCAGCCCATCGACAAACTGCCCAGCACGATGCCGACCAGCAGCGTGCTGATTATAATAATTGCGCCTTTGCCCTTTGCTCCTAAGGCCATCTTACTGCTCCATCGCGTAGGCGGCATCTAACGACACGGGCTCTACGGCAAATACCGCTTCCAAGACCGATGCTTCCTCGTCGATTGAAGCGCGCTCGTTCCAATTGTTCAGTGCTATGAACAGCGCCACGACGGCTACGGCCGAGACCAGCGGCTTGAATATCCACATCAGGCCTTCTGTCAGATTTTCCCTTTGCCGGGTGTGGATGCGCTGTGTAACGCGCGCGGCGAAGAAGGGGTTGAAGGACTGGGCGCGGCCTTCTGTCAGGCGGGCTTGTAGCCGCTCTAGGTTTTTCCATTCACCGCATAGCGCCGCATCCCGTGCCAACGCGGCTTCAAGGGCATCCGACTCGGCCGGATCGAGCGTGCCCTCGAGGGCGCGCAGCATCATTTCTCGGTAGTCTGTATTCATGTCGCATCTACCTCGTTCTTAAAAATCCCCTGTAGTTGTTTCACGCCGCGCGAGAGTCGTGAGAGCACTGTGCCTTCGGCTATATCGAGCAACTCCGCCGTTTCTTTAGTCGAATAACCTTCTAACATGCGCAGGACTACGACGGCGCGAAAGTCGGGCTTGAGCTCTTGCAGGGCGGCGTGTACCTCTTCGCCGTTTTCGAGTGTTGCGCGCGCGTCGCGTCCATCGAAACCCGGTTCTACGGGTGCATTGTCTTCGTCGTCGCGGCTCCAGAAGCGCCAACGCATGCGCTTGCGGCGCTCGATGGCATTGAGAGACAGGTTGATGGCAATGCGCGTCAGATACGTGCCGACGGCCGCTTCGCCGCGGAATTTTTCGAGCGACTCGTAGAAGCGGATAAAGGTCTCCTGTCCCACGTCGTCGGCTTCGTCGCCCCGGCCCAACATGCCGACGACCGTTGCCGCGATCTGGCTTTCGTAATGCTCGACCAATTCGCGAAAGGCGCGTTCGTCGCCTTCTTTGGCGCGGGCGATCCATAGCCGATCTGTCGCCTGCTGCTCCGTCATATTCATTAGACAGTGTAAAGCTGCCTTCTATTCCCAATGGCTAAAATGGGTGCACAACACTGCTGACCAAACGCCGGTCGGGATGGTCTATAGACCAGTTCGTATCTACGTTAAAATGAGCGAGTGAACTCTTAGTTGTACATCAATTATCGAGCACATCGCGCAGCACGCGCAGCATGGAGCCCAGTTGCAGCGGTTTCTGAATAAAGGCACGTGCCCCGCTAGGGTCGGTCCGTTCGGCGGCATAACCACTAAAGAGCACGATGCGCGCCTGCGGGTCTATGGCTAGCATGCGCTGTAGAACCTCCTGACCAGAGAGGCGGGGCATCGAAAGGTCGAGCAAGACCAAGTCGATTGTTTCGCGCTCGCGTTCGTATCGTTCTAAACCTTCTTCGCCATCGGCCGCTAAGAGGGCGGTGTAGCCAAATTTGGCCAATCCCAAGCGCAGAAAACTGCGCACGCGCTCGTCGTCATCAACGACGAGAATAACTTCGTCGCCGCGGGGGATTGGTTCGACCTGCTCGCGTTCTTCGTTTTCAGTCGCGCTCGCGGCTACAGGCAAGTAGACTTGAAACAACGTGCCCCTACCCGGTTGGCTTTGCACCTCGACCCAGCCGTCGTGTTGATGTGCAATGCCATAGACTGAGGCCAGCCCTAGTCCCGTTCCTTCGCCGACTTCTTTAGTCGTAAAGAACGGTTCAAATATGCGCTGCTGCGTCGCTTCGTCCATGCCGACACCGTTGTCGGAGACTGCGAGCCGGACATAGGTGCCGGGGGGGTGAGCCTCGCGGTTGGAATGCATTTTTTCTTGGTCGACGGCCTCTACGCCAATTTCCAACTGTGGGGTGCGATCCGCTATTTCCATAACCGCATCGCGGGCGTTTATACACAAGTTTAGGATCAGCTGTTTCAGTTGGCCGTTGTGCCCCTGTATCTTGGGCAGCGCCGCCTGGACGCGCACGTGCAACTCAATTTTTCGATCAAAAGTGGCTCGGCAAAATTCGACCGTTTCGCGCGCAATTGCGCCCAAGTCGACTCCCTTTTTTTGCACGTTCTGTGCGCGACTAAAGAGCATCAGTTCGCGCACGAGATCGGCTGCTTCACGGCTGGCTTCGAGTGCCACCTGCATATAGGTTATTACTTGTTGCGGGGCGTTGATCATGGCCAACTCTATATTGCCCATATTAGCCGCTAGCATATTGTTGAAATTGTGCGCCAAGCCGGCCGACAACTCGCCTATGCTCTCCATCTTTTTGGCCTGGTACAGCTGCTGTTCTGTTATTTTTAGAGCTTGCAAGTCCTCGAGTCGGTGATAGACTTCGTCGAATACTTGGGCAAACTGTTCGAGTATCGATATCTCTCGTGCGTCGAAGGCATTTTCGCGCTGGCTGTTAATCGCTACGGTGCCGCGCGAAAAAGGCATGTCCAATACGGATTGCACCTCATCGGTCATGGGACGCAAATGCGCGTCCTCGATAGCTGTGCGGTTGCGCCGGTAGATAAATTCACCGCTTTCCATGGCCTGGCGCAGCGGCGAGTCGACACCCAGGTAATCCTGCTCGTTTTCGAGGCCTGCCGCTGTAACGTCGTAGCCCTTGTAGGTGTCGGCCGCTAGGTCAACGATGTTAAAACCACAGCCGTCGAAATGGACGAGTTGATGGAGTTCGGAGTGAAAGGCGGCGGCGACGCGTTGCCAATCCTCCTCGTCGCGCATGCTTAGCATCTCGTTGCGCACCCGCTGTAGTCCTAGGTTGACACGCACAGATCTTTCAGCCTCTCGGCGCTCGTGGCTTTCGCGCTCTAAGGCTCGCGTGCGCTCCTCCAACATGCGAATATAGTCGAGGCGGGCGAAGGCCTCTGAGAGCACGGCGGCCATTTCGCCGAGTGCGTCGATATGCTCGTCTGAAAAGGCATTTACCTCGTAGCTATTGACCGCTAAGGTCCCATGTGAGAAGGGGATATCGAGTACGCAGCGCACGCGATCGCCTCGGGGCAACTGTGCATGCTCATCATGAATATCTTCCGCTTCTAAGTCGCGGCGATAGGCGATTTCTCCCGTCGACCAAATTTGTTTCATCACATGGCTCAGATCGCGACTGTCGTGATCTTCGTAGTGGTCGTCGCGATGGATATGATAGAAGTGTATGCGCGTGGGATTGGGAATGGGCGAGAGCAAGTTCAGGCTACTGGCTTGGAAAGGTATATTCAATTCCACCATCGATTGTCCGAGTGCGCGCAGGAACTTTTCTATGTCCTCGATCTTCTGCATCTGCCAGACGGTATCGCGCAACCGGTAGAGGACTTGGCGTCGCACTTCGTTGCGGTGGCGGTATACGGCCGTTTCGACGGCTACTTGTAGTTCGCGATCTTTATAAGGTTTGAGTAAATAACCATAGGAATGGGTGCTGCGGATGCGCTCGACCGTGTCTGGGTCCGAGTTAGCCGTCAGGTAGACGGCGGGTACCCCAAAGCGCTCACCGATGACGGTGGCAGCTTCGACGCCATCCATATCGCCTTGGAGCATGATGTCCATTAGCACGAGGTTTGGGCGGGTGGTGTCAATTAATTCAATGGCTTCCGCGCCAGATAGAGCGATGCCCACCACTTCGTATCCCCAGTGCTCCAGCGTCATTTTTAACGCCTCGGCGACAAGGGCCTGGTCTTCTACTATGGCAATAGAACCTAAGGGCATAGGAGTTCTCGGTCTAGGGGCGTGTTAGAGTATAAGTAATCATGAGAAGCATGGTGAATTAAATGAAATGCTGCGTCTAAAAAATTACTATAAATTTCAATAAATAAAAAGCCGCGCCTACTGTGGTAGGCGCGGCTTTTTATTTGTACAGTAGATAAAAATGTCTATACAGGGATAATTGTAGCCCTCTTTATCTCAGGTTGCAGTTTAGCGCGTTTGAAAATCTGTCGATACGCCAAACACCAATTGCCGTCCCGCCGGATAGTTGCGCCCGTTGAGTGAGAGGCGTAGGCCAGCCTCTAGTGCGGTGTGTTTATTCCACTGGTAGAGCAGAGATGGGGCCAAATAGGTAATGCGGTTGATTTGCGAACGGATGCTAATGCCGCCAAACTCGGTCGCAGGGTCGCTGCGCAATACTTCGTATTTGCCCGTTAATAGCCATTTCTGCGTAATATTATAGCCTAATTCGGCATTGAGAGACCACTCGTCTCCGGGGTCGCGGCCGATCTCGTCGTTGATTGTGCGTATGCGGTATCCCACGTCGAGGTTGCCGTAGAGGGGCAGTGGCCAGAACGAGCGGCCGATTTGGGCGATAAAATCAAAGTCCCACTGTCCGGCGCCCACGGGAATGAGCCCGTCCTCATTCTTGAATTTTCCCGTGGGCATTTTAACGCCGCTCTTGAGGCTGAAAATAAAAGGTTTTTGCACTAGGCGGAATTTGCTAAAAAGACGTATATCGCCTAAGCCTTCATCGGTGCGATCTAATCCCGTTTCGCTCGAAAAATTTTGATTGAGCATGGGGATTTGCACGCCGATATCAAGGCGGTCCGTCAGCCCGTAAAATGCCTCGGCAAAGACGGCTTTAGACGCGTACTGCCCGGCGAAATCGTAGCGCACGCGTTGGCCAGGTTTTATTTCTAGGGTCTTGGGGAGCTGCTGTTTATCAAAGACGACTCTAAAGCCCTGTCTCGATGTATACCATTCCCCCGTATTGTGTTGTAAGTAGCTCAGTTTGGCCCATACTTTGCCGCGTGGCAAAGTCCATGCACCGGCCCATAGTTGGGTCGTCGAAGCCAAGAGCAAAAATACACCAAGCGCATATCGCATTAGAATCCTTTCTATTCCTATCCGGCCTGCTCATTTTAGATGAAGTCAGCGCGGTATTGGTTACGGCATGGCAAGAGGTTGCTCTTTGTCTTTATCCCTGTTTTCCTTACCTTTAACGGATATATAATACCCAAGTAAACCAACTCTTATGCGTATACTTACCCTCGGCCTGAACCACCATACCGCTCCGGTCGAAGTCCGTGAAAAACTGGCTTTCCCCGAAAATGATCAACCGCAGGCATTATTGCGTTTGCTCGAAGACTACGGGCTCAGCGAGGCGGCGATTCTCTCGACGTGCAACCGCTCTGAACTCTATATGGCCGGCGATGATGAGCGCGGTTTCGAGCAGGCGCAAAAGTTTTTGGCCGATACGCGTGACGTCGATGCCAAGCAACTGCAAAAACACTTTTATACGCTGAGCGGCGCCGACGCGGCTACGCACCTCTTTCGCGTGGCCTGCGGCGTCGATTCGCTGGTACTTGGCGAGTCGCAGATCCTCAAGCAGGTGCGCACTGCGCTCGATATGGCGCAGCGCAATGGTTCGGCGCGACTCTTGCTCAACGAGCTTTTTCAGCGCTCGCTGCGCACGGGCAAGCGCGCGCGCAGCGAGACGGATATCGGTCGCGGCCATCTCTCCGTGAGCACGGCCGCCGTCGAGTTGGCGAGTCAGGTATTCGACCAGCTCGAAAATTGCCACGTTCTGCTCTTGGGCGCCGGCGAAATGAGCGAGCTGACCGCGCAGTATTTGGTCGATGCGGAGGTGGCTTCGCTGCGCGTGGCAAACCGGACTTTTTCGCGCGCCGAAGAGCTGGCCCGTCGCTTCTCGGGCGAGGCGGTAGACTTTGAAGCTTTAGCGCAGCATTTGGCGGCGACCGATATCGTCATTAGCTCGACTTCGGCGCCCGGTTTTGTCGTGCTGCCCTCCATGTTGGCGCAGGCCATGAAAGCGCGCCGCGGTCGCCCGCTCTTCCTCATCGACATTGCCGTGCCGCGCGATGTCGATCCCGCCGTCCGCCAGATAGATAATGTGTTCCTCTTTGATATGGACGATTTGCAGCAGGTGGTCGCGTCGAATAAAAAGGGGCGCGAGCGCGAGATTGCCAAAGTGCAGTTGATCATCGAAGACGAACTGCGCGATTTTTTACATTGGTTCAACGCCTTGGGCGCTGGCCCGCTTATTCGCGATTTGCGCCAGTGCGCCGCCGATCTGCAACAGGTCGAGTTAGAGCGCTGGAGTGCCAAGCTGAATTTGCTCTCTGATGCGGATCGCAAACTCGTCGAAAACGTGCTGCGCGGTTATGCTAACAAGCTTCTGCACGCGCCCTTGGTGCAAGTGCGCGAATTTGCCAATGCCGACGATGGGTATATTCGTCTCGATACGGTGCGCAAGCTCTTTGGCCTCGAGATACAGGGGGAAGAGGAGAAGGAAGAAAATGATTAGTTGCTGTTGCGGGGAGGTGGCATGACGACGGCCTGTGCTATAACGCTGGGCATTTCCCTGGCCTTCTATCTGGCAGCTACGCTGCTGTTCCAGGGGAGTTTCCTGCTGCGCAAGGTGGGCTGGGAATACTCCGGTCGCCGCTCCTTATTAGTCGGTGTGTCGGTGCATTCACTGGGCATGATGTTGCACGCGCTGCTGTCGGGGCAGTCGCCTTTCTCCAATATGCTCATCGTCATATCCTGGCTCATTATCGCCCTACTCGGGGCCGCTCTCTTGGCGGAATACTATACGCAGGTGCGCTACCTGAGTCTGCTGGCGGCGCCGCTGGCCTTTTTGGGCCTGCTCTACCCGATCTTGATGCCGGTGCGTTTTGCCGGCAGCGAGTCCGTGCTCGTGCAGTATCCGTGGCTCGGCGTGCACGTCGTATTGACGCTCTTGGGGCACGTTGGTTTGGCGCTGGCTTTTTGCACGGCCGCGGCCTATCTGATGCAGCAGCGCTCTCTCAAGCAGGGCCGCCTCAACCGCTACTTGCCGGCCCTGGACTCCGCGGCGGCGGCTACGTTCCGTTTTGCCGGCGTTGGTTTTTCTTTTTTCACGCTGGGTTTGGGCATGGGGTTGATCTGGTTGTTTGGCGCGCCCGGCGAGTACTTGCAAGGCCGCGATACCAAGATATGGATGGCCGTCCCCTCTTGGCTGACCTTTGCTTTTTATCTCTACCGGCGCGGTATAAATCGCCAACACGGTAGTCTGCTTAAGTGGGTCGTGATCGCAGGTTTCTTGTTGGCTCTGGCCAATCTTGTGGGGGTGCGCCACGACTTTTCGGATAGTTCAGAAGAGGGGGACGCACCCGTGTCTTGCCTCGAGGATATAAAAGAGTCAGTCTAAGCACCTGGAATAGGCTCTTTCGCTCGCGCCGCTGTCGTATTGGCTTACATCTTCGCGTTGCGTCAATTTGTTGCAAGAGCCCGTTTTTGCAATAAAATGCCCTCCCTCAATTCGTTTATTTTTTTGTTGTAAGTCTATTTATAATAGGGTCTTTTGTCAGCTGAGCTAGCGTTTATTTCGCGCTGGTACACATCTTGCGAATAGCGCTGTGCAAAGTTTTTTGGTATAGACCTATAGAC
>Ga0055584_100007964_pt1 | contig 10379 bp, 9 predicted proteins | sample OSDHelmetaG_FD_58716 | JGI IMG/M metagenome (GOLD analysis project Ga0055584, IMG submission 58716) | Pelagic marine sediment microbial communities from the LTER site Helgoland, North Sea, for post-phytoplankton bloom and carbon turnover... | ecosystem: Environmental > Aquatic > Marine >...
GAATGGTTGGTTGATTTGACAAGTCGTTATAAGAACCAGATGTTGCAACTGTTGCAAGAGATGATGTATCTGCCTTATTCGCCAATGAGTTAGTGATTGTTGTGGAGAAGTTTGCGTCATCTCCTAGTGCAGCTGCAAGTTCATTAAGAGTGTCTAATGTGCCGGGCGCAGCGTCTATTAGATTATTTACTTGATTCGTGACATATGTTTCAGTTGCAAATGACTCTGTACTCCCCCCACCAGTTGATGTGACTTCTAAAGCTCCACCATTGTCTGAAAGTTCTATAGTACCAAGTGTGATACTATTTCCACTTAGATATAAATCTCTAAACTTATTAGTCGCACTACCTAAGTCATAAGTTTCAGTTGTGTCTGGTATGATGTGTCCAGAAACATCTCCCAATTTAGTCTGCACTCTTGCATCTGTATAGTAAAGATTTGTTCCCTCAACAACATCTGTTGTTGATTTAGTTGCAAAATCAGTATCAAAATCAGAACTAGTGTAGCCAGGAGCTGGAGTTCCCCAAGAATAGTCTGTACCATTCCAGATTAAAGTTTGTCCGTTAGTTGCAGAAGAAACATTTAAGTGAGAATCCACTTTTGTATCATCATAATATAAATTATAAATTCCTTCATCTACATCATCTGTAGTAAGTAATACTGAACCTTGATATCCATTGACAGAATTTACAGTTATTACCGCACTTGCAAATAAATCGTCTACATATTTTTTTCTTGCAGCATCAGTATCATTTACGGGCGCATCAAGGCCTTTTATATTTGCTGCATATACATCAACCCAAGTTTTTGAAGGACTACCTAAGTCATAAGTTGCAGTTGTATCTGGTAATACATCAGTGTAAGAATCTGACGCAACATCTTCTGGTTTCCATAATGCCGTAGAATTATCCCATACCAAGGCCTGGCCATCAGTTGGCGGGGTAGTGGTTGTATCTACATCAGTATGGTCACTTATAGAGGTTGTCGCAGCTGGCGCACTCGCTGTGTCTGTTAGGTTATCAACAGCTCGTGCGAGTTTTTCTAATTCATCTGCTGTGGCGGTAGATGTTAATTGGTTAACGCGAGTATTTACCGCAATTTCGATTGCAGTGTTTTCTGTGTGTCCAATGGCTTTTGCTGCTCTAGTTATAAGAAGTAATTCAGTTACAGATGCGGTTGCAATTTGATTCTGTAAATCACTTACTAATGCAGAAATAGAACTGTTTAAATTTGAGTCTGCCAACTTATCTTCCTCTTAACTTTATGTACTATTTATATTTTAAGAAAGTGCATTTTTTATAGTTGCTTCTTTCATATTAAATATGGTAGGAATTTTTTGACTTCTATTAATATTAATGTCAAAATTTTCTACTTCTGTAATGGAATATGGAATTCTTGTGAAAATATATTTTCCGTTTTTTTCTACTCTACCAATTTTAGAGTTTATAGTCAAATAATTTTCATCGTCTACTAATATGATATTTTTATCATAAAATATATATTCCGGCAAACTTATATTGGATTCCCAAGCATTTTGACCAAGTATATAATAGTATGTATCTGAACTTGAATATATCTCATTACTATCATTTATTGTAATTGATTTTGAAGAATAATAGTATTTAATTTTTTTAATAATATTCAACTTTTCGTCAAAATGTAGAAAATATGTATACTTATTTCCAGATACAACAATACCTAGTTTTGAAGTCTTTTCTCCGATTTCAATGTTTTTTATCTTGTCGTCTATACTAATCTGTGTTATACTCTCCATGTTGTTGTTACAGAGTATAAAATAATCTTCAAATACAAATAAAAACCTATTACTACTTGCACCATCCGAAATGACTAAACCTTTTATAAATTTAGAACTATATTTCCCACAAACTTCAAATTGATTATCTTCAAAATTTGCTACAGAAATATGTCCATTGAATAGAATTGGAAATGAAGTACCAGAAAAATTTTTAGAATTATTATTTGACTTATAAGATTTATATACTATATTATCATTTGGGTTATTGTAGAATATTTTTGTTTTATCTTTTTGGTGTGCAATTTTCATGCCTGATTGATTTAGGGATAAAACATACCCCCCATCATACTTTACAGGTAAGTTAGTCACATAATTATTTTCCGAAATTCTACTGGTGTCTATTACATATTTTTTAGTAGTATTACCACTAGATGCATTAGTTGTCATATATGAGTAAGAAACACCATTATGATAATTAGTTTCTGACATTAGATAGAACCCCATTCATGCCACTGTCCATTCGCATATGCATATACTTTGTTAGTATCTTGTGCAATTGCAAATGTAGAATTTTTACCGTTTGCTGGGAAACTTGCATAATCTGTATAACTATTAATTTTTGTATTCGTAGGCGCGTTTGCAATACCTACAAATTTATTTGTAGAATTATTATATACTAAAATATCTCCTGTGGATAAACTACTATGGTCTATATCTCTAATATCTGCCTTTACAATTTCTGACCAAGACATATCAGTACCATCAGTTTTTAAGAATTCTCCAGCCTGTCCATCTTGTCTTGGCAATTCTGCACCACTTGATGTATTTGGTGTTACTAAGTCCAATACTTTACTAACTACTAAAGATAACTTTGTAATTGTGGCCACATCATTTGCACCAGACAACAGACTATTTAATCTAGTATTTAATAACTGTTCTAAATCATCATTTTCTGTTTGTCTAATATTCTTAATTACTCTTGCATATTTAAGTAAATCATCGGCATTCGCTGTAGGAATACTGGTTTTTAAATCTGCAATAATAGAATTGATTGTAGAATGAAATGTTGTATCTGCCATTTAATTATCCCCAACTAGTTCCATTCCAACTCTGGAATGTATCGTCTGCTTGTATATGCACAACTTGACCAGCGACTGAACCAGAAACTGGAATATCTCCCGAAGTTGCAACTGATTGAATTTGTGGTATAGTCGAATCAAATTTAGATGTTCCGTCATATAACAATATGTCATTGTCATTTGGAACTTCGTCTCCAATTTCTGTTATATTTCTTGTTACTACACCATTCCATTCATCTTGATTTCCGTCTGTCGATAAAAATGTATTTGCAGAACCTGTTTGACTTGGAATAATTTCACCAACTGTCGCAGTATATACTGGATCTAACATTAAACCAACTGCCCTACCAAGTTTAGAAAGATCTGATGCTGTTGCAGTAGATGTTAAGGAAGAAACGCGAGAGTCTACTGCAACTTCTAATGTTGCATTTTCTGTTTGATCTAAAAAAACATTTGTCCTACATAACTTTAATAATTCTTCTGCAGATGCACTACTAATTAGTGTTCCGACTCTAGATATAACTGCCGATGTTGATGTATTTAAATTTGAATCTGCCATCTTTTAATTCCTATTCTACTGGCGGAGGAGTGAAACTAGATGAGTATGAATATCTTGCGGTATTACTAATTCTAAAATGTTTTATATATGCCTCTGTGACACCATTATTGAATATCTCATGCCCATATAATTTTACTCTAGATGTGTTTAAATTAAAACCACTAGTACTGAAAAACCCTACTTGATTGCCGTTGTGGTATATTGCACCAATAGATCCATCATAAGTTATTGCATGATGTATCCACTGGCCAGTTGTGTTTGAACGATGATTGTTTCCACCATTGTTTGGATTTACACTACCATAACCACCATCAAACTTCATTTCATTACATTTATATTCAATCTGTCCTATATCAAACCAATAATTACTAGTTGATCCTTGAGTCACCATATATGCCCAAAATTCTATGGTAAAATTATTTCCTACAGATATTGATGAAAAGTCATATTGGACTCCCCCCTGTGAAACATTTTTCAATGCATTTCCTGATATACCAGTACTAGTTGCACTAACTACGGCAGTATTTGCATTTACCTGATTGGCTCCACCATTACCGTAATTTGATATTTGTTCATTTCTATTTGTGTCATATGATGCATACCAAATAGTATTTGCATCTATCCAATTATATGCTGCGGCCTTAGTTATTTCAATCCATGCACTACCATTCCAATAATGATATGTGTCTTCTGCAATTGCATAAATAAATTGTCCAGTTGTACCAGATACTAAATTTGCAGATGATGAAATTGTTTCTATACTTGAGAATGGAGAATCAACTGCAGAAATATTTGTACCATCAAATCCTAGTGCTTTGCCATCAGCAGCTGCCGTAAAATCTAAACCAGTTACATCCGTAGAATCTACTTTACTCCAACTTGTTGATATACCATTTGTTTCTAATAATTTATTTGTGTGTCCAGTTTTAGTAGGTAAATCTACACCTACCACTACATTTGTTTCAAGCATGTTATAAACTGCCCTAGAAAGATAGTGTTTTTCTAATGGAGTTGCAGTAGATAATAAATTACCTACTCTAGTAGAAATTAAATTTTCTACTGTGTTGTTTTCTGTTCTATTAATAGATTTTAAACATAAAGATATGTCAAAAAGTTCTTTTGCTGTTGAAGTAGGAATTAATGCTGTACATCTTGCAATTAAATCGTTAATAGAACCTGTTAAATTTGAATCTGCCATATCTCTACCTTAACCAATTGTAACGATTTGGATTTCAGAATTCAATTCCTGTCCATTCGTAAATTGTAATTCGTATTCATTTAATAATGTATATTTTGTTGGACATAAAATTTTACCATCAACAAATACCTGTATCCACGAACTATTTATAAATAAATTTTTTCCCTCATTATCAACAAATGTATACTTCAACCTACTTTGAGTTTCAACCTTTTGTATTCTGGAATATATCAGTTTTGGAGTATTTGATAATTCTTTGTAATCTTTAGTACCCAATTCTGGTTTATTCTTTAGATATTTCCAATCAATTTTTAGGGTTGTCAAGTCTGGTTTATTTTGGATATTTTTATAGTCTATTGAGTTAAATAAAGGCCTAATTTGATCGACAATATTAGATTTTAACTCGTTTGTATTAGATTCTGTTATAACTTTATTCCATTTTCTACCATCAGAATAATATAACAATCCTGTATCTTTTGCAATAGTAACCATACCATTGTGTAAATATGGATGTGGAAATTTTGTAATACTTGAAAATCCTGCAGACCATTTAAAACTTTTCTTTACATGTGCGGTATCTGCAGTTATGTCCAATGTGTTAATTTCTGGATATTTGAATACTGTAACGCTACCTTTGGCCAGTTCTCTAAATGTCAATTCAATTCTATTATCATCTTTATACGTTACATCATAATTAGTTGTCAAACTATCTTCAATATATACAAAAAATGAATTTGCATCAGTACCAAAATTATGATTGATAATCCATTTTCTTTCATTATTATTTTGAATGTGAAAGTAAGTATCTCTTTTTTCTGTAAGTTGATACCATGTTTTAATTCCATCTAGTTTTGTATAGATGTATAACGCACCACGTACTAGTGCAGTTTCCCCAACTTCTGGATACATTGGAAAATTTAAATGATTTGTTGCAAAAGTCAAAGTACCCTTGACTCTTACGTTTTGCATATTTAATGTTCTAGTTTTCTGTGTCATCGTCATCTTCTCTAAATCTAATGTCTTGTGCAGTACCTACAAAATATACTTTACCAGACAAGGCCATTTTTATAATTTCAAATAAATGTCTTTGATATCTAATATATTCTAATTTTTCTTCTTTAGATGCGGATTTATTATCGAAATTAAAATTATCAAGATTTTTTTCAATTTTTTGTATCCATGCAACTATTTGAGTTGGGTGTATAGTTCTACTCATGTTCTAACTTAATCTCCATTTGTGTGAGATAGTTTTGAACTACAGAAACTTGCTCTGCATATTTTTCTCTTAAATCATCTTTATGGAAGTTTGTTACTAATGCATTTTGTTTTAGCATGCCAATAGATTCTCTCATAACACTTTTCATTTCTGTCGGATCATCAATGAGAGATAGATCATAATATTTTAACTCTTGCATTTTTAAAACTCCTTTCTTCTATTTATATAAAAAAATAGGGGGCCTTGCCCCCTATTTCATAAAGAATTAAATTATTGAGTTTTAAATATCAGTCATTGCCATTACTGATACGCGCACATGTCTAGATTCTGTGAGATAAACAGTAAGAGTATTTGAATCAGTTTCCTCTATTGGTACAACATCGTTTGCATACAAGCCATCATCTCCCAATACCATACATTGGATTATAAGAAAGTTTGTATTCAAGTTATGCGAAACTGTATGTGTTGTTGCAGTTGCAGTTGATTGATATGTAAATCTTAAACCATTTACATCCGTTCTGATTGAACTATCTGCAGAAATTCTCTGTGCCTGTTCTGTTGCTAAATCTGATTCCAAATCTAATACAAGAGATTCGATAGTATCATAACTGTCTTTAACTGCAGTGTCTAATAATACATGTGCATTTGCAATACTAGTTGCTGTATCAATATAATTTGTACCAGATGGCGCAGCATAAGTACCATCCGCATTCAATCCAGCTGCAGTTTCTATTGTATCTACTTCAGTTTGTAGAGTTGCAATTGCAGTTGTGTTATCACTAATACTAGTAGTAATAGATGCATCTAGTTTCAAACCATTTGCTGAAGTTGAAAGTGAACTGCCATCTATTCTTATTGCAAGATTTGCGCCAGTTGCAACTGAATCTGTTGAACCATCTGCAGTCAACATCAAACCACCATCTGCACGTACATCGATACCAATTTCATCTGATGGTAATTCTGAAACACCAGCACCAAAGTTTAGAAATAATTCGTTACCACTTTTTTGAATACCGGCCCCAGCAATAATTTGTCCAGCTCCAGAGAATTGTTCAAATGATATTGATGTTGAACCAACAGTGATAGAACCATCTGTTACAAGTACATAACCATTATCTGCATTTAGTGTACCTTCTTCTACAAATGTAAACGTACCAGAAGTTAATACAGAACCAGTATCTGCATCATCAGATCGTGCAAGAGTTGTGGTAGATAGTGTATAACTATAAATGCCGTTTTCAGAACCAGTACTTTGATCTTTAACAAGTACTCTATCACCATCAGCTAATGTTACACCATCGATATTTGTTACGTTTGAAAAACTTGCAATATTCGAAGTAGTTGCAACTCTAACAGATTCTTTTACATCTAAACCAGTTGCAACACTATCGACGTATTCTTTGTTCGCTGCATCAGTCGGATCGGTCGGATTTGCAACACTAATAATTCTATTGTTGCCCATATCCAAATTACCAGACATGGTATCACCAGATTTACTAACTTTAGTTGTAATACTATCTGAAGTAGTTTTAATTTGTGCATCCAATAAATCGTCTGCGTCAGTTAAATCTGTTGCACCAGTAATATAGTTAGAAGATGAATTTGCAGTATATGCACCATTAGTACCTAATCCGGCGCCAGTCTGTGTTGCGTTAACTTCTGATTGTAAAGAATTTAATGCAGTATCAAGTCTTTCATCTGCATCCTTTAATGAAGTCGCTGCAGTAAGATAATTTGTACTAGAGTTTGCACTGAAAGTGCCGTCCGTGGCAAGACCTGATCCAGTTTGTGTGACATCTAATTCAGATTGTAAATTTGTAATTGCAGTATTGATTGTAACATCTGCATTTGTTCTTGCTGTAATCTCTGCGGATAAATTATCGTTTGTGGTTTTTAATTGTCCGTCTAAAGTTGCATCTGCGTTTTTTAAAGATGTTGCAGTAGTTAAATAGTTTGTACCAGAATCTGCACTGTAAGTACCACTCGAACCAAGTCCTGCCCCGTTCTGAGTACTGTCTAATTCATTTTGTACACCTTGTACCGCACTATCTAATAGAAAGTCAGCATTTTTTAAAGATGTTGCAGCAGTAAGATAATTTGTTGTATTATCGGCAAGATAAGATCCATCTGTTTCTAGTCCAGCTCCAGTTTCAATATCATCAATTTCTACTTGGACTTCTGCTGGGAATGATGTTGTCTTTAGAGTACCAACCATTGTACTTGGATGATTGTCACATACATAATACAAATAATCTGGTGAATCCATCGGCACTTTAAAAATTAATGTACCACTTTCTTTTCCTTGTGCATTAGTTCCTGTAACAACTGTACCAGCACCATCATCATGACTGACCCCATCATTGTATTCTGTGGCTGGGTTCGATGCATCTGTAAGAATTCTAAATGGATGTCCAGAAGCATTTAATTCAAATTTATATGTAATGCCTGGCTGCAATTTTAATGTGGGATTATTATCTCCATCTATTACATATGCACCAGAAGTTGTGGAAACTGCAAAAGTTATGGATGCCTCTACATTATCTATTGCAGTTTCTAATGTGTCAATTTGTGTTTGTAGTGCAGTATCTGCATTTGTTCTATCTGTAACTTCTGTACTGATTGTTGAATTTAAAGTTGCAACTTCTGCTGTTAGTTCATCTAGTGAAACTGCCTGATGAGTTATAACTGCTCCACCAGAATCAAGAGAAGAAAATTTGAATACTTTATCCGTAGTATTGTACCACAGTCTGCCAGGTTCAGACGGCGTTGGGTCAGAGGTAAGTTTCTCAATTCGTAAGTTTTCAATAAACGAATTATCTGCTAACTCTAAACCATGAAATTTTACATATCTAGGCATCGTGTCTTACTCCAAGGTTTTTTATTTTTATTTATACTGATATTTATAATATTTAGTTTCTATGTTTAAGTTACTAATGAAGTTCCGTCAAAAAATACGTCCACATAACCACTTATACTTTCTGACAGGTGTACCTTGAAAGAATTTGCATCTAATGTTTCTACATATGCGTAAAATTGGTCTCCATTGGAATCGAAAAGTTTTTCACTGAATTGTGTTGTGTTTTTATTATGAGTAATTACCCAACTCACCGAAGGAGTTGAAATATTATATCTTTCAAATTCTATAGTTAAATTTGTCAGACCCAAATTCGCACGAGCTGTTGCTGCATCAGTGGCACCTGTACCACCATGTGCCAAACCAACAGCTTCACTTGCAGTAAACTCGCCGAGGGCGTAAGAGTCACCCCCAGCGTCTGTAATTACTTTTAATGGTATAACATCAGTCATTAACTAATGTCTCTCTTATTATGATGAAAGGTAGGAATTATCAACACCCCACCCGTCAGTTAATAGTAATACTCGCATTCCATTTCCATAACTTTTTGTACTCATCATACCTTTGTAAGTTCTAGTCTTATTGGTTAGTCCAGTATCACTAAATCTATCACTAGATACTAGTGTATCTTGTCCTACAGAACCCCCATCACAAAATGCAATCAAGTCAAGCTCTTTTCCAGTAAATAGATATCTTTGCGAACCAATTCTGTTTGGAAATTGAATAACCAACTGGCCATCATCATTTAACGATAATTGTTCTAATGGGTTGATTACAGAATGTGAATCAATTTCATTAATCCCTGCGAAAACATGTCTATCCCATGGTTTTAATGTATCTTTTTCTCTTACAACAAACCTACGGAATCTTCCCTGTCCTTCCATATCAAACGCAGCAAGTTCATCTGCAATAACTGGATTGACAAAAAAGTCTGTAACATAATTTCCAGCGCGGTCATATAATCCTTGATATGAAAGAGAACTTTGTCTCTCATCAATAGTTCTATTTGTAAAGTAAATACCATAATCCGACCAAAGAACTGGTGGTTCGGAAGTTTGATATATGCAATGTACTGGTTGTGTATTGGATGTAAAATCAGGTTCTCCTGTAACTGAATCAACATGTCTCTGAACAACAACCCATGCATTATCATCGGATTCTGATGATGACGCTTGATCTCTCACTGCAAATACTATTCCATGATCCGCAATAGTTAAGAAATAACTCATAGGATATGATGGTGCCACATCGGAGAATTGTTTACCACTTCTTCTAAAAAATCCCTTTTGAATACGCATGTTACCAGTATTATATGGTGTATCGTATATCAATTCTGTACTAGAACCAGTTAAGTATTGTTCTTCATATCTAAATTCACCATCTTCAAGTAACCCTCGTGTTACTACAACAGGGTTTGCGGCGTCACCTCTGGTTTCATATGTAATATCGGAAACACCAGAACCTGATGTGTTATTCTGGAAAATATCCGCAAGGCCTGATGTATCGACTCCTTCAATTGCATCCATTGAAATACCAACCCTACCGGCATTAATATTAATTTCTGATTCAACTGCATCATCCAATTGTGCCCTGAGTACATATGGGTTGATTAAGTGTACGTTGGATTGTACATATCCACTATATTGTGGTCTTAATGCACCAAGAAATCCTGGCTCTCTTATTTTTGCCGGTTTAGTTACGTCTACCCCTTGTGTTT
>Ga0055584_100007965_pt1 | contig 10378 bp, 7 predicted proteins | sample OSDHelmetaG_FD_58716 | JGI IMG/M metagenome (GOLD analysis project Ga0055584, IMG submission 58716) | Pelagic marine sediment microbial communities from the LTER site Helgoland, North Sea, for post-phytoplankton bloom and carbon turnover... | ecosystem: Environmental > Aquatic > Marine >...
TTTTAACTAAACCAAATAAACCAAAAGGTTTGTAAGTTATTTGGCTTTTTTTCTAGAAAGAGCAAAACCAACTAGACCTAATCCAAAAATAGCAACTGAAGTAGGCTCTGGAACAGATGTAATACCGAATTCAGTTATCGTTAAATCAGAGCCGACTGCGGTTGTGGTTAATATAATTTTAACGAAATCTACAGCAGCGAAGTCTGCGCCAGTACCTAACAATGGATTAAAGCTAGTGAAGTCGATTAATTCACGCGTTAATGAACTTACTGAACTAGAAATAGTAGTGTAACCACTTACATTAGTACCTGTATCTGAGCCAACAGTAACATCAATAGAAAAACCAAGATCTGAACTTAAGATATCAAAATAAAACGAACTTTGCGCACCGCCTTGAGTTAAATCAAGAGGAGCAGTTGGCGTACCATTAAATGCAGCATATAACATGGTTAAACTAGAAACCATAAAGTCATCATTACTGTAAGACAAAACACCGTCACCCGCAAGTTCAAATGATACTGCGCTGCTATCAAGCACTGCAGGACCACTAATATAATCAAGCGTATATTCTACATCACCAAGTAATGTGTTGACGTCATTACGAATGGTTGAATCTACAGCAGTGCCTACGTTTACTTCAAGATCAATTACAGGTATATAATCAAAAGTGTCAAGTGCAACCACACTTGCATTCGCCGCGCTAACTGAGCCTACAGCCAAAAGTGCTGCTAAACCTAATTTTTTGCTTAAATTAATCATTATATTACTCCATTAAAATCCATTCATTGTGCCAATATAGGCATTAACCAACTTTCCAGGTTACGTACTAACTAATGCAGATTATGTACCAACAATATAAAAAAATAGCTTAACAACAAGTTACCAAGCCCCTCCTACTAGAGCAATTACTCGTATGTAAAAAAAACTGACAGAATAAAAAGTGATAATATATTCAACCTAAAACCCAACGTAAATTAGAGATAACTATAAATCTAACAGTAATTTCTTAATACGTATTTGTTCTTTCTCATTATCTGTTTTAAGAGATAATAATAAAGATTTAGCCTTATCGATTTGCTTGGTTAATATTAAAACTTCCGCTTTATTTATAGTAAATTCAATATTGTCACTATCTAACGCCAATGCTTTATCGTATTGTTCTAGCGCTAATTCAAATTGTCTGTTAGCAACCAAAGCTTGTGCATAGCTATCAATAATTGCAGCACTCTGCCCTTTAAGTGACATTGCTTTTTCTGCATAAGTTAATGCTTTTTTAGCATTACCTTTTTGCAATGCTAAATAAGATAAATTATTTAGCGCAATTACATTTTCAGGATCTGTTTTTAATATATTTTCATACAGAGTAGATGCTTTATTGATATTGTTATCATTTATGTAAGCACCTGCCAGCATCGTTTGAATACCTGTTGCTGAACGCCCTTCCGCTAGCAAAGTGGTTAAATGATTTTCTAATATTTCTATCGCTTTCTTTTTATTTCCATTTAAAGCAACAGATTTTGACCAACTAATCACATTAACATCGTTATTGTTTTTCTGATAAGCCTCGGCATAAAACTTTGCAGAATCGTTAAAGTTTCTCTTATTGTAAGCAAGGTTCCCTAAAGTTTTATCTAAAATCCAATGATTAGCTGTAGTCGTATTAGCTTTAATTTTATCAAGATCATCTTCGGCTGGTACCATTTCAAGTTGAGATTGATAATAAGATTTAGTTAACAATAAACCTGTATTATCAGGATATTCAATTAACGCTTTATCTACTTGCGCCAGGCCTTTAAATATTTGCCCTGTATGCTCATAAGTTGATAGTATTTTTTGAACAACCTTGAGTGACTTCGGATTAATATCTAAATATTTTTGATATTCAACTATAGCAGCTTCCCAATTTTTCTGCTTTTTATAAGTATCCCCCAATACAATACCAATACCTTTCAATGGCGCTTTACTTTTTGCTATTTCTTCTAATAATTTAATTGCAGCGTCATTATCACTATCTACTATATAAATATAAGCTAAGCCAAGTTTAAAGCTATTATTTTCAGGATTTGAGCTTAATTCGGTATTATAAAAATTTATTGCTCGATTAATAATATTATCACCGTCATCAATAGTAGAACCGATAAATCGGGTAAAGTTAATCATTGCTCTGATATGATTAGGTTGTAACATCAATAGCTGGGTATAATAATCAAAAGCTAACTCTATATTTTCATCCTGATGTGCGTAAACGGCTAATTTATATAACGCTGGTACATTTTTACTATCTAATTCAAGCACCTTAATCAATAGCTTATAGCTTTCTTTTTTCTTATTTTGTTCATCAAGTATGGCACTTTCAAGCAAAAGCCCTTGAATATTACCCTCTTCATTCTGTTGCCATTTTTTAGCTATTTCTAATGCTTTATCATACTGTTTATCGCGGATGTAACCTAAAGCTAAACTTTGCTCTGCAAAAGCTAATTCAGGGTCTAATTTTAATGCTTCCTCTAATCTTTCTATCCCTTGTTCAGTTTGATTTAAACGAAGCTGAGTAACCCCTTGCTTTGCTATTTCGGTAGGGTCTGAAGTAGCAGTCGCAATTGACGATTTAAGTAACTCTTCCGCCACCTCAATATTGCCAGACGTGATAAATTTGTTACTGACCATCGTTAACATAGCCGGATCGGCCGCATCAATATCAGCCAATGATTGCAAATCCAAAACGGTATCTGCTTCATAACCTAACTTAAACTGTAGATCTATTATTAAATTTCTAACCAAATGCTTGGGCGGCAATATATCTTTAACAGAAGTCAAATATTGGTAAGATTGTTCAAAATTACCTAGTTTATAAGCACTTACTCCCGCAATTACCTTTGAAACGTTAAAATGCTTATTTTCTTGTAAAGACTTTAACGCATATTCTTTAGCTGACTTGTAATTTTTTCTTGAGTATTCAATCTCTGCCTTTAGTTGATTTGCTAACGGGTGAGATTCAGAAATTTTGAGTAAAAGGTTCACATACTTTTCTGCCGCATCATAATTTTGTGAAAATACGTAATTTTGGGCAATAAAGAATATCGCCTGCATATCTTTTGGTCGTAATTTTGAATACTGTTCATAAACTTTAGCCGCTTCATCAAACTGCTCTGAAGCTTGCAACAAATAACCTTTTAATAGAACAGCTTCCGCAAAATTGGGTTGGCTATTTAATAGCTCATCAACTGTTCTTAACCCATTTCGATAATTATTGTCTGAATGTGAAAGGTATGCTTTCCCAATAGTCCCATATATAGAATCTTCACTAATACTAATCGCATCTTCTATATATTCTTTTGCCAATTGATCTTTATTTTGATGAATCGCCGCTATGCCTGCGTAGGTTAATAGCATAACTTGGTCAGAATCAGTCAAGGTATCAACTTGCTCAACCAACTGATAAACATAATCAAACTTATTTAATTTAATTTTTGTTTGCACTAAATAAGTCATCAATGATTCATTGTCACTACCCAGCTCTTCAGCTTTTTCTAATTCTTTTTCTGAGCCTGAGTAATCCCCTTGAGCTAAATAAGCCGCACCCAACTCAAAGCGTACATTAGGATTTTTAGGTTCTATGCGAACCGCATTTTTCAAAGCAATAATAGCACTATTCGTATCACCGTCTTCTAAAGCAACCTTTGCTTGAGCTACGTATTCATCACTTGTCATGTTAGGCGAGCAAGCAGTTAAGCTAATAGCCATACTTATAGCGAGAGTCAATTTATTATTAATTTTCATTGGATTCCTTTACACTTTTATTTTAATTTATCATACATCTGAAAAACACTATCTTCAGGGTGCTTATTCAACTAAATAAACAGTCATAATAAACATTAGAAATACATTAACTTAATTATTGGGTGTTCTGCTAACATATAAATAATCAAGATATAAACTGTTTACTTCTTATTGATAAAACAATAAACCATATGTATTTTTTTTCACAAGTAAAATCAAAATCACTTGTTCAAACTTTAATTTTTATATCTCTATTAAAACACAATTATCACTATAGCGAGTTAAAATTATAATAAGAAGCAAAGTTGATAAATTTATACTTTATTTGGTATGGTAATTTAATTATGCTTTGTCGAACTAAAGCTAAGCGATGTAGCAGTTTAAGAGCACAGTACTTTATCGTGAATACCTAATTATTTGCGAGCCACCTATTAATAACTAGAAACTTTAATGTATTGATTGACCCCGTAAAACTAAAAATTTTATTATTCCTTTGAAATTGATAAGTGCTATGATTTACATATTAACTCCACATTAGAGATAGCAAATAAATGACTGTTGCTCTTAAGCACTAAACAACAAAAATAAAGCTATTATTAATAAAGGATATATTTTGACTCAGCAAAAATCTTCACCTAAGTTATCTCAATCAGCAAACCTTGTACTCGTTCCTTTTATCGGGATTTTATCCATTATTTTACTGATCATCTTTTTCAACTTACCCATTATAGCGACATTATGGCAATACAGTTTTGATGATGGAACTTACTCACATGCTTATTTAATTCCTTTTATTGTGCTTTATTTATACTTTACCTTGTATGAAAACAATGAATTACAATTAAGAAAAAAACTGTCTTGGTTTGCACTCATGTTATTAGTGTTAGCTGGATATATACTTTATGTTACCTCAACAGCACAAATAAGCTTAGCTTATTGGTTGGCAGCATTAATGCTTCTTTGTACTGCTATTAATTTTTTATTTAAACCAACAATAAAGCTATTTTTCCCCGCCCTGTATTTTATTTTTCTAATACCTATTTGGGGTTTACTCACAATACCATTACAAAGTTTATCTATTTATTCTGTCAACACTTTAATGAGTTTTACCAGTATTCCTGTATACGTAGAAAACGAATTTGTTCACATTCCTTCTGGCGTATTTGAAATAGCAGATGGGTGTAGCGGGTTACGTTATTTACTTACTTCCTTAGCAATCAGTACTTTATTTTCCTTTCTATATTTAAGAACGCTAAAAAATACTACGATATTTATCTCAGTAGCAATATTGGGTGCGTTAATAACAAACTGGATACGTATTGTTCTTTTAATTATTATTGGCCATGAAACAGAAATGACCAGTAGCTTAATGGCTGATCATAATATGTTTGGCTGGTATCTTTACATCCCTTTTATGTTATTTATGTTTAAGTTTGGTAGCTACCTTGCTGAAAAAGAAAACAACAAAGACGTTACAACTAACAACTCAGCTAAGACAAAAGTAAACACCCCTAATTGGTCGTTAGCGCTGATTTTAGTTGCTACTTTACTGTCTTTTTCTACCACACTACACATGTCAGAAAACACAGTTCCTGAGACCGAGCGTTTAGATGTGCTAGCTCAACCTACCATTTATAAATATTCTGCCATTGAGATTATCGATAACACCTCAATGAAAACACAATTAATTTACAATTTTAATGAAAATAACTTAGAATCAAAACCGACATTCTTTGAAAATAATGTTATCCCTAAAGGCTGGTTTATTTTAGGTAAAACGATAAAGCATGAAGAACAAATTTTTAAAATAAAAAAAGGGTTAAAAACCGCCACCATTAAGGTTAGTTATGAAATATCAGGCCTAGCAATTGGTAGCGCTTCACAATTTAAGCTTGAAAGACTTAAGCATGCCATGTTTGGAAAAAGTAATACTAAACTTCATTGGCAGTTTACCTTAGATTAATACAGCGAATAGAGATATAAAAAAGGTTATATAATGAGAAAAGGAATTATATTAGCAGGCGGTACTGGTACTAGACTATACCCCCTCACAAAAGTGGTTAGTAAACAGTTGATGCCAATTTACGATAAGCCTATGGTTTACTATCCATTAGCTACTCTAATGCAAGCAGGTATAAACGATATATTGGTTATTTCAACACCTGAAGAAATAAACCGTTTTGAGGATTTATTAGGTGACGGTGAAAATTTTGGTGTTAAAATTTCTTATAAAATACAACCAAGCCCAGACGGGTTAGCCCAAGCATTTATCATTGCAGAAGAATTTTTAGATGGCTCTGCGGCGGCATTAGTACTTGGCGACAATATGTTTTATGGTCACGATTTAACCAAATCGTTACAAAATGCAAACGCACAAACATCTGGCGGCACTGTTTTTGGTTATCATGTTTCAAACCCTAAATCATATGGTGTTGTTGAATTTGATAAAAGTGGCACCGCCATTTCTATTGAAGAAAAACCTGAGCACCCTAAATCTAATTATGCGGTACCGGGATTATACTTTTTTGATAAACATGTGGTTGAATTTGCCAAAAATGTAAAGCCATCTAGCCGTGGTGAATTAGAAATAACCGATGTCATTGACCAATATTTAAAAACCAATGAATTAAAAGTTGAAATAATGGGTCGAGGTACTGCATGGTTAGACACAGGTACCCATGATGACTTATTAGCCGCTGCACAGTTTATTGCCACTATAGATAAACGCCAAGGGCTGAAAGTTAATTGCCCTGAAGAAGTCGCTTTTAGAAATGGTTGGATAACAGCAGATAAACTGCGCGAAATAGCAGCACCCTTAAGAAAAAGTGGTTACGGTGAATATTTATTAAAGTTAATTGACGAGAGAGTGTTTTAGTGAAATATATCGACACAGCAATACCCGAAGTAAAAATAATTGAACCTACCGTATTTGGTGATGACCGTGGATTTTTCATGGAAACCTTCCGTGTCGATGAATTCACTGAACATTGTGTAAATAAAGCCTTTGTACAAGACAACCATAGTAAATCGAGTCATGGAATATTACGTGGATTGCATTACCAGCTTAAAAATACCCAAGGAAAATTAGTTCGAGTTACCGCTGGCGAAGTTTATGACGTTGCAGTTGATATGAGAGAGTCTTCGGCTACTTTTGGACAACACGTTGGTGTGGTACTTTCTGGTGAAAACAAAAAACAGCTATGGGTTCCGGAAGGGTTTGCGCATGGTTTCTATGTTATGAGCGACTCTGCCGAATTCGTTTATAAATGTACTGACTATTATGCTCCTGAACATGAAATTTCACTCGCCTGGAATGACCCTAATTTAGCCATTAATTGGCCATTACTTGATAATCAAGCCCCTTTATTATCTGCAAAAGATAAAAATGCCTTATCATTTAATCAGGCACCGAAATTCGCATGAATATAATTGTTATAGGGCACAACGGACAACTGGCTTGGGAGCTTGCTCAACTGAGTGATGACTTCAATACAGTAACTTGTTTAGGGCGAAACGAAATAAACGTTTTTAGCCTCGAATCGATCACTTCAACACTGAAAAAACATAATGCAGAAGCGGTAATCAATGCATGCGCCTATACAGCGGTTGACCAAGCTGAAACAGATGAAGAAAACGCTTATCAGCTTAATAGCAACGCGGTACAAAACCTAGCACAAGTATGTAAAGACTTATCTTTACACCTTGTACATGTATCAACTGACTTTGTATTTAATGGCGATAAAGGCTCACCTTACCTAACTGATGATCCTATTCAGCCACTAGGTGTATATGGCGCGAGTAAGGCACAAGGTGAACTTGCCATTAGCAACACTTTACCTAAGCAAAGCTGCATTATTAGAACGTCATGGGTTTATTCTACTCATGGTAATAACTTTGTAAAAACTATGCTTAGATTAATGGCTGGCAAACCAGAACTTGGCATTATTAGCGATCAAATAGGCTCTCCAACTTATGCAAAAAACCTTGCTAAAGCGTGTATTCTAGCGGTAAAAAATAAAGTTTGTGGTATTCATCACTGGACCGATGCAGGTGTGGCTAGTTGGTATGATTTTGCCGTTGCAATACAAGAAATAGCCATAGAAAAAGGCTTATTAAATAACAAAATCCCGATTAACCCAATTAGAACAATTGACTACCCAACACCCGCGGCAAGGCCAAGCTACAGCGTATTAGACAAAACTAGCTGTAACACTGCTTTCTCTGAACTACCTTTAGTGCATTGGCGTACTCAATTAATCAATATGATGGATGAACTTTAAAAATAATTATGAAAAAATTACTCGTTACTGGTGGCGCAGGGTTTATAGGCGCTAACTTTGTTCACTATTGGATAAAGCACTACCCACAAAACAAAATTGTTGTACTTGACGCATTAACCTACGCAGGAAATTTTGCTAATTTAGAATCCGTTAAAAGTAATGATAATTTTACTTTTATTCATGGTGATATTTGTGATCAAACGTTAGTTGAATCTTTATTGAATGAACATGACATTGATACTTTAGTACATTTTGCTGCTGAGTCTCATGTAGACCGCTCTATCACTGGCCCAGATGCCTTTATTGAAACAAATATAATAGGCACCTATTCACTGCTTAAAGCAGCTAAAAAGGTCTGGTTAGACGATGCTTTAGCTAAAAATGACCAGCCTAAAGAACACCGTTTTCATCATGTATCTACTGATGAAGTATACGGCACTTTATCAGCAACAGATCCTGCCTTTACTGAAGATACGGCCTATGCTCCTAATTCGCCTTATTCAGCCAGTAAAGCAGCAAGCGATCATCTAGTTCGTGCTTATCATCATACATACGGTCTAAATGTAACTACCAGTAACTGTTCAAATAACTATGGTCCTTATCATTTTCCTGAAAAGCTAATTCCTCTTGTCATTACCAATATATTACACGACAAAGCATTACCAATTTATGGTGATGGCCAACAAATACGCGATTGGTTATACGTTGAAGATCACGCCTATGGCATTGATTTGGTATTAAATAAAGGCCGTATTGGTGAAAACTACAACATTGGTGGCAATAACGAATGGGCAAATATTGATATTGTGAAAACAATTTCTTTATTAGTAGAACAAGAGTTTAAAAACAACAACGAACTTAGCACGCGCTTTCCAACCGCGGTTAGTGCTATTAATCAAAATACCGCGTCACTTATTACCTATGTACAAGATAGACCGGGTCATGATCGCCGTTATGCTATTGATGCAACCAAAACAAATAACGAGCTTGGGTATATGCCAAAAGAATCATTTTCAACAGGTATTGCCAAAACGGTTCAATGGTATTTAAATAATGAATCATGGTGGCAAAGCGTCATGGACGGTAGTTATCAAGATTGGATTAAAGAGCAGTATAACTCGAAGTAATATTTCTTAGAAATACGCCTAAATAATATTTTTGAGAAAAAATAAATAGTAAAGAGGCTCTAAAGCAAGAGCCTCTTTTTTATAACACTTCTAAAGTAATATCATCAACAAGCATATTTCCTTCATAATAATTAATATGAGGCTCTCCCAGCATAAAGTACTCTGGATATGCGCTATTTTTCGGCCATGAAAAAAAGTCTTTTCCTAAAAAATTTTGCTTTCTATTATCAATACAAGCAGGATCTAGCTCTTCCGCTGTTTGATTGTAGTGGTAGACGCAATTTTTTCTGATATTAATTTTATCGCTATAAGTTGTTAGACCCCCATTTTTAAATTTTCCGGTGATTGAAAATTGATAAAAAAGTGCGGTTCTCATAAATGTCACCGTATACCATTCATTGCTAAGATAGTAATCCATTGGTACATCAGAAATATGTTTCCATTTATTATCAATATAGCTAATAAATTTTTTCCCAAACGCTTCATGAGTTTCACTTTTTCCATCAAGCGCAATAACATTGACTGAGTTATTAAAGTTTTTTCTATTCCAACTATCTATCACAAATTTACGATGATGATGAATCCAAATATTGTTGTGTGGTTTAGCGGGTTTATCGACTATAGCTAACCAATAAAAACCATTATGGCCTACACTTGACATTTTACGCCAAGGCCCAGCATTTTCATCACCGTTGCTATAGCCGTTAAGCTTGCTTTCATTACCGTAATTAGCAAAGCCTACTTTTAAACTAATACGATATTTTGGCGGTAATGTATTTTTAGAACGAAGAATTACCCCATCGGTATGATCAGGGGTCGATATTTTTAAAACCTGATTACTTGCATCTATAGGATCTGGAACAACGTCTAAATAATCTAATAAAATCGGATTTTCAGTACGCGTATAAATTTCTGCCGTTAACCAATCCCCTTTTCCCATTGAAATAGTATTTCTATAAGCTTTAGGCGGAACAATGTTTTGTTGTTGATAATACTCACCGGATTCTGAATAAGGCCCTTCATATTCAGCTTTATCCAAACGCCATTTTTGTATATCAGTAAAAGGAAAGCTTTCAAAATTTTCTGTATAAGCAGAACTAGTTTCCTTTTTATTAACATTGTTCTTTAAAGAATCATTATTTTCTGAGCAAGAAAATAACAAAAAAGAACAAAATAGATACGCATTATTTTTTA
>Ga0055584_100007966_pt1 | contig 10378 bp, 8 predicted proteins | sample OSDHelmetaG_FD_58716 | JGI IMG/M metagenome (GOLD analysis project Ga0055584, IMG submission 58716) | Pelagic marine sediment microbial communities from the LTER site Helgoland, North Sea, for post-phytoplankton bloom and carbon turnover... | ecosystem: Environmental > Aquatic > Marine >...
CCCCGGGCGATGTACGCGCGGATAAAACTTGGAAACACCGTCGAGCCGGACCAGCGGATCCATCAGAGAAAATCCTCAAAATGCCCGCTGAATCGCCGGAAAAAAATCAGTGCCCCCCAGAAAACCAGGAGACTGAAAGCGGGCACAATCAAATCCGTGGCTGACAACTGGTAATTACCAAGCAAAAGAAAATCCCGCAAGCGCTCTACATACCAGACCATCGGGTTGATTTTAATCAGGCTGGAATACGGCTCCGGCAAAACGGAAGCGCTATAAAGAATGGGAGTCGTAAAAAACCAGAAAGTCATCAAGGGTGGCAGAATCTGTGCAATGTCGCGGATGAACACCTGAAGACTACTGGCCAGTAAAGACAGGCCACTGCAGAAAAGAAACATCAGGAACAGCAATGGAATGGCGCCAAGCAGTCCCGGCCAACTGATATCGGTTCCAGTCAGCTGGAGCACCATCAATATGGCCAGATATCCCACCATGTTCATCAGAAAAGTAGCCGTAACGGCTGACAAGGGCAGCATTTCACAGGGGAAGGCAACTTTTCCAATCAGCGCCGCGTTGGCGTTGATCGAACCGGCGGAACGCAAAATGCCTTCCGAAAAAGCCGTCCACGGCCAAAATGCCACCGCGAGATAGGGAACAAATCCAATCTCTCCCATATCCGTGACTCTTGCCTTGAAAATGGTTGTGAAAACAAAGGCGTAAACTGACAGTAACATCAATGGCTGCAGAATCAACCAGGCGATACCAGTCAGGTTTTCCAGATAATCCGTCCTGATCGCCCGGGATACCATCTGGTGAAAAACATTGTTGGACCAGAGTTTCACCGCTTGATCAATTCACAATTTATTTGGATCGAATTATTCCTCGAAATCCGGTGCAAGTTCGAAGTCATCCCCAAAATGCCGTCTGGCCATCGCCTCGACTGCGCCATCCGGAAGCTCGATCGGGGCAGACGACTGCTCCTTGAGATAACGAATGCGATACTCGGCCTGATGCATCATTTTAGCCTGTTCTATGGTTCTGGCCTTCACGTCCTCAAAAGGCATCAATGCCGGCGGATATGACTGGTCCAGCCTGATGATGTGATAGCCGTAACTGGTTTCAACCGGTTCACTGATCTCACCTGGATTTTCCAGGGAAAAAGCCATATCTTCAAAGGGTTTGACCATCTGTCCTCGTTGTACTTTAAGATATCTACCCTTGTTACCCACCTTGGCCGGATCCTCGGAAAATTCCTGCACCAGGGCATCGAATTGCCCCGGATTGTCAAGGATCTGCTGCCTGATTCCTGTTACCAATTCCAGAGCCTCCTCGCTGGAACGATTTTCGCTGCTGACCAGGATATGTGACACATCCACCAGCGCGCCCGTTTTGTAATCGTCCGGGTTGGCCAGGTAATTCTCATACGCCATGGTCTCATAATCGGCCTCAGGCGCATTCTCAAGCACATAAGCCATCCAGGCTTCAGCCAATTCTCTCTCGGCGGCCAGCGCCATCCTGGTTTGAACCAGGGCCTCATCATCATAGTCAGCCGCGGCCGCTGCCATGGCCACCAACTTGTTGCGAAGCAGGTTTATCACCAGTTGGTTCACCCTTTCTCCACTGCGGATGAAAGCCAGGCGATGCTCAGACGGTATCTTGCTGAAGGCGGCGTCTATCTCGGCCTGGGTCAGAACCGCAGCGCCCTGAATGGCAAAGGGCTCATCCAGTGATGCCAGCGGCTGGTTGGTCAGCGTACCTTCCTCGGCATGAACGGGATACAGGTAAAAACCTGCGCCAAGCAGGACCGCCAGCATTCGTAAATTAGAGTTCATGGTTCATTCCGTAATCAATAGCTTGCAGTGCAACCTGGGCTCAAGCAAACAATGGACACTCGTGAGTAGAAAATTGACGGCTTTAAGGCAGCGCTGCGACAGCCGGTCTCCGCTCTGTACGCAAGTGTCTGCTATCAATCAATTTCCGTTTTGTGATTATCATCCCTAGACAAACGAAGGGGCTGCCAAAGCAGCCCCTCGTTTTTCTTACTTGGGTTCTTAAAATCCGCTTGGGATCAAGTTCCCATTTCTATTGCGGAGTCGGCCTTGAATCTGATACGCCGCGAACGTTAGCCTTGTGCTTAAACAGGCCGCCGTAATTGGCCTTCACGTCGCCACCATCTACGAAATCATTTTCGTATTCCTGGGCTGCGAAGCCAGCAACCGGCAATCCAACCAGGGCTGCACCGGTATCATCGACCAGCAGGCGATCTGTACCACCGAAGTTAATCCAACCCCAGCCACTGCCGTACTCGTTTTCGACGGAAAGCAGCAGGCTGCCATCGTCACCAAAGTCGGGTGTACCGAAGATTGAGTTATCACCGAAGCGGAGAACATTGACTTCGTTGCACAGCTGGAACTGCACTTCGTCGGGCTGACAGTCCGGATCACCCAAGGTCGGGTCACAGCCTGGTATTGAAGGTGATACGACCGGCGGACGTGTCCCTGGAACTGGGGTATCAGGCTCGAAAGTGAGCTCTTCGCGATCCCATGTTTTCAGACCTACAACTTCACACACACGGTCACCGGTTGCGTTCGTCTCAGCAAACACAGCGGTGAACGGATCACGCGGGGTCGCCAGCTCATCCTCGCAGTCTTCAGGATCGGTGGGGCCGCAAAGATCAAGCTCATCCTTGATTCCTGCTGCCACCATGCGATCATAGTCAGCGTAGAAGTTCTTGGTTGGGAAAGTCACTACCCATTCGGTTGCCGCGTTGAGATCTTCTTCAATCGTGTACTCATTCATGATGTTCTCATGCATGAGAACCGCAGAAACGGCATCGACTGAATAATCGTAATCCAGCATGACAGACGTGTTTTGTGGCACACCAAAGAATACCCAGGCATCCGTCTGGTTGCCGGAGTTCAGTGATGGGCGAATACCACCTGGAATATAGTGAATTCCATCAGAGGTATCGTCGAAGCCCTGAATGGCTGTGGCGTCATAACTGAACATGGTGCCGTTCTCAGAATTGATGACCGCAGCTGTTCCGAACAGGCCGCCGCTGTTGCGCGTGGTGTCGGTCGACGCCTGGCCATCATTCAACGCAGCTTCTTTGAACCAGAGGCCAGATTTGCTAGCATCACCGTTCTCAGTCCACTTGTCAGTCAGAGCCCAGCAGTCAGCAGGCAGGCCGTCATCGCCGTGTGTTACCTGCGCGGCTGAACCCATTACTCCTACTACCGGCGGTGTGGCATCCGGGTCTGCCGGCACAGCTGAACCATTGGTCAGCGTACCCATTTCGATGATCTCGAAGTGGCCTTCAGCTGCGCGCTCTATCGATTGCGGGCCGCCGTCATCGACTGTACCCGTGTAAGCCAGATCAAGAAATGCCTGCAGGCCAAAACCCAGGCCGGCTTCAACGCCCCAGCCATAAAGGTAGGGAACGGTGCAGGAACTGTCAGGAATCACGAGGTGGGTCACACCTGTCTGATCAGGAAAACCGAGGTCACCGCCGTCTGCGATAGCTGCAACCCACACGTCAAAAGCGGACATGTACAGGTTGAAATCAAGCACTTCGCGTGAATTGAAACCTTCCAGGAAGCGAACTTTCATCGCTTTTGCCTGTTGGGTGGTATTGACGACAGACAGAATGGTCTGGTTGCCGTCGTTAGCGGTATAGTACGGATAAAGTAATACTTGGCCCGTTCCATCCGGATTGATGTTGACTGCCTGTGCGGTGCCTGCAATTCCGGCAGCACCTGCCAGAGCAGCCAGCACAGCAGCTGTCAAATTTTTTCTATTCATTACAACACTCCTAAGTTTGTGTACACAGGGCTTTGCGAACAAAGCCGCAACGTTGCGATATACCCTACTCCAAGGGCAACCGCGCCTTTTATCACGGCTATTCGCGGAACAATGTTACGATAAGTAAGGCACTAAAGCAACCTAATACATCGTGCGGGCCGCAATAATCAGATCGCCCTGGAGAGAGAAAACTCCTCAGTTGATTGACCGTGTTTTTAACTGCACCGGGGACCAGTCAACCACGCCGCGCCACCTGCCCATTCAGGAATTCATCACATGAGCCAGAAAATAACTCCTATCTTTTTGAAATTAATTACTTTTTAGGCAAATACCACCATTGACTTTCAGTTTTTATCCATTTATCTTCAATGACGCTGCCGCTTTCCCATTTATTCATACCCGGGACGGGCCTGTTGACGACAAAACCCACCCTGAAATTCACCGTACAAGCATTTTCATTACAACTGTGGTCCACGTATTCTGCGGATGTCCAGCGTACCCGCCGTGTACGGATATCGATGGCGAAATCAATCAACGATTTCGTTGAGCGGTAACCCGGTGAATAATATTCATAAGCTGACTCATAATCGCCGGCCAAAAGTGCATCCCAACGGTTTTGCGCCCGCTCTACAATCAGTTTTCCAGGGTCATCCGGTTTGGTGGTTTGACCTGAACATGCCGACAATACCAGAACGCTCAAGGTGATCACCAGACTGCTTGCTGGCTTGCGTGCCCAGCGGCTTGATTCAGATATCCAATCGCTCAAAGTATTCATTAATCCCTGTTTTCCTGTATTCCCGAATAATTTCAAATGAAGGTGGATGCAGCCATGAAGCATCATCCGTAGCGCCCGGATATTGAGCTACTGATCTTCTTTTTCAAGCCGGTCAACCCGGTTCAGCGTTGAAATTTTCAGTGGAGGAACGCGCGAGAACTCTTTCTCCATTTCTTCACTCACCTGTTGCAGGTCTACCGAACTTTCAACCACGGTCGGGGTGATCATGACCAGCGTTTCACTGCGGAATTTCGCCTTTGTCTTGGAGCCGAACAGCGGTCCGATGAACGGTATTCTGCTGAGATACGGAACACCGGACCGTCCATCCGAGTCCTGCTCGGAGATGAGGCCGCCCAGGAACACAGTCTGGCCTGATTGCACCGCCACCTGGCTGGTCACCGATTTGTTGTTGATGGGCGGATTGCCGCTGGTGGAAATATCCGGGTCCCGCGCGCCCGGCCGGCTGACATCCTGCATGATATCCATATAGACCAGCCCGCCCGGGTTGATACGTGGCGTCACGGTGAGCGTAATACCCGTCGAAACATATTGTGCACTGCTGACGACATTACCAACGCCGCCGGTGGAAATGGAAGATGACTGAACCGGCACCTGCGTACCTACTGTGATGGTGGCGGTCGCATTATTACGCACCAGCAGCGACGGCGCCGCCAGTGAACGCACGTCGGTCACTTCATCAAGCGCGGCGATGGTGGCCTGTACATAGGGCATGCCGTCACCCAGGGGCCGGGCGACTGTTGCGAGGAAATTGAAACCGCCGGACTGCGCCGAGCCGCTGCCGAAGGATGCGGAATCCAGCCAGCGAGAATTACCCGGATCACCACCCGTCGGGATCAGGTTCGTATTATTGGTCAGGAACCAGTTGACGCCGAACTGGAGTTCCTCGTTCAACTCAACATCCAGCACCTGGGATTCGATCAAAACCTGCAGAGGTTCAATGTCGATGCGGTCAATAGCCGCCATGATGGAATTGTATTGGGCCTGAGTCGACTGGATGAGCAGGGAATTTGTTTCCAGTACAGAGGTGATCCGGATGTCGGTCTCACCGATACTCCCCCCGGATCCGCCACTACCGGCATTGCCGGCACCAAATCCCCGCTCATTCGCAGCCTGCCTGTTTTGATTGAAGTCGGAAACCGAACCCATCTTTACCGGCTCCAGGCCCGGCGCCAACGTGTTTTGCGGTGTATTAGTGGTGGGTGTCCCTCCTTCACCGCCGAAAATCTGGGTCAGATAGCCTGCCAGAATCGGCGCCTCAAGGTTCTTGACGCGGTAGACATATAACTGTCTACCCGCGCCCGCCGCTCCCCGGTCCAGGATTCTGATCCACTCTTCGGCCTTGTACAGATACTCTTCCTTGAAGGTGATGACCATTACCGAACCGAGGCGCTCCAGCGGCACAAATCGAAACATGCCTGCCAATGGCGTGTCGCCCTCCCCACTGAAAATCCCGGTTAGTTCAACAATAATGGATTCCACATCGACCGTCCTCAAAGGGTAGATGCCGACAGACATTCCTTCCAGCCAGTCCACGTCGAAAATTTCAACCGTCCGGAGATAATTGCTCAATTCTTCAGAAGTACCGGCCAGGAATATCATGTTGCGGTGAACATCGACCTGAACAATGGCCCCGTCGCGAACATAGGGTTGGAGAATTTTTTCCATCTCGGTGGCTGCAATGAAATCCAGCGGCACCGCTCGCACCTCGTAACCGCGAGCCAGTTCGGCCGGACCGATCTCGGGAACAAGGTGTCCCTTGACGGCGTCGGACACCGGCAACACGTGGTAACGGCCTTCACTAAACACGAGCGTGGCTCCATTCCAACGCAGCAGTAATTCAAGAATGGGCATTAATTGCTCGCGACTGACGGGGCGCGAAGTCGAGAATGTGACTTCACCTCCCACGCCCGGGGCAATAACGAAGGTTTCCTGCAGAACTTCACCCAGGATGGTGTGCACAACGGACTGGATGGATTCTCCCTCGAAATTGAGGACGATTTCGCCATCCTCGGATACCACATCAGGACGGCGTTGCGCTGCCTCCTTGTCGATAAATTTTCCGCTCCCTTCATAGATTTCAATATCCGTTACGCCGGGATCCATGTTAATCGAGGACTGGATGATCGGACCGGTGTCTTCCGGGGCCGGTGACGACGTTTTGATCGTCTTGCCGGTGCTCTGCGGGCGCATGGGAGGGCGTGTAGCAGAGGCGCAACTGGCCACTACCATGATTACCGCCAGCACCAGGGCCATTTTCGTGACCCGGCTTGAATTCACCACAGCCCGCCTTACAGTGACATCCCTGATCATTGCCCTGGCGCAGTTTTCCTCATCCCTCATGCCTGAATCCCCATCACTGATTTTCGTCATTTTCTGATTTGTCCCGGCTCTTCCTGTCCATCATGCTCTGGATCGCCTGTTTGTAGTTTTGTGGAGTGTTCTTTTGCCCGCTGGGTTCATCACTTTGATCTTCGGCTTCTTCCTGTTCTGCCGCCCGGCGCAATTCCTCACGCCGCTCTGCAATGCGCTGCCTGATTTCTTCCGCTCGGCTCAGAGGCCGGTCGCCCTCATCCGCGGCCAGTTCCCGTTCTCTGCCTGCTTCGGACTTATCCTGAGGTACTTCAGGCTTCGGTGGCTCGGCGATTTTCACATCATGAATCTGAAGTTGAAGCTGTAATTCTTCACCATCTCCGGAAGACAATGTCACCTCGCGCGGTTCTATCTTGCTGATTTGCCAGGTTCCATAATTACCTTCAAGAGGTCTGCCTTCGAAAGCCACCAGTGAATTTGGATTGTCCTTTTCTCTCAGTGTCGCCATGCGCAGTGATGGCGTAATGATGACCCCCGCCAATACCATCTCGGGTGCGTCGATGTCTTCCGGCTCAAGTTCCTCGCCAACGGACTCATCCAGTTCAAGATTCAGTTCGGGCAGGCGGCTTTCATTAAACACCGGCCTCTCAGTGATGACCGTGTATTTTTCAATGGCTTCGCCGGCCTGGAGTTCCGGCAATTCAAGACCGGCAACCTGATTGCCATCTTCGTTGTCCATTGAGGTCGCGGCAGGCGCGAGCATCCATAAAACAGCAAGAATGATGGAAATAAGGACCAGGCCGCCGCAGATCGCCAACAGCGTTGTCCCGACCGGGTTATCTTCCAGCCACTTCATCATTGCCGCAGATAACCCGACATATTGAAGCGAATATCCAGGCTGTTCTGAACCGGTACTTGCTGCTTGTTTCTGGCGCGCCGGCGGGCCCTGGGCTTGATCACGGTCACTTCATCCGCAATTACCATCGGGATGCCGGTTTCCAGCGCATGCAGCACTTTCTTCAGATCTTCTATATTGCACCGCATACGCACATTGACCGTCACCTTCTCAAATCGTTCCTGCACCCTGGGCCGAACCGGTTGCCTGCTGACAATCTGGCAACTGTCATCAGCCTGTGTACTGATCATCTGGCCCAGACGCTCCGACATACCTGCCGCGGCTTCGTTGAAATCCCCGCCTTCGAGAAAAAGATTCTCATCGGATTTTCTGTTTTGCAGGGCCTGCAGTTGTTCTTCGTACTGCACTCGCTGAGCGGCCACGCGCTGGAACCGGCCCAGTTGTTCCGACAACCCGCTAATTTCTTCGCTGTAGTCGATATGGCGCAAGATGAACCAATGGAAACACAGGAGATAAACCATCAACAGGACAATCACCAGTAACAGGATCGGCGTGAGGCGATTGCTCCCTTGTTCAGCTACCGGCGTCATCTTCGCCTCCCATGCCGGTAATACTGGCATTGACCTCGAAGATTTCGAGACCGGATCTTGCGTCGAGCCGTGTTGAACCACGGAATGATGCCCCATCCAGCAAATCGGATTCATTCACCCGCTCGATCAATTGCTGTGCGTTTTGGGATTTTCCCTGCATCTGTACGTCGGCCTGTCCAATCACCAGGCGGTCCAGGTAGGTGTCGTCCGGCAATATTTGTGTGACATCCGCGAGTATTTCAATGGCCAGAGGAGACGAATCACGCCGGACCGTCAGAAAGGTCGCCGCTTCACTGCTGTCTCCAATCTGCTCCTTGATCCGCTGCACCCGGCGTGCTTTGTCCTGCACTTCCGCAATGGCAGCTTCCAGTTCACTCACCTGGTGCGCCCTGAGGTACAGCGACTGGGTCATGACCAGGGCCAGAATCAGGATGGCGACGCCAGCGAGTGCAAAATTCATTCGGGCTTTTCGGTTCACTTCCCGCACCCGTTGTTCTGCCGGCAGAAGGTTCAGGCCCAGTGTTTTACCATCGTCCAGAATGTCGATGCCGGCCGGTGCCAGCTTGCGCTGCTGAAGAGCATGTAAAACGGTGTCCACATGTCTCCGCGGCAGCACGAATATCTCCAGCTTGATCTGGCCGCTATCGCCGCTGCGCTCACGAATTTTCCAGTCGAAATAGACTTCCTGTGCCCGAAAGGGGGTCTGGCGGTCCATTTCGAATGTAAGCACCTGGAAGAGATTGGATTCCGCTGCTGCCGGCAATAAGATTTCCTTGCGCAAAACGGCTTGTTCTTCGAGCAGTAAAAAACGCGGCGCTTCCAGCAGGTCATGCTCTGTCAGCAAATCTGCAATCTGCTGTTGTTGCAGTGGAACGCCCTGGGAAATGGAAAAAGTCTCCAGTGGCTGCAGAGACCGGTTCTCATCAACACCTACCAGCAGCGACTCTCCATCCAGCCTTAGAGTGGTACGGCGCAGTGCATGCTGCAATTTTTGTTGCCAGGAAGATGGAAGAGCCTGGCGCAGCTCTTCGTACCACCAATGGAAAAACTTTCCGGTGGGTCCGGTCTGCACACGACTTCGCCAATCTTTCAGCTTGATTTCAAATGCATTTGCCATGGTGTACTCAGTGATGGAACCCTTCGCGCCAACGCAGGAACCTGAATGGCCGGCCATCCGGACTTCCACCCAGTCGGACAGTCGCTTCGACCTGGTCCCAGACACCGTTCGGCAAGGTTGCCTTTGCCTGGATACTATACGTCAGCCCCCGCCCCCGCGCCATGGCGATCTGGCCGCTCGGCAGCGCCACACCGAGCCCGCTACCTGCTTCCTGAGAGTGTCTTTCCGCAACGAAGTTCAACGCGTCATCAGGCGTCATATCAGGCAGTGCCAGCAACGCTTCCACGGGTGCGAATGCGGGGTCAGGCTGATTGGACTGGGAGTGGACGGTCAGGCCGGGCTCCAGCCTCTGATACAGCTCCCAACTCATTCCCAGCACCTGCAACAGCTCTTCCACCATCACGAAAGGCCGGTTACCAGGCCCCACAGCGAGACCGTATGAGGTGTAAGTATCCTCTTCAGCTCCATTGGCCCGTTCCATTTCATCCACGTCGATCCAGTCATGCACAGCCGCGGCGAGAACCTGGGCCTCATCAAGTTCCAGACCATGACCCATAAAAAGGTTTTGCAAAGTCACCTCGTTAGCGGAATTGATATCCAGCTTGCCCCTTTCATCGGTTACCTTGAGCTCCAGACTCATGTCCTGAAACCAGATTTGATAGCTGCGGCCATCCGGAATCCAACGTTGGGTTTCATCCGGATCCCGAAGAGCAAGTATGGCCAGATTGACTCCTGCCTCAGCACTCATGCGCGCCTTTGTGCCCCACAGAACAGTATGTGACTCGAGTTGGTCCATCCTCGACATCAGTGTGTAGGCACTGGTGGAAATTGTTACCAGCAGTAATATCCAGAGCACCATGACAAGCGCCACGCCGGATTGGTGGCTAATAAAACCGTATCCACCGTGCATG
>Ga0055584_100007967_pt1 | contig 10377 bp, 9 predicted proteins | sample OSDHelmetaG_FD_58716 | JGI IMG/M metagenome (GOLD analysis project Ga0055584, IMG submission 58716) | Pelagic marine sediment microbial communities from the LTER site Helgoland, North Sea, for post-phytoplankton bloom and carbon turnover... | ecosystem: Environmental > Aquatic > Marine >...
AATATTTTATAACGCTTATCTAATGTGTTTTATAGTTGGCACAAGGATTGCTGTGTAGTGGTAATACTGAGACGCACCAGGAGTTAGCATGCCCCAGTTAGACGCAAGCCACATCGACATCAGCGCCAAGCCTGAAATTACGCCCTTTTTTGACGACCCGACCAACACCCTCACTTACGTGGTCAAAGACCCGGCCAGTAACGCCTGTGCTGTGGTTGATTCAGTAATGGACCTGGACTACCCCTCAGGCTCCATCACTTTCGCCGGCGCCGACCGCATTATCGACTACATCCGGCAACAGGAGCTGGAGCTGCAGTGGATACTGGAAACACATGTCCACGCTGATCACCTCTCCGCCGCGCCTTATATCAAAAACCGCCTGGGCGGCAAGATTGCCATCGGCGCCAACATCTGTGTTGTACAGGAAACGTTTGGCAAGGTGTTCAATGCCGAGGCGGAATTCGCACGCGACGGCTCGCAGTTTGATGTGTTATTGCGCGACGGTGACAGCATTCTCATCGGAGAAATGCACGGAACTGCACTGCACACCCCGGGCCATACGCCCGCGTGCATGAGCTACGTACTGGGTGACGCTGCATTTGTAGGCGACACTTTATTCATGCCCGATGGCGGGACCGCAAGAGTGGACTTTCCCGGTGGTGACGCTGCCACGCTGTTCAGCTCAATTCAGCGCCTTCTCAGCCTGCCGCAAGAGGTGCGTATTTTTGTCTGCCACGATTACCTGCCCGGGGGCCGGGAATTGGAATTTCAGACAACAATAGCCGAGCAATTGTCGTCAAATATTCACGTCAACCAATCTGTCGGCGAAGCGAATTTCATCGAGATGCGCGTGGCCCGGGATGCAACCCTGGGAATGCCGGCTCTGATACTGCCCGCATTGCAAATCAATATGCGTGCAGGCCACGTGCCACCAGCCGAGCCAGGTGGCCAGCTGTTCCTGAAGCTGCCGTTGAATGCCTTTGGCGGCGCCGACCTCACCGAACTATTGCCCCAGGAGTAAACAGCCCATGTCGATGCAGCTACAGCAGGTCAACGAGTCATTCTCTGTTTCGGCGCAACTCGCGCTGCAAGATGTGCAGGTACTCGCCGAGAAGGGCGTGAAGTCGGTGATCTGTAATCGGCCCGACGGTGAGGCGGCCGACCAGATCAACGTTACAGAATTCGAAACCGCGGCAGCCGCTGCCGGCCTGGAAATGGTCTATCTTCCAGTATTGCCCGGCCACTTTGACAGTGAAAACGTGGACGCCTTTCTATCCGCAATGGAGCGCCTACCCGCCCCTATACACGCCTACTGTCGCACCGGCACCCGCTCTATCACTCTGTGGGCTCTGTACCAGCGACGCCTGGGGGTACCAGCGCAACAACTGTTGGCAAGCGCCAAGCGCTGCGGTTACGATCTCAGTAATGCGCTGCATTTGGCCGCGGATGATAAGCCCGGCGACAACGCCCCCTACGACATCCTGATCGTGGGCGCGGGTGCGGCGGGGATATCCGCAGCCTCCAGTCTACTGTCACGCGTCAAGGACCTGCGCGTTGCTATCGTTGACCCTGCTGAGGTGCACTACTACCAGCCCGGCTGGACACTGGTGGGCGCCGGCATTTTTTCCCAGCGTGATACGGTAAAGACCATGGCCTCCCTGATACCCGAGGGGGTTGAATGGATCAAGGCTGCCGTGGGCGCCTTTGATCCACAAAACAATCGGGTATTGCTCGAAAATTCGCGTCCCCTGCACTACCGGCGACTGATCGTCGCACCGGGCATCAAGCTCGACTGGCATGGCATCGATGGACTGGTAGAAACGCTGGGACGCAACGGCGTCACTTCCAACTATCGTTTTGACCTGGCGCCCTATACCTGGAAGCTGGTGAGCACGATGACTTCCGGTCGGGCCGTGTTTACCCAGCCGCCCATGCCGATAAAATGTGCTGGCGCGCCGCAAAAGGCGCTGTACCTCTCCGGCGATCACTGGCTACGCAGCGGTGTATTGAATAATCTTGATATCGACTTCTTCAATGCAGGGGAAGTTCTTTTCGGAGTCAAAGATTATGTGCCCGCCTTGTCTGAGTACATCGAGAAGTACCGAGCGCAGGTGCATTACGGACATCGCATGGTGCGCATTGATGGTGAGGCAAAGAAAGCCTGGTTTGAAACCAGTGACGCCACCGGAGATAAGCAGCAGGTGGAAACCGACTTCGATATGATCCACGTGTGCCCTCCCCAATGTGCACCGGACTTTGTTCGCGAAAGTGAATTGGCAGATGCAGCGGGCTGGGTAGATGTTGACCAAAACACCCTGCGTCACAAGCGCTTTAACAATATCTGGGGCTTGGGCGATGCGATGAATGCGCCCAATGCCAAGACAGCCGCGGCAGCGCGGGTGCAGGCACCTATAGTCGCCAACAATGTGCTGGAAGATATGGGCCTGGCAACCGGAGTGGCTCACTACAATGGCTACGGTTCCTGCCCGCTGACGGTGGAGCGCGGCAAAATTGTACTCGCGGAATTTGGTTACGGCGGGAAGTTGTTGCCCAGTTTTCCGCAATGGGTTATTAATGGTCGCAGGCCATCGCGCCTGGCGTGGATACTAAAAGAAAAAATTCTGCCGCCGGTGTACTGGAAGGCAATGCTCAAAGGCAAGGAGTGGATGGTTGATCCCGAGCAGACCAAAAACAGGACCAGTGGCAGTTGATTAAACAGCTCCCTCGCTTTCTGCCGGCACTCGATTGGGCGCGCAACTACAATAAAGGCTTCTTCGCCAACGACATGTTGGCGGCGGTAATCGTCACCATCATGCTGATCCCCCAGTCACTGGCTTATGCTTTGCTGGCGGGTCTACCGGCAGAGATGGGGCTGTATGCGAGCATCTTACCTCTGCTTGCTTACGCGCTATTCGGCACCAGTCGCACGCTCTCGGTAGGCCCCGTTGCTGTGGTGTCGCTGATGACCGCCACCGCCGTAGGCAAGTTCGCGCACACGGGCAGCCCTGAATATATCGCGGCGGCCATCGCCATGGCGATGATTTCAGGCCTGATGATGCTACTCATGGGCATCCTGCGATTTGGCTTCCTGGCAAACTTTCTTTCCCACCCGGTGGTGTCCGGCTTCATAACCGCCTCCGGCATTATTATCGCGCTGAGCCAGGTACGGCATATATTGGGTATCGACGCGCATGGGGATACGCTTCCTGAGTTACTCGGGACATTGCTGTCGAACCTGGGGCAGAGTAACAGCGTAACGGTGATAACTGGATGTACCGCCCTGCTCTTCCTGTTTTGGGCGCGCAAGGGCCTGCAACCGCTACTGCGACGCATTGGCTTAGCGTCCGGCGCCGCCACCATAGTCGCCAAGGCTGGCCCGGTGCTGGTGATTCTCGCGACAACACTTGCCAGTGTCCTGGGTGATTACTCCGGTCGGGGAGTGGCACTGGTTGGCCTTGTGCCACAGGGCTTGCCTTCGCTGAGCGTGCCAGCCGTTGATCTGCAACTGTGGTCCGAACTTGCTGTATCGGCCCTGTTGATTTCCATTATTGGTTTTGTCGAGTCGGTATCCGTGGGCAAGACGCTGGCAGCCAAGCGGCGCCAACGCATTAACCCCAACCAGGAGCTGGTGGCTTTGGGTACGGCGAATATAGCCTCGGCGATCTCCGCAGGGTTTCCTGTAACCGGCGGATTTTCACGCTCTATCGTCAACTTTGAGGCGGGTGCACAGACCCCTGCGGCGAGCATGCTTGCCGCTGTAGGTATTGCTTTAGCCGCACTGTTGCTGACCCCGGCACTGTTCTTCCTGCCCAAGGCGACCCTCGCAGCAACCATTATTGTGGCGGTCAGTTCCCTTGTCGATTTTCGGGTCATCAAGCGAGCCTGGGAGTATTCAATTTCCGACTTTATTGCCGTTGCCCTGACCATTACCGCGACGCTGCTGCTCGGCGTGGAACTCGGGGTACTGGTAGGCATAGGGTCCTCGGTACTGTTGCACCTGTACAAGACCACGCGGCCACATATTGCCGTTATAGGTGCGGTAGCTGGCACCGAACATTTTCGCAACGTCGATAGACACGACGTGATTACCCAGCCCAATATTGCGTCGCTGCGTGTAGATGAGAGCCTGTACTTCGCCAACGCCAGCTATCTAGAGGACTTTGTCTACCGGTTGATCGCCGATAACGAAGAGTTGGAACACGTGATTTTGCAGTGCACCGCGGTGAATGAAATCGACATGAGCGCGCTGGAGGCACTGGAAGCGATCGATCATCGCCTGCGTGAGCTAAACATCACCCTAAACTTTAGCGAGGTAAAGGGTCCGGTAATGGATGCCCTGCGTAAAACCGAATTTCTCGATCATCTCAGCGGTAGTGTATTCCTCACCCAACACCTGGCAGTGCAAGCGCTTAAACACGATGTAATTGAACCCTATATTATGTAGCTCGCTAGTGGTTTTAGCGCAATTATGCGAGCATGCTGCCATGCAAACGATTAACAGCTGCTTTACTTTATGAATGCCAACTGGCTATTGCGCTTTGCGGTGTTCGTGATGGTTGTCACTTTAATTGCCATACTGGCATGGGTAACGCTGTACGAAGAGGACCCCTGTGCTAATACGCAGGCAGATGTGGGGGGCGCAATCCTCGCCACGGAGCCAGGCGACCAGGACGCCCTGGTGAATCGGGCGATCATGGTACGCGCCAACTGCGAGGAGAAGACTGAGGATTAGCCCCGGCGCTTTTAGTAGGTATTGCGACCCTGACTGCGCTGCCAAATCTTCAGGAAACTTTTCTCCAGGGCACCTTCGGTGGCGAGACCGAGTTTTTCCTGCCAGTTTTTCTTGTGCACAAATTTGACTTCGTAGACATCCCAGTCCTTGAGACGCTCCTGGACGAAGGCGTCACTGGTTGCCAACTCGTCGATCAAGCCCTCGTCTAAAGCCTGCTGTCCGTACCACACTTCTCCAGTGGCAACCTTGGCAATATCCAACGCAGGTCGATTGACACTGACAAAGTTCTTGAACAGGTCATGTGTTTCTTCCAGTTCCTCCGAGAATTTTTCTCGCCCTTTGTCAGTGTTCTCGCCGAACATAGTCACGGTTCTCTTGTATTCCCCGGCGGTGAACAATTCAAAATCAATATCGTTTTTCTTCAGCAAGCGGTGAAAATTTGGCAGCTGCGCCAGTACACCAATAGAGCCAAGCACAGCGAACGGCGCGGCAACAATGCGGTCTGCCACGCAGGCCATCATATAACCACCGCTGGCGGCGACCTTGTCTACGGCGATGGTCAATTGCACATCGGCACTGCGAATACGCTGTAGTTGACTGGCCGCCAGTCCATAACCGTGCACCAGTCCGCCGGGGCTTTCTACTTTCACCAGTATTTCATCGCCCTCTTGTGCCTGCGGCAGAACTGCGGAAATTTCCTCGCGCAAGTTATCCGTGGCGCTGGCTTTCAGGTCACCATCAAACGCCAGCACGTAAAGCCGCTTGCGCCGCTCCGGAGATGTCTCTCCAGCGGATTTCTTACGCGCTTTTTTAGCTTTTTTGGCCTCCTGTTTCGCGGTTTTTTTCTCCAGCTTGTGTGACGCCTTAAACTCGTCAGGGTCAGTTATCATGTGCTGTATGCTGTCACTGATTTGCTGGTACTTCTCGTTGAGGTTACGGACTTCAATGTGTCCTTCGTGCAGCTCAGCCTTTTGCCGCTGCCCGAGTGACACCAGTCCGGCTACAACTATCAGGATGGCGGCAACCAGGGTGACCGCCTGTGCGAGAAAAAGACCGTATTCGTAAATAAATTCCAAAAGATTACTCCAGGTACTGAGTTAGAGGGTATTAATAAAATGTTGAATTAGTTGACCGGAAATAGAGGAAACCGGCGGTATCATCGGCAGGTCGTTGACATTAAACCAGCGCGCGTCAGCTATTTCCACCTGGTCACAGACAATATCACCACCGGCATACTCCGCGAAATAACCCAGCATCAGTTGGTTAGGAAAGGGCCAGGACTGGGACTGAAAATAACGCAGCTTGGTCACTTCTACACCCACTTCCTCGCGGACTTCACGCGCCAGACATTCTTCTGCGGTCTCGCCTGCTTCGATAAATCCTGCCAGTGTGCTGTACATAGGCTGTGGGAAGTTGGCATTACGCGCTAGCAGCAACTCTTCCCCCCGGGTCACCAATACAATAATACAGGGGGCAATTCGCGGATAATTAATCGTGCCACAGGGCGCGCAGCGCATCGCGCGCTCCTGCTGATCCACACTCATTCTCGCGCCGCAGCGGCCACAGAACTGATGGTCCCGCTCCCAGTCCAATAACTGCGAGGCCCTGCCAGCCAGTGCAAATAATTCCTCATCGACCCGCCCCAACACCTGGTACAAACTGCCTTTCTGGAAGTGCATGGGATCCAGTACGTCAGCGGCATCGATTTCCAGGGCAAAACAGGGTTGCTCATGCCAGTACCCCATAAAATGGCGCGTGACCGCGCGCCACCCATTGAGCTGCACCTGCTGCTCTGGCAACAGGCAGGGCTGCGCAGAGCGCATATCGGTGATCAGTTGCCCGCGCTGAAATACAATATACAGCTCAGTTTGGCTGGCCTCGGGCGGGGTGCTGCCGGGTTTGAACATCTATTCTCCGCAGGGGTGGATCAAATGACCGGCTATAGTAGTCTCGCGGCACGCCTGGGGCAAGGCACTACGCTTATCCCGAATGACTCGTGCGCCGTGGGGTAGCGAGTAAATAAGCGCCCTTTAACCTTGGGAAAGCCAGGGGGAATCACGTAGAATGCGCCGCTGGCATCAATACTAAAAAACGCGATTATGACCGAATCTGTAGCGCACGCTTTGTGGAAAAACTTCCTTGGCCCCTCACCCAGCTGGTACAAGAAGACCATTGTTGCGTTTCTGGTACTCAACCCGATAGCGCTGTACACGGTTGGCCCCTTTGTTACCGGCTGGCTGTTGATCGGCGAGTTCATTTTTACACTAGCCCTGGCACTGCGCTGCTATCCGCTACAACCCGGTGGATTGCTTGCTATTCAGGCAGTCTTGCTTGGCATGACCTCCGCGCACATGGTCTACCAGGAGACGCTAGCGAACTTTGAAGTCATCCTGCTGCTGATGTTTATGGTAGCCGGCATCTACTTCATGAAAGAGTTACTGCTGTTTGTATTCACCAAAATTCTGCTCAAGGTACGCTCAAAAATCATACTCTCGATGCTGTTCGCCCTGGTAGCCGCGCTCCTGTCGGCATTCCTGGACGCACTTACCGTCACCGCAGTGCTGATCAGTGTGGGGGTTGGTTTTTATTCTGTTTACCACAAAGTGGCATCGGGGAAAAAATTTAGTCAGGAGGGACACGATCATTCAGTGGATGATTCGGTCAACGAACAGCACAGTGAAGACCTGGAGACTTTTCGCGCCTTTTTACGCAGCCTGTTAATGCACGGTGCAGTGGGTACAGCCCTGGGTGGTGTATGCACACTGGTGGGCGAACCCCAGAACCTGTTGATCGCCACGGTTGCCGAATGGGACTTCCTCAAATTTTTCCTCATTATGGCGCCAGTAACCATGCCGGTGCTGGTGGCGGGCCTGGCAACCTGCGCGCTGCTGGAATTCACCAGGAAATTTGGTTATGGCGCACAGCTACCCGCCAATGTCCGTTTGGTGCTTGAAGAGTATCAGGAAAAAGAAGAGGCCCAGCGCAATACGCGCAGCAACGCCCGACTTCTGGTACAAGCCCTGGTTGCGGCTATCCTGGTGCTGGGTCTGGCCATGCACTGGGCGGCGGTTGGCCTGATCGGATTGATGGTCATCGTCCTACTCACGGCGTTTAACGGTATTGTGGAAGAACATCAACTGGGCCATGCTTTTGAAGAGGCGCTACCGTTTACGGCTCTACTGGTAGTGTTTTTTGCCATCGTCGCGGTAATACATGACCAGCACCTGTTCACACCTGTGATCAATGCCGTACTGGCGATGGAGCCCGACGTGCGCCCGGCGATGTTCTTCCTGGCCAACGGCATATTGTCTATGATCAGCGACAATGTTTTTGTGGCCACTGTGTACATCAATGAAGTGAAAGACGCAGTGGATGCCGGCACCATTAGCCGCGCCGAATTCGACCAGTTAGCGGTGGCGATTAATACCGGTACCAACCTGCCTAGTGTCGCAACCCCGAATGGCCAGGCGGCATTTCTGTTCCTGCTTACCTCGGCGCTGGCGCCATTGATCAGGCTGTCCTACGGGCGCATGGTGATGATGGCCCTGCCCTACACCCTGGTAATGGGTAGCGTCGGCCTGGCTTGCGTAATCTTGTTTATCTAGGCAGCTGCACCAGTAATGGAACTCCGCGCCCTAGCCCTCAACCAGCTCACGCCATAGCACTTTGCCACCGCTATCGCTGGCGATGGCCTCCAGCTGTATTTCGTGCTCAGCCAGTTCTGCCGCACTGGCAATCAGCACTGGCAAAGGCGCACGGTCTGCCGGCAACCGTCGAATCTTCTCCCCCGCTGCCATCCCATCCCCATTGGCACCGCCGGATTCCGACAGCTGCAAGGTCGTTTGCCCGCCGGTCATGGTCAGATAAAGATCTGCGAGAATCTCCGCATCCAGCAGCGCGCCGTGCAGATCGCGCTGGGAGTTGTCCACCCCGTAGCGCTGACACAGGGCATCCAGATTGTTGCGCTGCCCGGGATGCTTGGCCCTGGCCATGACCAGGGTGTCGATGAAAGTGCAATCACTCTCGATCTTGTTATATGCGCCATCGAGCCGCTGTAACTCAGCGTTGAGAAAGCCCAGGTCGAAGGGTGCGTTGTGAATGATCAGCTCGGCGCCGGCTATATACTCGATAAACTCCCTGGCGATTTGGACAAACTCAGGTTTATCTTTCAGATAATCGTTGGTAATACCGTGGACCTCGATAGCGCCCTGGTCGATCTCCCGTTTGGGATTGATGTATTGGTGGTAGTGATTACCAGTCAACTTGCGATTGACCAGCTCCACACAGCCGATTTCAATAATCCTGTGACCCTGGGAGGCTTCCAGACCGGTGGTTTCTGTATCGAGTACAATCTGTCTCACGCTGTGCTTTTCCTATTTTATCTGCTTGACGCGCTCAGGCGCGTAATTCGTCGATGCCGCGGTTGGCCAACTGATCGGCTATCTCGTTTTCCCGATGACCACTGTGGCCCTTGACCCAGAACCACTGCACTTGATGACGTTGGTTCTGTTCATCCAGTGCTTGCCACAGGTCTACATTCTTTACCGGCTTGCGTGCGGCGGTCTTCCACCCCTTTTTTTTCCAACCTTCCAGCCATTGGGTAATACCATTCTTTACGTAAACCGAATCAGTGGTAAGCCTGACGTCGCAGGATTCACTCAAGGCTTTCAGGGCCTCAATCGCAGCCTGTAATTCCATACGGTTGTTGGTGGTATCAGGTTCTCCGCCAAACAACTCTCGTTCTACCTCGCCATAGCGCAACAGTGCCCCCCAACCTCCCGGTCCAGGGTTACCTTTGCAGGCACCATCGGTAAATACTTCAACTTGCTTCAAGCGGCGACATCTCCTGGTTTGTTATTACGTTGCGCCGGCGTAGCCGGCGTCGGGCTGGGGGCAGCGCTGGGCTTTGGCACGGCCAGACCTATCAAGCGCTCTCCGCGCTGCAGCAGACGCCGCCTGCGTGGCTGTTGCAACCCCGGCTGCTGCTTTATGGCGTGCAGGATATACAGGCCACCCGTAGGCAAATTATGCCGATTACCCCATTGATCACAACGACACAGCCACTCACGTAGCTTGCTACCGCCCACCGGGGGTAATCCGTATAGTCGAGTACAAGCCTGAACATCGCAGCCCAGCAGGTGTAACCAGTCAGTCAGGCGCCTTTCGCTCACCGGATGATGCTGGTGCCACAGGGACTTGGCAGACAAGCCGCGCAGGTAGGTATTAATGCCACTCAAGCTATAGGGGTTGAAACCGATCAACAGCAGTTGGCCCTGTGGTGTGAGTACGCGTTGTATCTCGCGCAGGACCTGGTGCGGATTGTCGTTGAATTCCAGGCTGTGATGCGCAATCACTGCATCCACACTGTCGCTCTCCAGCGGCAGCTCCTGGGGGTCGCAAAACAGGTTGATGTCAGGCCCAGACTGAATGTTGGCATAAATACGGTGATTGATCGGGCTGTCCTGGAAAAGTGGCTGCCCGCGGGTGAGCCCCAGCTGCAAAATGTGGTAGCCAAAGGCTGTATCCAGTAGCGGTGTCAGCGCATTGCGGGTGGTGTCCAGCAGATAGCGTCCGTTTTCCCGGGCATACCAGGATTCCAGTTCGGTGAAAATATCGCTACACTCGCTATCCATTGAAACAGAACA
>Ga0055584_100007971_pt1 | contig 10376 bp, 8 predicted proteins | sample OSDHelmetaG_FD_58716 | JGI IMG/M metagenome (GOLD analysis project Ga0055584, IMG submission 58716) | Pelagic marine sediment microbial communities from the LTER site Helgoland, North Sea, for post-phytoplankton bloom and carbon turnover... | ecosystem: Environmental > Aquatic > Marine >...
GCGAGCGTCATCTATTACGGTCAGGTCACCAGCGATGATGAACTGTTGCGGCCCATAGAGGCCCCGATACTCGGCCTGTTCGCGGCGGATGATACTGGAATCAAAGTGGCGTCAGTTGAAGCGTTCAGAGATGCGCTTGAGCGATTGCGCAAGAATTTCGAGGTCCATGTGTATCCGGGCGTCGGACATGCGTTCGCCAATCCGACCGGTAGAAATTACGATGCTGCGACGGCTGAAGATGCCTGGCAACGGACGCTTGAATTTCTGCACAGGCATTTGTCGGTGAACGATTCGGCTGACCCCACCTAGAGTCAAAAAAGACCGGGCCATGATAAAAAAAGCGTTTCACCTCACCTATACCACCGCACGACGTATCGTCATCGCAGTGATTGGCACAAGCGTGCTATTGCTCGGCATAGTCATGATGGTGACGCCGGGTCCTGCGGTGTTGGTCATTCCGGCCGGACTGGCGATTCTTGCCATTGAGTTTGTCTGGGCCAGAAGATGGCTCAGGAAGCTGCGCGAGATGATCAGTCGTCGCAGCGCGAAGAATCACGGCGAACGCGCTGAATCGCACCGCTGAATGCGCTGATCCTCTGGATGTCAGGAAGCGGGCGGCGGAATAAAGAAAGGCGTCGAAGACCGTTCCGTGTTGGACCGATTTTCGACGCCTTTTAGGTTCACGGCATGGGGAATGCCGCCGGACCGTCCTGGTCCGTTTATTCACCGAATTCCTTGCGGTGAGATACCGGGGTCGCTGGCCAGAATATCAAGGGGGGAGAGAAATCTGACCTGGCAACCGCCGGCGGGGGTTCACTGTTTCTGTACGAGTCTCCTAGTTTTGGGCGGAGCCGTGAATTTCAACCGTTGCTAAATACCGGCGAGCGCCGAGCTTGCAGCGGCTGAAACACCGATGAGAATGACCAACGCGCCCAGGAGGGCGAGTCCGTTTTCAAAATATTTGCTTTTCATGATCGAGTCCTTGTGCTGCTGCGACGGCAGTTTTTACGTCACAGCATTTGTATTAGTTTCAATTTCTTTATTGCACAAGCCGTGCCAACTCTTCAATATTAATTAAAACAACGACTTATGTGATTATTTGCTCTTACGATATTCCGTAAATAACGAAAAACCGTGAGAATACTTACGGAATTTCGTATAAACTGCGCCGATGATTACCCAAGACGACTACCAATGGCTGTTTCGCAAGTCGCCATCGATGGCGACCTTCATTGCGGAAGACGGCGTTTATCTCGACGTCAACGATACGATGTTGAAAAGGCTGGGCTACGAGAGAGAAGAGATGGTCGGCCGCAGTCCCGAAGACTTCACGACAGCAGAAAGCGCGTTACGGATTCGTGACGAGCTGCGACCGGCCTTGCGACGCACCGGCAAGCTGGAGAATAAACCGATTACTTTCATCACCAAGTCCGGAGAATCTCTCGACTGCGTGACGAATGCGATTATCGAATATGATCGTGAAGGCGAGTTCATTCGTACGGTCGCGATGTACGCGGAAATATCAGACCAGGCGCGTGCGAATTTCAAATACCGAACGCTCTACCGTGAAACTCCTGCGATGCTGCACACGGTTAATGGAGAAGGCCTCATCATTACCGTCACTGACCACTGGCTACAAAAACTGGGCTACAAAAGAGAAGAGGTTGTCGGCAGACCCATTACCGATTTTTTCAGCGTGCGAGACAGAAAAGCTTATGCCGATGGTCGACTGCGGGAGCTGATAAGTGACGGTGATTTCAATAACCTCGAACGTCAGATGGTCACCAAAGTCGGCAGCGTTCTCGATTTGGTGATGTCGGCCATTTCGCATCGTGATGAGAACGGTAAAGTCGACAAGATGCTCGTTGCCTCGAAAGACGTCACGGATCGCCGACGGGCCGAACGAGAATTGCGACGGACCATGGCTGAAAACGCCCGACTCCGTGAAGAACTCGAACGCGAGCGCGACTACCTTCGCGAGGAAGTTAATGTCGCGATGAATTTTGGTCGAATCGTCGGCACCAGCCCGGCGTTACGTCGGATGATGAAGCGTGTCGAAGCGGTTGCCGAAACACCGGCCAGCGTACTTGTGCAGGGCGAGTCCGGAGTGGGCAAAGAGCTCGTTGCCCACGCGATTCACATGCACAGTCCACGCGCGGATGGCCCGCTGGTTAAAGTCAATTGTGCATCGATACCCAAGGAGTTGTTTGAGAGTGAGTTCTTCGGCCACATAAAGGGCGCTTTCACGGGAGCCCACAAAGATCGACTCGGCCGCTTTCAGCTTGCTGACGGAGGTACTCTTTTCCTCGATGAGGTCGGTGAAATCCCAATGGAACTGCAAGGAAAACTGTTACGTGTATTGCAAGAGAGCGAGTTCGAGCCGGTCGGTGACGATGTCACCCGCAGCGTCGATGTGCGAGTGATAGCGGCGACCAACAAGAACCTTGAAAAGCTTATTGTTGACGGTAAGTTTCGCGAGGATCTGTTCTACAGGCTGAGTGTCTTTCCAATTGATGTGCCCGCACTTCGAGAGCGCGGCGAGGATATTGTGCAGCTTGCGCAACACTTTCTGGAACAGACCTGCAAAGACTTTGGTCGTGATGTCCTCACACTCACTCGTGCACAGACAGCGAATCTCCGGGCATATGATTGGCCAGGTAATGTTCGTGAATTAAAGAATGTCATCGAACGTGCCGTCATTCTCTCGACCGGTAAAGTCCTGCGACTGGACTTGTCGATGCCCGGGCTCGACGTTGATATTGACCAGGTTGTCGCTACGGCGGCGGCGGAGAGTGAGGAAGTTTTGAGTGAGAAGGACATGCGGGACTTTCAAAGGAATAATATCGTCAAGGCACTGCAGCAGACCAACTGGAAGGTATCCGGGATCGGTGGCGCAGCTGAAATTCTGGGAATTCGACCGACGACACTGGCAGACAGGATTCGAACGATGAAGATCAAAAAACCGGTGCAACGCTAATGCAGATAATTGCCATCAAACGAGTAAGTTTAGCTATCGTATTTGCGGCCTTGGTGGCCAGCCTTTCTTTCCTGCCACTCGCAAGCTGGGTGTCTCTGCTGGTTGAGTGGGGGCAACAAAACCCGGTGCTTGGGCCGGTTGTTTATGTCATCTTCGTTATCCTCGCTACGACGCTTTTTCTGCCCGGCTCAGTGGCGATGATGATAGGCGGCTTTTTGTTCGGTTTCGTGCCCGGTTTTCTGTTCGCCGCACTGGCACTCCCATTTGGCGCACAGGCCGCTTTCGAGTTTGGCCGCTGGGTAGCCCGGCCTTGGGTCAGAAGAAAAGTGGCGAACAATCGTCGCATGATAGCGATCGAAGCGGCACTTCGTGAGGAAGCGTTTGTTATCGTAGTTCTGACCAGGCTGTCGTTGATCTTGCCGTTCAATCTGCTCAACTACCTGTACGGTGCGACCTCGGTGAAAGCGACGATTCACCTGGCGGCGACAGCCGTTGGCATGCTGCCGGCGATTGCTTTGTACGTATACCTTGGCACTCTGGCTCGGGATATTGGTCAGATACTGTCGGGAGAGGCTGCGCCGCCGGACCTGGGATACTGGGTCATTGCCGCCGGAATCCTGGCCATTGTCGCGGCAACATGGGTAATTCACAGAACGGCCACAAAGGCGCTGGAGCGGCACTTGGCTGAGCAACAGGAAACAAAGCTTTGAAGATGAGATGGCTCACAGTCGGATTTCTGGCACTGGCATCTGTGGTATCGGCGACCGACGATGAACTGCCAATTCGTGTGCAGAGTGCCCTGAACGCGCGGAGCGTGCCGCACGACTCACTGAGTATATTCGTCACCGATCTGGACACCGGCGAAGCCATACTGGATTGGCGTGGCGATGAGCCGCGAAATCCAGCTTCAACCATCAAGCTTCTGACCACGCTGGTCGCGCTGGACGTATTGGGGCCCGCTTACCGTTGGCGAACAGATGTCTACGTTGCCGGCGAGCTTAGTGACGGCAAGCTGGATGGCGATCTGGTGTTGAAGGGTTACGGTGACCCGTTTTTGGTGACGGAACGGGTCTGGCAGTTGTTGCGTAATATCCGCCATGCCGGCGTGCGCGAGATCAGCGGAGATCTGCTACTGGATGATAGCTGGTTTGAGATTGGCCCCTATGATCCGGCAGCGTTCGACCGGCAACCATTGCGAGCCTATAACGTTGCGCCCAACGCATTGATGATGAACTTCAAAGTTGTGAGGTACTGGTTCGAGCCAGATCACGAAGGCGGAGCAGTGGCTGTAAGAGTGGAGCCCCCACTCGATAATTTGAGTGTCGAGAATCAGCTCGGCCTTGCCAATGGCAGCTGTCGCGGATTTCAACGCGGTATAACAGTCACCACAAATGAATCGGTTGATGAAGTTACCTTTTCGGGACGATTCCCGAACGGCTGCAAACGCTATGCGATGGATCGCACGGCACTGTCCCACAATGAGTTTGTGTACGGATTGTTTGAATCCCTCTGGCGCGAATCAGGCGGCTCGATTGATGGTGGCTGGAAGAAAGTCGTCGTTGAGGAAGACGCCGAGCCATTACTTTCATTCGATTCCCAACCGCTCACCGAAATCATCGCGCGCATCAACAAGTACAGCAATAACGTGATGGCACGCCAATTGATGTACACGTTAGGTGCTGAGGTAAACGGACCGCCGGGAACCGAAGAAAGTGGCAGGGCCGTCATTGAAGAGTGGTTGCTGGAGAATGGGCTCTCATCAACCAAAATTGCGATTGAGAATGGCGCGGGGCTGTCGAGGAAGACCCGCACCACGGCGAAAGATATGGCGGCAATGCTGCGGTTCGCGTGGCAGCAACCGTATATGCCGGAGTATCTCGCATCGATGTCACTGTCAGGGCTGGACGGCACGTTACGGCGCCGTTTTGGTGACTCGGATCTGGTCGGCAAAGCGCACCTGAAAACAGGTTCCCTCGATCACGTCACGGCTATTGCGGGATTTTTACAATCCAGCTCAGGACGGCGCTTCGCGGTGGTTGCGATGCAAAATCATGAAGATATACATCGCGGTCCCGGTGAAGAGGTGCAGGAGGCATTACTGCGTTGGTTGTATGGACAATAAGGTACACTCGCGGCGAGTTAGGGAGAGAAACATGCGTCCAATCTACTGGGCAATCATCGGGCTTCTGGGGCTGGCACCACTCAGCGTGCTTGGTGAAACAGCGTACGTAACAGACAACCTTCGCCTCGGTCTTTATGCGGCAGAAGATACCAGTGGTCGGCCGATACGGATGCTCGACAGTGGCCAGGCGATGGAGATTTTGTCGCGCGATAGAAACTACGCCAACGTGAAATTGCCAGACGCATCGGAAGGCTGGGTTAAAGCAGCATATCTCGTCGATGAAAAGCCGGCGAAACTCATCGTTGCCGAGATAACCGCCGAGCGCGATGCTCTGCTCGCTGAGTTGGAAGAAACCAAACGGGCTTTTGCTGCACCTGCGGCAACGATCGAAGCGCTTAAAAGCGACGCGTTGGCGTTTGATACCCAACTCGCGGAAGCGACCTCGAGAATTGCCGTGCTGGAAGAGGAGAACGCGTCTATACGCGGCCTCAAGGAACAGTACAGAGGTAGCTTGCCGCTCAGCTGGGTCGCCATTGCTATCGGCGTTTGCCTGATCAGCGGAGTTTTGCTGGGCATGTGGTGGGTCGATCGCCAGAGCCGCAAACGGCATGGTGGCATCAGAATTTATTGAGCGATATAAGCGCGAACGTGGATAACATGAACTGGTGTTTTGGAAAGACCGTCATGGATGCAAAGACAGCCTGAGACGCGACCCTGAAAACGAATCAGGCGACCTCGGTCACACCCTCGTCGCAACCACCTCGTACCGGCAATTCGGACATCTGAAATAATCCGTCGATATCGTCCTGAGACGTTGCACGACGGATATCGTCGAGCTGTCCGGACGTCAGGTGAGAAGCAAATAAAGAAATAAAATCAACCATGTACCGACGAAGCACCGCATTTTTCCGATAGCCGATCCAGGTCGTGCTCCGTGGGAATAATCCCTCGGCATCGATAACCTGTAGATCCTGCTTGTCGGCGCAATCGGCCGCTATGCTGGCAATAATACCGACACCGAGCCCCATACGAACGTAGGTCTTGATCACATCTGCGTCGCGCGCCGTAAAAACGACATCCGGTTCAAGACCTTGGTCGGCGAACGCACCTTTTAATGATGATTGACCACCGAAACTGAAGACGTAGGTAACGAGTGGATACTTGGCGAGATCACCGAGCGTAATCTTCCGACCGAGTTTTGTGAGCTCGTGATCTTTCGGCACCACGATCGAACGGTCCCATCGGTAGCTCGGTACCAACATCAAGTCGGTGAACAGGTCGGTCGAACCGGTCGCAATCGCGAAGTCGATGTCATTGGCCGAAATCATGTCGGCAATCTGCTCAGACGTCCCCTGATGCAGGTTCAATCCGACGTTCGGAAATCGTTTTCTGAACTCAGCGATAATACCAGGCAACACATAGCGCGCCTGTGTGTGCGTCGTCGCAATCGACAGCGAACCTTCTTCTTCCTCGAAGTAATCCGACGCCAGACTTCGAATATTGTCAGTTTCCCGCATGATCACTCTGGCGCGCTCTATGACCTGCTGGCCTGCGGGAGTGATACCGCCGAGGCTTTTCCCTTTGCGCGTGAAAAGCAGCATGCCCAATTCTTCTTCAAGCAGCTTGAGTTGCTTGCTAACGCCGGGCTGGCTCGTATACATGCGCTCAGCCGCAGCGGTTATGTTCAGACCGTTGTCGACGATTGCCAGCAGATATTTGAGTTGTTGCAGTTTCATGCGGGGTTTTTTATTGCTCTCATCAAGTCTAGGACCAACTGCAGTCCGTTCAGGTTCAATTCCCGAGCTACGTATAACAGATCCTTATAACCCAAAGCTATAACAGCAGGAACAGTATGTCTTTTGACTATCGACAGCCACGGATACAGTCAAAGAACAGCAACCACACCCGCAAACGGCCCGAAATTATGCTAAACCTGAATTAAGGATGGCTCAGTAAAGGTTAATAACAATGATTTACAACAATATTCTTGAAACAATTGGCAACACACCGATCGTACGTCTCAACAACATGGGGCCCGACCACGTTGAACTCTACGTAAAGGTCGAGTCCTTCAATCCGCTGGCGTCGGTAAAGGATCGTCTGGCTTACGCGATTATTACGGATGCGAAGCGTCGCGGAACCTTGCAGCCGGGTCAAACAGTGATCGAGGCCACGTCGGGAAATACCGGCATCGCTCTTGCAATGGTGTGCGCGGTAACAGGCCACCAGTTCGTTGCAACGATGGCTGACTCGTTTTCTATGGAACGCCGCAAGATCATGCGCGGACTTGGCGCGAAGGTCATTCTCACGCCAGCGGCGGAGCGCGGTTCCGGCATGGTAAAGAAAGCTGAAGAACTGGCAGAAAAGCATGGCTGGTTCCTGGCTCGCCAATTCGAAAACGAAGCGAACCCGGCCTACCATCGCAGCACGACCGGCCCCGAGATTCTTCAGGACTTTGCGGGCAGACGGCTCGATTACTGGGTGACCGGATACGGCACGGGTGGAACCATGACGGGTGCCGGTGAGATTCTCAAAGCGGCGCGTCCGGACATCAAAATCGTGGCGACCGAACCAGCGGCAGCTGCGTTGCTTTCTGGTGCCGACTGGGCGCCACACAAGATCCAGGGTTGGACTCCCGATTTTATTCCGGACGTTTTGAACGAACAGATCTTTGATGAACTGCTGCCGGTTACGGACGAACGGGCAATCGAGGTGTCGAGAGAGCTTGCAGCCAAAGAAGGCATCTTTACCGGCATTTCATCGGGCGCCACGTTGGCTGCTGCGTTGGACGCGGCGGAAAAGGCACCCGAGGGTTCTGTGTTGCTCGCGATGCTTCCAGATACGGGTGAACGGTATTTGAGCACGCCATTGTTCGAAGGTGTCAACGAGGGTTCCGATGATGACTGGCTTGAGAATTTGTGACCGATTGCTCTAATTAGCAAAAAATTGGCTTAGATATTGGGCAAATCCGGTTCCAGCTGAGACTCAAGTCACGGCAACATCGTCGGGTGACTGGCATCTTTGGGTGCTGATTATTCTACTTCGTGCTCAGGTTGAACCGTGCAAGCAGATGCCCATGCGCTCATAACAGAACGAAATGTCAGCAAGGCGGGCGGCCTGCTGCATTCGCTTGTGCCTCGAGCACAGCTTTTCTGTTACTACAACAGTAAGCATGACTGCATCTGGAACAGTGACGGTGCGGAAGATTACGAGATCGACAATTTCGTCGCCGAATTGCCGCGCGAGGTCGTCGATCGATTAGTTAGCACTGACGAATCACTACGGCGAACCCTGTCGTCTGGTCGAACAGTCTTGGCGCTGCCGGTTCTCGACGAGTCCGAAAAAGCGGCTGGCCTGCTGGTCGCGATGTTCTCAAAGAACGATGGCAAGTCATCAGCATTTAACCCCGGTCTCATTAAGAACATCCTCAAGCCCGCGATCGAACTGATCGGAGAAAGCCTTCGAGTTGGCAGAGAAATACGAGACCTTGAAAGCAGTGTCGAGGAAATCGAGAAAGAGCTTGAGTTTGTTTACGCGGTAGACAAAACAATCCACGGTGCCTCGAAACGACACTCAAACCTCGCGCAGCTTGTTGGGAGAAGTGGTCGTTACCTGGGTATTAACTACAGCGTATTGCTGATCCCTTCGAAGCGCATTCGTATCAGTGCTACCCATTCAAACTGGAAAAACGTCAACCGCAAGATTCTGGACCGGTATCTTGTTGAGCAGCTCATGCCCAAACTGGACGGTCAGCGTAAACCTGTCATTTTCGAAATTCCCGCGGACGATACTTCCGGAAGTGCCAAAACAGGCTATCAGGCCTTGCTTTGTCCTTTGCTCGACAAACAGGGAAACGTTGAGGGTATCCTGGCCCAACTCGGCAAAGTGAACCACAAAAAGTTCAGCAAGAATGATCGCCGCTTCATGTCTCATATTGGACGAAAGGTAGAATACGTCATTGAGCAATCTTTCGATGCAATGACCGGACTTATGAGTCGTGCAGGGTTTGAAACACAACTGCATGAATCATACGGGACGCTTGAATCCGACAGCGATTCCCACCAAATCATCTATTTGGATCTTGATAACCTGCAGCTGGTCAACGATACCTTCACTCGTAAAGCGGGCGACGAGGTCATCATGAGCTTCTCGCGCTTTCTCGCGGAAGGATTGCCAACAAGTGCAGTGCTGTCGCGACTAACAGGGGACGTTTTTTGCATGTTGCTGACGCACGCGACCCCGGAAACCGCTCTTGAATACGCGAACAGCATTCGAGATGGCGCATCCGCGCTGCGATATCTCGAGGGCGACAAGTCATTGCAGGTGACGATTAGTATCGGCATCGCGTCGTTCGACCGCAGCAGCGGTGATGATGGCGATGCGCTTACAACAGCTCGCATGGCCTGCGAAGCGGCGAAGGAACACGGCCGCGATCGAATCGAAATATTCACTGAAGGAAATCGAAGTGTCGTCCGACGGTATGACGACATGCAATTGGTAACGAAAATCCAGCGCGCTCTGGACGACAACGAATTTGAGTTGCTGGCGCAACCGATCACCGGTATTTCCGAAAACACAACTCATCCACATTATGAAATTCTGCTGCGCATGGAGGACGGCGAGGGCGGACGGATAGAAACGTCAGCACTTTTCTCTGCTGCAGAACGCTATCAAATGATGCCGCAGATCGACCGATGGGTCGTTTCAACAACTATCGCAAAGCTCGCCGCAGTCCGTGAGTTCGTAGAGGGTCAGAACGCGGTCTTTGCAATGAACCTGTCGGGTCAATCGCTGGGGGACAACGACTTTTTGCAGTTCATCGAACAGGAAATCGAACAGAGCGGTCTTCCGGCATCATCGTTGTGCTTCGAAATTACAGAGTCATCGGCTGTTTCAAACCTGAAGAGAGCACAGGCTTTCATCGACCGACTGGGACAGCGGGGTTGTCTAATTTCGCTGGATGACTTCGGCGCCGGGTTGAGCTCGTTCGCTTATTTGAAAAGCTTCAACGTCGATACACTCAAGATTGATGGCGGATTTATTCGCGATATCACAGAAAATAGAATATCGGAGTCTATGGTCGCGGCAATTACTCAGGTTGCGAAGGTCATGCAGCTGAAGACCGTTGCCGAGTACGTTGAAACGCAAGAGATCTGGACGTTGATTAGTGAACTGGGCGTCGATTTCGCCCAGGGCCATTTCATCGGCAAGCCGGTTACTCTCGACTCAGTATTATCTGATTTGTCCGACATGACCGCTTAGCGCCGCTGCCGGGAT
>Ga0055584_100007972_pt1 | contig 10375 bp, 7 predicted proteins | sample OSDHelmetaG_FD_58716 | JGI IMG/M metagenome (GOLD analysis project Ga0055584, IMG submission 58716) | Pelagic marine sediment microbial communities from the LTER site Helgoland, North Sea, for post-phytoplankton bloom and carbon turnover... | ecosystem: Environmental > Aquatic > Marine >...
AACGCCGGACCCTCGCCTTCCACGAGGCGCTTCGCTTGGGTGACGGCAAAAGGCATCCACGCGGGGAGTGCTTCCGGCCATTTCGGAGTCTTGTACAAATCCAGCCCGGCTTTGAACCATCCGTTGGCCAACAATACAGCAGCGGCGGCGTCCGGACTTTTCAGCAAGGACTCCAAGTCTCTCGGAATCTCATACAATCCGCGCATGACGCGCTTCTTCTTGGCCACATCCTCCAACTGATACAAAAAGTTGTGACTGTTGGTCGACACCCTCAAGGTATCCGGCGGAAACCATTTTCCGGGATTCAGATCCGCGTGCGCACGAAAACTGAGGACTCGCGTCAACGCGGTGTAGAGCGCCGGGGACCAGACGCGATTGCCGAACGGATTGTCGATCAGTCGATCCAGGGCGTTGCGCTCTTTGCCCTGGCGGAGCAACTCGAGAATCTGCAACCACCAAGCCTCTTGCTGTCGCGTGGAGATGAAAGCCTGATGCGGCAACAGATCAAACGCGTCTTCGTTCCAAAACTCTTCCGCGGACAGACGATCCAGATAACGGTTGAGGTGAAAGTAGACGGTGGCGCGATTGGTCAGGGTGTAGGCGGGCAACTCGGCACCTCGGGTCACGCGATTCCAAAACAACGCCTTGGTCCAGATGAATCCGGCCGTTTCATCGGTGAGCGACTGCGCCCAAACATCCAGCGCGCCGACAGTGTTGCCCTGTCGGCGGTAGAACTCTGCGAGCGAATCCAAGTAGATGGGATTGTTGGTGTTCGCAAAATGGGCAGCTTCGAACTCGATGCGGGCGAAACGTTTCTGCCCGGCCTGCTCCAGAATCTGCCCCCGATACAGACGCACCTCCGCGTTGCGAGGATTCTTCTGATAGGCCGATGCAAGATGATTCCACGCCGCCTGGTAATCGCTCCCTCCGGTCAGCATCGCCAACCGCACCAACCGACCGCAATCGTCGGCTCCTTCGTATTCGACAGATTCCAGTTTACTCCGGGCAATCTCCGGTTTCTCGTTGAGGATCAGACGGTCAGCATCAAAACAGATCCAGAGATGCGGCCGTTGGGTATTATTCCGCCACGCATCGGCAAACTGATCCGCCAGTTCCGGCCGCGCCAGATGCATCGCGGTCCGTGCGAGCATGATGCAGGCGTCCTCATTGGCGAGGACAGCGCCGGGGTGAAACGCATTTATGCTCTCGAGACGGTCGAGGAGCCCCATCTTCACGCTGCATTCGGTCTCAAAATCCGCCCAGCGCCTGAGGTCTTCGACTTTGTCCGTCGCGGGTCGGGAATTGATGATCAGCAACGCGCGGGAATACTCGGCGTTATCGAGCGCCGCCTGGGTCATTTGAAAAGCCATTCCGGTCTCGTTGGCTGCCGCCCGGCCGCGCCAATAGAAAACGGCGGCACCAACGACAATGATCCCCAACAGGCAGGTTCCCAAAGCAATCAACCAACGGATCATCGCCGGAGCATGGGTGAGGCTTGGGATCGAATCAATCCGACTGATCGTCAGATTCACGCTTCTGCAGTCTCGCGCGGCGACGGGCGTAGCCAACAAGACCAATCAATGATCCCAAGGTCATCATTGTGGCCGGCTCCGGACTGGCCACAAGCGCTCCGATATTGATGTCGCCAATGTCCAAGGCGATGACCACGTCGGTAAAATCTTTCTTTCCACCTCCCAGCGTATCCTCAAAGCCCAGCACCAGATATGAACTGTCTCCATCGGTATATGCAAACGCCATCATGTAGGGAGCCTGTTGCGGATTAAGACTCCCTTCGGACGAATAGACCGCCTTCGGATCCTTGGCGCCGTTTAAAATGTTGAAGAAATTCAGATCCGAACCACCCTGAACTTTGCCCATCTCCACGAAATCTCTAGGAATCAGCGGCTCCGTAGCACTACGTTCCCCCGGATTGTCGTCACTCACCACCTGATAACCTCCCAAAGAGTCCGAAGCGTCGGGAAACATCAGCAATGGATTGCCGCTGTCGATACCACCGGCCTGGGTGTTGAAGCCGATGCTGTTCCGAAATTTGGTATCTTCGCCCACGTAGTAGGCCCGCACATCGTAATCGGTCACCAGGGCGATCTTCGATGGGTCGAGAATTATCGCGTTGTCCCCCAGAGTGTCGAGTCCGCTCCAGTCTTGTGCCGCGAGGGTCCGTATATCGTTCAAAATGTTGTTTTGAAACGCGGTGGAAACAACATCTGATCCAGCCTCCTGAACCGGATTCACCACGTTCAGCCCACTACCGGAACCACCGCCCGTCCCTCCACCTTTCTTGCCTTTCCCGGCGGCATGCGCGGAATCAACCGTCAGCACAAGCGCCAAGACGGCGATCACTCCGCACATTTTGTAAAAGGAAGGTTTCATTTCCACGATCAGGAACCTACGCGCACATCCACCGGGCTGCAATCGCCCGGGCATAGGGAAGTTCCCGTTCATCAAATCGTCCGCAAGGCGGGAAACGCGTCGAACAAGACATCCCAATTGAGGACTGCCCCATCAGCAGGTTGCAGCACGACCAGAATAGGTTCGGCACCAGACTTGCCGACGGTAATGCGACGCACGGTGGTCTGCCACCAATACAGCATTGCGCTGGCGTGACGTTCCCGACCATCGGAAAACCAGATCATCGCCTCCACCTGTCGGCCTTCTTTGGACAACTTGAGGATCTTTCCCTCGCCGCCCGCGATGCGTTTCACGGTTTGGCCATCGACGCTCCAACCCGCGCCCTTGAAACAATACAGGGGATCGTGAACTGCATGCCGGTCGTTCGTTCCATCGATCACGGTCAGGACAAATTTCTGCCCACCGGCGGAGTAGACGCGATTGAGCACGTCCGCCTTGCCGAACACCTTGAGTTCCACCTCGTCGAGTGGCAGTTCCTGTCCGGCGAACCCGAATCCTTTCAATGGCACGCGCTCAAGCCGCTCCTTCGCGTTGGGCAGGCGGACGCGTTCCCACAACACGCCGAGCACCATCACGACGATCAGCGCGAGCCAGAGCGCCTTCGGCGTCTTTCGTTTCACGCGTTCTGGAGTCTCAGCTTTTTCTGTTTCCGGTTGATCTTCCATACGATCAGAACTGCGATCAGCGCGATCATTACGCGCAATGTCAAAATGGTGTACACGTTGGCGGGTGATGTGAGAGGAAGCGCCCGCCCCGCGAAATAACCGAAGGCTGGCATCCAGCTGGCGGCGCTGACGAACCAGACGAAATGGGCCGGGATCCAACGGATGACCGCCACGATTGCAAACGCGAGGCCAAGGTATTTCAGGGCGTTCAAGGTGGTCATCGTGCCCAACAGGCTCACAAACAACGCCGTTCCCATCAGCGAGTGTTCCACATTGCCAAGCTGAAATTCGGGATCCGGATCCATCGCCATGAACACCACCGGCAGGCACCAGATGAGCAACGGAATCCAACTGAGGTAATCAAACGGACTCGTCCGCCACGCCAGAAACAGATTGTCCGACTGGTAGGCACAGTAGATCGCGATCGCGAGTGCGCCGTACTGCGGCCTCCACTTGGTCTTCACGACGCTTTTGTCTTCGGTAGCCATTTATTTTGCAGGGCGAACACACCCCAGCAGACGAGAAACATCACCATGATGACCAACCAGCCGCTGAGGTCATGAAAGGTGCCTGAAACGAACTCGGATGAAAAGGTCAACGCCGCGCCGCTAAGCACGACAATGCGGATGGTGTTCGCCATCCATGCCAACGGAATCAGCAACGCCAGGTTCCACCAGAAATGCGTTCGCGACTTCAACAGCACGAAGGCCAGCGCCACCCCGGCGATCAACATGGATTGCAGGGTGTTCAGCCCCGCGCACGCCGCCTCCACCGAGATGGGAACGCCGTTGATGTTGATAAAGGTACCATCGTGCTCGACCCGAAATGCCATCAGCTCGAACAATCCGGCGGTGATGGACGCGCCGCTGAGGCGGAACCACCAGCCGATCGCCGCGCCGTCCAGCGAGATCCAAGGCATGGCCAGGACGGGGAGCGGAAGCAGGTATCTTGCGGTCTTGGCCTGCTCGGCGGAGAGGCGCCCTTCCAACCAACTCCACATGAAGGCGGTCCACGAAAGCGCGAGGAGAAAGGTGAGGTTGGCCGCCATTCCGGCGGCAAACAAAACTCCGCCGGCCAGCAACAAGGTGTTGTTGAATTCCACCGGTCGGTTCTCGATTTTCCACGGCCCGCCCAGCCACACAAACAACGGCAACGAAACCAGAATTGGAACGCAGTCCGCCGCCGAACTCATCCATCGTGTGTCACGAAACCAAATCAGCGCGGCCAACGCCGCCAATCCCGCGAGAACAGTCCGGTCGGTGTTGTTCACGGTGCCGCTTTCTCCGCCTGTTCGATTGCGTTCAGGTTGGCGCGGATCTGCATGACGTCCGGCAGTTCGAATTCGAGCGCTTCGGTCAGTTCGCGAGCCCGGGAATAGTTGCTGTTGGCGAAGGCGAGACGCGCGAGGTAAGCCTTGGCTTCCACCGAATTGGTCACGATCGTCTCATAGATCTGGACGGCGCGATTCGTTTGTCCCTGCGCAATGGCGATGCGGGCGAGCAATTCCTGCCCGACCGGATGCCCAGTCAGTCGGGGCTGCCCCTGCACGACCGTGGTGGCGATCGCGTGATTTTTCCGGCTCAGTTCCAAGGTGGCCAACAGCCATGCCGCGCGGAAACCGACGGGCGAATCGTCCTGGGCCAATCCTTTCAGTTCGGCGAATCCGGAATCCGAATCACCGGTCGCCAGGCGCAGTTCGGCCACGAGCAGTTTTCGTTCGCGGCCGCCGCTGGATTGTTGCAGGGCGTAAGCGAGAGCGGCTTCCGGACCGTCGATTCGGCGCTTGGCCTGGATCACGGAATAGGTCACCCAGTTTGGAGTGCCGTTGCTCCATGCTTCAGTTTTGCCGAGATCCAATCCGGCGCGAAGCCAACCTGAGACCAATACCGCCAAGGCCGGCGCATCCTCGCTGTCCAGCACGGTCTTGAGGTCGTCAGGCAGTTTGTAAAGTGCGCCGATCGTCCTTTGCTTGCGGGCGGAATCTTCGAGTTGAAGGATGAAACTGTGGGCGTTGGTATCGGTGACGGGCGGCAGATCCCATTCCGGCGGATTGAGGTCGCCGCGTTTGCGGAAGTGAAGTATGCGCACGAGTGAAGTGAAGAGTTCCGGTGACCATACGGCGTTGCCGAACGGATTGTTTCGGAGTTGATCCAGCGCGTTGCCCTCGTGCCCTTCGCGTAATTCTTCCAGGATGGACAACCAGAATGCCTCTTGTTGTCGGCGCTGGACGAGTGACTTGGAGGGGATGAGATCAAAGGTGATTTCATCCCAAAACTGGTTGGTTGGTATGCGGGACAGGTAGCGGTTGAAGGCGAAGGCCGGATCGACCCGACTGGACACTGCATACGGGGCGACCACCGCGCCGCGAAGCACGCGGTTCCAGAACAACGCCTTCGTCCAGATGAAGCCGGGTGTTTCGGCATCCAGTTTCTGTGCCCACACGTCCAGTGCACCCTGGGGGTTGCCTTGGCGCCGGTAGAATTCCCCGAGCGTATCGCGATAGATCGGATTGTTCGTTTCGGCCAGGTGCGCGGCCTCGAACTCCACGCGGGCGAATCGTCGCTGGCGGGCCTGTTCCAGAATCTGTCCGCGATACAGGCGCACCTCAGCGTTGCGCGGGTTGCGTTCGTAGGCATCGGCCAACAGATTCCAGGCGTACTCGAAGCTGTCGGTGGCCTTGAGCATCGCCAGTCGCACGAGACGACCGCAGTCGTTCGTCCCGGCGAAGTGCTGCGCCAACAGCAGCGCCTCGGCTTCTTCGGGTTGGCCGTTCAGCATCAGCTTGTCGGCTGCGAAGTTCAGCCAAAGATGCGGTTTGGCTGAATCGGAGAGCCAGGCTTCTGCAAACAATTCCATCCGGTTGGTGTTGTCCAGATGCATCGCCGCGCGGGCGAGCATCAGGCATGCTTCCTCGTCGGCGAGCACCGCATCCCGATGGAAACCGTACAAACTGTCCAGACGCGACAGCAGGCCAAGTTGCACACTGGCGCGGATCTCAAGACTCACCCATTTCAATTCCGCAGCCGGATCCCGTTCGCCGGGCGGCCGCGAATTGATGATTCGCAGGGCGAGAGAATTGTCACCCTTGTCGATCGCCTGCGCCGCCAGTTCGAACGCGGCGCGATTATGTTTGGTGGCGACCGCGTCCCGCCAGAACAGGGCCGCGACGAGAACCATTAGCAGGAAGAGTAGAGCCCCCCCGAAGATGAGTAGTATGCGCTTCACTCGTCGGGGAGGATGGAGTTCTTGAGGCAGATTGGCAATCGCCGCTTGTCAGGCTTGGGACTCAGCCTGCTTGCGGCGGCGACGTGCATGGGCCACCAATCCGATCAGTGATCCGAGGGTCAACATCGTGCCCGGCTCCGGAGTGGCGGTCAGAGCCGCGATGTTCGCCGCGCCGATGTCGAAGGCGATCACGACGTCCGTGAAATCTTTCATGCCGTTGCCGAGCGTGTCTTCAAATCCCATCACCAGGTAGGAGCTGTCGCCGCTGGTGTAGGCGAAGGCCTTCATGTAGGCGTTCTGCGATGGGTTCAATTCCGACTCTGAGGAATACGTCGCTTTCGGATCTTGCGCGCCTTTGGCCAGCAGGAAGAAATTCAGATCCGTGCCCGCCACGATGTTGCCCATGTCCACAAAGTCGCCCGCGAGAAGCGGCGCCCGTGATGAGCGTGTGCCGTCGATCTGGGTGGTCTTGTAGCCGTTCTTTGGGGCGGTGGCATTGGGAAACAGCAGCTGTGAGTCGCCGCTGGTCACCCCGCCGGCCTGAGTGTTGAATCCAATGCTGTTGCGAAAGCCGGCCTGTTCACCGACCAAGTAGGCGCGCACGTCGTGGCCGGTCGCCAGATCGATTTTGGCCGGGTCCAATTCGATGGCGTTGTTGCCGAGCGCGTTCAGCCCGCTCCACTTGTCGTCGGCCAATGCGCGGATCTCACCGAGAATGCTGCTGCTGAACGTGGTTGATGCCGCGTCGCTCCCTCCGGCTTGAACATCGGCGACAATGTCCAGTCCGTACGGCCGCGCATCCGACTGCAGGATACCCGAATCGGAGCTCGAACCGTCGTCTTGGTTTTCAGGGGCCGCCTGCGAATGTAGAGTGGCACCAACCAAGAACAGGGAAACAAACCCAGCGATGCTGGATCCGGATCGGAAGATATGTTTTCTAAAAGAGGCTTTCATGCGTAACAACCTGTAAGCAATCGATATGCCAATGGATTCAATTCGGTTTCTGCCTATAAAAAGTCCTGTTTATTGGCTAAAATAATGCGTTCCAGTTTTGTGAGGCCTATGAATGAATTGCATTTACTGTTTTTGCATTGCAAAAGAGGTGGATAATCCATGCCTAATGCATGGGATCGTTTGACCTTGGAATCACTTGGAACAAGTCTTGGGATTCGAACGATGGCGCCCAGTATTTCTCGATGTGTTCAATAATCAGCTGCGTTCCGCGGGTGTGACTCACGAACGGTGGATCGCGTGGATCGTAGAGCGCGTCCGTGAGATCACGGCACAGGGCCACGTTCATCTTCAGATAGGACCACATGCGGATTCCGAACGGGCGCCCCAGAACGCACATATTGGTATGCACGCCCGTCAGGATCACGTTCCGAATGCCCTCCCGCTGAAAGACATTCCACATCTCCTGCCCGCTCTGGCTGATGCCGTCCCAGCCTACGATCCCGATCGCTGGGTGTTCGTGACGGTCGAATTTGGGCAGGGGACGCGGAATGGGGTCATCGCAGCCACGGACGCCGCCTTCGACCCGCAGCTTGGTTTCGACCGGTAAGTCCGTTTCCCGCGAGAGATCGCAATCCCAATGGCCCTTGATCGGAATGGCGGATTTCACCTCGGGAGCTTCCTTCATCTTCCTGCGATACGGCGTGCCATCGTAGAGATCTACGCCACCGCTCGGTGCGTGGACAATGAAAGCTCCATGATCGCGCGCGGCGGAAATCGCCGCATTCATGCGTGGCGCCATGTCCGCCACGCGTCGCGCGGCCATTTGGCAGGGATGATTCGACCACATGTCGCAGATCACGATGGCCGTTTCGGAAGTGTTCCATTCCACCTCCTTGAAGACCGGATGAAAATCCCGACCCTTCGGAATCGGTTTCCGGCAGGAACGCATCTTCAACCGGAACTTTCCGGGAATCCATGGGTGCGTTCGCGTCGGAATGCCCTTGGCCGGTAGAATCGGAGTGAAAGCACTGAGCCCCGCGACTCCAAGTGACTTGAGAAACAGCCGACGTTTCATTTGGACAGGCTAGTCCAGCCTTCTGATTGCGGCAAACCTACATGCGCCAGCCATGAAATTTCATGGTTTCCAGTACCTGATTTTCGTAGAGAATAGGGAATTACGATGACCGTCGAAAACACCATGCGCCCCAAGGCTCTATTGGCATATCTCTTCCTGTTTCCTTGTCTTTCCATCTCTGCCAAGGATGTGCAGTTCGGGCGGGATGTCTTTCCGGTCCTCCAACGCTCCTGCATCGAATGCCATGGCCCACAGGACCAGAAAGGCGGATTGCGCATCGATCTCAAGGCCGATCTCCTCAAGAGCGAACTCGTCACCGCCGGAAACGCCACCGAGAGCGAACTCTTCCGGCGCATCAATCTGAGCATAGAACACGACGATGTGATGCCCAATCGCGGCGACCTGTTGAAGAAGCGCGAGATTGAGACCATTCGCGAATGGATCAACGCCGGCGCGGTCTGGCCCGACACCTTCGAGGCGCCCAAACACTGGGCCTACGTCAAACCCGACAAGCCCTCGCTCCCGAAACTCAAGAACACCAAGTGGCCGCGCAACGCCATCGACCATTTCGTCGGTGCCAAACAGGAAGCCGCCAAACTCAGTCCATCCCCCGAAGCCACCAAGGCCGGGCTCATTCGCCGCCTCTCCCTGGATCTCATCGGACTCCCCCCATCACCCGGCGAGCTACAGGCCTTTCTCAACGATAAATCCGGCACCGCTTACGAACGCCTCGTCGATCGCCTGTTGAAGTCGGATGAGTTCGGCGTCCGTTGGGCGCAACCCTGGCTCGACTACGCCCGCTACGCCGACTCCCACGGATTTCAACGCGACAACTTCCGTGAGATCTGGGCCTACCGTGATTGGGTCGTCAACGCGATCAACCAAGACATGCCGTATGATCAGTTCTCCATCGAACAACTCGCCGGCGATCTGATCCCCAACGCCACCGAAGCCCAGAAGATTGCTACCGGCTTCAACCAGTGCACACCGATCAATGTCGAGGCTGGCAGCGAACCCGAAGAGTCCCGCGTCAATCAGGTCTTCGATCGCGTGAACACCCTCGGAGCCGTCTGGCTGGGTTCGACCTTTGAATGTTCTCAATGTCACGACCACAAGTACGACCCCTTCTCGCAGAAGGATTACTACGGCATGTTCGCCTTTTTCAACACCACCAAGCAGGAAGCGGATCGCACCAATCCGAAATCTCCCGGCTCGATCAAATTCAAGGGCATCTACATGGATCTAGCCGATCCGGAAGTTGCCGCCGCAAAGGAGAAACTGGATGCGGAATCCGCCAAACTGAAGAAGGACATCAAGCGCCGCACGAGGGAATTGGACAAGGACGTTGGCGCTTGGGAGAAGAGCCTGCTGGCAAAATCTCATGACGTGGCCCGTCTGCAACCTCTCGACATCAAACAGGTGAAGACCTCCGGCGGATCGAAGTTCGAACAGCAGTCGGACAAATCCATCCTGTTTGTCGGCAAGGTCCCGGACAAGGATGACTATGATCTGGTCGTCGAAACTGACATCAGGGACATCACCGGCCTACGCATCGAATTTATGGCCCACGACTCGCTGCCCTCCAAAGGCCCGGCCCGTGGCAACGGAAAGAAACCCAACGTCGTCCTCAACGATTTCAAGATCACCGCCGCATCCATTGACGGCAAAACAAAGGCCAACCTCGTGGTCGTCGATGTCACCGCTTCCTTTTCCCAAGGCAACTGGAACGTCAAACAATTGATCGATTCCGATCCCAAAACCGGCTGGGCCATTGCTCCGAAGTTCGGCCAGACTCACTGGTTCAATCCCATTTTCGACAAGCCAGTCAGCTTCGAGGGAGGCACCCACTTCACGGTCAAACTGATCCAGCAGTATGGCAACGGTCGCAGTGCCGGACGCGTTCGCATCTCTGCCATGACCGGCGATCCCAAGGCCGGGAACATCTCCGACGAAATCCTCAACATTGTCAAACTCCCGACCAACAAACGGGACAAGAAACAGATCGCCGCCCTCAAGAAGTACCGCA
>Ga0055584_100007973_pt1 | contig 10375 bp, 11 predicted proteins | sample OSDHelmetaG_FD_58716 | JGI IMG/M metagenome (GOLD analysis project Ga0055584, IMG submission 58716) | Pelagic marine sediment microbial communities from the LTER site Helgoland, North Sea, for post-phytoplankton bloom and carbon turnover... | ecosystem: Environmental > Aquatic > Marine >...
TGAAGACACTTGTTGTTGATTTGGACCCTCAAGCCAACGCAACCATGTGGCTCGGTCCAGGTGACATTCCACTATCCGCAAGCGATGTACTGGCAGATGGCCGCCGCGGGATCGCGGCAGAGGCGGTCTTGGCGACCTCATGGGGCTCAGATGTTGCGCTGATCGCAGCGGATCGCGCGCTCACCCATCGCAACGTTGTGGGTACTGCCCACAACGTACGCAGACTGCGCCGCAGTTTGAACGGTGCAGTGGGTGCATTCGATCTGGTGCTGGTGGATTGTCCACCTTCTATTGGTGAACTGACTCGCAATGGGCTCGTGGCGGCCGATGGTGCACTCATCGTTACCGAGGCAGGATTCTTCGCCCTCAACGGGGCGCAGGAAGCTTACGATTCCATCCGGGTAGTCGCTACGGCTCTCAATCCGGATCTGTCCCCGCTCGGCATCGTTGTCAATCGGGTTCGACCACTCAACCGGGAACAGTCTTTCCGGTTGAACGAACTGCGCGAGGTCTACCCGGACTTGGTTCTCGACCCAACCGTTCCGGAACGTTCGGCAGTTCAGCGCGCACAGGGCGCTGGCGTGCCGATTCAGCAGGGAGGTCGCGGAAGTAGAGAACTGACCAAGATCTTCGACCGCTTGCTGGCGCAAACCCTTAACCGTGTGGAAGAAAGTCGGCAAGGCGGCGCCGACTCGACCCCGGCCGCGACCGTCGGCCTAGGAGGAAAGTAGCCATGACCCAGCCCCGGCCAGCCTTACGACGCGCCCCGGATGCAGAAGTCCATCCCGCTTTGGTGATCCTGCCCGACGCTGGATCGGCCACAGTCGTACTGCCCGAACAGCAGTCGGCGCAGGGCGACCTAGCAGTGGAAAAGAAGAGCAAGACCAAATCGGACAAGCGCAAGAAGAGCAAAGCCAAGAAGGCCAAGTTGGACAAGGGCAAGTCCAATAAGAGCAAGAAAAGCAAAGCGGCGAAGGGCAACAAGCCCGACCGTTCCTCGAGTATCTCCGACCCTGCGACTAGTTCTAGCCCAGCCGGAACCGTGGGGAAGTTTCGTGGTGCTGGTCGCGCCACCTCAGACGTTTTAATCGGAGCGCCAGTGAAACGCTCCACCTTGAAGGCCCGAATTCCTGCGGAAATTCACTCGGAACTGCGGAGCGCTGCTGCGGGTTCGGGAGCGGACGTCGACGAACTAGTGACCGAAATCCTAGCCGGCTGGCTGGCCGCACCAGAGCGATGGTAGCCGAAGATCGGGGCGCTAGTTCCTCGGCAACATTGCGGGCCAGAGTCCAATACGAAACCGAAGGGCTACGTGAATCGGAGATCGCTGACACCCCGTTGGCGCAACTATCTCGATGGTTACAGCAAGCCGCTAGTGCAGGAGTTGCGGAACCCAACGCCATGAGTTTTGCTACCTGTGGGCCAGACGGGCCCCAGGTGCGGATTGTGCTCGCCAAAGATCTGCTCGGCAGTGGTATCACCTTCTTCACGAATCTGGAGTCCGCGAAAGCCCGAGACCTGGATGAAAGTCCCCGAGCCGCAGCGGTGTTCGCCTGGCTGCCACTGCATCGACAAGTACGGTTTCGGGGTCCAGTGGTAGAGCTGTCCCGAGCGGAAAGTGGCGCCTACTTCGCCACCAGGCCGCGAGGTTCGCAGATTGGTGCTTGGGCTTCACCGCAATCCCATCCGATTGCAACCCGGGAAGAACTGCTGGCGCAGGTGGCGGAGATCGAGCGACGATTTCCGGAAGAGAGCGAAATTCCGCTACCCGACCATTGGGGTGGCTACCGCATCCTTCCGATCGCCATGGAGTTCTGGCAGGGCCAGCCGTCCCGGCTGCACGATCGACTGCGTTTCGATGCCTGTGTCGACGACGCCCAGTTGGATGATCCGAGTGGCTGGACGCTCACTCGGTTGGCGCCATAATTCAACCCGGTGAGGTGCCGGGAACTAAGAGAATCGAGTACCGGTGTTCCGCTGCGCCGAGTAATCGGGTTGAATCAGAGGCGGAGCGAAAACAGCGAGAGCTGGGAGGACCTGCTCATGTCGGAGTTTGTGCCGGGACTAGAAGGCGTGATCGCCTTCGAGACGGAGATTGCCGAACCGGACAAGGATGGCGGCTCCCTGCGGTATCGCGGGGTGGACATCGAGGATCTGGTGGGGCGGGTCTCCTTTGCCAATGTCTGGGGGCTGTTGGTCGATAATGAGTTCAACCCAGGGCTGCCGCCTGCTGAGCCGTACCCAATCCCGATTCACTCGGGTGACGTTCGTGTAGACGTGCAGTCGGCCATCGCCATGCTGGCACCAGCTTGGGGGTTGCGACCGCTGTTGGATGTTGATGACAACACTGCACGGGAAAACCTCGCCCATGTCTCAGTGATGGCGATGTCATTCGTTGCTCAGTCGGCACGAGGAATTGGCGTGCCGATGGTGCCACAGGCGCAGATTGACACCGCTAGTTCCATCGTGGAACGCATGATGATTCGGTGGCGCGGTGAACCGGATCCCGCCCATGTGAAAGCCGTGGATGCCTATTTTGTCTCGGCGGCTGAACATGGGATGAATGCCTCCACTTTCACCGGTCGGGTGATCGCCTCCACCGGGGCAGATGTCGCTGCTGCGATCTCGGGAGCGATAGGAGCCATGTCTGGGCCGCTACACGGTGGTGCGCCTTCCCGAGTTCTGGGAATGATTGAAGCAATTGAACAATCCGGCGACCCCGACGGCTATGTAAGTGGTGTGTTGGATCGGGGCGAGCGGCTGATGGGATTCGGCCACCGGGTGTACCGGGCCGAGGATCCGCGTGCTCGAGTGCTGCGGCGAACGGCGCGGGAACTGGACGCGCCGCGATTCGAGGTAGCGGAAGCACTGGAAAAGGCGGCTCTTGCCGAGCTACGGGATCGTCGTCCTGATCGCGTGCTGGAGACCAACGTCGAGTTCTGGGCGGCGATCGTGTTGGACTTCGCGCAGGTTCCGCCGCACCTCTTTACCTCGATGTTTACCTGTGCTCGGCTGGCCGGTTGGAGCGCCCACATTCTGGAGCAAAAGAAGACCGGCCGACTCATCCGACCGTCAGCCCGGTACGTGGGTCCCCGCCCGCGTCGACCAGAACAGGTTCCCGGCTGGGACCCGGCGCTGGTCAACGAAACAGTCAGCTAGTCGCTCAGGGTGCCTGGTCCGTCACACGGCCATGAGCCGGTTGTGTCGGCTGGGGTGGGTTCGCCTACCGTAGAGGTCTGGCCCGACTTTGGGTTGATTCACCTGAGCTGAAGGGGGCGCCACCATGGCTGCTGCTGATGTCAACGTCGATATTCCCCAGGAATTGCTGCCCGCGGACGGTCGCTTCGGTGCGGGACCGTCGAAAGTGCGCGCGGAGCAAGTTGAAGCGCTGCAAGCTGCCGCCCCCGACCTGTTGGGAACCAGTCACCGGCAGAAGGCCGTGAAATCACAGGTCGGGCGCACCCGCGAGGGCCTCAAAGAACTGTACGGATTGCCGGATGATTACGAAGTGGTGTTGGGTAACGGCGGTTCCACAGCCTTCTGGGAGATCGCGGTGTTTGGTCTGATCAAGGATCGCTCCCAGTTCTGCTCGTTCGGTGAGTTTGGTTCCAAGTTTGCGAAGTCCGCGGCGGCGGCACCCTTTCTCGGTGAGGTGGATTTGCGAACCTCCGAGCCGGGTACGGCTCCGGAGTTCGAGCCGCAGCCGGGGATCGACGTCTATGCCACCCCGCACAATGAGACCTCCACGGGTGTGGCGATCACGCCAACTCGAGTAGCGCAAGAAGGGGCACTGACCTTGTTCGACGCCACCTCTGCCGCAGCAGGGCTGGCCGTTAGTGCCACGGATTTCGATGTCTACTACTTCGCGCCGCAGAAGGGCTTCGCCTCTGAGGGTGGCATGTGGTTCGCGCTGATGTCTCCGGCAGCGTTGGAGCGAGCGCGGGAAATCAAAGCATCTGACCGATATATTCCACCGTTCCTCGACCTAGTAACCGCCATGGACAACTCCGCAAAGGATCAGACCTACAACACGCCTTCGGTGTCGACGCTGTTCCTGATGGCAGAGCAACTGGACTGGTTCAACTCCCAGGGTGGATTGGACTGGTGCGTTGCACGAACTGCCGATAGCGCCGGTCGGCTCTATGGCTGGGCCGAGGCCAATCCGTTGACCTCGCCCTACGTTTCCGATCCGGCCTTGCGCTCCAACGTCGTGGGTACGATTGATTTTGCTGAATCTGTGGATGCGGCAGCCTTGGCTGCGACATTGCGTGCCAATGGCATTTTGGACACCGAGCCCTACCGCAAGTTGGGTCGAAATCAGCTACGAATTTCCATGTATCCCGCGGTGGAACCGGAGGATGTGACTGCCTTGACACAGTCCATCGACTACGTACTACAGCAGTGGGGCGCATGATTCTGCGGCATAAATGGCAGAGCTCTTCGTATTCGCACCCAACACGGCTTAGCCTGTGATGGTGAGTGACGTGAAGTTTGAGCCTAGGCACACCGCTGCCGAGCGGGTGCCGCCGGAAGTCCCGCACCATCCCAAGATCCTGACGGTGGGGGCTGCAGTAGCCCTGGCATCGCTGGGACTGATGTTGTTGTGGTTCTGGTCGGTCAACACTGGCCAGGGCGTGATCCTGACCGCCGAGCAGCAGCGCGCCGCCGAGACTCAGGCGAACCGAGACGCTGAGGCAGATGCAGCAGCAGCGGCGGATAAGACCGAAGCTGACTTGGACCGTGAAGCGGAAACCGAGGCTGGCGGCAAGGATAAGAAGAAGGACAAGAGCAAGAAAGGTGCGCCACCACCAGCTCCGGCCGCAAGCGAGACGGCGACCAACGAAGTGGTCTTGAGCAACTACGCCATTCTTTCGCAGCAGGGCGTGCTGGCTATCAGCGGGGATCTGCAAAACGTTTCCGGTGAAGAGCTCTACGGCACGCTGAAAGCGTACGTTTATCTGGATGGCGAGGCGATCGCCACGGCTACTGGTGACGTGAACGCGCTCGCGCCGGGCGCTACGGAGAACATCACGCTGCAAAGCGGCTCCGACTATGTGCCGGGCGAGAAGGTTGTGCTGCTGAAGTACAAACCGAGCAAGTAGCGAACCGCTACCGCGCAACTACGACGTTATGGGACCCCGATCAAGGCGCATACTCACGCTAATAGTGCTGGGGTTGCTGGTGCTGTTGATCTTTGCCGGCGCAGTGCTTCGCTAGTGGCCGCGACTGCGAAGTTTGATCAAGAGCACGCTTCGCAGAACTACCTCCGATCCAATCCGGTAGCCTGCCAGCGAGGAGGAGCACCATGGCTGAAGATGGCAACTGGCCGCAAGAGGTCACACCGCTCGACGTAGATGGCGTAGGTGCCATCGCTGTTGGCACGGTGCTCTGGCTGGTTGCGCTAGTAGTGCTGCTGTTCTTCCGCGAGGATCTCGTGGCCAGCGACAGTGAGTGGTGGATCTGGGTGGCCGCTGCCGGTTTCGGGCTGGGTCTTCCCGGCTTGTGGTACACCCGTCGACGCCGATCGGTCTACCAGACCGCCGCTGATCGGGCGGAATCCAACCAGTGAGCGCTGCCAATGTCTTGGCAATTGGCTGCCTGGCAGATCGATCAGTCTGGGTATCTGGTGCTGGCTCCGGTATTGGTCGGGAAATCGCCATCGTGCTCGCTGGATTGGGCGCCCAAGTTGTGTGCGTAGGTCGGCGGTTGGACCCGCTGGCCGAGACGGTAGCTCGCATTGAACAGGCTGGTGGGGTAGCTCTGGCGCAATCCACCGACGTTCGCGATGAAGAATCAGTTGCCAGTGCAATCACGGCGGCAATAGCGGAATTTGGCACGATCGATTCGATCGTCAACAACGCTGGTGGTCAGTTTTTGTCGCCTGCGGAAAGCATCACCGAGAAGGGATTTCGAGCCGTCACCCGGCTGAATCTGGATGCGGTGTGGCGGGTGACCACTCAGATCGCCAGCCGCTGCATGATTCCGGCTGGCTACGGCAAGGTGGTGTCCATCACGATGACCCCCCGCCGTGGCCTGCCCGGTATGGCGCACTCCTCTGCTGCTCGGGCTGGCGTGGAAAGTCTCACGGCTACCTGGGCCCAGGAATGGGCAAGATACGGCATTCGTACTGCGGCTGTTGCACCAGGAATTGTGCTCACCGAGGCCTGGCAAGAGAACTATGGCCTCGATCCAGATCAGGTAGGTGCAGTGATCCCGCTCGGTCGAATGCAGCGCCCAGATGAGGTCGCCGCACTGGTGGCATTCCTGATTTCACCGGCTGGTGACTACATCACCGGGCAAACGCTGGTGGCCGATGGCGGTTGGGATTTGGCCGGACCAGCCAGTGCAATGACCGGAAAGTAGCGGACGAGTTGGGGCGCAATCGTCACCCCAATTTGGCGCTGCTGCCCGCGGTAGGCGACAGTGGAGTGATGGAAGGCCCCAATCCCGCCCAACCGGCTACTGACAGGTACGCCTATCCACCATCGCCGCAACCAGGTCAGTCCCCCGGCGTCGCAGAAACTGGGCAGCCTACTGTCGCGGCTAGCGGATCTCCATTGTGGGCGCAGTTGGTGTTCTGGCTCAGCGTTGGTCTCATTGCCTTGGCATCGCTGGCGTTGATGGCAGATTGGACCGCTCGAAATATTGAGATGGTTCGGATGCTCAATGCGATCGAAGCCTCCGAGAATCAGATGAAGGTAGCGCAAGATGCCATCCTGTCTCAGGTCCCAGATGATCCGCGGGATGCCGATTTGGCAGATGACAAGCAGCTGAAGGCAGCTGCGGCGGCCGGTCGCGATGAGGTTGCTGCCGCCGGTGAAGCAGCCAGGGGGTTGTCTTTTTTCCCTTGGCACAGCGAACTGATCGCTGCCCAAGGAGCCTACTTAGCCCACAACCAGGCTTGGGTGGACTACTTGGCAGCAGGAGCGGCGGACCCACGCACCATGTTCGATGATCAGGATGATATCGAGCCCACCTGGCGGGAGGCAGAAGTGCGGGTTGAGGCGGCTGTGCCGCTGTTGCCTTGGCCACGGATCAACTACCGGGTCAATGAAATCTTCGCCAATGAAACTCCGGGCGGATCAGTCACCGCTGCCCCGCTGCCGGGTTTTGCACTGATGCGCAGCTAACCGGGTCGATCAGCTACCTGTGGGAGTCACGCCCAGACTCATCCCCGCTAGACCTCGCTTCTTTGCCGCCAACTGGTCGGCAATACCGATGATCGCTGCGCCCGCAGGTGAATCCGATGCAGCGGAGACGAGCGGTTTGCCGCCGTCGCCGCCTTCCCGCAGACGGATGTCAAAGGGGACCCGGCCGAGAAGTGGCACCTCGGTGCCCAGCGCCTGGCTGAGCGAGGATGCGACGGTGTCGCCGCCGCCGGCGCCGAACAGATCGGTCGGCTCACCACAGTGCGGACATGGGAAAGCACTCATGTTTTCGATGACGCCAGCTAGCTTCTGATGAGTCTGCTGCGCCAGCATGCCCGCCCGTACCGCGACTTCGGCCGCGGCCTGCTGTGGGGTCGTAACCACGAGCAACTCGGCGGTGGGCAGTAGTTGTGCCGTGGAGATGGCAACATCGCCAGTCCCGGGGGGTAGATCAAGGAGCAGCACATCTAAATCACCCCACCACACGTCAGTCAGGAACTGCTCAAGGGCTCGATGCAACATCGGACCGCGGAAAGCGACCGGTTCGGCCGTACCCCCGGGCTTGAACGGGAGCATGGAGATGGAGCGGACCCCATTGGCTTCGGGGGGAAGCAGCATGCCGTCTACGACAGTCGGGGGGCGATCGACGCCCAGCATCCCCGGGATGGAATGACCATAGATGTCGGCATCGAGTAGACCCACGGTCTGCCCTTTTGCAGCGAGTGCCACGGCGAGATTCACCGTGATCGAGGACTTGCCGACACCGCCCTTTCCAGAGGCCACCGCGAAAATCTTGGTGAGTGAGCCTGGTCGGTTGAAGGGGATTTCCTTCGTTGGGCCTCGAAGTTGCTCCCGCAGCGCAGTGCGTTGTTCATCGGACATGACGTCCAACTGCACGGCAACGTCGGCGACGCCGGGCACGGTCGAGACTGCTGCAGTGACTCTTTGAATTATTTCGGTCTTGAGTGGGCAGCCACTGACGGTTAGCAGCACGGTTACCTCGACTCGCCCACCGTCTATGTCAACGGAACCGACCATGCCCAAATCGGTGATCGGTCGGCGAATTTCGGGGTCATCTACGGTCGCCAAGGCGGACATGATCGCTTCGCGGTCAACAGCTGTCATAGGCCAAGGCTAAGCGGGGCCGGGTTAATGCGCTTGCGCCGGTCCCGGAAGAGCGATGGCGAGGTTCGCTATTCCGCAGTCTCGTCAGTGTTGGTTTCCTCGGCGACAAGTTCCCGAATCTCGTCTAGCACGCTGCGTAGTTCGCCACGAACATAGTCTCGAGTGGCGCTTTCACCCAACGCCATTCGTAGTGCGGCGACTTCGCGGACGAGGTACTCAGTGTCGGCTAGCAATCGCTCGCTGCGATCGCGATCCTCACTCCACTGGACTCGGTCACGATCATCCTGGCGGTTCTGTGCCAACAAAATCAGCGGTGCCGCGTAGGACGCCTGCAACGACAAGAGCAAGGTGAGAAAGATGAAGGGATAGGGGTCTGGGGCGGAGCCGGGAGATCGGGTGAGCACGATCACGACATTCAAGGCGATCCATACTGCGATGAATAGGGTCATCCAGATGATGAAGCGCCAGGTTCCTAGGAAGCGGGCGACTCGTTCGCTGAAACGACCTACTCGTTCGGGGTCATATTGCAGCCGTAGGCCCGGGCCGCGGTCCATGGGCTCATCAAGACGCCGCTCTGACTGTTTCTTTCGTAGTGGACGATCAACCATCTGTACTCACCCCCCGAGCGAATTCGGAATCCTCGTCGCGCCAGTCTTCGGGCAGCATGTGATCGACGAGGTCGTCGACCGTGACCGCCCCGAGCAGATGGTCACTGTCATCGACAACCGCCACGGCTACCAAGTTGTAGGTGGCGAAGTAGCGAGCCACTTGGCCTAGCGGAGTCTGCGGTCGAATGGGCTCCAGTTCGGAGTCGATGACACTTACGACTAGTTGTGACGGCGGTTCCCGCAGCAGCGCCTGAATATGCGCCGATCCGAGGAACTGTCCGGTGGGCGATTCCAACGGTGGGCGCACGACGTAGACCTGAGCCGCCAAGGACGGTGGCAGGGCGAAGTCGCGAACTCGAGCCAATGCATCGGCGATAGTGGCGTCGGGTCCCACGATCACCGGTTCCGTGGTCATGAGTCCGCCAGCGGAGTCCTCGTCATAGCGCAGCAACAGCCGGATGTCGTCCGCTTCCTCGTCTTCCATGCGCTGCAGCAGACTGGTGCGTTGGCTTAACGGCAGCTCCAAGACGAGGTCGGTGGCATCGTCTGGATCCATCTCCTCCAAGACGTCCGCGGCCCGCTCTAAGTCAAGACCGGACAAGATGCTGGCGGCGTTCTCCTCGTTGAGTTCCCCTAATACTTGCGCCAATCGGGTGTCCTCCAGTGAAGCTGCGACCTCTTGTCGGCGGTTGTCGGGCAGGTCTTGCAGCATGCTCGCCACATCAGGCGGTCGCAGTGCGTCCACGCTGGCCAATAGGGCCTCGGTTCCCTGCCCTTTGACGCCCCGATGTAGACCGGTGACCTCATCCCACCCGACGATGAACGACTGCCCTTTACGGCGGAAGCCACCGCCTTGTTTTACGTAGAACTTGGTGATGTCCCAGTCACGGGTAGGGCTCTTTTCGATAGCGACGTCCACAATGCTGGCTTTGCCGCCATCCTCGTGCAGTTTGACCGTGCGATCCAAGAGCTCACCGATCACCAGAGTCTCGGAGCGGCGTTTCTCGAATCGACGTAGGTTGACGAGGCCGGAGACTACGACCTGGTTCGCGGCGAAAGAACGCACCCGACCGATCGGTAGGAAGATGCGTCGACGAGGAGGTACTTCTACGAGCACCCCCAAGACTCGGGGCGGTCGCTGTTCGCTGAACAACGACACGACAAAGTCTCGCACCCGCCCCACCTGGTCTCCGTTGGGATCGAAAACTGGCACTCCGGACAGGCGCGCGACAAAGATTCGAGTCGTTGGGCCGCTCACGTTTGCAGGCTAGTGGGAAATCAGCCGAAAGTGGGCGTTCCGGGCAAGCCGACCGCTAGATCCCGTTCGCTCGGTCACTTCCGCGTAGAAAGCGATTACATAGGGGAGTGGACGCAGGTAGATCAGGGCAGCGGCAGGAATCGGCGCAGTTCGTCATGTTGGCGGTTGCCGTTATCGCGGTTTCGATGGCCGCCCCGATCGTGGTTGCCTGCGGCGCGCCAGCGCTCGCCATCGCG
>Ga0055584_100007975_pt1 | contig 10374 bp, 7 predicted proteins | sample OSDHelmetaG_FD_58716 | JGI IMG/M metagenome (GOLD analysis project Ga0055584, IMG submission 58716) | Pelagic marine sediment microbial communities from the LTER site Helgoland, North Sea, for post-phytoplankton bloom and carbon turnover... | ecosystem: Environmental > Aquatic > Marine >...
CTGCACCGTTTGTCGGAAGCCTATTCCGCGCTCGGCATAGAGCCCGAAGCACAGGCCAATGCCGCCGTGCTCGGCCATAACTTCCCCGGCAGTGACTGGTATGTCGACAGCTATGAACTGGTCGAAGGTGTGACACCGGTGGATCTCGATGGCGATGGCGAGCCGGACCCCAAAAAAGACAGCGGCGGATTCTTTAGCCGCCTCTGGCCTTTCTAGACCACGATGCTGCACCAGCTGTCGATCCGGGACGTCGTCCTGATCGACCGGGTCGACTTGACGTTCGGGCCGGGTTTGAGCACGCTGACCGGCGAAACCGGTGCCGGTAAATCAATTCTACTCGATGCCTTCGGCCTGACACTTGGCGCTCGCTCCGATGCCGGACTTGTGCGCAAAGGCGCGCAACGCGCCTCAGTCACAGCGACCTTTGATGGCACCGTAGTGGCTGACCTGAATGAACTCCTCGACGAACACGGCATCGATATCGAGCCAGGCGAGGACCTGATCCTCCGCCGCACCGTGAGCACTGACGGTCGCAGCCGTGCTTTCGTAAATGACCAGTCGATAAGCATTGGCCTGCTGCGACAAATCGGTGACGCCCTGGTCGAGATTCATGGCCAGTTTGAACGCTTTTCGCTCGCTGACCCGGTTGTCCAACGCGCCGCCCTCGATGCTTTTGGAAACCTGAGAGGCCAACGCGACAAGGTCGCAGCTCTTCACCGCGCCTGGAAAAGCGCCATACAGGCCCGCGACGAAGCAATCAGCGCCCTGAGCGCATCGCAAGCCGAAGCCGAAGAACTGCGCAGCGCACTGGAAGAACTCGACGCACTAAGCCCCGTTGAAGGTGAGGAAACCGAACTTGCCTCCCGCCGTTCGCTCCTGCAGAACGCCACACGCCTTGTTGAGACATTCAATGATGCCTCGGACGCCTTGACCGGTGACCCCGGCGCAGAAACCTTCCTACAGCGCGCCGCACGCTTGCTCGAGCGCGACAACGAAATCGGTGGTGGGCGACTGTCCCCGGTCATTTCCGCACTCGACAAGGCCAATGCTGAACTTGCTGAAGCTGTCGGCGAACTCAATTCGGTTGCCCACGCCATGGATGCGGACCCGGGTGAGCTGGAGGCCGTCGAAGAACGTCTGTTTGCCCTCTATGCCGCGGCACGACGCCATAGCGTGAGAAGCGACGAACTGCCGCGTATCCATGCCGAGTTGGCTGAACGTCTTTCAGCCATCGATGATCGTGACAGCCATCTTGAACAGCTTGCCCATGCGGTCGAGGATTCGCGCCGTGCCTATTGTGAAGCTGGCGAAGCCTTGTCGAAGGCGCGCAAAAAATCCGCCACGAAACTCGACAAGGGGATCGCCGTCGAACTGCCACCCCTCAAGCTCGAAAATGCGGCCCTGACAACGCGTCTGGACCGACTGGATGAAAATGCCTGGGCTGAACACGGCCTCGACAGCGTGTCCTTTGAAGTCTCGACAAACCCCGGGACCTCGCCAGGCCCGCTGGGAAAGATCGCGTCGGGCGGTGAACTCAGCCGGATCATGCTTGCCCTGAAAGTGGTCCTTGCCGGAACTTCAGGCACTCGAACCATCGTGTTTGACGAGGTCGACACCGGAATTGGCGGCGCGACAGCCGCAGCCGTGGGCGCACGCCTGGCTGAACTGGCCAACACCCGCGCAGATCAGCAGATCCTGGTCGTCACCCACAGCCCACAAGTGGCAGCGTCAGCGCGCGAACATCTGCGGGTCCAGAAACTTGCCGATGTGAACAGCAAGGATGGCCCCACAAAGACTGACGTGGTGTTGCTCGATACCGAACAGCGACGTGAAGAGATCGCGCGCATGCTCGCTGGCGCCAAAGTAACTGACGAGGCCCGCGCAGCTGCAGATCGCCTGATGCGGGGCGAAGACGGTGCCGCGCCGACCTCTCCCGCCAAGGCCTCCGCATGAGCGTCTCCAGCCGGGAACGCGCCATCGGCTGGATATGGATTGTGGCAATGGTCATCATCTGGACCAGCTTTCATCTGTCGGGTCGGCTCGGGGCACAACTCACCCTCACTCCCTATGATCTGACCACATTACGCTTCTGCGCTGCCGGCACACTGTTCCTGCCCTGGCTCATCAAACACGGGCTTGGCGGCATCTCTTTCGGTCAGGCATTCCTGCTCGCCATGACCGCGGGACCCGGTTTTTCGGTTTTTGCCTTTGGCGGATACCATTTTGCGCCTGCTGCCCATGGTGCAACAATTCTCGCCGGGGCCTTACCGCTGTTCACCATTCCCTTCGCCTGGTGGCTGGCCGGGGAACGGATAAGCACAGCGCGAACCATCTCTGTGACCCTGATCTTCGCCGGCGTCATGTTCCTTCTGATCGATGCCACCAGCAGTGGGAAACCCAATGAATGGGTCGGCGACCTTCTGTTCTTCGTCGGGGCGGCCTCCTGGTCTCTGTTTGCAGTGCTGGCCCGAAAATGGAACGTCGCGCCCCTTCGCAGTGCAGCCATCGTCGCCACTTTCACCTTTGCGACCTTCACACCGGTTCACCTGCTGTTTCTTCCCTCAGCGTTGCTTGAAGCCCCATGGCAGGAACTCACTGCCCAATGGCTCTTTCAGGGCGTCATCATGTTCGCAGGCTCGACCATCGGATACCCCCGGGCCGTCGCAGCTTTGGGGGCCAGTACGACCGCAACAGCCGTCGCGCTTGTACCGGCGGGCGTTACATTGCTGGCGTGGCTATGGCTGGGTGAAGTCGTCGGCGCGATTGCCATCGGCGGTGTCGCACTTGTGATCGCCGGTACGCTGGCGAGCGCCCTGAAGTTCCGAAATAGAACACCAGCGGTTCAGGGGTGATGGAATCGCCAACGCGGCCTAGATTTCCTGACAATGAGCAACGAATCACAACAGTCCATTGAATCCATGACCCCGTCGGAAGCTGGCGCGGCACACGCGCAGCTGTCTGAGGAATTGCGGGCCCACAACGCGGCGTATTACCAGGATGACGCACCGCTTATCTCCGATGCCGAATACGACGCACTGTTCAGCCGACTGCTGGCAATCGAAAACGCGTTTCCCGATTTTCGTACGGAAGACAGCCTCACCCAACAGGTCGGCGCGGCACCATCACAGGGTTTCACCAAGGTTCAGCACGCGATTCCCATGCTCTCGCTGGGCAATGCCTTCGATGAAGATGACGTCGATGAATTCCTGACGCGTATCCGACGCTTTCTCAGCATCGATGAGAAAGACCCCGTCGAAATTGTCGGAGAGCCCAAGATTGACGGCCTGTCGGTCTCTCTACGTTATGAGAACGGTAGGTTTGTGCGAGGTGCGACGCGCGGTGACGGCGCAGAAGGCGAGGACATCACCGCAAACTTGCGCACCATCGAGGATATCCCGCAACAGCTGACCGGATCCGCCCCTGATGTGGCCGAAATACGCGGTGAGGTCTATTTGCCCAAGTCTGCGTTCCAGAAACTCAACGAAACGCAGAAAGCCTCGGGCGCCAAGATATTCGCCAATCCTCGAAATGCTGCCGCAGGAAGTTTGCGCCAGCTGGACACTTCGATCACGGCACAACGCCCTCTGCGCATGTTCGCCTATGCCTGGGGTGAACTCAGTGCTGATGTTTCCGACAGCCAGTGGGGGTTTCTGGAGACCATTGCAAGCTGGGGTTTCCAGACAAACCCGATCGCACGCCTCTGTCACAATCTCGAAGACGTTCTGCGTCTTTACAACGACATCGGAGACCAGCGCGCGACCCTCGACTACGATATTGACGGTGTTGTCTACAAAGTGAACCGGATCGACCTGCAACGGCGTCTCGGCTTCGTCAGCCGGGCGCCCCGCTGGGCAATCGCCCACAAATTCCCGGCCGAACAGGCAACGACTATCCTCAACGGTATCGATATTCAGGTTGGACGCACGGGCTCCCTGACCCCCGTCGCCCGGCTTGAACCCGTCACGGTCGGCGGTGTCGTTGTTTCCAACGCGACGCTGCACAATGAGGATGAAATCGCCCGCAAGGATGTCCGTGTTGGCGATACGGTTGTCATTCAGCGCGCGGGAGACGTGATCCCCCAGGTGGTTCACGCGATCGCCGAAAAGCGCCCCGGGGACGCGGTGGCTTATGTTTTTCCAACCAACTGCCCGGTCTGCGGTTCGGAAGCGGTGCGCGACATCGATGAAGCCGTTCGACGCTGCACCGGAGGGCTGATTTGCTCGGCGCAATCTGTTGAGCGCCTGAAACATTTCGTATCGCGCAACGCCTTCGACATCGAAGGGCTCGGTGCCAAGAACATCACCGCCTTCCATATGGACGGACTGGTTGAAGGACCTGCCGATATCTTTCGCCTTCACGAAAAACGGGATGGTTTGCTCGAACGGGAAGGCTGGGGCGAACAATCTGTCGACAATCTTCTGGACGCGATCAATGAGCGCCGCACCATCGAGCTTGATCGTTTCATCTACGCATTGGGCATTCGCCAGATAGGACAGGCTACGGCCCGCCTGCTGGCTCGAACCTATGGGAGCATCGACGACTGGCGAACTGCCATGGCACAGGCACAGGATCGTGAGAGCGAAGCCTATCAGGACCTGCTGAACATCGACGGAATTGGCGTGTCGGTCGCCGAAGATCTGCTCGCCTTCGTCCACGAAGAGCACAATCGGCAGGTTCTCGATGATCTGGGAGAACAGCTGAACATCGAAGCATTCGTTCAGCCCGCCAACGATTCTGCCTTCGCGGGAAAAACCATCGTCTTCACGGGCACACTGGAAAAAATGACACGCTCCGAAGCCAAGGCCCGGGCCGAATCTCTCGGCGCCAAAGTATCAGGTTCGGTGTCGAGCAAAACCGATCTGGTTGTCGCCGGCCCCGGCGCAGGGTCAAAAGCCAAAAAAGCCACCGAGCTCGGCATCGAAATGATCGATGAGGATGCCTGGATCGCCCGATCCGAGAGCTAATCGGCCGTAACTCCGAAGGCCGCGCGGACTTCATCAGGAATTTCACACGCCTTGATCTGCCCGTTGTTGTCGCTGTCCGGTCGCACACAAACCCGAGATTCCGTTCCGTCCGCGACCAGGTCGCCAGTTGCGGCCTGGGTTACACGATGGGCCACGGTGAAAGACCTCGAACCCCAGTGCGTGATTTCGCTGGAGATGTCGATCTCATCTTCCCAGCGCGCCGGTGAGACAAACCGGCATTGCACATCCACGATCGGGGTCAGAACGCCCAATGTCTCTTCCAGCATTTTCATAGACACATCGGCTTCCTCAAACAGCTGGTGGCTGCCCCGGTCAAACCAATCAAAATAGTTCGGGTAGTAGACGATCTTTGCCGGGTCACAGTCGCCAAAGCCGACTTTTCGGCGTGTTGTAGAAATACGGGAACTCATGTCACCCCTGCCCTTCATATTTGGCCATGAAACCCGGCGCGAACTTTCGCAGGCGGTCGTCGTCAACACGTCCCGAACGGGTCATATAGGCATAACCGAAATCAAGCGGACTGAGTTTCATATGGTCGGCAAAATCCTCGTACCAGCGCGCACTCGAAGTCGCAGCAGAGACGATCTTTTGGACGATGGGCTTGCGGGCCGATTCATAGGCCCGCAGCGCGGCTGGCATATCATCGGATTGTGCCTCGAGCGCATCCACCAGCGCAATCACATCCTCCAGCGCCAGCCGGGTGCCCGAACCGATGGAGAAATGCGCCATGTGCAGCGCGTCACCCACCAGCACCATGTTCTGATGGGACCAGCGTTCATTCCACATCAGCGGGAAGTTCCGCCAGTCGGACTTATTCGTGATCAGAGGTTTGCCATCCAGCGTGTCGGCAAAAATCTCGGCGCATTTCTGCGCGGACTCCGCTTCACTCATCGTCGCAAAGCCGGCCTTTTCCCATGTCTCTCGTGCGCACTCCACAAGGAAGGTGCTCATCGTCGAGGTGTAACGATAGTGATGGGCATTGAACGGACCGTGTTCGGTCTCGACAAAAGTCTGGGTCAGCGTGTCGAACGGTGTCTCAACCCCGTACCAAGCGAACTTGTTGGGCAAATAGGACAAGGACATGCCGAAATCACCCTCAAAACCGCGCCGAACGACGGAATTCACCCCGTCAGACGCGATAATCAGGTCGAAATCCGCCAGCTCAGCCACTGAATGCACGACCGTGTCGAAGACCAGTTCCGCTCCCACGGCCCGTGCGCGTTCCTGCAGCAACTGGAGCAAATGCAGGCGACCAATCGAGGAAAACCCAACCCCATCAATGCTCACCTTCTCCCCCTGATGTATCAGGGTCATATCATTCCACGTCTCCATCTCGGGCGTGATCAGATCATGGGTTTCCGGGTCATCTTCGCGCAAAAACTCGAGCGCACGATCGGAGAACACAACGCCAAACCCGAAGGTCGCATCGGGTGGATTCTGTTCATATACTCTCACCGTGGCACCGGGGTGGCGCTTCTTCCAGAGAGTGGCAAAGTAGAGTCCCGCAGGCCCGCCGCCGACAACAGCAATACGCATTTCTAAACCCCTAGTGACGCTGTAACTGAGACCAACCATTCACGAGCCGCATCTTCAACCAAGGGCGCGATCACATCACGGACCCGGGCGTGATAAGCATCGAGCCACGCCCGCTCTTCATCCGTGAGCAACTTTGCATCAACAAGACTTTGGTCGATGGGGGCCAAAGTCAGAGTTTCAAAACCCAACATAGCGCGCTCACCACCCGGTATTTCAGCCGGTTCGCTCACGGCGACCAGATTCTCGATCCGAATGCCGAATGCACCTTCCTTATAAAAACCCGGTTCATTGGAAACGATCATACCGGGCTGCAAAGGCGTGTTCGCTCCCACCTTGGAAATGCGATGCGGGCCTTCATGTACCCCCAGATAACTTCCCACCCCATGACCCGTGCCATGATCATAGTCGAGACCAGCTTTCCAGAGCGCCTGGCGGGCCAGAACATCAATATGGCCACCTGTCGTGCCCGGGGGAAACCGCAACATCGCCAACGCGATGTGTCCCTTCAGAACACGAGTGAAACGGTCCCGCATTTCCGCACTCGGTGAACCAATTGCCACCGTGCGTGTGACATCCGTTGTGCCATCGAGATACTGCGCACCGGAATCAACCAGATAAAGTTCACCCGCGCCGAGTTTGCGGTTGGTTTCTGGTGTTACCCGGTAATGCACAATCGCGCCATTTGGCCCGGACCCGGAGATCGTCCCGAAGCTCAAATCGCGGAAATGCTCACCCGGCGCGCGGAACGTTGCCAGTTTTTCGGCCACCGACAACTCGTCAATGCCCTCGCCCGGCGCGGCTATCGACAACCAGTGCAGAAAACCAACGAGCGCAGCCCCGTCGCGTATATGGGCTGCCCGGGTTCCGGCCAGTTCAGCTTCGTTCTTGACGGCCTTGGACATGGTCACGGGATCCCCACCGCGCGCCAGCTTCGCTTTTACCCCTGAAAGCCGGTCAAACACCCATGCAGCTGCGCTATCAGGGCAGGCCCAGACGCGTTTTCCCGCGAGCCGGTCCAATCCAGCTCCAAAGGCATCGGGCGCATAAACGGCCACGCCATTTCCAAGATGCTCCAGCAGTTCATCTGACAGTTTCTCAGGTGCAACAAACCAGTCGAGATCCTGATCGGCGTGCACAATGGCAAAACTCAATGGCAACGGCGTGTGATCCACATCGCCACCACGCACATTAAGCAACCACGCAATGGAATCCGGTTGCGTCAGCACCACGGCATCAAGCCCGCTTTCACGCAGCGAAGCCGACAGATCGGCGCGCTTTTCAGCGCTTGGTCGCCCGGCAAAACGAACTTCGTGGGGAACAACCGGTACAGCGGGCGGTGCTGGTTGATCCAGCCACGCGGAGTCCAGTGGGTTGGTAGCGACAGGAACGAATTCAGCGCCCGTGGAAATTATCGCCTGCTCCAGCCGTTCTTTCTGCGTCTGGGTGTGCAACCAGGGGTCAAAACCGAGCTTCGCCCCCTGTGACAGCACCGTGCCCAACCAGTCAGCAACAGGTTCTTCGACCAGGTGATGAAAGGAATACAACGCCGCATCCACCTGATCACGAACCTGCAATGTGTACCGGCCATCAACAAAGATTGCAGCCTGATCCCGCAAAACCACAGCTGCGCCTGCAGAACCATTGAATCCGGTCAGCCACATCAGACGCTCCGCATCTGGCGGCAAAAACTCGTTCTGATGTGCATCTGCGTGTGGCACAACAAAACCATCGAGCCCCTGCTCAACGAGTACAGCGCGCAATGCAGCAAGACGGTCTGGATAGGTCATTTCGCTCATAGTGATGAAGCTACGCGACGGCCTGCCGCAAGACAATCGGGAGGCATATCGTTAAGATGAGTAAATGGAATTTGCACCTGCAGATGCAATCAAAGGAGAGACACGAGATGACACGCCTTGATCCCCCTCCCGGACCCAGCGTCAGCGTTGAAGACATGCAGGCGCGCGTCGCGCGCTTCAAAGAGCTGAAAGGCAGCGATCTCTGCTTCATGGACCAGCGTATACCTGGTCATGAACGCGAAATGATCAATCTGCTCGGCCTCGGTGTAACCGAGAATGAAGATGACCCCGATCTGGCACCAAAAGTCGGTGCCGCGCACGGCTTTGCCAATGGTTTTGCCAAATGTGAGCCCGGCTGTGGAGCTGCCCTTCATTGGCACGAAACCGAAGAAGTCTTCATGCCACTCGACGGCACATGGTCGATCTACTGGCGCGATGGCGAGGAAGAACGTGAAGTCATTCTGGAAGCCGGCGATACGGTCTCCGTTCCCATCGGCATCTATCGCGGGTTCAAGAATGTCGGCGATACGCCCGCGACCTTGCACTTCATTGTCGGCGGTCCTGATACAGGCAAAGTCCATTGGCATCCCTCGGTTATTGAAGCCGCACGGGACACCGGCCTGGCCGTAGATGACAACGGCCTGCTGATCGAAGTTGCGGCCGAGTAGGTCTGGGGTCAGGTACGTAGGATGAAGGACCTTGGGACGTTTGATTATGTGATTGTTGGTGCTGGCTCGGCGGGCTGTGTGCTTGCCAATCGATTGTCGGCAGACCCCGAAGTATCGGTGCTGCTGCTCGAAGCCGGCGGCAGCGACAACTATTTCTGGATTCACGTTCCTGTCGGCTACTTGTATTGTATGAACAACCCACGGACGGACTGGCTGTTCAAAACAGAGGCAGAAGCCGGACTAAATGGACGTTCCCTCGACTACCCTCGCGGACGCGTTCTGGGTGGCTGCTCGTCTATCAATGGTATGATCTATATGCGTGGCCAGAGCCGTGACTACGATCAGTGGCGCCAACTCGGCAATACGGGCTGGGGCTGGGACGATGTGGTACCATACTTCCTGAAATCAGAAGATCAGGCTGCCGTTCCTTCAGATGATCTACATGCGGAAGGCGGCGAGTGGCGCGTCGAAAACCAGCGCCTGGCCTGGGATTTACTGGACGCGTTCCAGGAAGCTGCCGCGCAGGAAGGCATCCCCAAGACAGAAGATTTTAATCGGGGTGACAACCACGGCTGCGGGTACTTCCACGTCAACCAGCGCTCCGGCATTCGTTGGAACACCGCAAAAGCGTTTCTCAAACCAGCCAGGGGCCGGTCAAATCTGACAATCCTGACCCATGCCGAAGCCGATCGAATTGAATTTGACGGGAAACGCGTGACCGGCCTGACCCTGCGCCAGAAAGGCGCCCCCGCTCGGGTCTCGGTTGCCGGAGAATTGGTACTGTCGGCCGGTTCCATCGGCAGTCCGCAAATTCTTGAATTGTCCGGCATCGGGCAGCCGGAAGTTCTCCGAGAACACGGCATCGATGTGGTTCACAAATTGAGTGGTGTAGGCGAAAATCTGCAGGATCACCTGCAGGTGCGCTGTGCCTACAAGGTCAGTGGCGTAAAAACGCTCAATGAGCGAACACAGAGCCTGTTCGGCAAGGCGGGTATCGCCCTTGAATACCTGCTCAAACGGTCGGGCCCCATGTCGATGGCGCCATCACAGCTTGGGGCCTTTGCGAAATCAGATCCGTCACTCGAATTTCCGAACCTCCAGTATCATGTGCAGCCGCTTACGCTGGAGAAATTCGGCGAGCCCCTGCACCCCTTTCCCGCATTTACCGCGAGTGTGTGTAACCTGCGCCCGGAAAGCCGTGGCACGGTGCACATCAAGAGCGGTGCCCCGGGCGCCAAGCCATCCATCCGGCCGAACTACCTTTCGGCGGCGGCTGATCGTATGGTCGCAGTGGAAGCCATTCGACTGACCCGACGTATCGTCAACCAGCCGGCCATGGCGCAATTCACGCCGGAGGAATTCAAACCCGGCCCGGAAGTCGAAAGCGAT
>Ga0055584_100007976_pt1 | contig 10372 bp, 4 predicted proteins | sample OSDHelmetaG_FD_58716 | JGI IMG/M metagenome (GOLD analysis project Ga0055584, IMG submission 58716) | Pelagic marine sediment microbial communities from the LTER site Helgoland, North Sea, for post-phytoplankton bloom and carbon turnover... | ecosystem: Environmental > Aquatic > Marine >...
CAAGATAAAACCGTTAAGCTGATGGAAATAGGAAGATACCTCGAGGACAATGTATCTGCTGAAGTTGCGCCTCTTAGTCAAATTCCTATGATTGTGGGTGCAAGAGGCACAAAAGTTTCGTTGGTAGATGAAGTTTCTCTTGCTGCTCTTTTACTAGAGAATGAAAACTCTGATCCTAATAAAAATTACATCGCCAGTAAATCAAATTTATCTTATGATTTGGAACTTTTGGATTCTACTAGTTACCAAACATATCTCGATTTTGAAAATGCTCTTTCAAAAAAAGAATTTCTAGCTCCAGATTCACTATGTGCTGAATTTTATTTCAATCAATTGATAGCTAATCAATCAATAATCCATTTACATCCCGAAGTGACTCGGCGTTATGTAATTGCATTACAAGATGATGCGCAACAATCGATCAATGCCATCTTGGAAGAAGATCCAAATAGTCTCTACAATTCACAAGTGGCATTTCAAAAGAAATTTAAAGATTTTCCAAAGTTGCTAAATAAAGCCGGCCAGCTATTGGGTAACCAACATTACCTATACAACAATATCAAAGCTCGAGAATATCTTTTTGAAGGTATTTTATTATATATGAAATACAGTTCTTTTGAAAATCCGAGCATTGAAAAAGGACAAGAGATATTGAATTACTATTTTAAGTCATTGGAATTAGAACCAAAAATGGCTCTTACTCATTACTTTATTAGTCTTTGCTACAGTAAAATATTTAAAGATTCGAAGGAAAGTTTTTCTTACGCCGTAAAAGCATCTGAATATGCAGGATCTTGGGCAAGACCATATGTTCATCTGGCATATTACTTATCCAAAGATTCAAAAGATTTTGATAATGCAAAAATTTATTTAGACAAGGCTACCGAAATGGATTCGACCAGTGCCCTGGTATGGAAAGGTTGGACTTCCTGGCATTTATATCAGCGAAATTTTGAACAAGCTTTGAGTGTTGCACAAAAAGTAGCAGAGTTGACACCTCAGGATCCATTCGCATGGTTAAATATTGCTGGAATTCACATACATGTAAGACGGGACTCCCTTGCCAAAATTGCCTTATTAAAAACAATAGAACTGGACAGTAGTCAATTTATGGCCTTTTATTACTTAGGGTACATCGCGAGTCGAAATGGTGAAAATGGTGATGCAGAAATCAACTACTTACAAGCGCTTAATATTAATCCTGAAAATGAAAAAATCAGGATTATGTTTGCAAAACATTATACCAAGATAGAAAGTTATTCAAAAGCAGAATCTCAATACCTGGAACTTATAAAATACATTGATCCTAATGCCAACAACTGGTTTGATATGGCCAAGGTAAGTGCAATGAATCAAAATTCTGTGACAGCTTTAAAATATTTAGAAAAATCTCTAATTAAAGGATTCAAAGATTTGGAGAAAATTGAAAATGATCCTATGCTTGATTCAATACGCAATGTCGAAGATTACAAAAATATGATACTAAAATATTTTCAAAATTAATTCAACATTTAACTAACTAAATAACACCCACTATGAAAACGTTCAAATACTCCTTTGTTTTTTTCGCCTTATTATTTATTCAGTGCAAAGAAAAAACAGCACAGAAGGAAATACCAGATACTAAACCTGCTGAAGAATTGAATTCCCCAGACGACCAAGGCACAATATCCGTAACAGTCTTAGATTATTACGACAAAAGCCCTATGAAGGAAGTAGATATAGAGATAGAAAAAGGAGGCGTCTCCCTCGGTCATGATAAGACTAATTTACAAGGTAATGTAACACTAAAATCTGTCGATAGAGAGAACGACTATGTTTTTAAAAAAGCAGGTTTCACCCCTCAAACAATCAGGTTTGATGTTTATCAAAAAATTGATGCATTAACTCTTTACTTAAAGCCGGAAGATGATCCTAGTTTATCTATGATTAACATTAGAGGAATTGTTTCAAATAAAGATGGACAATCCGCAAAGAATGTCTCAGTAAGGTCCACTGGAGTTACTACCCAAACTCATTCTAATGGTTTCTACTCACTGGACATACAAAGACCTGAAGGAACTTTTCCATTAGGCTATTTTCAAGGCGACATCAATGGGTCACTGAGAATGGATGTTGCTGAAGATACCGTTATTATAGATATTTTCATTGATGGATTTACCAATGATAGTATTCTAATAAAAAATAACACCCAGAACTAAAAGAATTAAAGTACGTCTGTATTCCTAAGTTTGGGCTGTACAACTAAGTCTATCCCACTGATATTATATATCGCTGTGAGATAGACTTAGTTTTTTTGTGTCAATTACTTTAAAAGTCACTTCATCACAAAAATGAAATCTTTGAACGAAAATTGCTAATGAAGTTAACTGTTATGGTTAGAAACCAATTAGGGAATTATTCAGTATCTGGCTAATCTTGGAAATAAGGTGTTTATTTTTTTAAAATTCTATCAGCAACTTGCTTAGCGTCTCGGCAATACTTGTCATCACCTTGTAATTTCCATTCACCAAATTTTTCTATGTAATACTTAACTATTTTTTCTACAACTTCTGAATACCCACCATAAGATGTCAACACCTTTTGCACTTCTTCAACATAGTCACTCTTGCTTAATTCATCTTTTAATACCAAGCTCCAAAGTCTATTCATGCGTTTAGACTTCTCTTTATAAATTGGGTCTTTTGTTTTATACGCCATTAAAAAGAGAGAAAGCGCCTTCGCTTCTGGTGATGGTTTTTCTGTTTTCTTAGTCATACTTCTTGTTATATCATAAAATAAGTAGCTAAATGTAATTTATTAATATCACTCGACTTCTTTTTCCTTAAGATATTTTATGTGCCACCTACTCAAATATATATGATAGACAGATTTTCCAAAACATGATAAAACACAGAATTATCTATTCCAAAAAACATCTTATTTACTGTAAGCCAAAAATCCTTACTATATTCACAACCAATAATAATAAAAACCAACCATGGATTTATTTACAATTTCCTCTATAGTCATAGCTTTATCGGCCTTATTCGGCTACATCAATATTCGATTCCTGAAACTTCCAAATACTATCGGCTTAATGCTCATTGCTATTGTATTTACACTCGTTTTGTTTGCTTCAAGCTTGGTGGATCCTACGATATATGATGCTGCAGAGAAAATGGTAGCACAGATAGAGTTTGATCATATTTTACTAGACATATTACTTGGGTTTTTGCTATTTGCAGGAGCAATGCACACAAACTTTGATCAACTTCGGGTTCAACGTTGGCCAATCCTTGTATTTAGTACTTTGGGAGTACTAGCCTCCACGTTTATAACCGGTGGGTTGGTTTTCTACTTGCTTCAACTTATGAGTTTCAACATACCTTTTATTCATTGTCTAATTTTTGGAGCTTTGATCTCTCCTACTGACCCGATTGCTGTTTTGGGTATTTTGAAAAAAGCAGGGGTGCCTAAAAAGTTAGAAACAAAAATTGTAGGAGAATCCTTATTTAATGATGGCGTTGGAGTAGTTGTTTTCTTGACTATACTAGGTCTAGCACAAGGAGGAACACATGGTGGCGATGCATTTAATATTGCAAAACTATTTGGGCAAGAAGTATTTGGAGGAATTGTAATGGGAGGGATTTTAGGATACTGTACATACTTGCTATTGCGATCTATTGACGATTATGACATAGAGGTTATAATTACTCTCGCGTGTGTAATGGGTGGATATTCATTGGCACATTACTTACACCTATCTGCCCCATTGGCAATGGTTGTCGCTGGATTAATAGTGGGAAATGATACCGTTCGAGGTACTTCAATGTCTGATACCACAGAACAATATGTCGATAAATTTTGGGAGCTAATTGATATGCTATTGAATGCTATCCTTTTCGTATTGATAGGTTTAGAAATGCTCATACTCACCTTCAATGGTAAATATATAGTTGCAGGCTTGATATGCATCATACTTGTATTATTCGCTCGTTATATCTCCCTGTTTATTCCAGTAAAATTATTTAGTGAAAAGTTAGAATTCATACCCCATACAGATAAAATAATGACTTGGGGAGGACTAAGAGGTGGTATTTCTATTGCGCTGGCCTTGAGTCTTCCTGATGAAATGAGCAGAGACATCTTTATAATAATTACTTATGTTGTTGTTGTCTTTTCCATTTTAGTGCAAGGGCTAACAATTGGAAAATTTGCAACGAAATTAATTGGAAAAGAACATATGTTGGTGGGTGACGGAGATGGCCACTGATAAACGTAGAACGGTTTCAAATATTAAGCTTATAACATTTATCTTCTTGACTATAATACAAAATTATGTGTGCAACGATTGTGAATAGAAGATATATCAACCTGCAAGGTCCTATCATTTTTAAATATCGATACGTTAATTGCTATCAAGATTGCAACTGGACTAAATTATTTCTCAATTGATTTCAAAAGGTTACTGTTGAAAACAAATAAATTTTGTGGTTTGTTTATCGAAATGGGATTTTAATTATCAAAAATTATTTTAAAAACTGCTAAAATATGCGCTCAGTTATATTGCGTATATTCAAAGTGTTTTTTTATTCCTCAACTTTTAGATAAATAGAATTCAAAAATGAAATAAAACAATACCTTATCTTTGAGATAAACCCTTAAGACATGAGCGATGAAAAGGAACAAATAGGACTTAAGAAACAACTCGGCACAGTTCAAATTTTGTTGTATGGCGTCGGGACCATGCTAGGTGCTGGTATTTATGTACTGGTAGGTAAAGTGGCCGGTTATGCTGGAACACTAGCTCCGCTCTCTTTTCTTATTGCTGGAATTTTAGCAGGATTGACCGCTTACTCCTATTCACTTCTTTCGCCACGTTTTCCAAAAAGCGGTGGAGAAATTGATTATGTAGACAATGCTTTTCATTCAAAACGATTGGCAACCCTTGTTGGGTGGAGTGTAGTTTTCACTGGCTTCATTTCAGCTGCAGCCATTATCAAAGGGTTTGTTGGATACCTTGACGTGTTTATTGAGCTGCCCGATGCCTTGGTCATCATCGTTATGATGACGCTCCTATGTATGCTTGCCATATGGGGAATTGGTGAATCGTTGAATGTGATCGGATTAATAACGCTGATTGAAATTGGTGGTCTCGTATTTGTCATTGTAATTGCAGGCGTCGATTTGGATAAGTTCACTTCGCAGTTTTCACAAATGTTCATTGAAGCACCAGGCTATGATGTCTTTGCTGTGTTTCAAGGTGCATTTTTAGCATTCTATGCTTTTGTTGGATTTGAAGACTTGGCCAATGTAGCCGAAGAGGCCAAAGATCCGAAAAAGAGCATGCCTATAGCCATTATGGGCAGTTTTTCTATCGCCTTGTTCCTGTACATAACTGTGGCTATTGTTGCTGTAATGTCTTTACCTCTGAATGAACTTTCTACCACAAATGCACCCATGGCTGATATACTTTCAAGCAAGGGACCACAGTATGTTTATATTATAAGTCTAATCAGTTTGGTAGCTGTTTTAAATGGGGTATTGGCACAAGTTATAATGGGATCAAGAGTTTTGTATGGATTGGCAGAACGGAACAATGCACCGAAATTATTTCATCAAGTACATAAAAAATTCCAGACTCCTCTCCCTGCCACCGTCGTGATTTCCTTTGGGATCATGGTCTTGGCCATATTTGTTCCTATTGTTCAACTTGCAAACACCACCAGCTATGTTATCATCAGCGTTTTCGTGCTGGTAAACCTCTCACAGGCAAAATTGGCCTTTAATGATTTTGGGGAAAAGAAATGCTGGAGCACTCGAAAGTTTGTCCTACCATTGATTGCTGCTCTGCTATGTATTGTATTTCTTGTTTATAAAGTATTGGCCGTTTTGTAATACAGTAAGTGAGTAGGATATGTAAGGATTGGTTTTTAGACGTATTCACTAAGTTTTTACTCCATTAAAAAGGCAAATAAATTTGATGAAAAATTTAAGAAAGTAATTATATGGTTCAAATGTATTATTGCGCTTGTGGTAATAGTAACTTATTTAAACCAAAAAAAAGATTAAGCTATGTGCCAACAAATAATAAAACTAAACATTGTCTGCCTCACTAATTGGATTAAAAAGACAGATCCGTTAAGTCCTGCATTTCAAAGAAATTAATTTTTTTATTCTGCAATCTACTTAAGCAAAGTAACTGTTCCAAATACATTTTCGATTTGACCGTCTACCTTATACTGTACGTGATACACATACACACCTTGTTCAAGACTATTACCATCTCTTGTACCATCCCAGCCCAGATCGGAATCATTAGGACTAAACGATTCATTTACGAACACTAGGTTACCCCATCTGTCATAAATAGCCAATTTTTCAATAGTATTAATATCAGAACTTGAGAAAACAGTAAAGTCCTCTCGTTCACCAGGGTTAATAACGTTTGGAATATAAATATTTGGAATTCTTTTAACTCGAATCAAAACCTCTGCTACATCAACACACCCTTCCAGTGTTGTAATTGTTAAAGACAAAACTGTACTGTCTTGAGCCGATAATATCGTTGGGTTAAGACAATTGTAACAAGAAAGACTTGCTTCACCTTCCCACAGAATACTTGCCAGCAAATTCTCATCGATGTTTAATTCAGCAGACAATTCGCCAGTTTCATCATTGATCAATGTTATTTGTTCGCGAAGATCTATAGAAGGTAAAGTAGGACCTTCTATCACAAAACTTTCTGTATTTGTACATCCATTAACCAAGTCAACCAATTCAACTGTATACTCACCACTTGTGCCAAAACAATATGTTATCTCATCATTTGAAATTAAAGTGCCATTGGTATCATACCAACTATATTGTATGTCATTGTTTGATGAATTGTTTGCAGTCACACACGATTCGCCAGTAGTACAATCAAGTTTTTCCACATCTAAAATGGAAATTTGAGGGTAAGTTGTTTCATCCAAAATCATAAGAGATGATTCGGACTGACATTCAGAAATTATATTTACGGCAATTAACCCGACTGTCTGCGGTTCTGATAGAATTAATTCATTTTGAGTCGATACAATCTGATTATTGACGATCCAGTTATAATCAGTATTTGGTTCTACTTCATAACTTAGGTTAACATTCAAAATTATGCAATCCAAAATATTTCCAGGATCTGCATAGATTATTGCTACAGGTATATCTACATTTTCTTCAACCAGAACCATGTCTATTTCTGATATACAATTATTAACAGCATCAATAAGTTGTAAACCATACAAACCTGGCTCAGAAACTTCAAACTGAATATCTTCTGAAATTATATTACCAGACTCATCCAGCCAATTTATTATAACATTGTTACCATACTCACTTTGGGTACCATCTAGTGTTACAGTTGCAGTTTTACAATTAAGCAATAAATCATCACCTGCATTACTTATGGGTACATCTGTAGATGATACAATAGTAATACTTTCATTTAAAACACATCCATCTTGAAAGATTGCTTGTAAAGTATATTCTCCTGAAACACCAACACCAATTTCAGCTAAACTAGAAATAAAGTTATCAGGCCCTTCCCATAAGTATTCTACTATTGCTTCATCACCTTGAGCATCTAGATTACTTGTGGTATTCTCACAATCAATTGTAAGAATATCTGCATTTAATTCTAGACTATGATTACATGTAGAACATCCTTCTTGTGAAATTGATAGCTCAAGAATACAACTTGTATTAAATGCGTCACTTAAGCTTAAAACAATTTCACTACCATCAGCAATAAATGGCCCCAAAAAGTTAGTATTACCATAAACAAAAGGTCCGAATTCATTTCCATTGTCATCAATAAGTATAAAATCAGAGCCAGAACCTAGAATACTGCCAACTGTAAATTCAATAGAGAAAAAATCATCCGTATCAACCATTCCTGTACCGTTATCATCACAATCAAGAATTGCTAAATCTAACAATTCAAGATCGCAAGGCGTAGAACAAGGTGCAGGTGCAGGAATAGTAACCTCTGCTACACAGCTAATGTCATTTGAATCAAAAATTTCTACTACTAGATCTCCATTTAAAATCAAATTATTGTCCAGGACTATCAATTCATTATAATTAAACACACCACCTGTCTGTTCAACTGTAAAGCTTGATGACGCATTAATTCCACTTACTATAATTCCAACTTCAAAAAGATCATCATTGTTGTTAGAAGGTGTTCCTGGGTCTATACAATCTACCGACTCAATGGAAATATCCAATTGACATAGATTAGAACATGGAATTAAAAGATCAGTATCCAAGTTTAAGGAACAGTCATTTTGATCTAAGTCTTCAAAGCCTAAGGTAACGGAAGCATTGGTTGCATCTAGATTAAAGTTTGATACTACATCATAATCGAATGAAAAAGTGAGAACATTGTCAACATAAATGTTATACATATTAGAAGAACCGCTATTAATAGCCGAAACATTCACTGTGTACTCAAAATAATCATCAAGAGGGTCAAGAGGTGTCCCATTGTCATTACATACTGAATCCAATTGATCTAAACTTAATTCACAATCTGTTGAACATTGTTCCAAATTCCCTAAGTCAAAACTTGTTGTACAATTAAATATCACATCCGTAGCCGTTAATGTAATAACATTGCCATCAGCTGGAACTTGTATTGATATCGTCTCGTCATAATTATATGTTCCTTGATTTATCACAGATCCTACATCTAAACTAAATTGACCCGAACCACCAACAAGTACAAATTCAACTTCATAAAAATCATCTGTGGAATTGGTTCCTGTTCCATTGTTATTACAATCGGAAAATACATTCTCAAAATTAATTTCGAAGCCTGTTCCAACTTCTATTGAATCCAATACACTACATCCTAAGCTATCAATCAGTAGAAACTTATAATTGCCTGGAATCAAATCACTTATTGTATTAATATTAATAGTATCATTATCTTGTAAGAGAGTATAAGTCGAAAGATTTATAGGTACAGAAATTTCTATACTACCATCCGCTGATCCCAAACAGGTTTCAGCCATACTCATTAAGTCTAATGATGGGACCGCCTGAATTTTTATTTCAATATTTAATTCAGAGTAACATCCTCCAGCATCAGTAACTGTAGCGTAGATAAATGCTTCAGGAAGGTTTTCTGAATTTACTGGAAAAGTAATTTCATTTGCCCCTGCTGCCAAATCAGCAGTTGTCGGGTAATAATTGACAGTAACATTGGTAAGGTCACTGGCAACAACGGTATCTAAATCTGTTTGGTCTATTACAACATTACCTGTTTGATTTATATCACAAAAGATTATAGAAGTATCCCGTGCCATGACATCAGGTATTATATTAATTTGTTGAGTTGCAATCAGCTCCCGACCGCAAGGATCAATAGTAGCATATGTCACTAATACAAAACCTGCGCAACCGTTCCTATTGTCTTCAATAAGTGGATTAAGGGTACCTGAAATTTTACAGTCTCTCGTCAATCCATTGGTATATTCAAGCGGTGAAATCACATAGGACTGATATTCCAGATTGCTCATAGTCGTATCAGAAGGTGGATTAAGAAATTGAGGAGCTGCCCATGGTAATATTGTTATTGTCTGTTGATGAAAAACTTCAAGTCCACAATCGTCCATAAAAAACCATTCTCTTACAATTGTCCCGCCTTGACATGTATCTGCTTGAACAACTTCTGCACCCAAGACTTCAGTATCTTCTATACAGTTGTCTTCAACATCAAGAAAATCGACTTCATCAATTTCTAAGTCGTATAATGATAAATAACAATCTATAGTAATATCTTCGGGTGGCTTATCAAATTCTGGAGCATCTTCATCTTCAAAAACAACATCAATAAAAGTTTCATCACAACAAAACAGCATACAATCACTACCCATATAATCATCACCTACATCAGGAACTTCTATATCTTCTACAGTAACAAAATTTAAACTGTATATTCTAAAAATATCACAAGTTGGCCATGTAAAATTATAATTTGAGACGCCATTTAAAACCAACACAACTTCTCCTTCGGAATTGACAAAGATTAAAAGTTCCGTATATATATCAGCATTGTTATATTCTTCTACTGCTATCTCTATGAACTCATTAGGACATTCTGGGGAATCATTGGCACTCAAATCTCCAGCATCAGGATTGGCTACTGTTATCATTACGCAATTAATTTCAGGATCTTCATCTACATCCAAACATATATTGCTTACATCTACACAAAGTTCATATTCGCCTTCATCCTCCCACGCAATCTCATAACTTGGAATATCCGTAACATCAATCTCCTCTCCATCTAAATACCAATGCCAATTTGTAGCTCCAGATAGATTGTCAACAGTATAGATTATAG
>Ga0055584_100007977_pt1 | contig 10372 bp, 13 predicted proteins | sample OSDHelmetaG_FD_58716 | JGI IMG/M metagenome (GOLD analysis project Ga0055584, IMG submission 58716) | Pelagic marine sediment microbial communities from the LTER site Helgoland, North Sea, for post-phytoplankton bloom and carbon turnover... | ecosystem: Environmental > Aquatic > Marine >...
AACGAAGGCACAAGAAGATCAAGTCGATTTAGAGGCTTTAAAAGCATTAGGTTTTGAACATTTGCATTGGCACTCGGCAGAGAAAAAAGGCTACAGTGGGGTCACTATATTTTCTAAGATTAAGCCCGATAAAGTTGTTTTAGGAATGGACGAGGAGCGTTTTGATCGTGAAGGGCGTGTGATTCGGGCTGATTTTGGCGATTTGACACTCTTGAATTGTTATTTTCCTTCTGGAACTTCTGGGGAGATTCGTCAAGAAGTGAAGTACGATTTTTTGGAGACTTTTTATAATTGGGTGCAAGAACTAAAAAAAGAACGCCCCAATTTAATCATCCAAGGAGACTATAATATAGCGCATACCGAAATGGATATTCACAATCCTAAAACAAATAAAAAAAGTTCTGGATTTTTACCAGAAGAACGGGCTTGGATGGACAAGTGGTTTTCTGAAGGTGGTTTTGTCGATTCGTTTAGAGCGCAACACAGCGATTTGCAAAAATACAGTTGGTGGAGTTATCGAGCGGGTGCGAGAGGGAAAAATAAGGGTTGGCGTATTGATTATCAAGCTGTGACTAATAATTTAGAAGATCGAATTGTCGCCACAGACTTACTTAATGATGCCGTGCATTCAGATCATTGTCCTTGTTTGTTGGAAATAAAAGTATAAAAAAAGCACCAACAACGGAGATAGTTCTAGGACTAATTCAGTTGTTGGGCTTGTTTTTAAATACCAATTATTCTTTTACAAAGGTTTCTACAACCTGTGTAGGGTTGCGATCTCGGTCAATTGCCACAAAGGTAAACATGCCTGTAATGGCTTTCATTCGGCTGTCTTCGTACATTTCTTCTAAGTAAATTTCTACTTGAACTTTAAGACTCGTATTACCAACATAAACTACTTTTGCAACCAATTCAATTAAGGTTCCAGCTGGGATCGAATGTTTGAAATGGATCTGATCGGAAGTGACCGTTACCATGCGTTTACGAGCGAACCTAGTCGCACAAATAAAAGCAACTTCGTCCATCATTTGTAAGGCTGTTCCACCAAAAAGAGTATTGTAGTGGTTGGTTGTATTAGGAAGTACGGCTTTAAAAACTCTAGTAATAGAATTTTCGATTTTATCTTTAACAGTCATGATTGGCTTGTTTTTATTTTGATAATAGAATGGGGTATTTTAGAGTGCTGCAAAGCTAGTCTTTTTTATGAATAATGCTTCGAGATGTTCCTAAACATAAATATAGAAGTGAAAATTATGAGTAGAGAAAATCTACTGACAAACAGTTGTCATCCTCAAATACTATATTTGTGTTGTTAATAATCAACATTAAATCAGATGATAAGAGAATTAGACGAATTTTACGCAAAGAAAGACGAGCCGAACAGAAATTGTTTACTGGCTTTGAGGGCAATAATTTTGCAGCAAGACGAAGCGGTTTCCGAAACGAGAAAATATGGAATGCCTTGTTTTTGTTATAAAAAGAAAATGTTTTGCTATTTGTGGGTTGATAAGAAGACCGACCAACCTTATTTGTTGATGGTAGAAGGAGTCCGTTTGGAACATCCTAATTTAGAAAAAGGGACTCGAAAACGAATGAAAATTTTAAGAGTAGATTCAAGCAAAGATTTGGAGATTGATTTGATAGAAGAAATCTTAAAAAGCGCACTTGATTTGTATCGAGAAGGAATTATTAAAATTAAGAATAGGTAAAAAAGAAGATGCAATTTGACAAAGATTTAAGCTCGCCACATAAAGAATTATTTTTAGAGACCAGGGCATTTATTTTGACATTTGAAGGGGTGGAGTAATTTAAAAAATAGGAATGACGGTAGATGCAATTATAGCAGAATTGGAGCAGCTTGCTAATCCAGAAAAGGTTGTTTTTAAACAAAAAAAGTTTGGCGTAATCTCACAGAATGCTTTGGGTATTTATCACAAAGATTTAAAAGAAATTGCGAAGAGAATCGGCAAAAATAATGCTTTGGCAGAAGAACTTTTTGATACCAATATCTATGAAGCTCGGTTGTTGTGTAGCAAATTGTTTAAGCCCAAAGACTTAACCGAAGCCCTCATGGAAAAGTGGGTGGTGACGTTTGAGAATTGGGAAATTTGTGACTCTTTTAGCATGGGCATTTTTGCAAAAAGTACCTTGGCAATTCCTAAAATATTGGAGTGGAACACCCGTTCTAGAGAATTTGAAAAACGTGCTAGTTTTGCGACGATAGCCGCCTATTGTATGGCCGACAAAAAAGCGGATAATACTGTTTTTGAGCAATTTTTTCCCTTGATTCATCAAGCCGCAAACGACGAGCGGATTTATGTAAAAAAAGCAGTCAATTGGGCTTTGAGGAATATTGGAAAGCGTAACATTGATTTGAATAAAAGGGCGATAGAAGAAGCGCATAAAATAGAAGCCTTAGAGTATAAATCGGCAAAATGGATTGCTAGAGATGCTTTGAGAGCATTACAAAAGGAAGTTATCAATATTTTAGATTACCCTAGAGCTATTTACCGACTTTAAATTTATAATCTAATCACAATACGGTAAAATCATTTGTATCAAGCCCTCAATGACCTTTTTCTTTGAAACAGGCAAGGCATTTCCCATCAAAGAATAGCCCTCTATATAAGGCATTAATAAACTCACAATCATGGCAGGGTCTTGGCTAGAAGGGGCAAACTGTTCGCACAGCCAATTGTTGTACTGCTGATAATAAGACCGAACCAAAGCATCTATCTTTGGCATTTTGGTTGCCAATGCCCAAATCTCTCGAAACATGGCGCAGCGATCACTAGAGTTTCCATCAATTAAGGCATCTTCTAAAATAAGTTGTAGCAAATCGGTAAAGACAATATCCTGTGGGAGATTGGCTATGCTCTGAACAACTTCTTCCTTGTTTTTACAAAAATAATCATCAATCGTAGCCTCTAACAAAGCGTTTTTGTCTTTGTAGTAATACTGCAAATTACTTAGTCGAATTTCCGATAACTTGGCGACCTTTCGCATGGTCAGTCCCCCTGCGCCTTCTGTTCGAAGTATTTGGATGGTTGTTTGAATAATTGTACTCGTCTTTTCTGCTCGTTTATTCATTTTTTTCTTTGGGAGTTTGTGTAGTAACCTACTAGTTTTAGTAAGTTATTAGAACGCTAAGATACAAAGTATTTTAATAAAAAATAGGAATTAATTTGCAAAAGTTGGTCGAATGACCTAAATTTACATTATTGGTCAAATGACCTATTTTTATTTGTAACAAAATTATACTTTGAAAAACAATGAATGTATTAATAATTAATGGGCATCCAAATGAGAAAAGTTTCAATGATGCAATTGTAAAAGCCTATGAAAAAGGTGCCTTGAGCACCGATGCTTCTGTAGAAGTGCTAACGCTTCGGGATTTAGATTTCAGTTTGAGTTTAAATCACACGAATGAAGCGGAAAAAAATTTAGAAGCAGATTTAAAAGACGCCATTCAAAAACTAAAACACTGCGATCACATGGTTTGGGTACATCCCCTTTGGTGGTCAAGTTATCCTGCCTTGATGAAAGGTTTTATAGATCGAACTTTTTTGCCTGGCGTAACGTATAAATACGAAGGCAAATCAGCTTTCCCCAAGCAATTATTAAAAGGAAAAACAGCACGAATCATCTGCACCGCAGATACTCCAAGTTGGTACAATACATTGTTGTTAGGTGCGCCAGCTACGAAGCAACTTAAAAAGAACACCTTAGAATTTTGTGGTGTGAAGCCTGTTAAAACCAGTTATATTGGGCCCATTAGAACTTCTACGCCTGCTTTTCGAGAAAAATGGCTACAAAAAATCACTGATTTAGGCACTCGTTTAAGTTAGGTGTTTTAAAAAAAGTAGTGATTTTATTAATACCTTTGGTTCTTTCAATTTTATAAAAAAAACTAGAACCATGGAAAATATTTTAGATGAGCAGTTGGAAGAAAAGGAGATACTGAAACCAATCCCTTTGATTATTTATCTTTTTATGGTTGCTATCTTCTTCAAAAGACAATTTACTGATTACGTTCAACAAAAACAAAGAAAACGTAGCTTATCAAATGATGCCCATTTCTGGAATGGTTGACGCACAAAAAACGTCTTGGCTAATAACTAAAATAGAGACAGCAGGAAACTAATTAAGTAAAAATATAAGATTAATAGTAATAAAAAAAGAAATGAAACAACATATCGCAAATGTAGCTTTGGTCGTGAAAGATTATGACGAAGCAATTGATTTTTATACCCAAAAACTGAACTTTAAGTTGCTGGAAGATACCAAATTATCTGAAACGAAACGTTGGGTCGTTGTCGCTCCTCCTGGCGCAAAAGAATGTTGCTTATTATTAGCAAAAGCCGCCAATCCGAGACAAGAAGCGGCGGTAGGAAACCAAACAGGAGGACGGGTTGGTTTTTTCTTGTTTACCGACGATTTTCATAACGCTTATAAGGAAATGCAGGCAAAAGGAATTCATTTTGTACGGGAGGCAATAGAGGAACCACATGGTTGGGTGGCTGTTTTTGAAGATTTGTATGGTAATTTGTGGGATTTTATTCAGCCAAGCAAAGAGAACAAAAGCCTTGTTGTATAGAGAAATAAAAGATTTCTTCTTTGGATTGTTAACGAACGGCATGGTTCTCGTTCTTATGTATTGAAGTTAATATTTTTCAGCGTATTAAACCCGTACTGAGATGAAAAAGGAAACAAAAGCCACGACGAGTAGTTCGATAGTTAGAAAAATATTGGCACTTACAATTCCTATACTATTTTTTAGTGCTTCTTTGTGGGCAATCGCTTGGATTGCCGATGGTCTTATGTTGCGAAACGCAAAAGAAATTCCTAGAAGTAAACGGGCTGTTTTAGCGATTCGAGATAGCGTGCCTTCTTACGAACAATTCGGAACGGAAATTTTTACAGAACCTTATTTGAGTGCTTATTATGATGAATCTTACTTTTTTACTCAAAAGGGGCGGAACGATCAGAAAGAATTAATTTTAGAAAGCCTAAAACGCTTAACCACAAATTACGACTGTGTTGATATTTTTATTTTAGCCCATACCAATCCCTATTTGTATTGGTTTGAAAGTTTGCCCAAAAAATTACGTCAAAAGATTCGTTTAGTGTATAATACAGGTTGTCAAAATGCAGATCAAGGAGAGCGGTGGCTACAACTAGGGACAAAAGCTTATATCGGGCACAAAGGAAAGACGAGTTTGTCTCCTTTTTTTTACGTCTATTTTTTGAGGCGTTGGGTGAGTGGTCTTCGGCTAGATATAGCGGTCAAAGAGTCGAATAAAATTGCAAGAGACGAAATTAATTTATTCAAAGATCAATTGCCAAACCCTGGAGATATGGATTATACGGAGCAAACTCATGCCCATCTTTTTGGTACTCCAACCTTACAAATCGACGAATTATGAGCTATAAGGCACTTTTACATACGATCTTAAGAAAGATGCCTTGGGCTTTACTTTCTCTGTTCATCCAACTGTTTGTTGTTTGGGCGGCTTATTATTTGTATATCAATGATTATGGTTATAATAGCGGACGTTCTTTTAGTTATTTTATATCCTTCAGCTATTTTGTCTTGGGTACAGCGGGCTTATTAGGAATCGCTTGCAGTTTGGTTGGAATGAGTTATTCTATTTTGACAGAACAATGGTACAAAATCTTGTTTAAATTATTATTCTACGTGCCCTCCCTGTTTTTATCGGTTGTTTGGTGTTATGTCTGGCTGGTTTTGCGGGCTTGGATTTAAGGTTTGTTAAGCCAGCTATTTTTTAAGTTGACCACTATTTTTAATCGAGTTGATAATATCATAATATTGGTTCAACATTTCTTCCGAAGTTTCGGCTTCTTTGTAGGTAATCGAAACTAAAATCATCACGTTTTTCTTTCGATTGAGCCAAAATTCCCAAATAAATTCGCCTTCGGCAGAAACTTCTTTACAGGTTTGTTTCCAAACACTTTCTCTAATTTTGACCGCCTCGCTGATAGGCTCATAACGTTCTGTAAACATCCCCAATGTACTGATCATCACTTCATCTGTCACCCCTTCCGCAAAATAATAACTAGCAACCGTTAAGGCAGAGCTATTATCTCCAGGACTAATATTTAGAATATTTTCCTTGTAAGTCTGTTGCAATGTTTCAGGGTATTCTAAGGCATAAAAACCATTTTTACTTTTAAACTCTTTTTTGTGAATAACTTCAGGAGTAGAAGTACAGCTGCTTAGAAAAAAACAAGCAATGAAAAGAAATTTTAAGTAATTTAACATACAATAGACGTATTTAGATGATGTGTTTCCAAGAAGAGACGACTTATCAAAGAATGAAAAAAGATTTATAGAAGGATTACTCAAAACGTTTGCTGAGCTCTATCAAATCCATAGAAATAAACGTTTTGTGCCCACTAGGACCAACATAAGGTACTTGGCAAGCAAACAATTCATTGATTAATTGCTGCATTTCTACCGCATCTAGATTTTTCCCTGGTTTGATCGCCGCTTGATAAGCTAAAGAGCGCGCAATATTATCATATAAGTCAATTTTTAAATTAACATTTTGCTTGAATTGTTCTACCAGTTTCGTGATAATTGTTTGCTCATTTTGTTGACTGAGTTCACTTGGCAAGCCGTGTACCACAAAACTATTTGTTCCAAATTCTTTGATGTCCAAGCCCAATTCATTGAGTTGCGGAAGTAAATCTTTTAGCAAGGTGGCATCGGAAACAGAAAGTTCTATCGTCTGCGGAAATAATAATTTTTGCGTCGTGGCTCGTTTGTTTTCAAATAGAGATAAATAACGCTCATACATGACTCGTTTATGCGCTGTATGTTGGTCAATTAATAAGAAACCAGACTTTATCGGGCTGACAATATAACGACTGTGCAATTGATACAAATGCTTGGTGGTCGCACTATCTATCGTTCGTTTAGAACTTGGATTTGCTCCAGCAGAAGCCTTACTAGAGAAGGTCATTTCTTGCGAATTGTCATTCTCCTCTTGCGGCTCGTCCTCTCCAATAGAAGAAGAAAAAAGCGTTTGTTCTTCTTGTTCTAATTTTTGACCTTGCTCCATTGCCTGGTTTTCAATATTCTCATACAGTTTTTCCCAGTTTTGACTATTAGAAAGCTCCGTTTCTGAATTTTGGCGTTTGTGAGGAGTAGAAAAAGGTTGTTTAGCGGCACTCATTTTAGAGCTAAACGTTTGCCCTTCCTCGCTTTCCTTCTCTTTAGGAAAGTTATTATTCAAGGCTGTCATGTCAAGATTGGCATTGTCCAAATGCAGAGAAATACCGCTTTCTACTTCAAAATCAAGGCTAGGCGTAATACTATTCTGCGCTAAGGCATGTCGTGCGGTTACTCTCAAATAGTTGTAAACCAAACGCTCGTCTTCAAACTTAATTTCTTGTTTGGTTGGATGTACATTGACATCAATTTTGGCTGGATCAATTTCAAAGAAAATAACATACAAAGGATAGACTTTCTTTGGTAACAAATCCTCATAAGCACTTAAAACGGCATGATTTAGATAACCACTTTTTATAAAACGATTGTTGACAAAGAAAAATTGATCGCCCCTTGTTTTCTTAGCCGAATCAGGCTTTCCAATATATCCTGTGATGGTAATAATATCAGTATCTTCCTCAATAGGAATGAGGTTTTTATTAACTTTATTTCCCAAAATTCCTACAATACGTTGCCGTAAATTAGAAACGGGCAAATGATATAACTTGGCAGAATTATGATGCAAAGAGAAGAAAATATCAGAATGTGCCAGCGCAACATGTTGAAATTCATCAATGATGTGTCGCATTTCAACCGTGTCAGATTTCAAGAAATTGCGACGAGCAGGAACATTATAAAACAAATTTTTAACCAAAATAGACGTTCCTGAAGCCGTTTGACAAGGTTCTTGGCTCAGTACTCTAGAGCCTGCAATTTTAAGCTGGATTCCCAACTCTTCTTGTTGCTGCTTCGTTCGCATTTCTACTTGTGCAACCGCAGCAATAGAAGCCATTGCTTCTCCTCGAAAACCTTTGGTTCGAATAGAAAAAAGGTCTTCTGTTTTACGAATTTTGGATGTTGCATGGCGTTCAAAACACATACGAGCATCTGTTTCAGACATTCCTATTCCGTCGTCTACGACTTGGATAAGCGTTTTACCAGCATTTTTAATAATCAGACGAATATTCTTAGCTCCAGCATCAATCGAGTTTTCTAACAACTCTTTGACGACAGATGCAGGACGTTGAACGACTTCTCCTGCGGCAATCTGATTAGCAATATGATCAGGTAATAATTGTATGAGGTCTGCCATGTATTTTAATTCGATTAAAACGGATAAATATTGTTTAACAAGCTCCTAATTAATTATACTCTTCCAAAAGTTCATATTCTTGACTTTCCAAAGGAAACCAATTTTTCATCAATTTGGGCAAAAGGCTGTCTAAAACAAAATAGCTACCGATGGATAAAAAGACAATAATTAGCAATAAACGGAAAGACGAAGAACTACTTAAACCTTTGTTTTTGTGTTTATTATCAACAGATTTATAGTTGCCAAATTCTTGACGAATCCGCATTTTAGTCAAATCTCCAGTTGTTTGTTGATTCTTTCTACCATGAACACGCCGCTCCAAGGCTTCTTTATCGGCATCATAAAAGCGAGGTTTATAGCCAAACTCTCTGGATTGGAATTTGGTAGTACTATTAAATAATTTTAACATGAATAACTCTTTTTTAAGACTAAAAATTTAAAACATAGGATTCATACGGTGCATGGTAAAAAGCATAATAGCAATTAGAAAAAACATAACGACAACGAGTACATACGCAATTCCTTGTTCTCTTTTGCGATTTGATGGACGTTCTGCCCTAGAAGTAGTCGATTTCGTACTAGGTGTACGAGTCTTTTTAGATTTTGTTTTTTTCTTTCTAACTTTTTTTGAAATAGGAGCTGCCTCCAAGGTATTTTTAGGAATTGTTTGCTCGGGCTCCAATTGATTTTTCTTCAAACGCTCCTCTTGACGTTGTTTGAGGGCTAGTTTTTGAGGCGAATAAGTTAGGTTTTTTAAGGCTAATACTTTTGTACTCGTTTTACTAGAAGTACTATTTGTTGCTTGTAAATCCAAGTTTAAGAACTCTTTGGTCGCTTCTATCTCGGGTAATCTTATGGTTTGTGTTCCATTGGAAGCTACAGCTCCAATTAAATTAATTTCCACAAATTCAGCATTTAGAACCTCCCATGAAATGGTCAATAAATCTCCTTTTTGAACCGATTTTTTGGAGGTAAAAAAAGAAGCCACCACAGGGGCTGGTCCATCTAATGTTTCCTTTGTAGTGGGATTCGATTCTTTTTTTAAAGCTTTGTCATAACGAAAACGCTTATGGTCATCGCTCAATAGCTCATAGGCTTCTTTTATTTTGCCATAATGCATGACAAAAAATGGATCGTTCCCGTTTTCTTTTGGATGAAATTTAAGCGATAGCTTTTTGTAAGCTTGCTGAATTTCCGAGAGGGATGCACCTCTGGAGATGCCTAATATATAATAGTAGTCTTTCACAGAACAAATATACATTTTTTTGTCAGAAGAAGCAATGGGTTTTTTAGGAATAAAATTTCTTAACTATAGCTTCTATAATTAGATAGCTTCTATAATTAGACCGTTATCTTGCTCATAAACAAGACCGAGGTTTTCTGTAAAGATTTTTTCTGCTTGCTGTATTAGTTCTTTTCTTTGTTTAAGAAACGCTAAATTAGTGGTAAGCGGACTCTTAAGACTGGTAGATAAAAAATGTCTATGGCGTATATCTATGTTCTTTTTAGTAGAATAAGAGTTATTAGGTTCTTCAATATGATTAGGTTCAATACCTTCTGCAAATTTCTTAATATCATAATTGGGATCTAATAGATAAGACATATCCTTTGATTTCTGATAGCGAGCCCCTACTTTTTCTATAATGGTAAGAATACCTTCTGGAGCTTTCTTTTTTAAAAACAAATGTTTTAATTGAAAAGAGTCTATCTGATCGTTTTCAACTGATTCAAAGTCATTAGAATGGTTTAATAAAAATAAAATTAAAGCAGAATAACGAACACTACCAAATGAAATTTTAGAAGGAAATTCTAACACGGTGAATGGCAATTTGGGACTGTCATTATACACGGGATTTTTAGAACTATCTTTTAAAAATGCTTGGAAGACATAATAAGCTTCTCTTTGTTTGCTCAAAGAATAAATAGTGAAATAATTGGAATAGGTCGTAATCCAAAACCATTTTTTTAATTTTTCAAGTTGTTCTGTACTAGGGTTTTCTATCTGATTAAAAAAGTCCGTTACGAAGATTAACTGAGTATTATAA
>Ga0055584_100007978_pt1 | contig 10371 bp, 11 predicted proteins | sample OSDHelmetaG_FD_58716 | JGI IMG/M metagenome (GOLD analysis project Ga0055584, IMG submission 58716) | Pelagic marine sediment microbial communities from the LTER site Helgoland, North Sea, for post-phytoplankton bloom and carbon turnover... | ecosystem: Environmental > Aquatic > Marine >...
GACACGAGGGACCGTGCGCGGCCATCTTCGCGCGCTGCCAACCAAGTACTGCACAGGATAACACTATGACCACCACCGACCTGCAATCGGCCATTGAAACAGCCTGGGACAACCGGGACTCTCTGACACCCGCAACCCAAGGCGCCGACCGTGACGCCGTGGAGACGGCGCTTGCCGAACTCGACAGTGGCGCCCGCCGCGTGGCGGAAAAGCGCGACGGAGACTGGGTCGTCAACGAGTGGCTCAAAAAGGCCGTGCTGCTGTCGTTCCGGCTCAACGATATGTCGATGATTGCCGGCGGCCCGGGCGACAACACGGCATGGTGGGACAAGGTCCCGTCCAAATTCGATGGCTGGGACGCCGGTGACTTTGAAACCGCAGGATTCCGCGCCGTCCCCAACGCCATTGTCCGCCATTCGGCGCATATCGCACCCGGTGTGGTGCTGATGCCGAGCTTCGTCAATCTGGGCGCTTATGTGGACAGCGGCACCATGGTCGACACCTGGGCAACCGTGGGCAGTTGCGCCCAGATCGGCAAGAATGTGCATTTGTCGGGCGGCGCCGGCATTGGCGGCGTGCTTGAGCCCCTGCAGGCCAACCCGGTCATCATCGAAGACAATTGCTTCATCGGCGCGCGATCCGAAGTCGCCGAAGGTGTGATTGTCGAAGAAGGGGCCGTCCTGTCCATGGGCGTCTATCTCGGCGCCTCCACAAAGATCGTCGATCGGGCGACCGGCGAAACCTTCATCGGTCGTGTCCCGTCCTATTCGGTCGTGGTGCCCGGCTCCCTGCCCGGCAAGGACCTGCCCGATGGCACCCCGGGACCGAGCCTGTATTGCGCCGTGATCGTCAAGCGCGTCGACGAGCAGACCCGCGCCAAGACCTCCATCAACGAATTGCTCCGGGACTGACCCAAAGGCGATGACCAGCACCGACGACCCGATAGCGCTTGCCCAGGCCCTGATCCGCTGTCCCAGTGTGACCCCGGATGATGCGGGTGCGCTTGGGGTTCTCGGCGACGCGCTGGCGCAGATCGGGTTTGACTGTCACCGGCTGCGTTTTGCCGATGCCGACACACCCGACGTGGAAAACCTTTACGCCCGGCTCGGCGCTGAGGGTCGAAACTTCTGCTTTGCCGGGCACACGGATGTGGTGCCGACGGGTGATGCGGCCGACTGGTCGCATGATCCGTTTTCCGGCGAGATCATCGACGGTGCTCTCCACGGGCGCGGCGCGGCCGACATGAAAAGCGCCGTCGCGGCGTTCACCGCCGCCACCGGGCAACTCCTGGCCCGCCACGGGGCCCCCGACACCTGGCCCGTTCCCGGATCGATTAGCCTTCTGATCACCGGCGATGAAGAAGGCCCCGCCATCAATGGCACACGCAAAATCCTCAGCTGGCTGGCCGAGCGGGGCGAACAGCTTGATGCCTGCGTCGTGGGAGAACCCACCAATCCTGACGCCCTCGGTGACATGATCAAGATCGGGCGACGCGGCAGCACCACCGGTGATGTCACGGTCCGGGGCGTTCAGGGACACACCGCCTATCCCCATCTCGCCGACAACCCGACACATCATCTGGTCCGCATGCTCAACGCGCTGACCGCCGCGCCTCTGGATCAGGGCAGCGAACATTTTCAGGCCACGACCCTGCAGATCACCACCATCGATGTGGGCAATCCGGCCAACAATGTCATTCCGGGCCGGGCGCACGCGACGTTCAATATCCGCTTCAATGATCTGCACACCTCCGACAGTCTCGACTCCTGGGTGCGTCAGACCTTCGATGCAGCGCTTGGCGATAGTGGTGCCAGCTACGAACTGAGCTTCCGCGTCACCGGGGAATCCTTCATCACCCCACCGGGTCCGTTGAGCGATGCGATCTCATCCGCCATTCAGGAAACAACCGGTCACACCCCCGAACTCAGCACAACAGGCGGCACCTCTGATGCCCGGTTCATCAAGGATTTCTGCCCGGTCGTGGAATTTGGCCTGGTCGGGCAAACAATGCACAAGGTCGATGAACACGTGGCCACCGACGACATCGTGAAGCTGACAGCGATTTACCTTCAGGTCCTCGAAACATACTTTGACCTGACCCGGTAATCAGCGCGGGAGCGCGGCATGACCCTTCTGGAAGCGACCCAAGGTCTGTTCGGTGCGTGGCGGTTGTTGCATTTCGACCGCAGCGGTCTGCAGTATTTCAAGACAAGCCCCAGAGCCTTCTGGAATTCGTTCTGGGCCGCGGCGGTCGTCCTGCCGGCAGACGCCATCGCCACCTTGCTCTTCACCACCGAAGAGGCCGGAACCTCCATATCCGTGACCAATGCGGTGCATGCGAGCCTGATCTATCTGGAAATATACGCGTTTCAGTGGCTGCTGTTTCCGCTGGTCATCGCCGCCTTCGCCGAATCCATTTTACGCAGTGAACGGTTTGTCCTGTTCATTGTGGCGTGGAACTGGTCGAGCATCGTGCGTGCGGTCATCATCCTGCCGGCTGTTGCCATTTTTGCGGGTCAGGGGGTGGACACGGCAGGCTGGGGAGCTGCGATTTATCTCGCCGCGACGGCGGTGACCCTGGTCTACTCCTGGTTCATCGCGCGCGCCGCACTCGATGCCCCGCCCGTTGCCGCGGTGATGGTGGTGTTGCTGGAAATCGGACTAGCTGTTCTGCTCTGGGGTCTGGCCCGCTTCCTGATCGGCTAGCCGTCAGTTGGCACACCAGACCATTTCGGGCGCAGCGCCAGAAGCCCGATCACCAACAACAACGCCGCCGCACCCGACACACAGATTGCCAACGGCCACGCCGTGCCATCCGGCGTCAGACTGACAAACAGCGCGCCAAGGGCGCCGCCCCCCATCTCGAAGGTCGACAGCAACGCCGCACTCATCCCCCGACCGTGATCGGTCACACGTTCGAAGGCCAGAACCGGGGCGGTGGCAAACAGGGGTCCCAGCGCGAAGGCAAAGACACTCATCGCAGCGGTCAGCGTTACCGGTGTCTCACCGAAACTGACGGCGACAATCACCAGCAGGCCCGAGAGTGAGCCACTCCACACGCCCACCGCAAACAGTCGGCGGACACCAATGCGATCGACAATCCGGCTTGCGATCAGACTGCCGATGAAAAAGGCCAGCACAATGAAGGCCTGATACAGACCGAAATACCGGGTCGCGACCCCATGCTTGTCGATCAGGATGAACGGGGCTTCGGTGATATAGGCAAAGATCGCACCGATCGCGAGGCCAAGGGTCATCGCGACGGTCACAAACCCGCCACGCATCAGCAATTGTGCATAGCCGGAAATGATGGCGCCCAGTTTCAGGGCCGTGCGTTCGGCAGCCGGCAGGGTTTCGGGAAGCCGGACCAGCCCGATAGCAAATACGGCGACCACGACCCCAGCGAGAACAAAGAAGTTCGCCCGCCAGCCGAACCACTCGAAAATGAATCCGCCCATGATCGGACCTGCAGCCGGCACCAGCGAGACGACCATCCCATAGAGTGCGAACACCTTGGCCGATTCTTCGCCTTCATAGAGATCACCGATCACAGCAAGAACGATCACCGCCTCCACACTGGCGGCCGCGCCCATCAGAATTCGTGCGATGATCAACTGATCGATGGTCTGGGACACGGCTGCCGCAATCACCGTCAACGCAAATGCCGCCATCCCATAGATAAAGATCGCGCGACGGCCGAAGCGATCTCCCAGCGGTCCCCAGAGCAGCTGCGACAGCGCATAGGCCGCCATATTGAGCGCCATGGTGAGCTGCACCGTCTTTGCATCGGTCCCGAAATAGGCCGGCAGATGGGGCAGGGTCGGGGCATAGAGATCGGTCGACAGGATCGAGGCCCCACTGGCCGCGATCATGATCAGTAGAATCAACCGCCGCGATTTGAAATCGACACGCGCGGATCTCATCTCAGTAATCCACGCGGACGAGATAGAGACCATCCGCAGGGGCCGTCGGCCCGCCCGAGGCACGCCGGCGCGCCGCCAGTGCATCGGCCACATCCTGCCGGTCCCACTTCCCCTTGCCGACCAGCGCCAGCGTCCCGGCGATGTTGCGGACCTGATGATGCAGGAACGAACGCGCCGAGACCTCGATCACGACCTCTTCATCCTCCTGAGAAATGGTCAGGCGGTCGATTGTCTTCACCGGTGATTTCGCCTGACAAAGCGTGGCGCGGAATGATGTGAAATCATGTTCGCCGATCAACTCCTGCGCCGCGTCGTTCATGGCATCCACATCCAGCGGCACCGGCACCCACCAGACATGCCCCCGGGTTGTACCCGGACGGGGCCGTCGGTTCAGAATACGGTATCGATAGTGACGTCCGGTCGCGGAAAACCGCGCGTGAAAGGTATCGTCCACCGCCTCGGCAGACAGCACCACAACCGGCTCGTCGATCAGAAAGTGATTGAGAGCGTCGAGAACCGTCGCCGCATCGCGGTCCTGTGGAATGTCGATATGCGCAACCTGTCCCAGCGCATGAACGCCGGCATCGGTCCGCCCCGCGCCATGAACTGTAATATCCTCACCACAGAACCCGCGCGCGGCATCTTCCAGCACCGCCTGTACAGAGCGTCCGTTCTTCTGTCGCTGCCAGCCCACATAGGGGCCGCCGTCATATTCCAGGATGAGCTTGAACCGGGTCATGCGAGACCCGTGCCCCGGGTTACGGGACGACCGCGCAGATAGTCCCCGGCCTCCATCGCGCCACGTCCCGCGCGCTGCACCCGCAACAGACGCAACGCGCCCGCACCGCAGGCCACCAGCAGCGCATCATCGAGCACCGTTCCGGGCGCGCCTTCCCCCGGTTCGACCTCTGCCGCAAGAACCTTGATCCGCTCCCCGTCCTGTTCGAACCAGGCGCCCGGCCAGGGGGCAAACCCGCGCACATGCCGGGCGAGTTCGTCTGCGTCACGGGTCCAGTCGATCCGTTCTTCCCCGCGCTCCAGCTTGGCGGCGTAGGTCATGCCGTCTTCGTTCTGGGGAGTGGCGGCAAGAGAGCCGGCATCGAGTCCCGCCAGCGTATCCACAATCAGGCGACCGCCCATCTCCGACAATCCGTCGTGCAAATCTCCGGCATTCATCCCGGGATCAATCGCCAGCGCTTCGCGGACCAGCTCAGGCCCTGTATCAAGCCCCTCATCCATCTGCATGATCGTGACACCGGTTTCGTCATCGCCCGCCAGAAGCGCGCGCTGGATCGGCGCGGCCCCGCGCCAGCGGGGCAACAACGAAGCATGGATATTGATGCACCCACGTTTTGGCGCATCCAGAATTGCGGCTGGAAGAATAAGCCCATAGGCCACAACCACAGCTGCATCCAGATCGAGCGCGGCAAACGCGGCCTGCGCCTCGGTGTCTTTCAGCGAAACCGGACATCGCACTTCGATCCCGCAAGCCTCAGCACGCAGATGAACCGGGGATTTCCGTTCTTTCTGCCCCCGGCCTGCGGGTCGCGGCGGCTGGCAATAGACGCACACGACCTCATGCCCTGCGGACCGCAGGGCATCCAAAGCCGGAACCGAAAAATCCGGAGTTCCCATGAACGCTATTCGCATGGCCTTCACGCCGTCCGTTGAGATCGTTTGCCTCTCGCAGAAAGAGGCTTGGTTAGGCCTGTTGCCGCTTCAGCTTCTTCATCTTTCGCAGGATCATGTTCCGCTTCAGCGGTGTCAGGTAGTCGATGAACAAAACCCCGTCGAGGTGATCGATCTCGTGCTGGATACAGGCCGAAAACAGCCCATCCGCCGCAACCTCCTGCTTCGCGCCATCAGGATCGAGATATTCGACCCGAATCTCGCGAAACCGGGACACTTCCCCATACTGATCGGGAATGCTCAGACAGCCTTCTTCAGCCAGAACCTTTTCATCCGAGCGCCAGACGATCTCGGGATTGATCATCTGATAGGGCGCGGCCGGCTCTCCTTCACGGGCCACATCGCAAACGATCAGGCGGCGTCCATCGGCGATCTGCGGTGCAGACAGTCCGATACCCGGCGCGGCGTACATCGTCTCGAGCATCTCCTCGAGACACAGGCGCACATCATCATCGATCGTTTCGACCGGCTGGCATGTCTGTTTCAGCACCGGGTCTGGTGCAAGAACGATCGGCCGCTTTGCCATATCGCAGTAACCTCTAAACCGTGAAAAATTGGGCAGAAATCAGGGTGTTTCGCGCCGATAGGTATGGCTTTGAACGGGCTTCGTCAAGACAGCGGCGAATCCGGCCGGCCTGCTAGACTGGGCCCATGAATACAATCCTCCTTATCGCCATCCTGATCGGCGTGCTTGGCGTGGGTGTGCTGCTGGCAGCCCTCTATCTCAGCTCTCGTAAAAACACGAGCAGCACCGAAGCCAGCGAGATGGCCATTCGCCTGTCCCAGATGACCGAAGCCCAGGCGGCCCAGCAGGCGCAACTCGCCCAGACGCTGCAGGCCCAGGAACGCGCGCTGGCCAAATCCGTGGATGAGCGCCTGCAACTCCTCACCGGCAAGATTGATGCGACCCTGGAGAAATCCACCAAGAACCAGAAAACCAGCCTCGATGAGCTAAAGGAACGTCTGGTCCGCATCGACACAGCCCAGAAGAACCTGACCGATCTTTCATCACAGGTGGTCGGGCTGCAGGATATCCTGTCCAACAAGCAGGCTAGGGGGGCCTTCGGAGAGGTCCAACTGCAAGACCTCGTCGAATCCGCGATGCCCCCGAACACCTATACGTTCCAGGCCCCCATCGGGGACGGCAAGCGCGCCGATTGCCTGCTCGATCTACCGAACCCGCCCGGCCCGATGGTGGTCGATGCGAAGTTCCCGCTGGAAGCCTGGCGCGCCCTGCAGGGTGCCAAGTCCGAGACGGAGAAAAAAGAGGCCGAACGCGCCTTTCGGCGCGATGTCGCGGTCCATGTGAAGGCAATTTCAGAGAAGTACATCGTGCCCGGCGAAACCGCCGATGCCGCACTGATGTTCCTGCCCTCGGAAGCCGTCTATGCCGAACTCCACGCCAATTTCGGTGACAGCGTCGACGCCGCCCATCGCGCCAAGGTCTTCATCGTCTCCCCCACAACCCTGTGGGCGCTGCTCAACACCATGCGCGCAGTGATGAAAGATGTGCGGATGAAAGAAGCTGCCAGTATCATTCAGACCGAAGTGCTGACCATGCTCGAAGATGTCGATCGCCTCGACAAACGAGTCGACCATCTGGAGAAACACTTCCAGCTCGCCGAAAAAGACATCAAGGACATCCGAACCTCAGCCAATAAGGTCAAGAACCGCGGCGACAAGATCCACGACATTCAGCTTGATGATGGAACGGAAACACCTTCGGTCGAAGACACGCTTGGCGAGCCACCGCTACTGCGTAGCGTCGAGTAGCCTCTAGACCTCAAACCTCTCGCCGACTCTTGATCGCCGCTGTAAGCGTTCCATCATCGAGATAGTCGAGTTCACCCCCAACGGGGACGCCATGCGCGAGACGAGAGATCATCACCCCGGCATCGGCCAGACGTTCGGTGATGTAATGGGCGGTGGTTTGTCCGGCGACGGTCGCATTGGTCGCGAGGATCACCTCTTTGACCTCGGGTGAGGACGCCCGGTCCACCAGACGACCAATATGCAGATCCTCCGGCCCGACGCCATCCAGCGCCGACAGGGTGCCCCCGAGCACATGATAGATGCCTCCGAAAGAGGCCGTGCGCTCCAACGCCCAAAGATCAGCCACGTCCTCGATCACGCAGATTACCCCACGGTCACGTTCATAATCGGCACAGATGCGGCACGGGTCCACCGTGTCCACATTGCCACAACTCGTGCAGGTCCGGATGGCAGAAGCCGCGCTCGCGATCGCCTCGGCGAGCGGCTGCATCAACTGTCCCGGGCGCTTGATCAGGTGCAGCGTGGCACGACGAGCCGAACGCGGCCCCAATCCCGGGAGCTTTGCCAGCAGGTCGACCAGTCGCTCAATTTCAGGTGTGGACATCGGCGCGCGCGGGTCGCTGTCAGCCGCCGAACGGCAGGTTCATTCCCGGCGGCAGATTCAGGCCACCGGTCAGTTCCTTCATCTCTTCCGCCATGCGTGCCTCAGCCTTGGCCTTGGCATCGGCATGGGCGGCCACGATCAGATCTTCGAGGATTTCGGCTTCCTCACCGTTCAGAAGAGTCGGATCAATCCGAATGCCCTTCATCTCGCTTTTGCCGTTGAGGGTGATAACCACCATGCCAGCACCCGCGGCACCTTCCACGGTGAGTTCGGCCAGACGCTCCTGCATCTCGCCCATCTTGGCCTGCATCTCCTGCGCCTGTTTCATCAGGTTGCCCAGGTTCTTCATTCGTCATCCTCGATTTCAATCGGCAAATCATCTGCCGATGGTTCTTCGGTCACGACCTCGCGGCTCGTAACTCGTTCAATCCTGGCGCCCGGAAAAGCTTCCAGTGCGGCGCGGACAATCGGATTCTCGGCCGCCTGTTCATAAGCCGCGCTTTCCGCTGCCTGATCCTGTTCGGCCAGTGTGTCTCCACCCTGATCACGCGAAACACTGACCTGCCAGTGATTGCCACACCATTCTCGCAGGCGGTTCAGCACCTGCCCCGGCAAATCAGACGGGGCATGCTCAATGGGCTGGAACTCCAGCCGGCCCGGCTCATAAGAGACCAGTCGCACATTGGCATAGAGATGGTTGCGCAGGGTCATTTCCCGATTGGTGGCAAACAACCCGACCAACGCCCGATAGTCCTGCGGATCAGCAAGCGCCTGCGGCGCCTGATCGGCGTCCGGCGCGGGTGACGAAACTTCGGCCTGCGGCGCCACAGCGGTTTGTGCGCTGCCGCCCGCGACGGCTTGCGCGCCACCGCCGTTTTGACCTGAACCGCCGGGCGCCTGAGCACCCGGAGCCGGCGCACCCGAATCTCCGCCAGCAGGCGCAACAGGTGCCTCGCCCTCAAGCTTCTTGATGATGTCTCCGGGCGGCGGCATATCGGCGGCGTGAGCCAACCGGATCAACACCATCTCAGCTGCGGGCATGACAGATGGTGCGCGCTGCACCTCTCCCACACCCTTGAGCAACATTTGCCAGGCACGCGAAAGAACAGCCACCCCAAGCTTCCCGGCCATCTCGCGACCGCGGACCCGTTCCAGCTCTGACACCGAGGGATCATCAGCAGCCTTGGGCACCAGTTTGACCCGGGTGATCCAGTGGCTGAGTTCCAGCAAATCCTGCAAAACCGACAAAGGGTCGGCGCCGGAATCATAAAGCGTTCCAAGCCCATCAAGCGCGTCGGCCGTGCGGCCGTTCATCAGGGCTTCAAAAATATCAAACACGGCAGCGCTGTCTGCTGTGCCCAACATGGCGCGGACATCGTCTTCGCTCGCCACACCGCCATTGGAGCAATGTGCGGAAATCGTCTGATCCAGCAGTGACAATCCGTCACGGACCGAACCGTCTGCCGCGCGCGCAATCAGGCGCAGCGCACCATCCTCAAGCTTGGCGTCTTCAGCGTCGGCAATTTTGCTGAAGTGACTGATCAGATCATCTGCATTGATGCGGCGAAGATCGAAACGCTGGCAACGCGAGAGAACGGTGACAGGCACTTTGCGAATTTCCGTGGTGGCAAAGATGAACTTCACGTGCTCGGGCGGTTCTTCCAGCGTCTTGAGCAACGCATTGAAGGCGTGCCGCGACAGCATGTGCACTTCATCGATGATGTAGACCTTGTAGCGACCGAACACCGGCTTGTAGCGCACCCCATCAAGAATCTCGCGGATGTCATCAACGCCGGTCCGGCTGGCAGCATCGACCTCGATCACATCGGGATGACGGTCCTCGGTGATCGCAATACTTTGCGCATCATTCGGGTCCGGACTGATGGTCGGCCCACCCTCGGCATTCAGACATTTGGCGATGATGCGCGCCGTCGTGGTTTTCCCCACCCCGCGCACACCGGTCAGAATGAACGCATGGGCCACACGATCCAGGTCGAAGGCGTTGGTCAGCGTGCGTACCAGTGCTTCCTGGCCGATCACCTCGGAAAAATTCTGGGGCCGGTACTTGCGGGCCAGCACCTGATAGGCCTCTTCCGCATTGTCGCCCGGCGCTGTGCCCGGCACGGGGTCCGGGGTCGGTGCGACGACCGGTGTCTCAGGCGCTGCAGGCGCGGCAGGTTCCGGGCTCGGTGCCACGGCTGGTTCCGCTACCGGAGCATCCAGAAAACTGCCTTGATTGGGATCGTCAATCGTCGGGCTGCCATCGGAAGACTCATCCGAGTCTGCATCAAGCAGCAGGTCGGTTGGGTCTTCGTTGTCGACAGTCATGAAAGGTGGATGCTTCCCGAGTTGGTGACAGGAACACGAATATGCGATTCGGTG
>Ga0055584_100007981_pt1 | contig 10371 bp, 12 predicted proteins | sample OSDHelmetaG_FD_58716 | JGI IMG/M metagenome (GOLD analysis project Ga0055584, IMG submission 58716) | Pelagic marine sediment microbial communities from the LTER site Helgoland, North Sea, for post-phytoplankton bloom and carbon turnover... | ecosystem: Environmental > Aquatic > Marine >...
GAGATAAGTGGTTCAGTTTGATCATGATAGACATCAAGACGTTTTTTTACTGTGTCTTCTTGATCATCGTCACGTTGAATCAACTCATCACCCGTTTCATCATCTTTGCCTTCCACTTTAGGTGGATTAAACATGATGTGATAGGTGCGGCCCGATGCAACATGTACACGGCGACCTGACATACGTTTAACAATTTCAGCATCATCAACATCAATTTCAACAACGCCGTCTATTTCAACGCCTTGCGCTTTTAATGCATCGGCTTGCGGTAATGTGCGTGGGAAGCCATCAAAAAGAAAACCATTTTTACAATCATCTTCCGCGATACGGTCTTTCACCAAACCAAGAATAATTTCGTCGGTTACCAAACCGCCAGCATCCATTACCTTCTTGGCTTCTAAACCCATTGCTGTGCCAGCCTTAACTGCAGCACGTAACATATCACCGGTAGAAATTTGCGGGATGTTATATTTTTTAGTGATGTAGCCTGCCTGCGTGCCTTTACCTGCACCTGGACCGCCTAATAAAATCAATTTCATAGTATGTCTCTCGTTTATGGTTCTATCATTAAAGCAGAATATTATTGCTTAATTATTGAAACCCAATAATGAAAAATGCCTGCTCATATAACATGAAGCAGGCATTCTTTTAGCTTTTGAAGGGACTGGTAAATTTCGTACCAGGTTTTATTTCCCATTGCTTTTCAAGATCATATTCTCGAATCAGCGCATCAACGACTTCTTGGCCATGGTCTCGCATGACCTCGCCCAAAACCATGCGGCAGGCGTTGCGGTTGTAACCACTGCCTAAGCTGGAATGCATGGCAACAAGTTCGTGTGCTTTTTCGAGAGTCATAATCTAGTCTTTCGCAATTACTTTATTTTGAAGTCTGGACACTTCTTAGCAACCATCACACGTTTTAGTTGAACGTATTTTGGTAAGCCATTTTTATTGTATGCAGGATAGTCTTCACCACGGATTAGTGGCTCTAAATATTCACGACATTTTTTAGTAATACCGAAACCATCTTTAGAGATGAAGCTCTTAGGCATCATTTTCTCAACGTTAGCCACTTTACTTAGTGGAGCCATTTCGATTTTCCATTTGTAAGGTTTGTTGCTAGTACGTTTAATTGCAGGCATAACTGAGTTATGACCTTTAATAGCGTATTCAACCGCTGCCTTACCTGTAGCGTATGCTTGCTCAACATCAGACTTGGAAGCGATGTGACGAGCAGCACGTTGTAGATAATCTGCAACAGCCCAGTGATATTTGTGACCCAATTTAGCTTGAATCATTTCAGCAACTACTGGCGCAGCACCACCTAATTGACTGTGACCGAATGCATCTTTAAGACCCGTCTCAGCAAGGAACTTGCCATCTGGCCAGGCAACACCTTCAGAAACAACAACAGAACAGTAACCGAATTTTTTAACTTTTTCGTCAACGTTCTTAAGGAATTTCTTTTGATCGAATTTTACTTCAGGGAATAAAATAACGATTGGAATTTCGTGCTCATCTGTAGAAGCCATTGCACCAGCAGCAGCAATCCAGCCCGCGTGACGACCCATAACTTCAAGTACGAATACTTTAGTTGATGTTTTACACATAGAAGCGACGTCGTAACTTGCTTCCATTGTAGAAAGAGCGATGTATTTAGCAACTGAACCGAAACCAGGGCAGTTATCAGTAATAGGTAAATCGTTATCAACTGTTTTTGGGACGTGAACAGCAGTGATTGGGTAACCCATTTTTTTACCGATTTGAGAAACTTTTAAACAAGTGTCTGCAGAATCGCCGCCGCCATTGTAGAAGAAGTAACCAATGTTATGCGCTTTAAATACTTCGATTAAACGTTCGTATTCAGCTTTGTTATCTTCAAGGCTTTTTAATTTGAAACGACATGAACCAAAGGCACCGGAAGGTGTGCTACGTAAACCCGCAATTGTAGTTTTTGTTTCTTTGCTGGTATCGATTAGTTCTTCAGTTAGAGCACCGATGATGCCGCTGTTACCAGCATAAACTTTACCGATTTTATCTTTGTGTTTACGTGCTGTTTCAATAACGCCACATGCTGATGCGTTGATTACTGCAGTTACACCACCAGATTGCGCATAAAATGCGTTCATCTTTGCCATTGTAATATTCCTCTAAAATGATATTAAATTTTAATTTTTTCACCGCAGAGACGCCGAGTTTTATTGTTTTTTCTTGAGAAAAAAAATATTTTTCTCTGCGTTCTCTGTGTCTCTGCGGTGAATAGTTTTAGTTTGGTTCTTTTTCCTGCGCTAATTCTTTTTCTTTATCTGCATGAACTTGTAATAAGGTTGTCGTGCAATCAGCGATGTCGTCAAACTCTGATTTTCCCGTGCCGTATTGCTGATAACCTTTGTAATAAAACTGGCTGCGATACATGCGGTCACCAACTTTTATAATGATGAAGCTGGTTTCGCCAACTTGCCAAAAAAGTGCCGGACAGGTTGTTACTTCGCGATCATGTTGATACATCTTTATTTCAACATCGGCCAGTTGTAAATCTAATTCCTGATTGGGCCAGCGTTCTTTTAACGTTGTATTAACAGCCCATTGTTCAGCATCGGAAAAATCTTTTATTGTAGACATTGAATAGTTCTGTTGTGGCCAAATTATCTCTTGGGCTGCGAGGATACCTTAATTTAGCTGTAAATTCATTACCAAACATGGGGTATATGCTGTTTTAGCGGCTTTTTTAATCGAGGCGATTAATGCAGTGCATTCATATTTTCGACGCCGTTCTTCAATTCATCTGCTGTCGCATCGCGGACTTCTTTGACAGAAAGATTGTAAGTGACATTTTTTCCTGCAAATGGGTGGTTACCATCAACGGTCAATTCGCCATTTTCAATTTTTATTACGCGAAATACTTTGCTTTCACCATGGTCGTTTTGAAACTCAACTTCAGCGCCAATAGAATGAAATTGTGGCGGTACATTGTCGATACTATCGGTAAAGGTTAATTCGGCTTGATGTGGACCAAAACCTTCTTCAGGTGTAAGCATGACGTGAACTATATCGCCAACTTCGTGACCTTCCAGGGCAATTTCTATTTTTTCAATGACCTGGCTTTTTGCGCCCTGGATATACTGAATAGGTAAATCAATACGCTCCAGAACATCTTCGCTTTCATCAGTGATGGTGTAGGTAAGTGCGACAAACTTATTTTTACAGATTTTTTCAGACATGAGTATTATTGTGGTAATTTTAAATGACCATATTTTACACGCTTCCCGATAAGCTTGCAGGCTACAATCTCTTAGCTAGTAGCGGTATAATGGGGCTCGATATGTTTTAGGTGGTTTTTATGGAATCTAGTGGTGGTTGCGCAGCCAGTGAGCCCTTTGCCCTGCGTGTATTAGGCGACAGTATGTTGCCCGAATTTACAGAAGGTGCGGTGATTATTATTGACCCGGCAGGGGCGATACGTGATGGCTGTTATGTGATGGCGGAATATAAAAATGAGTATATTTTCCGTCAATTGCGCATGGTAGACGATAAACTTTATCTACAGCCATTAAATGATCTGTACGATACGGTGGAAATTCCGAATCAAGAAGTGATTCAAGGGGTTATTTCACAACAGGCGGGTCGGCGTCGAAAAGATCGCAAACATTACGGCAAAGATTGATTTTTCTTTGTTTTATTAGTATTAATCTTTGGTATTCGGTTTTTTCTGTTCAGGCAAAATCTTGTTAGCGAAATAATGATCTGCGTCTATGAGATCAACCGGTTTTTCTTCTATATCCACCAGTGGAAGTTCGTAGTCGCTCCAGCCACGTAAGCCGGTCTTCAGCGATATAACATTCTCATATCCCATCTGCTGCAATGTATAAGCCGCCAGTGTCGTACGATTGCCCGAGCGACAAACCAGCACAACCGGCTTTTTTCTGGCTGTTACTAGTTCCGGTTCGGTTTCCTCGAAGTCCCATTCACAGGCGTTTTCCAGAATACCCCGGGGTACATTCACCGAATCAGGAACGTGCATGGTGTCATATTCATGCGTTTCCCGGATATCAACAATTAGTGTCTCGGGATGTGATTCGAGTTGTTCTTCTACATCCCAGGGCATCATTTCGGTAATTTGCGGGGCGATTTCAGCGGCAATTTGTGCAAATGTTTTCATGATGAATTGTTTTCTACATATATGAAAAGAAAAGTGCTGAAATAGCGCCTTTAGCTTTTTTCTTTTTTACGTAAACCGTGTTCAACCGCCATTACAGCCGCTTCCACACGCGAATGGATGCTAAGTTTTCGTAGTATGGCTTTGACATGTAATTTAACCGTGCCATCTGAAATACCAAGATTTCGAGCAATGAGTTTGTTACTTTGGCCTTCGGCAAGCAGGCACAAAATTTCTGTTTCACGTGGGGTAAGTTCTGAGAATGGTCCTTCATCATCATCAATTGTGGTTTCACCTTGCACCATTCTTGCGAGTGCGTCGGTTAGATCTGCAGCAACCACGTTTTTACCTTTTTCGATATCACGCAGTGCACCCACCAATTCGTCTGGCTCCATGTCTTTAAGTAAGTAACCTTGAGCGCCAGTGCGAAGCGCTTTAATTAAATCACTCTCGTCATTACTGGTTGTTAGCATGACAACAGGTGTAGTTGGTAACTCTTTACGTAAAAGCGGTAATGTATCTAAGCCACCTAGAACAGGCATACGTAAATCCAGCAATATAATATCGGGTTTTATTTGTTTCGCTAACTCAATACCTTCTTTGCCATCAGCGGCAACGCCAGCAACATCAATCTTACGTTGTTCGAGTAGACCTTTTAGGCCATCACGAAAAAGGGCATGATCATCAATGATTATTACGCGCATATTTGTGTGCTTCTATATATTAAGTGAACGACAGGTGGTGAATTTATCACGTTTTGGCTTAGTCTTCTAATGACAGGTGCCTGGTGGTAGATTATCTATGATTTACCTGGTTTTTCTTTGTAGTTGAAATTGAGCTCAACACGTGTGCCTTCATCGGGGTCGCTTTCGATTTTAAGCTCGCCACCTAAATGTTTTGCTCGTTCTTTCATAATAGTTAAGCCGATATGATCGCCTGCGCTGCTATGGTTTTCCCTTTGGTCAAAACCATCACCATCATTTTCTATGAGAATACTGACATTGCCATCTTCATCATTATTGACTAAGACACGAACGATATAAGCATGGGCATGTTTCTTAATATTGGCAAGTGCTTCTTGTACAATTCGATAGGCATTTAGTTCGATGTTGGACGGTAATGAAAGTGTGGTTTCATTAGATTGTAATAAAATATATATGCCAGTATCTTTTCGAAATTTTTCTACGGCACGTGTGATTGCAGGAATCAAACCTTGTTCTTCAATAGGCACCCGGCAATGAGCAATTAGTTCGCGTAACGCGGTGGTTGCCTCATCCAGTCCATGTTCAACAGACTCGATGGTTTTTGTTGCCTTAAAGTCGCCGAAAGGCTGAATATTGTGATCGAGAACGCGTACTTGAAAACGAAGCGATGCTAATGTTTGGGCAAGTGAATCATGCAGCTCGTTACCAATGACAGTACGCTCGTCTTTAATGAGTTGTTTGTGATTTATCTCTCTGATATTTCCGCGCTCAATGAACTCACCCAAATGGGCACCGATTGATAATAATAAGTAAGCGAGCTCTTCGGTAATGACAATATCACTTTCAACAAAAAGATTAATTACGCCGAGTGTTCGAATTTTGAAACGTACGGGAATACAAAGTTGTGTTGGCGGTAGATTATCTATATCAAGTTCGTTTTTACGAATTTGTATTTCATCAATGACATCGGTTTCAAAACTAAATAGATGTCCATCGATAGGGGCGTATTGGATGCTTTTCGCCTGCTCTTCAGTAATACCAAAGTACGAGATAAGGTGCATTAGACCATCATCAGTAATTAACTGAATCGAGCCTGCAGCAGCCGAAAAGTGTTGTTTCAATAGAATAAGAAAATCATGCAGTATGTACTTTTCTTCGTTAGCGGAATTTAAGCTACCGGTTATTCGGTAGAGCAGTTTCATAGATGAAAAGCTCCATTCGAATGATGATTGATCAGCCATAGGTTATATTTTTAGGCTTTTGGTGGCACGTAATTTGGGTCGCGAGGGTTCAAAAAGATAAACTGAAACTTACCAGGCTCAAGTTCAACAAAATCGATTGTTGTGTCTTTTAGTAATTCTGCGCTAGCAGTAGAGACGATGATTTCGATGTCTTCGGTACTTATAGTGACATCATCTTCTTTGCTGTCGTCAAAACCCATACCATAGTGAATACTTTTGTCTTGGTTAAGCGATGCGGCAATACGCAAAGACATACCTTCAGCTTTGCCTTGATCGGCAGATATTTTAATTTGTGCAGCAGCAGCTGGAGTAACTGTAATCATAATTATCCTGTTTTGTTAATTTGTTCAGGTTTTACAAGTCCGAATAAAATTTATAAATCGATTCGCCCATGGATTACTACGTGTATTACGTTGATGGGTATAATTAGCTAATAGGTTTTTGTAGATGTAACCATCTGATTTACCATCGATTCCTGTACCGCGTTTAACGTCGAACGCGTATTTAACATTTTTTTCAGCATTATTACCACTGTTTTTAAAGCGGGAATAATGAAATTCATGCGCGTTGATTATCGTATCTTTGGTCCAGTTTGCAGGTTTTGGCCACAGGCTGTTTTCAGTTTCTTGTAATTGCACGTAACCCCGACCTTGCGGACGTTTCTCCATAATGATATCAGTATCAATGCTCCCCACCATGGTACATTTTTCTGTTTTTTCATCATGTTCCCATTCAATAGAGCGAGCAAGGTACATCAGGCCGCCACATTCTGCATAAGCAGGCATACCGTTATCAATAGCGGATTTAATTTCATCACGTAAACTTTTGTTGGCTTCCAGTTCTTGCATATGCGTTTCAGGAAAACCACCACCAATAAATAAAGCATCGATTTCAGGTAGTTGTTTGTCATGGCAGGGATCAATTTCAATAAGTTCTGCACCTGCGCGTTCGAGTGCCTGTAAATCATCAGGATAGTAAAAACCGAAGGCGGAGCAACGCACCAATCCTAGTTTTATGTCTTTTGTTGATGTCTTGCTAGTTTGTACTTCAGGAATAGCAGTAGCTGGAAGTGGCGGAGCTTGTTTGCCAATCTTGATAACAGCATCAAGCTCAACCTGTTCGTTAATTGCTTCAGCTAAGAGTTCGATTTTTTGGTTACAGAACGGGTCTTCATGGCCCGGCACCAAGCCTAAATGGCGTTCCTCGATATCAAAACGTATGTCATTATGTATGGCCCCAACAACGGCAACATCGGTGTAATGTTCAATGACGTTACGTAGTTTACTTTCGTGCCGAGAACCACCTAAACGATTGAGAATAACGCCTTTGATTTCAACTTCTTTATCAAAAGCCTGGTAGCCAAGAATTAATGGTGCGATGCCACGTGTCATGCCGCGTGCGTTTAATACCAGGACCACCGGTGTTTTTGTTAGTGTGGCGAGTGCAGCATTGCTGTTGCTACCATCAAGGTCAAGGCCGTCGTAGAGACCTTTATTGCCCTCGATGAGGCTGATGTCAGCATCGTTTGATTTCTCCTGGAGTATGGATGCAATCTCATCATGCTCCATGGTAAAGAAATCAAGGTTGTAACACTCTCGTCCAGTAGCTTGCGCTAACCAATAAGGGTCGATGTAATCAGGGCCTTTTTTAAAACTTTGTACGCTGAGTCCACGCTGTTTTAAAGCCGCGCATAAACCAATGCTGACAGTGGTTTTGCCAGAAGATTTGTGAGCGGCGGAAATAAAGATTCGTGACATAGCTACAGGCTACAGTAGAAGAAAAAACTTTCACCGCAGAGTCGCGGAGGCGCAGAGGTTTTAACTGTTAGTCGCGCCTTCGGCGCGATTAACAAAAGAAATTCCTCTGCGTCTCTGCGTCTCTGCGGTAATTCTTGTTTGTTTTTATTTAGCGTGTGGATCTGCAACTGAATCAGCAAGTGAAACAGGTAAGAAGCGTAAAACTTTAAGAGCAAAGGCAACGATGAACAATGCCATGGCAATACCACCAAGGCCTAACAGGATTTCAGGAAGGCTAGGTGTGTAGCTGTTGATTACACCATCGTAAAAAGAACTGCTTACTTCATAACCAGGGAATATTTCTAGAGGGAAGGCCTGACCAGCAATCAAGATAGTGTAAATTTTTGCTAAGCCACCAATGATAATCATTGTACAAACAGCGCCCAAAGTAGCACGGCAGTTTTTAACACCAGGTGCGTAAATTAATATAAGTGGAATAATACCGCCAATGATGACTTCACCAACCCAGAATATAGTCGTGTAAATACCACCATCTAACAGTAGGAATTTTTCTACTTCATGGTGCTGCGTCGCATACAGGTTAGTCACGTGATAAACCGCTGTGAAGTAAAGCACTGAAGCAACAAATATACCTAATAGATTTCTTAAACGGTTAACAACCGCATCGCCTAATTCTCTATTGGTCCATTTGTAAGAAGCCATTAATACTAATAGGAAAATAGCTAAACCAAATGAGAATGACATGATGATAAACATCGGTGCCATTAGCGCAGCGTCATAAGCTGAACGAGCCACTAGGAAACCAAAGATAGAACCAGTACCAGTAGTCAGTATCAAACGCCATACAAACGCAGAGAAACCGGCATAGGGTTTAAATTTGTAAACGTTGTGGTCCATCATGGTCCACAGATAAGCACCAACAAAGGCGAAGAAACCTGTGTACAGGATAATGTTCCAGGCAAAGATAGATTTGAAGTTGTAATAAGTCATTGCAATAATCAAACGATCAGGACGACCTAAATCAAGCAATAAAACAATCAAACCACCGGTTAATAGTGCAAGCGCAAGCAGGGCCGATAAACGCGCCATAGGCTCGTACATTTTCTTGCGAAAGACGGATGCAATAGAAGCAACGTTTAATGCACCAGAGGCAGCAACAATAAGGAATATAGCAAATACGTGAGGCATGCCCCAAACGATTTGATTGGTCATACCGGTAACGTAATGACCTTCATGTTCCATGTAAAAAACCGATGCTATAGCAAGTAGCATGATAAAACCTAAACCGCCAAGTAATGCGAAATAAGGTAGGCTTTTGCCTTCTACAGAGGTGTATTCAATTTTACTCATTATGCTCTCTTATTTTTTAGCTACTTATTATCTGGGTGCTTATAAGTTTTGGTAACGAACACCAGTATTTAGTGCAAGGTCTGGACGAAGTTGTTTGCCACCACGTTTTTTCAATTCAATTGAAATGTCGCTGTTTGGATTGTTTAAATCACCAAATAGCATAGCGTTATGGTTTTCTGCAGTACAAGCTTCAACGCAGGCTGGAATACCACCGTTATCAACACGTGTAACACACATGGTGCAAGACTCTACTGTGCCCTTACCACGTGGAGCGGTTAACTTTTGGTTTGTAACATTTTCATGTACAAAAGAACGTGCTTTGTAAGGGCAAGCCATCATGCAGTAACGACAACCAATACAGATATGTTTATCAACCAGCGCAATACCATCAGCACGTACAAAAGATGCACCTGTAGGGCATACGTCTACACAAGGTGCGGTTTCACAATGTTGGCACAACAGTGGTAATGAAATTTCATGACCGGTTGATTTCTCTTTTAGTGCGACTTTGCGAATGTACTGAGTATCGGTTGCCGGGCGACCGTTGCTAACAAGGCCATTTTCTTCGTTACAAGCATCGACACAATCAGTACAGCCATTAGCACACTTGGCAGTATCGATTAACATACCCCAACGATTTTTGTTGCTAACTTCATCGCCGCTGGCTTTCGTAGAAGTGTTACCAGACGAGTTTGCAGAAGCGGCATGTGCGGTAGAGTGTAATAAAACACCTGGCGCTAATGTAACGCTACCAGCAACCGCCGCTTTGGATAAAAAATCACGTCGTGAATTATTTACTGGCGTTTCGTTATCCGCTTCTAGGCTAGCGTCCAGGTTGAAAAAATCTATCTTCGTAGAAGTAGTCTCTTTAGAATCAAACATTACTGCTGAGCTCCTTCGCTTGAATTTTCATGAGCGGCAAGTGCATTTTGTAACTGGTGTTTCAAGGATGCACCTTTGTGTGCTTCGCGATTAATAAATTTTTGTGGACGGTCAGCATGACACTGGAAACAATCAATTTGCACTGACGCATATTCATGACAAGCATTGCAAAAATGCTCCTCAGTTTCGATGCCAGCAATTTCACCGTCTTTATTTGGCTCAACGTGACAATCGATACAGGCAGCCAGGCTGCCTGGCTCGTTACGAACACCTTCGTACAT
>Ga0055584_100007982_pt1 | contig 10371 bp, 9 predicted proteins | sample OSDHelmetaG_FD_58716 | JGI IMG/M metagenome (GOLD analysis project Ga0055584, IMG submission 58716) | Pelagic marine sediment microbial communities from the LTER site Helgoland, North Sea, for post-phytoplankton bloom and carbon turnover... | ecosystem: Environmental > Aquatic > Marine >...
CCTCCATTCAAAACGAATAGCTCTAGGGTATGGGTCTCCCCGGCCGGGGCGCAAGCGCGTCAGGGACTATTGCCGCTGGGGACCTGAACTCGATGCTCCTCGATGCGCGCGGTTTTCGCCCTGCGAGCCTCGGCACTCTCGGTCGTTTTGGAGGTGAGGAGAAAAAGGGACCGCCCATCGGGACCGCCGAGCGTGCAGGCGATCGCCATGCGGTCGACCTCGATTCTATCCAGAATCTCGCCACCCTCGCGCACTCGGACGAAATCATTGGTGGTGGGGCTGGCTACCCAGACCGCCCCTTCGTCGTCCAGGCAGCAACCATCGGGTGCCCGGCCCGTCATCTCCGCCCATATGCGGCGGTTTTCCAGACTTCCGTCGGACTGAATATCAAAAGCTGTCATTCGTCCGGCGAAGGTCTCGCCGACGATCAGTGTTTTGCCATTGGGTGTAATCACCGAGCCATTGGGAAAGAGGAGATCTTCGGCGACCACCCGGGCCTGTCCGTCGGGGGAGACGTAGGCGAGTTTTGCTGGATCGGGGAAAACCGTTCCCTCTCCCTCGATGCTCGAGCCGAAGTTCCCGATATACGCGCCGCCGCGCGCGTCCACGACCATATCGTTGGTATCGAAAGTGGCGATTGAGGAAAGGTCGGCCACGGTTTCCAGCTGCGAACCGTCCCAGCGCAGCAGCGAGCGATTTCTCATCGAGACGATCAGGAGTCTCCCCTGAGGATCCCATCCCAATCCGGAAGGGCGTTCCCTGACTTCGACGACTTTCTCGACGCCTTTGCCTTCGCACCAGCGAAAAACTGCTTCGCTATGCATATCCGAAAAATAGAGGGAATCTTTGCGCCACCGCGGTCCCTCCAGAAAAGCAAAACCCTCGGCGATCACATTCATGCGAATCACCATACGCAAACCGACGTCGGTTCGGGAAGGGGTGCGTAGGTCAGGGGGCCGTCGTCAGAGGAAGGGCTTCGTGGCGACGCACGACCGCACCGCGCGCGAATTCTCCTGCGGCCACGTCGGCGGAGAAGTTCGGGCATCGCTGGAGGAGTTCCTCGAGAACGATCTGGCCCTGCATTCGTGCGGCCGCAGCCCCGAGACAATAATGGGGGCCGATGGTGAAGGTGAGAATTCTGTCAATTTTACGATCAACGTCGAAATCGCTCGCGGTGGGTCCGAATTCACGTTCGTCACGATTGCCGGATCCGTAATGCAGCAGCACCTTGCGACCCGCAGGAATTTTCTGGCCATCGATTTCAACGTCACGGGTGAGGGTCCGCGCGAGTCCCTGGACGGGTGATGTGAGGCGAAGCAGTTCCTCGACCGCATTGGCAATTTTACCCGGATCATCAATCAGCTTCTGGCGCTGCTCGGGGTAGGTGGTCAGAAGTTCAGCGGCGCCCGCGAGCAAGCCGGTGGCGGTGTCGTTGCCGCCGGTGATCATGACGAAGGCGTAGCCCAGGATTTCGAGGATCCCCAGCGGGTTTCCTTCCAACTTCGAAGCAATCAGCTCCGAGACCATATCGTCTCCGGGGTGGCTCCGTTTCTGCTCGACCAGCGCGGTGAAATATTCATAGAGCTCGCCTACAGCTGCAGCGCCGCCGCCGGCATCCAGAAGATTCCCTTCGGCGCTGCCGCCGACAATTGCATGGGTCCAGTCGTCGAAGAGAGGCCGATCTTCAATGGGCACGCCGAGATAGTTGGCCACGACCCAGCAGGGGAGAGGGCGCGCGAGCCCTTCGACAAAATCACAGGAGCCCTTGCCGCGCATTTCCTCAATTTTTTCAACTACATACGACCGCATCGCAGGTTCGAGCGCCTGTACCTTGCGAGGCGTGAAGCCGGCGCTGACCAATTTGCGAAAATCAGTATGACGGGGCGGGTCCATCATGACCATCGTCGGCGCCAGGTTCATCGCTTCCATATCGCCGTAAGTTGTTGTCAGGCCGGAGGCTGATGAAAAGGTTTCGGTGTCGCGAGCCGCCTGCCAGATCTCCTCAAAGCGGGATAAAACCCAGTAATCTCCCTTGGGTACGTGGAGAATGGGGCCATGATCTCGCATCGCCTTGTACATCGGGAATGGATCTCTCCAGCTTGGGCCGCTGCGCGGTTCGAAGGTCACCGTTGCCATAGCTTCCTTGCCTATGGCAATTCCGCGGTGTTGTCGTCCGGAAATCAAAAAATCGGAATCAAAGTGCCGAAGATGCGCAAATGATATTGATATTCATATTCAAATAGACTAGAAACAATACCATGAGTGTTTGTGGCCACGGCGAATCTGAAGAAAACAGCATCAAGGACGGGCGTTATATCGAAGACCTCGTCGAGGAGATGCGGTTTCTTGGTCAGGCGAGGATTATCCTGCGGAACGCCCTTGGTGCCTCGGAGCTTTTTGCCGACCTCGCCGACCTGCAGGTGCGGGACGGCTGGATTCATATCGTAAACAAGAAATTTCACATTCATTTATCCTGCGCCGATATTGCTCGTGTGCGCTTCTGCGAGCGTCATCAATACGCTCATGAGGCCCCGACGATCAGCTTTTTGGCAGACCAGGGCGGTCCCTCCGTCGTTCTGACCTTTGACCAACTGGCCGGCGCCGAAGCGCAGGAGCAGGCCAACGAAGTCCGCGGGATCGCGCGACGGCACGAGGATGAGACTCATCTGGTGTCGGAGCATACGCGACCCGCGATGGAAGATTTGCATTAACCCGAGGGCCATCTGCGAGGAAGGGATTTGGCTTTTTTTACGGTAGAAGGGGCGCCGCCCCCCGGCGCCCCTGACTTCCTCATCTTTACCGACCGATTCTTCGGGTCCAGCCGGGTTGGATCGTTCCGATATCTTGTCGACGCCGCCGCGCTTGGGTTCTTGTCCGAGCATTTCGACCTCAGATCGGGCGATGGCGTACTTTCTCGATAGCGGCAGCACCGACCCATTCTGTGCTAGACTCGGAACGTGGAAGAGACAGCACGAGCCACATCGTGGATTTCACGATCCCGCTTTCGAGCGCTGGTGACGCAGGCGCTGGACGGGATTCCGTCCTCGGTGCAGGAGTCCATTCGCAATGTCGAAATCGTTATCGAGGACGCACCCTCCGACGAGGTTCTGAAATCCTTGGGACTGGCGCGCCGGGAAGGCAGCCTGTTTGGTCTTTACGAGGGTGTCCCGCCGATCGAACGCGGCAGCGATTTTCCGATGCTGCCAGATCGTATCGTACTTTATTATGAAACGCTGACAGACGCGCATCGAGATGAGTATCATCTTCGGCGGGAAGTGAGGCGGACACTGATTCATGAACTCGGGCATCATTTCGGGTTCGATGATCGCCACCTGCGAGGGAGAGGATATTGAGTTTTTCAGTTGATACCAGAATTTCGGATCTTGATGCCATGGAAGCGGAGGGCGTCGACCTTCTCGTCGTTGGGGGTGGAATTACCGGTGCCGGTATCGCCCGAGATGCCGCGATGCGGGGACTCTCCGTCGGGTTGGTTGAGCGAGGAGATTTTGCCTCCGGCACCTCGAGTCGCTCGTCCAAATTGATTCACGGCGGCCTGCGTTATCTGGAGCAGGGAGAGATCAATCTGGTTCTCGAAGCCAACCGGGAGCGGAAATGCCTCACCGAGATTGCTCCGCACCTCGCAATGCACGCACGGCTGGCGTTTCCGGTTCACGGCCGGACAAGTGCCGGCTTGATGAAGCTGCGGGCTGGACTTTGGGCCTTCGAGAAGATGGCGAAAATACCAGCTGAAGAATTGCATGAAGTCTGGGATCGCGACGAATCGGTCGCGCGAATCCCCGGATTACTCAAGGACCGACTGCAGGGATCGGCTGTCTACACGGAGTATATTACCGACGATGCCCGCCTGACACTGGAAACTCTGAAATCGGCCAAGCGCTATGGAGCGAGGGTCGTCAACCGAGCCCCTGCAACTGCGCTGCGAGAACAGGAGTCCGCGCTGACGGTATCCGGCGATGGACAGAGCCGGAGGGCGGGCCTTGTCGTTGGTCTGCGCGATGACCTTTCGGGACGCTCGCTGGATGTGAATGCGGCTGTCGTGGTGAATGCAGCCGGCCCGTGGGTCGATTCGGTCCGCCGTCTTGGCGGTGCCGCAAATGATCGCATGCAATTGACCAAGGGAATCCATCTGGTGGTCGAGCGAGAGCGTCTTCCCGTCGATGATATTGTCGTGATGCGAGCGCAGGACAAGCGTATTCTTTTCGTCGTTCCCTTTGAGGATATCTGCTGGATCGGTACCACCGATACATTCTATCCGGAGGCGGTAGAGCGACCGGAGATCACCCGCGAGGATGTCGACTATCTACTCGAGGCCACCAACCGGAACTGGCCTGATCAGCCCATCGATCCAAGCGAGGTCCGGGGCGCCTGGGCTGGCGTGCGACCGCTTTTGCGACAGGAGGGAAAAAACCCCTCGGAGATCTCGCGAAAGGATGAAGTTCTCATCGAGCCTAACGGTCTTCTTTCGATTGCCGGTGGCAAGCTCACCACATACCGCCAGATGGCGGAGCGAGTGGTGGATGCCGTTGTGGAGCGATTGGGCGGGGCGGGAACGCCATGCCGCACCGGCGAAGTTCCTCTGGTGGAAGGCGAGGAGCCAATCTCGATGGTGCGCACGCGTCTCTCGGATGAGGAGATCCGCTTCGCGATCGAAGAAGAGAGCGCATCTTCGGTGACCGACGTTCTCGAGCGTCGGGCCCGTGCAAACTTTTTCGCAGCGGATAATGGTCTGGGTGCCGTGGAGAGCGTGGCGTCCACGCTGGCCGGACGGATGGGTTGGACAGATGAAGAGACGGATCAGGAGATTCGCCTCTATCAAGCGAGGATCCGTGAGGATCTGGCCTGGCGGCAGGAGTAGTTGAACGTGGATATCATCAAAATGCTGGAGGAGGGACTTCCTGCGGGGAGAGTCGTCGTCACGGAAGACGATCGTCAGGCACACGCTCATGATTATTGGGCGCTTGAAGCGATTCGTGATCTCGGCGGGACCCCTGCTGCGGGGCCGCTTTGCGTGGTCTATCCCGAGAGCACGGAGGAAGTTTCCAAAGCGCTGCAGCTGGCGTCGCAAAGCGGGACTGCGGTGGTGCCCTACGGCCTGGGGTCCGGAGTTTGCGGCGGTGTCCGGCCCGGAGCGGCGGCCATTGTCGTCGACCTGTCGCGCATGAACAAGGTTCTGGAACTCTCGGATGAAGCTCTGACCTGCCGCGTGCAGCCGGGGATGAGGGGCTCGGAGTTTGAAGAGCATCTCGAATCCCATGGTCTGACCTTGGGCCATTTCCCGCAGTCGATCGCCGTATCGAGTGTTGGGGGCTGGGTGGCTACGAGAGCATCAGGCCAGTTTTCCACGCGTTATGGGAACACGGAAGATATGGTGCTCTCCCTTGAGTGTGTGCTGCCCGATGGGACGGTCGTTCGGACGTTTCCGTCGCCCCGCAGTGCGACCGGGCCCGACCTCAAGGCCCTTCTTCTGGGTTCTGAGGGAACCTTGGGCATCCTCACCGAGGTCACTTTCAAGTGCTGGCCAAAGCATGCTTTTCGTTCCGGGACGGCCTACCGCCTGCCCACCTGGGATGATGGTCTCGAGATTACGCGGAAAGTCCTGCGAGATGGTTGGCGCCCAGCCGTTCTCCGTCTCTACGACGGAGTGGAGGCGCAGCGCAATTTCGGAGAGTGGGTTCCCGAGCCCGAACCACTCCTGTTGGTCATGACCGAGGGCAGCGAGTCCATGCAACCCGCACTGGAACTGGAATTGGCGGCGGTCGAGAAATCCTGCCTGGCTCACGGCGGCGAGGACCTTGGATCGGCTCCTCTCGATCAATGGATGGGGCATCGGAATTCGGTTCCCTCATGGGAGGAATTGCTCAAGGCGGGTCTGGTCGTCGACACCATTGAGGTCGCGGCGACCTGGGATCGGATCACGCCACTCTACGAAGCTGTGACAGCGGCCATTATGGCGGTACCGGGTGTTTTGATTGCCAGTGGTCACACTTCGCATGCCTATACGACAGGGGTGAATATCTATTTCACCTTCGTGGGTCAGTCCGAGGATGCAGCGGAGCAGGAGAGAATCTATTCCGCCTCCTGGAATGCCGCCATGCAGGCAACGATCGATGCCGGTGCCACGATTGCACATCATCATGGCATCGGCCGGGTGCGCCGAGACCATCTCCCGCGGGAGCACGGAGCTGGCGGCATGGCACTCTTGCGGGCGCTGAAAGCCGCGATGGACCCGGATGGTATCCTGAACCCTGAGGTCCTGATCGCGAAAGAAGACTGATTGCCGCTCGGTCGGGAAGCGGAGTTTCAGGACATCGCGAGTGCGGGTTGCAGTTCGAGCAGGCGGGGCAGGTAAACCGGATCGGGCACCAACCCCGTGCGCCGGAAGGCAGACGCGAGAAGGTCGCGAACCTCTCGCTCCATCAGGAACGAGACGTGACCGCCCCGATACCAAACCATTTTGGGCCGCCCCCAATGGCGCCACAAGGCTCGCGCCTGTTCGGGGGGTGCTACCTGGTCGTACAAGCCGGCGAAAATGAAACATTTGGAATTGTCAGTTTTCAATGACAATTCCAGAGGGGAGACGACCCGGAGCATCTCGCAGATGCTGTCCCAGGGAAATCCCAGCAGCCCGGTGACGCGCAGGGCCCATCCGGCTGTGTTGGATTGGACGAGGTCTACAAAGTCGATTGTCGGAATACCGGCGACGACGCAGTCGAGATCGTCTTCCAGAGAAGCAATCATCGCTGTCGTATAGGCTCCCAGCGAAAGTCCGTAAATACCGAGCGCGGGCGCACCTTGTTCTCGAATCCATGCCAGCAGCTTCCGGATATCCCAAATAGCCTGCGTTTCGGCGTGGAGAGTATCGATAAAATCGCCAGCGAGGAAGTGATCGCCGCTCCGTCTTCCAACCGTGCGTGGGCCGTGCAGGGGAAGCGTGGGAATGGCTACGTTCAGGCCGAGGTCGCGATGCAGCCATTGCACCCGGAAGGCTACCGAATCCGCAAGGTCCTGGCCCATCCGGTATCCGGGGATACATACGACCCAAGGACGATCTTCTCCGGGATGTCGGAAAATCTTCGCATGGGCCTGATGGTTTTCTTCATATCCCAGCCAACGCTCCCGCCCTGGCTCACCTTTCCAGGGGGCATAACCGCTGTGGAACGAGATCCGTTCGGCGTCCAGGCCGGCGATCTCGGCCGACTCCAGATGGACATGCGTCGGCGCCTCGGGGGTTCGATGGTATTTCTCGGGATTTTCCAGCCAACCGTTTTCCCGAAAGAAGATAATAGCCTCTTTGGTTTCGGTGGCGATTCGTTTTGCGTCCATCAGCGGCAGGGGCGCTCCGCCCAGAACCTCGGACGCGAAGAAAAGTTCGTCGACGGCGGCTTTGGCTCGAACGGCAAGGCTTGCGGTACCGGGTCCTCGTGGCACCAAATCTCTTCCGGAGTCGCCGCTCAGCCATCTTGCGGCAAGGATCCAGGGCAATGCCATGAGTCGGGTGGCGGCTTCTGCCGCCTGAAATACGCTTTCTTGGACCATAAAATTACTTGTCCGTTCTTGCTGAGAAACCCGGCTTATCAAGTTTTCGCGAGACGGGGAAGTCACAGAAAGAAAATCGCTCTGTAAAGTGATGGTTACCGAGAAGCATTACGGGGTCTCATCCGCGGGGGCAGCTTCCGCAATGCCCATGAGCACAGCACATCGATGCAGGCAGTCGATCGTCGAGGCCTCGTCGGCAACGATCAGTTCCAGAAGCAGGCGGCTTTCGAGGTCGTCCTCAATCTGATCGATGACCTCGCGAAGCGGTGCGGTCGCGGCCTCGGCATTCGGGAGTCGCGACAGGACTTCACGCAATTTTTCTACGTCAGAGATTCGTGTCGAGGCGAGTCTTGCCTGAGTCGCCTCGGCGAAACTCGCCGGGAGGCAGGCCGTCTCGGTTCCTCCGATCTCGCGCAGTCGGGCGGCGAGAATTCTGCCGTGCATCGCTTCTCGACCGCTGATGGCTCGCAGGGTTCCGCGGAGACCGGGGTGACTGGCCACTTCTTGCCATCGCTGGAAGATTTCCCCGCCGAAAGACTCCCCGGCACGAAGCTCATCCAGGAAATGGCGGAGCAGGGATTGTTCCGACGAAAACAATTTCCCCTGACTATGCCATTGGCGCGCCGGGGGTGTCGGTGCGGAAGACGGGCTGGTCTCGCCGGATTCTCCCGACTCCAGATCGCGGAGCTGTTCCTCGAAAATTTCGTCCGAAATCAGGCCCTTGCGATAGGCTTTCAGGAGCTGGCGGAGCTCGAAGTTGCGGTCGACGGTAGACATCAGGGGTTCCAAAGAAGAATCAACGTCAGATTCTTCCGATCACTTTACTCCCCTGAGTGAATGTCGAGCGATAGTTTTCCTTTCGAAACCTGTATTTTGACTTTTCCGCCCAGCGCCAGGCGCCCAAAAAGGATTTCGTCGGCCAGCGGGCGCTTGATTTCACGCTCGATGAGGCGAGCCATAGGGCGAGCGCCATAGAGTTTGTCAAAGCCTTCCTTCGCCAGCCATTCTCGAGCCCCCTTGGTCAGTTCGAGCCGAACCGACTTTTCGGCCAATTGCTCGCGGACCTCGACCAGATTCTTCTCGACCACCTTTAGAATCGCATCGGGGTCGAGGGGGTCGAACATGATCGTCGCATCGAGTCGGTTTCGGAATTCGGGGCTGAAAGTTTTCTCGATCGCCTGTCGAGCGGAGCCGGTTGAATGGTCACCGGTAAAGCCGATCGCGGTGGAGGTCATCTCGCGGGCCCCGGCGTTGGTCGTCAGGATCAGCACAATATTGCGGAAGTCGGCTTTGCGACCCGTATTGTCGGTGAGAGTTGCGTGATCCATCACCTGCAAAAGAATGTTGAAGAGGTCGGGATGCGCCTTCTCGATTTCGTCGAGGACGACCACCGAATGCGGGGTTTTACGAACGGCATCGGTCAGGAGACCGCCCTGATCAAACCCGACATAGCCCGGAGGGGCGCCGATCAGTCGCGAGACGGTATGCTTCTCCATATACTCACTCATGTCGAAGCGATGCAGTTCGACGCCGAGGACAGAGGCTAGTTGGCGCGCAAGTTCCGTCTTGCCCACGCCGGTCGGCCCCGCGAAGAGAAAGGATCCGACCGGCCTCTCGGTATGTCCCAGGCCTGAGCGCTGGAGCTTGATGACAGACGCCAGTTGATCGATCGCATGGTCTTGGCCGTATATGACAGCCTTCAGGTCGGGTTCGATCTTTTCGAGAAGCTCGCGAGCATCCGTCGAGACTTTTTTCTCGGGTATTTTCGCAATCCGCGCGACGGTAATCTCGATTTCGGCCTCGGTGATTTCGCGACGCTTCTTGTCGTCCGGCAGGATGCTGTCGGCGGCGCCCGTCTCATCGATGACATCGATGGCCTTGTCGGGCAGGTGTCGATCGCTGATATAGCGAGCCGATAGATCGGCGGCTGTGCAGATAGCTTCGTCAGTGTAGGTCACGCCGTGATGTTCTTCGTAGCGGCTCTTCAGGCCGCGCAGGATTTCGACGGTCTCGTCGACGGAAGGCTCGGGAACATCGATTTTCTGGAATCGTCGCTCGAGAGCACGGTCTTTGTCGAAGGATTTCTTGTATTCGCCAAATGTGGTGGCACCGATGCAGCGTAGCTCGCCATTGGCCAGAGCCGGCTTCAGCAGGTTGGAGGCATCCATGGTCCCGCCGCTAGTGGCGCCCGCGCCGACAATCGTATGGATCTCATCGATAAAGAGAATGGAGTGGTCGCGTTCGTTCAGCGCCTTGATGACGCTTTTCAGCCGCTCTTCGAATTGGCCGCGAAATTTTGTTCCGGCGATTAGCGCTCCCATATCGAGCGCGAATATATTCGCTTCCTTGAGGGTATCGGGAACATCTCCGGTGTGAAGCTTGCGAGCCAGACCTTCGACGATCGCGGTTTTACCAACCCCGGCCTCGCCGACGAAAATCGGGTTGTTTTTGCGGCGGCGTGCGAGGATATGAATGGCTCGCTCCAGCTCCTGATGGCGTCCGATCAGAGGATCGATATCGCCGGCTTCCGCGCGTGCGCGCAGGTCGGTCGTCCATGCGGCCAGAGGATCGGTCGCCGTGGCTTCATCGTCTTCGTCGGAGGGAGAGATCTCCTCCCGAGATGCCCCTTCTTCGCCGCCAGCACCGGAGGTGCCACCATCCTTGAGGTTATGTGAGATGATGCGCACCACATCCAGACGACTGACGCCCTGGCTTTCGAGCGCCCAGAGGGCGTGGCAACTCGGCTCGCGAAACAGAGCGACGATCAGGCCCGGGCCGTCGATGGTCGCTCTCTCTGCATTCACTGCGTGCAGT
>Ga0055584_100007983_pt1 | contig 10370 bp, 7 predicted proteins | sample OSDHelmetaG_FD_58716 | JGI IMG/M metagenome (GOLD analysis project Ga0055584, IMG submission 58716) | Pelagic marine sediment microbial communities from the LTER site Helgoland, North Sea, for post-phytoplankton bloom and carbon turnover... | ecosystem: Environmental > Aquatic > Marine >...
GTCCGGGGCGCGGAAGAAGACCCAGTTCGACTGCATGAAGACGTTCATCAGGAGGATGATTCCGATGCGCTTCGTGATGGCCGCTGGGCCCTTGGGCCGATCGAGCGGCCACCCGCGGGCGCGCCTCCCGCCGTTGAAGGTGTTGACCCAGAATCGGTTCACGACGACGCCGATCCCGTGGTAGAGGCCGAACATGACGAACGTCCAGGCGGCCCCGTGCCAGACACCGGCCAGGACCATGGTCGTGAGCATGGCCGTGTACTGTCGGCCGCCGCTCCCCTTCTTCCCCCACAGCGGAAGGTAGACGTAGTCCCGCAGCCAGCTCGACAGGGTCATGTGCCAGCGGACCCAGAGCTCCTGCGGCCCCCGCGAGATGTACGGGTAGAGGAAGTTCCGCGGGAAGCGCATGCCCAGGAGGCACGCGAGTCCGATCGCGAGGCATGAGTACCCCGCGAAGTCCGCGAACACCATGCAGCCCAGGTAGACGAGCGACAGCCAAACGTGGGCCGGCGTGGCTTGGCCGGAGGGAATCATGGCGAAGATCCGGTCGATCTCGGGCGCCAGGTTGTCCGCCACCACGATCTTCGTGAACAGGCCCCAGACGATCAGGTACAGCCCGTTCTGGATCCGCCAGGGGGAGGGCCACTGGCGCCGGCGGAACTGGGGCAGCAGCTCCTGGGCGCGCACGATCGGCCCGGCGACCAGCTGAGGGAAGAACGCCACGAACAGGAAGAAGTCCCGGAAGGACTTCGCCGGCGCGAGGCGGCCCCGATAGATGTCAATCGAGTAGCTGAGCGTCTGGAACGTGTAGAAGCTGATCCCCACGGGGACGACCCACGGGATCGCCGTGTTGACGCCCTCCACCCCCAATGCGCCGGCGATGCTGTCGAGGTTCTCGAGCGCGAAGTGGCCGTACTTGAAGTAGCCCAGGAGCCCGAGGTTCGTGCACAGGCTGACCAGCAGCCAGCGGGTACGCGCGCCGTCGCTCCTGGAGGCGTGAATCCGTCCGCCCGCTGCATAGTCCACCACCGCCGAGATGATGATCAGCGGGAGGTAATACGGGCTCCACCAGGCGTAGAAGATCAGGCTCGCGGCGAGCGCCGCGGTCTTCGCCCACGAGAATGGGAGCCTCCACCAGAGGAGCCATGAGAGCCCGAAGAGGACCCAGAATGTGCCGGAGTCGAATGACATGGGAACTGGCGCCTCCAGAGCCTACCCGGCGGGGAGGCGGGAGGAACGCGCGCGGCACCAGAGTCTGGTGAGGTCAGGCGGAGCGCCCCTCGATCCGATCAGCCCGGACTCTCGCCCGCCGCGTTCTCGTGCTGGGGCAGCCGGATCACGGCCCGGGCCCCGGGCCCGTCCTCCCTGTTCGTGACGGAGACGGTCCCGCCGAGGTCCTCGACGATCCGCCGCACGATGGCGAGCCCCAGCCCCGTCCCACTGGACCGGGTCGTGAAGTACGGCTCGAAGAGCCTCGAGCCGGCCTCCTCGCTGATCCCGCGGCCCGTGTCTTCGATCGAGATCTGGACCATGTTGCCGTCCACGCTCACCTCGCCCACGATCACGCCCCCGTCGCCCGAGGCCTCGATGGCGTTGCTGACCAGGTTGACGAGGGCCCGCTGCAGCTCATCAGGATCGGCCTTCACCAATCGGCCTTCGCCGAGGCTGCCTCCCTTCTCCAGCCGGACCCCCTCCTCGCCGGCCCAGGCCTCGTTGAGGTCAAAGACCTCGGCCAGGGTGACGCCGGGGTCCACCGGGACGGGGTCCCTGTGCTGCCCGGCGAAGGTGTAGAAGTCCCGCGCGATCTCCCGCATGTTGCCCACCTGGCGCTGCACGACCTCGATCGTGCGCTCGAGGATCGCGGGGAACTCCGGAGACCCCTCGTCATGGGCGCGCTTGAGGAGCGAAGCGGACAGCTGGATCGGCGTCAGCGGGTTCTTGATCTCGTGCGCCACCTGGCGGGCCATCTCCCGCCAGGCCGCGTCCTTCTCCGCCTCCACCAGCTGGGCACGGTTCTCCTTCAGCTCACGGGTCATGCGGTTGAAGGAGCGGGCCAGGTCCGCCAGCTCATCGTGGCCGTGGACCGCCACCTGCGCGTCGAGGTCCCCGCTCGCCACCCGGCGGGTGAAGGCCTCCAGCTCCTGGACAGGCCGCGTCGTCCGCCTCGCGACCACCACGGTCACCAGCACCGCCAGCAGCAGGACGATCCCGCTGGCCTTGGCGATGGTCCGCGTGATCTCATCGACCGGCCCGTAGATGTCCGGGTAGTCCACGCCGACGCCGACGACCCATCCAAGCCCCTGGGGGATCTGGTCCCTGGTCCGCCCCTGCTTGAAGGCCGCCTTCTTCCGCACCCCGAGGAACTCGTAGTCGGGGTACATCCCCGATCCACCCGAGCGCCGCACCGCCTCCCCCATCAAGGGGAGATTGATCCGCGGGCCGGAGACCCGCTCTCCGTAGAGGGACCTGGTCGGGTGAGCGAGGATCGTGTCCGCGTCGGACGCCCAGACCCACGAGTAGCTCGAGTCGTAGAGGTCGGCGGAGGCCGTGTCCGAGGCGATCCCGTCCGCGCGGCGCACGCCGTAGTTCTCGATCTCGCCCTGCACGACGGACCAGGGCACGAGGGTGACCACAGCCCCGAGAGGCTCCTCACCGGGCACGGGCTCGACGAAGCCGAAGTGGCGGTGCAGCTCGGGTCGGTCCTCCGCTCCGTCGCCGCCCTTCAGGTAGTAGCGCCCCTGGTCGAGCGTGACGGGCTCCCCGGCGAGGGCCGAGATGAACCACGGCTGTTCTCGCCATGGAAAGTCCATGAGCCGGCCCTGGACCTCCGGCGCGAGCAGGACGCCGGCCCCGTCCATGGAGTTCGTCGCCACCACCTGGCCGAGGCGCCCGAGCACCACCACGAACTCGGCGGCGCCGTCGCGACGCACGAGCTGGTCCAGCAGGTGGATCGTTGGAGCGAGGCGGCCGGCAGGGGCATCGGCCCCGGCTGCCACGGAGCCAGACCCCGCGTTCTCGAGGGCCGCGGCCACCGTCGGGGCCGAGGCCAGCAGGACGGCGTCCTCCCGCCGCTCGTCCACGATTCGGTCGAGGCGATCCGAGAGCTCCGCGGCGTGGCCCAGGAGGTGGTACCGCACCACGTCGTCCGCGAAGCGCTCCGAGACGAAGGCGTGGACGTACCACGCGAAGCCGAGGAAGGGCAGCACGACGACCGCGAGGACGGCCAGCACCCACTTGGTGGAGATCCGCCTGATCATTCGCTCCAGTGTAGAGGGTCGCCCCCCGCCATCCCTGCTCCCACTTGACATCCTGGGACATGGCACAACAACCTTCGTGCCGTCCCCATGCCGCCCACCAGCACGCCTGAACGCATCCTCGTGGTGCGGCTGTCCCACCTGGGGGACATTGCCCAGGCGATTCCGCTCATCCACGCCCTCCGTGACCGATGGCCCTCGGCCGAGATCGGCTGGGCGGTGCAGCCCGAATTCGCGGACCTGATCGAGCCCCTCGCGACGGTCCTCCCCTTCGACCGGCGCGGCGGCCTAGGGGCCTGGCGGCGCCTCCGCTCGGCGGCGAGGCGGTTCGGGGCGGACCTCGTGATCGACGCCCAGGGGAACTGGAAGAGCGCCCTCGTCGCCCTGATCGCGGCGCGGGGTCCTCGGCCCTGCCGCCGCGTGGCCTTCGCCCGGAGCCAGTGGCAGGAGCCCCTCGCAGCTCGCCTCCTGCGTCCAGAGCTCGCGCCGCCCTCCGTGGGCCCTCACCTTGTGGAGCGCGTCCTCGGGCTCGCCGCTCACGTCACTGGCCAGGCCTCCACTCCACGGCTCGACCCGGCGCTCACGGGAGAGGAACTCGAACGAGGCGCCCGTCTCCTCGGATCCGGCGCAGACGCTTCGCCGGTGCTCCTGCACCCTGGCGTCGTCGGTGACCCCCGCTCATGGCCCGTCGACTCCTTCAAGCAACTGGCCGAGGAGCTGCTCCAGCGCGACGTGGAGGTCGCCGTGATCTCAGGGCCTGGCGAAGAGGCCGCCGGCAGGGAGCTGGAGCGCGCGCTCCCGCGGGCTCATCACGTCGTGGGGCAACGGGGCCTGAGGACCCTCGCCGGCACCCTCAGGGCCGCCGCGGAGCGGAGGGGCTGCCTCGTCGCCGGGGACTCCGGACCGTCCCACGTCGCCGCCTCGGTGGGCCTTCCGGTGGTGCTCCTCGCAGGCCCGGAGGACCCCGCGAGGACCGGGCCCTGGCCACCGGCGCCGGCAGCGGAGCACCTGGTCCCGGGGCCCACCTGGCGGCCCCGCCCGGTCAGCGAGGTGGCGGTCACCGACGCCCTCGGCGCGGTGCTCGATCAACTCACTCGTCTTCGAGCCCGCTGATCTGCTCGAGGATGTCCTTGTACTCCGGCCAGAACGTCTCGATCTGGCGGAACTTGGCGAGCTTGTCCGCGGGGGCGGTCGACGCCTCGGCCTCGGCGTAGAGGCGCGCCGCCTCGACCACGTAGTTCTCCAGGGCCTCCTTGCGAGCCCGGGCGTCCTCGTAGAAGTCCCGGCCGCTAAGGACCTCGCCGTAGACCTCGATCGCCTCGGGGAAGAGGAAGTCGTGCTCGAGATCGAGGGCGCGCTGGTAGCGCATGCCCACCTGGGTCGAGCTGATCCCCGCTCGAGCGGCCTCCACGAGGTCGGCCTGGAGCTCCGTCCGCTCCGCCGCCTCGGCGATCAGGACCTCGGCCTCCGCGAACTCGGAACGGAGCACGAAGGACTCGGCCTCACTCAGGAGCGCCGCGACCTCGGCCTCGATGCGCATGACGTTGAACGCCTCGGCGATCTCCTCGGACGCGGGGTCGAGCCGGCTCGCCTCGGCGTACTCGGCGCGCGCCGCGGCGTAGCGCCGGTCCGCGACGAGCTGCTCTGCATAGGCGACGCGTCCCGCCGCCTTCTCGCGACGCACCTCGACGATCCGCCTCCGGGTGCGCTCTGACTCGGCGTCGTAGCGCCTTGACTTCTCGAAGCTGTTCTCCGACTCGTTCAGCTTCTGCTCGGTGAGGTCCCGCACCCCGCTGAAGTAGTAGTCGACCGCGAGGCCCGAGCGATACTCCTCGAGCAGCTTGACGCGGGCGAGGCCCGCCGGCGCGAGCGCGTGATCCGGCTCGAAGTCGATCGCGCGCTCGTAGGCCACCCGGGCAGCCTCGAACTGACTGGAAGCCAAGGCCGAGCGGGCGATCTCGAACCAGTAGTCCGCCTGCTTCCGCTGAACACGCCGACGCCAAGCCTCCACCATGGGCTCGCCGGGGAACGCCTCCTCCAGCTCGGTGAGGAGCGCGAGCGCCTCGTCGTCGCGATCCGCGAGGGACAGGGTCCTCACCACCTCGAGGCCGGACGCGAGGGAGACCTCGACGGCAGCTCGAGCCAGCTCTTCCTGCAGCGGGCTGTCCGCCGGGATCTGCACCTTCGCAGCTTCGGCTGCCTTGGCAGCGGCCTGGTAGTCGCCAGACCGCGTCAGGGTCTGGACCTCGAGCAGCAGCTGCTCGGGGGTCGAGTTGGAACTCGCGCACGCGCTCAGGAGGAGGGCGGCGACGGTGAGGGGGCGGCTCATGGGATCGAGGACGAACACCCCCGGCGGATATTCCCGGGGGGAGCTCAAAAAGGCGGGCCTCTCGGCAGGGTGGCCGAGGGGCCTGGACCGCGAGGGCGGATTAGCTACGGAGCGAATCGTAGAGCATGATCCCGAGGCTCCCGAAGACCAGAACGGGGATCCATGCCGAGAGCAGCGGAGATAACTGACCTTTGACGCCCAGGGTGCGGAAAACGAAGTCCGCGGAGTAGTAGAAGACGCACAGCAGGCCCCCCACTGCGATCCGGTCGGTGCTCCGACCCCGCTCGTAATTGAACATGAGCGGGATCCCGACGAGCAGCAGCAGGAGGTTCGCGAGGGGGAAGGTCAGGTGGTAGTGCCAGAGGGTCTGGTACGAGTTGTCGTCCGGGTCCCGGCGCATGAGCTCCTGAACCTCGGAGAAGGACAGCTCCAGGGGGGCCTCCTTCGCCCTGCGATAGGTCAGCGCCAGCTCGGGGGTGAAGGCGTAGCCCTCGAGGGTCTTGAGCGCCTCGTCCTGCGAGGCCCCGTCTCCGTCGGGGTCGATCGTGGCGCGCACGCCGCCCTCAAGGTCCCACCCTGATCCGTTCCATGTCGCTCGGTCTGCGTCGATGCGGACGTACCGCCCGGAGCCCATCTGGCCCGACGTTCGCCGGATGGCCGTGAGGCGCTCGATCCGGGGAGGGCTCCCGTCGGAAGGGCGCGGGACGAACTCCTTGAGGAACACCAGGCTGCCGGAGTCCTCGATGACCGCGACGTCCTCGTAGTGCTCCTCGAAGCGATGCTCCACGAGGACGTCCCGGGCCGCGTCTCGATCCCGCGCGACCCCAAGCCCCACCGCCTCCCGGAGGAAGAACATGCCGACCGCCAGCAGGAGCCCCGCCAGGAAGACCGGCAGCAGCATCCTCCGAGCGCTGATCCCCGCGCCCAGGACCGCCGTCACCTCGCGCGCCTTCAGGAGCTTCGCGACGGTGAACATGCCCGCGAGCAGCGTGATGAAGGGGGCCACTTGAAGGAACAGGTAGGGCAGGTTCAGCCCGTAGTAGATGAGGAGGACCGAGGCCGGGGCGCTGGAACCGTCCTCCCAGCTCTCGAGGTAGTCATCGAGGTTGGACGCCATGTCGATGACCATGAAGAGGCCGGTCATCAGCAGCATCGCGAGCAGGTAGGACTGGAAGAAGTGCGACGCGACGTAGCGGTCCAGTCGGCAACCCAGGGGCAGCCTTCGAGCGGACGCGCCGTTCTTGCGGAAGGGGCCTTTGGTCGACGCGCTCATCGCTTCAGGGCCCTCCGCACGAGGAAGATGGCGATCCCGCCCCCCACGATGGTGGTCAGCCACGCGCCTAGCCATGGCGGGAGATCAGAGGACTGGCCCAGCTCCTTGCCGAGCCTCATGTTCAACACGTAGTAGAGGATCCCGTAGCCCGCCGAGACCGCGAGGGCGCCGAGCTGGGTCCCCCTCCGCATGAGCAGCCCTGTGGACGCACCCAGGAGCAGGAAGAGGTAGTAGATGGCGAACATCGTCGCCCGGTAGTGGAGCATGAAGCGGTACTCCCGCTCCCGCCCAGGCTCCACCTCGCCGCTCGCCAGCCGTCGCCTGATCTCGGAGGAGACCAGGTACTTCGCCCGCTGGTAGCTCTGCTCCTTGCGCTCCACGCGGCCCGCGAGGTTGATCTGAGCCTCGAACTCCTCCGACCACTTGTCCACCTTGCTCTCGGGGTCGAAGAGCTCGAAGTCGTAGGCCTTGAAGTGCAGGAAGTCGCCGTCGATCCAGAGATCCACCGCCCCTGCGAAGGCGTCCATCAGGCGCCGCTCCTCCTCGTCCTCGTCGAGGTAGCGGATGTAGGCGTTGTAGAAGGTCCCGTCCTCGCGGGCTCCGGCCTTCAGCAGGAAGTCGCCGATCTGGAGGCTCGTCCGGCCCGGCTGGAGGTTCTCGACCACGGACGCTGTGGCGTCCACCATGAACCGCTTCTGACGCTTCTTGAGCTGGGGCAGCTCGTTGGAGACCATCCAGAAGGTGAGGAGCCCCAGGAGCCCCGCGACGAGGGCGGGAGCCGCCAGGGTCTTGAGCGGGTGGATCCCGGCCATGTGGATTCCGATCCACTCCTTATCCGCCGCGAGACGACCGAAGACCGCGACCGTGCTGAGCATGAAGCACAGGGGCAGGACATAGGGCGCGAGGGACTGCAGGACGATCGGCAGGAACCGAAGGAGAATCCCGGCGTCCACGTTCGGGAGCTTGTGGACGGTGTTCACGGCGATCCCCGGTAGCGCGACGAAGAGCAGCGCTCCGACGGCGAACACGAACGCGACGAGCAGCTGCCGGAGGATGTAGGTGTGGAGCTTGAGAGTCACGTCGCTTGGGTCTCCGGCCAGCGTCCGCGGGCTCGGGCCGGCGGAGTGTAGCCGCCCGAGGCCGCGAGTTCCCCAGCGACCGGGGCTGAGCGTGCGCCGTGCCGTAGACTCCGGTGGTCCCGCGGCCCGCGGCCACCTCCGGCGAGGTCCGTCGGGAGCCCCCGAGCGCCCGTGCCCTCCCTCCAGCAGGAATCCCCAGCGGAGACGCCCACCACCATGAGCAGCAAAGAGCTGAAGACCAACGTCAAGCGGACGGTGCAGCTCGACCGTGGCGTTGGCGGCGAGGTCTCGCTTTCCAAGCACTTCCACGCGCCGGGGCTCGGCCGGCTGCGGGACGGCCGCCGCGCGCGCTCGGAGGCCTGGGCGCTCGGTGAAGCGGCGCGCAGGGGTCTCCCCGTCCCGGAGGTCCTCGGGCTCGAGCGCAATGGGGCATCCTGGACGCTGCGCCTCCAGTGGATCCCCCACACGCGCACCCTGGACGAGGTGACCCGGGAACTCCACGGCACCGGAAGCCCGAGCGCAGATTCGCCTGGGAGCCGTGCCTGGCGCGCCCCTGCCCACCGCCTCGCGCGCGCGATCGGGAGCCTCCTGGCCGCGATCGAGGCCTCCGGCCTGAGGCACCCCGACCTGCACGCGCAGAACGTGCTGGTGGACGGAGGGGCGAAGCTCTGGCTGGTGGACCTCGCTCGCTCGCGCTTCGTCCAGCCCACGACCGCAGGCGCCGAGCGCACCCTTGTGCTCGCCTGCGCGCGGTTCCGTGACCTGAGCTCCCCCTCCTTCAGGGCGCTCATCTTTCGGGCGTACCTCCGCGCTCGGTCCGCCTCGTTTCCCGCCCCCGACCCCGCCATCGTCGAGCGCCGCGCCATGGAGAAGCAGCGGAGGGACGTGGCCGGGCGCGTCAAGGTCTGGCGCCGAGACAGCTCACTCACCGCAGTGACCGAGGGGCGACCCCGGACCGTGCGAGCCCTGGAGTCAGGCGACGGCCCCGCGCCCGGCTGGCGCACCCAGCGAGTCGAGTGCTCGCGCACGGAGGCCGACGGCATCTGGGCCCACCTCGTCAGGGCCCGGATGCACGACCTCCCCGCCGCGCGGCCGCGCAGACTGGCCCTGAGCCCGCCCTACTTCGTGGAGTTCGACGTCCCCGACGGGGGTGGCGGCCAACCGGGCGAGGACGCGTGCGAGTCGCTGCGTGCCGCGCTCGCCACCCGCGGGCTCCGGCTTGACGGCGCACCCATCGTTGACCTCCACGGAGCCGCCCTGGTGCCCCCCCTTGGACGCCTCCACCCGCTCGAGGCGCGCTGATGCCGAGCGACCGCACTGATCGCCCCGAGCCGCTCCGGCGTCGCGTCCGCGGCGTCGGCCTGAGGGCCCTGGTCCGCGCGGCCGGTGCCGTGCCACCCCCGCTCCTCGTGGGCGGCCTGAGACAGATAGCTCCCCTCGCCCTGACCAGGCGCCAGCAGGACGCGGTGGCCAGCAACCTGGCGGCAGCCTCCGGGTGGCTGGACGCGACGCACCCTGGCCTCGGGCAGGAGCTCGTCGGGGACCCTCGGGGGCTGACCCGCAGCTGCGGGAGCTTTGCGGCGGAGCAGTTCGCCCACTGGATCCGGTTGGCCCGAGGCGCTCGCCCAGGCGATCCCCGCGGCGAGTGGATCGACCAGCTGGTGCGGCTGGACCCTTCGATCGAGATCCTCGACCGCGTCCTTGCGCGCGGGCGCGGCGCGATCGTGGTCACCGCTCACCTCGGCAACTGGGAGCTCCTCTGCGCGCGCCTCCGGCGCCGCGGGCACGAGGGTGCGGTGGTCGGGCGCGTCCGCCAGCGAGACTCGAGCCATCGCTGGCTCGTGGAGCTCCGCCACGCCTACGGGGTCGAGACCATCCCCCAGGATGCAGGGGCGCGCGAGGCGCTGGGGATCCTGAAGCGGGGAGGGATCCTGGGGCTCGTGACCGACCTCGATGTCCCGCGCCTCGAACACCGGACCGTCCCCTTTCTCGGGTATCCCGCGCCCACGATGACCGCTCCGGCGAGCTTCGCCCGGGCGTGGCGCGCGCCCCTTGTTCCCATCCGATGCACCCGCTCCAACGACGGATATACCCTCTCTGTGGAGGAACCGCTGCAGCTCCGGCAGGACCTCGACCGGCAGGACGCGGAGCTGGACCTACTCCGGCGGCAGAACGAGACCTTCAGCCGCTGGATCGCCGAGGCTCCCGAACAGTGGGCCTGGTACCTCCCCCGGTTCCGGGGGCAGCGCTGATCAGCAGGTCCGCTCGGCCACCGGGGGCCGCGTGTCCCGCTCGGGTGAGGAGCCGAGCGTGATCCGGCCGAGGTGCTTGATGTTGCCGCAGGCGTCGCTGGCCTCGGGTACATAGATACGGAAGGGGCCCCCGCGCGCCTCGTCGAGGGGACCATCGCCATCCTGATGGACCACCACGGCGCG
>Ga0055584_100007985_pt1 | contig 10369 bp, 9 predicted proteins | sample OSDHelmetaG_FD_58716 | JGI IMG/M metagenome (GOLD analysis project Ga0055584, IMG submission 58716) | Pelagic marine sediment microbial communities from the LTER site Helgoland, North Sea, for post-phytoplankton bloom and carbon turnover... | ecosystem: Environmental > Aquatic > Marine >...
ACACAATTAGTAGAGCGTTCGCTCGAATCGGCGGCCTCCGCAAACGATATGACCCGGCAAATGGCCGCTCTCGGTCACAGCGCGGTCTCCGAAGCCGCCGAGTCGGAAATATTTCTCGGCGAGATGCGATCCGTGCTGACCCGCCAGCGGCTCGCAGAATCGGCCGCTCGGGAATCACTGATCCGTAAACTAGGATTATGGGGGCAATCCGCACGCCAGCTGACGTTCCCCGATCGGCTTCCTAAACTGCCCGAATCGCTGGTCGAATATGACTCGGTTGAGGGCGAGGCCATAGACCGACGCATCGACGTACAAATTGCAAACGCCAATCTCGAGGCTATGGCGAGCAACTACGATCTGACACGCTTGAACCCGTTTTTATCGTCGATAGAACTTGGCCCGACACTGGAAAAAGGAGCGGACGGAACCGAGCGAGGGTTTGAGCTTGAATTCAGTATCCCGATTTTTGATGCCGGTGGTATCAATAACGCCAAGGCGCGCTTTGTGTTCGAGCAATCCCAGGCACAGGCTCAATCGGTCGCTATTTCTGCTGTGTCACAGGCGCGTGAAGCACTGCAAACCTATCGCAGTTACTGGGATATCGCCCGTTATTATGAAGAAGTGTTGATACCGCTCAGGCGTCGTGTCAGCGAGGAAAAGTTGCTGAATTACAACGGCATGCTGATCAGCGTCTTTGACCTCCTTGCTGACGTTCGTTCTGTCGCCGAACTCGAAGCGAGCACCATTCGCGCGGCGCGGGATTTCTGGATTGCCGACGCCAGGCTGCAACTAGCGCTGACCGGCTCGTCACCAGGAATGATGATGACAGAGTCCGTTTCGATGCCGTCTTCCGGCTCCGCCGCAGAACATTAGAGGATTAGAGTTATGACTGATAGAAGAAGTTTTCTCAAGGGAGTCGGTGCTGCAGCGGCCATGGGTGCGGGCCTGGTCTCACGCTCGGCGCTTGCCGCGTTGCCTGAATCACCAAGCTCCAGTGCTACCACCTGGCAGGTACCGCCCGAGCCGACAACCGGTCCCTGGTTTAAACCGGTTGTGACCTTGAATAGTTGGTCGCTGCCGTGGCGGATGAAAAATGGCTGGAAGGAATTTCACCTGACCGCCGAAGCGGTCGAGCGCGAAATGGCGCCCGGTATGGTCACTCGACTATGGGGCTACAACGGACAGTCGCCTGGCCCGACCATCGAATGTGTGGAAGGTGACAAAGTCAGAATTTTTGTCACCAATCGCCTGCCCGAGCACACCACCATCCATTGGCATGGTATTTTCCTGGCCGCCGGCATGGACGGCGTTGGTGGCCTCAACCAACCACAGATTCCTCCGGGTAAGACTTACGTCTATGAATTCGAGTTGAAACAATCCGGAACTTTCATGTATCACCCCCACGCCGATGAAATGGTGCAAATGGCCATGGGCATGATGGGCTCTTTGGTGGTGCACCCGCGAGATCCGAATTTTCAGCGGGTGGACCGAGATTACTGTTTTTTGATGGCGGCCTACGACATCGAACCGGGCACCATGACCGCTCGCATCAACACGATGGTGGATTTTAATATCTGGTCATGGAACAGCCGTGTGTTCCCGGGGATTGATCACCTGGTTTGCCGGCTTGGCGAGCGGGTGCGAGTGCGCATGGGCAATCTTACAATGACCAACCATCCAATTCATATACATGGCCTCAAGTTCGAGGTGTCCTGCACCGATGGTGGCTGGGTACCCAAAGGGGCGCGATGGCCGGAGGTCACCGCTGATGTTGCCATCGGTCAGATGCGAGCCGTCGAGTTCATCGCCGACGCGCCCGGAGATTGGGCCATGCATTGTCACAAGTCCCATCATACGATGAACCCGATGGGGCACGCTGTGCCTAACATGATAGGCGTTGATCAACGCAGGGTGCAGAAAAGCCTCGGCAAGTTGCTGCCCGGCTACATGGTCATGGGTGAGCGCGGTATGGCTGATATGGGAGAAATGGTCATGCCTTTACCCAGCAATACACTGCCGATGATGACCGGAGACGGTCAATTTGGACCCATCGAAATGGGCGGTATGTTCACTGTGTTAAAAATCCGCAAAGATCAAAGGCCGGATGATTATTCAGATCCCGGCTGGTACCGGTATCCGCAAGGCACAGTCGCTTATGAAGCGACACTTTAGTCACTATTTACAAATCTCAACAACGAAAGGTGAATTTTATGAAGAAAATTGAAACAGCAGTCATGGCATCCCTCCTGGCACTGGTTTTTGGCTTCACGCCACTGTCGATCTATGCGCACGGCAGTAATCACCAGGAGGAAATGGAGTTTGATCCGGTTGACAACGAGTTTGGTAGCTATGCGCCAAAACTTCAAATCACCAGAACCATCAAGGTTGAATTGACCGATCAAATGCGCTTTACGCCGGATATGATCAAGGTGAAAAAGGGCGATGTCATCAAGTTCGAGCACACCAATACGGGCCAGATAATGCATGAATTTGTATTGGGTACCCCCGCTACACTGGATGAACATGCCAAGATGATGAAGAAGTTTCCGGGTATGGAGCACTCCGAACCCTATATGGCGCACGTCCCTCCCGGGGAATCAAAAGCGATTATCTGGCAATTTTCCAAAGCAGGTGAATTCGCGTTTGGTTGCCTGATTCCCGGACATTATGATGCCGGTATGAAAGGCAAGATTTTGGTTGGATCTTAGGGAATGGATCTCGAAATGACGCGTTTAGTTGATAGTGTCCAACTGACCCTTACGCCAATAACCCGTCTTCAATATTTACGGTGACTAACAAGAAAAATCTGCTCATGTTGCTGCTGATGTTATGCATCGGACTGCCTTTGCAAATGCTGTATGCGGGTAATCCGGGTCATCTCGAAACCATGACTGATTGCGTTAATGGCGATACGGATGGTGATCCTGGCCCGCATGTTTGCGACGCTACCCATTGCGTGATGCCCGCTGGATCTTGCGGGGCGCACAATATTACCAGTATTTCCCAGGAGCCCCCATGGACGTCTATGGCTCCGATATCTCCGGGTGGTTACTTTGCCTTGGATTATTCTTCGTACCGATCTCACCTCAATTTTTCGATATACCGACCTCCGATTGTCTGAATTGCAGGTAACCGCGCTAAGCGTCTTTTGTAACTTAAAAATCCAGGAAATCAGATGAAAACCGTAATTAAATTCGCATTTGGCATATTGCTTTTAATGCCGTTAGTCAGTGCCCAGCTTCGGGCCGCCGAACAAATTGAAGTCCCCTTCCACCTGGGCCAGGGCCAGTTACTGTATGAAAAGTACTGCAGCTCCTGCCACGGCGTCGATCTGACCGGATCGGACCAGGGGCCGCCACTGCTGCATCCGTTTTACAAGCCGTCACATCACGGCGACAAGGCCTTTTACCGGGCCGCCTTACAGGGTACCAGGCAGCATCACTGGGAATTCGGTGATATGCGACCGGTGGAAGGCATGACAGCGGGAAAAATGGATAAGGTTGTGCCTTACGTGCGCTATTACCAGCAGCAGAAAAAACTTTACTAGCGGGGTAGTCGATGATGAAAATCCAAATTTATTTTCTGCTGGGATTGCTCCTGGTTACCAGCCAGTCCTTTGCGGCAGAAACAGAGCGCTGGTACAGCGATGAGCTGTTGGCACAGGGCGAAAAGCTGTTTCGCCAGAATTGCGCCTCCTGCCACGGGCAACAGGCCGAGGCAACGCCGGACTGGAAGAAAACCGACGCCAATGGAAATTATCCACCGCCACCGCTGAATGGCACGGCCCACGCATGGCATCATGATCTCGACCTGTTGCGTCGCACGGTACGCGAGGGCGGAGCGAAATTGGGCGGGCAGATGCCGGCCTTCGAGGGCGTGTTGGATGCCGGGCAGGTCGATGCCGTGATCGCCTATTTCCAGTCGAAATGGCCGGACGACCTCTACCAACGCTGGGCGGGCCGGTTTGAAAGCACAGACTTACCGTCGCTCAACGATTTCGCAACTGCCGCCGGCAATCAAGTGGCCCGGTTGCTGCAACAACGCGTGGGTAACGCCAAAATTGACGATGTTCGGGAAACGGCGGTTAAGGGTGTCTGGCAGGCTCAGGTCGGCACCAACTATGTATACCTGCTCGACAATGGCAAGTACGCCTTGATGGGCGATCTGGTCAACCTGGAAAATGGCCGCAACCTGACTGAGCTGTCGCGTCGGGCAACGATCGTCGAAGCGATGGCCGAGTTTAAAGATAGCGATTTTGTGGTCTTTGCCGCCAAAGGTAAAAGCAAAGCCACGCTCAACGTTTTTACCGATACCTCCTGTCCCTATTGTCAAAAGTTGCATAGCGAAGTCGACAAGCTGCAGGAGGCCGGGATCACGGTGCGCTATCTGCCCTACGCCAGGGGCGGCAAAAACGGCCCGGGATACGACACTCTGAAATCGGTGTGGTGTGCCAAGGATCGAAACCAGGCGTTGACCGATGCCAAGAATGACCGTTTTGACGGGTTGCCGCCTGGCGATTGCGCACAGGCGGCGATGATCGATCGCGGATATCGCGCGGGTAACCAGGTCGGCATACGCGGCACTCCTGCACTCATCAAAAGCAACGGCGAGAAAATTGAAGGATACGTGCCTTATCTCGAGCTGATTCCGAAGTTGGTGCCGTGAACGAGCCGGGTTGTCGCGCTGTAAATGTGCGCCCAGGTTGGTTAAACCATCTCGGGCTGAGCGCGACCCAGGCGAGGATCTCATAACCGCAAGGCGACATCAGTGCGGGCCATAGCCCGGTAAGTTATCCCCGCGCAAGGGGGGATCTTGTTATGATTACGCAATTGTTAAGAGATCCCGATACGTTGGACCGCCGCTGAGTGGACCGCACGCGGTCGAGGATGACAGGGTAACTATATGAACACTGACCAACCTCTTTGGACGCCCAGCCCGGCCAGCATCGACGCGGCCAACATGACGCATTTCATTGCCCAGGTGAACCGTAAGCACCAGCTGGCGATAACGGACTACGACGCGCTGTACCGGTGGTCGCTGGATGAAACAGAGCATTTCTGGTCCGAGCTATGGGATTTCTGCGGCATTATCGGAGACAAGGGCGAGCATATCCTGGTTGGCGGCGATCAAATCGAGCGCGCGCAATGGTTTCCGCAAGCGCGCCTGAATTTCGCTGAAAACCTGCTACGTCGCAAGGATGATGCAAGCGCGATTTTTTTCCGCGCCGAGGACCAGGTCGAGTACAGCCTGAGTTACCGCGAACTTTACCAGCAGGTGGCCAGTGTCGCCGCCTGGCTAAAAGCCCGTAACTTGCAGCCCGGTGATCGGGTGGCGGCATATCTGCCAAACATGCCCGAAGCGGTTGTCGCCATGCTCGCCGCGACCAGCCTCGGTGCAGTATGGACCTCGACGTCTCCCGACTTTGGCGAAGACAGCGTCATCGACCGTTTCGGCCAGACCGAACCACGCTTCCTGTTCACCGCAGACGGCTACTTTTACAACGGCAAGAAACATCCGCTCGCCGACAAGGTCAGCGCCATCCGCTCCAATCTGCCCAGCCTCGAAGAAGTCATCCAGATCGATCTGGCCGGTTTCGGAATCCACACAGGTGCGCTCGACTGGCGCGACATCATTGCCATTCCAGCCGACAGTATCGATTTCGTTCCGCGCCAATTCAATGACCCGCTTTACATTCTTTACTCCTCGGGTACCACCGGCAAACCAAAGTGTATCACCCACAAGGTTGGCGGCACGCTGATCCAGCACCTGAAAGAACAGAAGCTGCACTGCGATGTGCACCCCGGTGACCGCGTGTTTTTCTTCACCACGCTCGGCTGGATGATGTGGAACTGGCTGGTTAGCGCGCTCGCCAGCGAGGCGGCGCTGGTGCTCTTCGACGGCTCACCCTTCTATCCCGATAACGAGGTCCTGTGGCGCTATGCCGATGACATCGATATGACTATTTTCGGCACCTCTGCCAAGTATCTCGACGCGATGAAAAATGCCAAACTGCGCCCGGCGGATAAATTTGACCTGTCCGCACTGCGCACCCTGGCCTCGACCGGCTCGGTGCTGGCGCCGGAAAGCTTCGATTATGTCTATGAAAACATCAAACAGGATGTCTGCCTGGCATCGATGTCGGGAGGCACCGATATCGTCTCCTGCTTCGCCCTTGGCTGTCCGCTACTGCCGGTGCATCGCGGTGAAATCCAGTGCCGCGGCCTCGGCATGGCGATAGAAGTTTTCGATGACGATGGTAAGCCGCTGCAAAACGACAAAGGCGAGTTGGTGTGCACGCAATCTTTCCCCTGCCAGCCTGCTTACTTCTGGGGTGACGATTGCGGCGAGAAATATCACAACGCCTACTTCGCACGCTTCGACAACGTCTGGCATCATGGCGACTACGTGCGACTCACCGAGCACAACGGCATCGTCATTTTCGGGCGCTCGGACGCCACGCTGAACCCCGGTGGCGTGCGCATCGGCACCGCAGAAATCTACCGCCACGTCGAACAGATCGAGGAAGTCGTAGAAAGCATCGTCATCGGCCAGGACTGGGATGACGACGTGCGTGTGGTGCTGTTCGTCGTGTTGCAACCAGGGCTTGAGCTTGACGATGGCTTACAGGGCAAAATCCGTAAAACCGTACGCGTAAAATGCTCGCCGCGGCACGTGCCGGCAATCATTATCCAGGTCGCCGAAATTCCACGCACCAAGTCGGGCAAGATCGTCGAACTCGCGGTGCGCGACGTAGTACATGACCGACCGGTCAAGAATACGCATTCACTGGCCAACCCGGAAGCACTCGAGCTGTACCGTGATCTGCCACAACTGCAGGCATGAACCTTGATCGAAAGAACCAGCCTGGTTAACTGGGCCCTGCTGATCGGCCTGGTCGCGCTGTGGGGCACCTCGTTTCTGGTCATTTCAATCTCGGTCGATACCATCGATCCGATTTCGATCGTGTTTTACCGCCTGGTGCTGGGTGCATTGGTGTTGGCGCTGGTAGTATTTGCGCGCGGCCAGAAGTTCCCCTCCAGCGCGCGTATCTGGGGCGGCTTTCTCTTAATGGCGATCGCCGGCAACGCTTTACCTTTCTTTCTCATTACCTGGGGCCAGCAAACGATCGATTCGGGCGTGGCCGGCATGATCATGGCTATCATGCCGTTGATGACGATGGTGTTTGCGCACTACCTGGTCAAAGGCGAGACACTGAACCGCTACAAGATTATCGGCTTCACCATGGGGATTACCGGAGTGACGTTGTTGCTTGGACCGGTATTCGAGGGCGGCGCTCGCGCCCTGCTCAGCGGGATCGCGATCTTTACCGCGGCGACCTGCTATGCGGTCAACGCAATCCTGATCAAACGCCTGCCGCGCTTCAGCCCGATGGTTGGCGCCTGCGGAGTGTTGTTCACGGCAAGCCTGGTGATACTGCCCTTCTGGCTGGTCATGGCGCCGGCTAACAACAACATCAGCGAAGACTCGATGCTGGCGGTGATCTGGCTCGGTATCGGTCCAACCGGGATTGCGACCATCATCCTGTTCTCGGTGATCGACCGCGCCGGACCCACCTTTTTATCGACGATAAACTACCTGGTGCCGGTGGTCGCATTTTTCTGCGGCGCCTGGTTATTGGCGGAACCCGTCAGCTGGCATCATTTCGTGGCCCTTGGGACCATACTGAGTGGAATCGCGATTACCCGAATTCGAATCAGGCCAGCGCCTGGCTGAGATGCTCGATGAACGCATGCACGCGCGCCGAGCGCACCAGGTCAGGATGAGCCAGCGCCCATAAACCGATCGTAAGCTCGCTCGTATCGATCTCCAGCCTTTCCAGTTGTGCAGATGAATCACCCAGCAATCGCGGCAGGAGCGCGAGCCCGATACCGGCCTCCGCCGCCACGCGCACGGCGACAAAGGAGTCGCAGCGCAGGCAGATATTGCGAATATCCACGGCGCTGTTGATCCAGGAACCGATTGGCGTCTGCATAATGCTGTCGACGAAACCGATCCAGCGCTCGGCGAATAGCCGGTCTCGGTCAACCGCTTGCAATAACTGCGGTGTTGCGTAAATACCGAAATCAACGTCGCACAGGCGCCGTCCGACCAGGCCGGCATCCGGTATGCGCGTCGGTCGAATGGCGACATCGGCATCGCGACGGTTCAGATCCAGGATATTGTTGGTCACCTGCACTTCTACCACGATGTATGGATGGGTTTGCTGAAAGCTCGCCAGCGGCGGGCCGAGTAGCGACAACATAAAGGTATCGGTGGTGGTAACGCGCAGCTCACCCTCGAGTTTCAGTTCGTGACCGGCTATCTGGCGCTGCATGTCGAACAGGGTACTTTCGACTTCACGCGCCGCATCGATCATTTTCTCCGCTTCCGGGGTGAGCACGTAACCGCTGTCGCTACGGTCGAAAATACGACAATTCAGATTTTTCTGGAAGGTATCGATGCGACGCAAAACCGTGCTGCGGTTGACGTCTAGTTCGCGCGCTGCCGCCGCAATTGATCCCTTGTTGGCAACCACCAGCACGTAGCGCAGGTTATCCCAGTTGATATGCTGCATATTTGCAACACTATAGTGCATAAATGACCATCTTGATGTAAAAATATAACCTGATAGCATGGATGTAGTTCCCGATAGCGATAACCATGGACCAATGAAACCTGAACCTAACAAGCCCCAGCAATATGCAGACCGTTAAGCAAGCCAGAATCTAATGGAGCAACTTCTTTCCCGGCCTGAAATTCAAAGCGCGGTGGTGCCATTTCTGATCGCACTGGTGGTTTACCTCGGCCTGCAGAAACTAACCGCCACGGCGTGGCTATGGGCGCTGCTCGCCGCTTTTCTGGGCTCGGCCGCACTGATCAACGGCCTTACGCTGACACCCCTCACTGGCACCCGCAAAATCATACTGCTGATCATCGCCTCATTTTTCACGGCCACCTTGTTGCCCTGGGTGATGCCGAATCGCAACCTGCAGCGTCGCTTTACCACGATCGCCAGCCAAATTGCCCTGCTGTGGGTATTCTGGGCGGTGCTGACGCGCATGGATTCCGCCGCAATGGTGCTGTTCCTGGTTGGTACCATCAGCCTCGTGCTGGTGTTGGAGTGGTCGTTCGTTCGCGTGGCCGAACAACCTGCTCAACTGCACGGCGCTGGAGTCAGCTTGCTGCTGGGCGTAGGACTTTCGACCACCGTCGCTGCCTCGGCCTTGCTCGGGCAACTCGCACTGGCACTGGCAGCCGCCAGCGGTGGCGCCTTTCTCGGCTGGGTGCTAATCGGCAACGCCCGTGGGCAGACGGCGAGCCAGCCTGTCACCGTTATACCCTATGTATTGGCGCCAGCTCTGCTGGGCGTTGCTGCCGTCATTTTTGCCCGCCTGCCCTGGTATGCGCTGGTTCCCCTGGCCTTGATCCCGTTCGCGGTTAGCCTGGTGCCACAAAAAACCGAGTCTCGTTTTCTGCATGCACTGCTGTCGAGCCTGCCCGGTCTGGTGATTGCTATAGCCGTGGCTTTGTTCGTCTGGCAGAGCAGCGATTCCGCTTCGGGTTACTGAAACGATGCAGCCTCGATTCGGTCCGATAAACATTCAACCCAACAAACCAACAAGGAGTTTCAAAATGAAAAAACTTATTATTATCACTGCCCTGGCATGCCTGCCACTGAAAGCCGTATTGGCCGCTGACTACAGCATCGATCCCGGGCATACCTATGTCAGCTTTGCGATCAACCATCTCGGTTTTTCGACCATGCGCGGCAAGTTCGACCGACAGTCGGGATCGATGCAATTTGATCCGGCCGCAAAGAAGGCCTCAGTTATGATCGAAATTGACGCAACCTCGATCGACACCGGTCACGACAAGCGTGATGCGCATCTGCAATCACCTGATTTTCTGAATGCGGTCGAGAATCCGACCATCACCTTTAAATCAACCGCTGTTACCTGGAATGGTGACAAACTGGCGAGCGTAACCGGCGACCTGACCATTCTCGGAGTGAGCAAGCCGGTCACCCTGACAGTGGTAGCGATGAAGTGTGCGACACACCCATTCAACAAGAAAGACACCTGCGGCTTTGATGCCACCGGATCGATCAAGCGCAGCGATTACGGTGTCAATTACGGCCTGCCGGCAATTGGTGAAGTGCTCGATCTGCAAATCGAAGTCGAAGCTTCCAAATGACAGCTCTGTTAAACAGTGACCCAAACCTGTCTACTTTGAGAAGTTCGTCAGAAATTTAATGATCTTAAAATCAACGTTACGAAATAATCGCAACATCCATGAAAAGAGGAGTCAGAGAAAATGAAGATGATTACTAAAGCCTGCCTACTGGCAGTTGGCCTTACCCTTACCCTTA
>Ga0055584_100007987_pt1 | contig 10369 bp, 8 predicted proteins | sample OSDHelmetaG_FD_58716 | JGI IMG/M metagenome (GOLD analysis project Ga0055584, IMG submission 58716) | Pelagic marine sediment microbial communities from the LTER site Helgoland, North Sea, for post-phytoplankton bloom and carbon turnover... | ecosystem: Environmental > Aquatic > Marine >...
TCCTTAGTGATTATTTTCTTAACTGGGTGCAATATAACATGGCTACATACTTCAAAAAAAACGAATTAAAGTGAAGATTAAGTTTCAAAAAATAGAATCACCACCAAGAGCAAAAGAAAATGACTAAACACTAGGCAACCCTCAAAATTTAGTCAAGCCAGATCTAAAGGAATAATGTTCAAAAAATAGTAAACTGCAAAGGTAGTTTGAAACCTAGTTAAGGTTTGATTTTGGTAAAAGCTGCTTTGCTTTGTGAAGTTCATAGTGCACTGAGTAGTTTTAACTATATAGAGGGTGATTTTGACAGTATTATTAAGGCTCTGATAAGTGTAGTTGGAGACAGTGGTAGCATTATTATGCTCTTTTTTTTATTATCTAAACCTGTGACTTTAACGCGTAATATATAGAACTTGGATATAGCGAGGTGCGTTTTTCTACAAATCTTTTAAAATTACTATTGGTTATGAATGCACCAAAATGATCACCTTCTTTCTCTGTTATGGTTCATTTTTCTTTTTTTACAAACTAATCCTCTAATCAATTATAGTAATTCGAATATTAAAACTGGCATATCCTTTGCTACTAGTAATTTATATTTTTTATTTGAGGGAAATAATATGAAAATAGGTGTTATTGGTGCGGGTTCAGTAGGTGTCGGTATTTGTAATTATATTTTGATGCTTGGTAGTTCTCAAGAAGTAGTATTGATGGATAAAAATTTGGAACGCGCTCAAGGAGAGATCTATGATTTTCGCCACACCACATCCTTAACCTTTTCCAAGAATATTAAGCTTGTTGCGACGGATAATTATGAAGCACTAACAGGAACCGATATTGTTGTAATCACGGCTGGAGCTCAAATAAAAGAGGGGCAGGATCGTCTCGATTTGGCAGAGATTAATTGTAAAATCTGTGTTGATATTGCTAAAAATTTAGACAAAGTAGCACCCAATGCCATTCTTATTATAGTGACTAATCCATGTGATATTGTTACGCATTTTGTGGTGGCAAACACGAGATATGATGCATCAAAAGTAATAAGTGCGGGGTGTGTGATTGATACAGCGAGACTGATGTCTATTGTGGCGAGCCGAGTTAATCTTGATCCTAAGAATGTATTCGGTTATGTGCTTGGAGAGCACGGCAGTCATTGCTTTACCCCAAAGAGCTTGATCAGTATTGCCGGTCAGCCGGCAGATTATTATTGTGATACCAATAGCCTAGATCGTATTGATGCGGATGAACTTCTAGAATCGGTTAAACAGGCGGGCTTTGAGATCTTTAAGCGTAAGCAGAATACTACACACGGAATTTCGGCAAGTGTGTTTAGGATTATCCAGGCCATTGAGATTAATGAGCGCTCTGTTTTACCTGTTGGTTCATTGCTACGCGGTGAATATGGTTTATCGGATGTTGTTCTCAGCCTTCCTGCTGTTGTTGGTAAGCACGGTATTGAGTCCCTTCTTATCCATCCCTTTACGGAAGATGAGTTATTATCGTTATATAAGATTGCAGATAGCATGCGAGAGCATGTTAATAATGTGGCTCAGTCCTGTGACCTTACGCACTAATCGTAGATAAGAATTATCACAAAGTCGCTTTGTTATTGTATTAGGGGAGTAGGACTACAAGTAGAAGAAAGGTGTATTCAAACTGGCTCTATGGCTTATTTTTTGTGACAAGTAGTTTAAATGGAGTAATTTTATAATGAATTTAGGGATAATAACGGATGTAACGCAAGATGAACCTCATTTTATCAGTCAGTTAGATTTATTTTTACAAAAAAATAAAGATAAATATAGTGCAGATTTAATTGGCGATCTATCGTATATTCATTTTTTAGCAGAATGTCATGCAGGAATTAATATTCAGTCTATAGTGGCACAAGGCCAAGGGAAATATAAATTAGATTATACCTATGACTGGTCTGTGTTTAATGGATGTATGGGAATGAATGAGTCGGATTCGGTGCAAGGATCAACTTGGGTTTGGGTGGATAAAAAAGGGATGGTGAGTATACAGGTACCAGATGTAGAAGAACGTAACACTATTGATGAATTTTAGGATCACATTAACAATGCAGCCAAGAGGATAAGTCTTGGACTGCATTGTGAGTTATCGGTTTTATGCAGAAAAACAGAGGGTTAATATGGAAGCATAATAACCTTGTGCTACAGCTTCTATATCTTTGATATCAACTTGTTCTTCTGGTGTATGGGCATATTTAAAAGAGCCAGGGCCATAATAAATGACAGGAATATCATATTTTTGAATATAGCCACCTTCTCCCCAAGCATCCATCATGGCTAATTCACAAAGTTGTCCCGTTGCTTGAGTAATGGACTGTTGTACCTCTAATAAAATGGGATTTTTTCTATCTAAGATCACCGGTGACCAATCTCCAACTTCCACAATTTGTGCGGAAAAATCAGGATCTTCCAATTGACATTCATGAATGAGTGTTTTGATTTCGGCAATAAAATTCTCGTAGTTATCTTGAGGTAAATAGCGTTTATCTAAACAAATTTTGGCACTAGGGGCCACCACATTAGGTTTAGAACCGCCTTCGATACAACCCACATTCATTGTCGGCATGCCATACAACTCATGTTTTTGTTGCGAGTAACCTTGAATATGGGTACGCAATTTTTGTATAAAAGTAGAGGCCATATAAATGGCATTATTTCCCAATTCTGGCGTGCTGGCATGCGCACTTTTTCCCTGAAATTCAACATCTAACCAAGCATTACCTTTATGTGCGGTACAAATTTTTCTATCAGTAGGCTCTGCAATCATTACAAAGTCACATTTAGGGATGTGTTTTTGTTCAAATGCGGTAATGATTTGCTCACTGGCATATTCTTCATCGGAGGTAAACACCAGATATAAAGAGCCTTGTTGTGCAGGTGTTTGTGCTGCATGAATGAAGGCAAGCAGTTGAGCACTACAACCTCCTTTCATGTCGCAGACACCACGACCATACATAATGCCATTGTCGATTCGAGCTGCAAAAGGATGTGGGACACCATCGGGTGAGACCACATCTATATGTCCTTCGAGTAATAGGCTAAAACTTGGCTTTTCCACTTCTAATTTAGCCACAAGATAAGGCGTTTGTACTTCTTCACCGTATATTGCAACTTGTGCATTAGTGCTGTCATTGAGTAGTTTTTTGACTTTCTGCAATAACAGGGTTTTACCTGGTGTATGAAAGGTGTCTATGTGCGCTAGTTGCTGAGTTAATCCAATCGCTTCAGACCAATCAAATGTCGGTTTCATATGAGCTCCTGTTATTTTGCCATTTATAGCGTTTATTTTCATCAATAGATTCTAAGATGGTGCCATCGGCAAAATCTTGTTTGAACGCTTTATAAGCGGAACGAAATAGAATCACTAAGGCAATTAAAACGGGTAATGCGGAAATGGTAATCATAGATTGAATGGTTTTGAGTATATTCAGACCAGGAATATTATGCTCTAACAGAATGAGGCTTAATGGGATAACCAAAAAGAGTATGCACCAGAATGTTTTATACCAAGGTGTAGGTTCTTCATCGGCTTTTAAACCAATAGAAGTATACATGCTAAGTGCCGTACCATTGGCGGTGGCAGTGGTCGCTAGGTTAAAGAAAATTAACAGCATAAAGACTAAAATAGCTAATTTAGGTAAAGGAAGGCTTTGTAAGACCAATAAGGTGGCACCATTGTTGCCAATACTGTTTATTTGTCCTGATAAATCTAATCCATGGAAGAGTTCTTGACCTAGGCCATAATTACCTAAAATACCGAAAGTGATCCAACAAGCTAGAACGGCCCACACACAGTTACAAATAGCGATTTCTCGGAAAGTGCGACCATAAGAAGTCCGTGCAATCCAGATCCCACACATAAAGGTAAGAGCAACATACCAAGCCCAATAAAAAATAGTCCAACCTTGTACAAATCCTGTTTGTGCAATGGCATCAGTATTAAAACTCATGTGAATAAATTCACGAATATTTAAGCCAATAGACATTACTATGTTATTCAAAATAAAGCTGGTGTCCCCACTAAACAGAACAAACAAGAAGAAAGCAAGTGCGAGCCATACATTCAGATCACTAATTCGTCCCATCCCTTTTGCAATACTTTTGGAGGTAGAGAGTGTGAAGAAGAGGCTGAAAATTAACAGAATACCTACTTTCATACCAAATGAATTAGAGACACCTAATAGGTTACTAGCCAGTTCACCAATAACTGGAGTACCAATACCAATAGTGGTCATCAGTGCCATGAAATAACAAAATACAAGAATGGCATCAATAAACCAACGCAAGGTTTTATGGGATAAAGAATCACCACCAATAGTGTTGGCACATAAAGTTGAAATGCGCAAGGTCCCTATTTTTTTGTTCCAGTATAGGTAGCCAATACAAATGCCTGGTAACAAATAGAAAGCCCAAGCAGAAAATCCCCAATGGAAAAAACCATAAGAAGAGGCATATTCATACGCTTTAGTAGATTTAGGCGTGATACCAAATGGGGTGCCATTGACGTAATACATCCATTCGCACATACCAAAAATCAAGATCCCAGCGGCAAGAGCTGCACATAAATTCATGGATACCCAAGTGAAAGTTTTGTAATGAGGTTTAGCATCTTTACCACCTAAACGTATATCTCCGTATTTGGTTGAAAGAAGAATAATGGCGCCAACGGCCATAGCAAAACCGATAAGAAGAAAGAACCAAGCTAGATCTGTAGTGATAAAGTGAAAAAGGGCGCCAATGAGACTAACCATTTCTTGTGGTATCAGAATAATGGGGATCACAACAGCAGAAAGCATAAGTAAGGTGGTGATAATCAATGGTTTATTTGCATGTTTAAACAAAGCAGATTCCTTTATAATAATTATTTTAATTGAGTGCTTAATACTTTTATATATTCAGGCCCAATGCCACAACATCCACCAATAATTGATGCACCCATAGTACGCCATTTTTGTGCCCATTCTAAATATTGTTGGGTACCTAAATCAGCACGTATTTCATCAATTTCATCATTGGCTTGCGCATTTTCTTTTTGTGGTTGAAAAGCGTTAGCATAAGCGCCGGTACGTACATTTAATCCTTGGGCTGTGATGATGTTTTGTGCTACTTCTAAGGCTTGAGAAATCACTTCTGGTTGACTACAGTTAAAAAGTACAGCAGCGACATCTAGTTTTAATAATTCAGTAATAGCAAATGCCACTGTTTCTCCTGAACGTAATTTGGGTACATTCGTTTTTTCTTCGTCAAATAGTGTGAAGGAGACCCAACGTTCTTTTCCATCAGCAGGAAGTAGCGGGAAAATAGTTTGAGGTTCTTGCACGGTACTTTGAGTCTCAAAGAGCCAAAAATCCACGTAGGGAGCGAGACCATCAATAAGGGGTTGTGCAATAAGGTGGGCTTGTTTTGTTTTGAATAAATCAGCGCGATAAGAACCAAATACAGGGGGAATAGAAGCGGCAATTTTTACTTTATGATCGATGTCATCTTTTGTATTTTGTACTGCTTGTTTTGCTAATTGTCCACTTAATTTGATTAAATCAGGGCCTTGAGATTGAAAGCGTTCTTGGCCAATATGAAAAGGAACAAGAGCATAAGAGTTGGTAGTAATGACTTGAGCGCCACTTTTAATAAAATCTTCATGTACATCTTGCACGCAAGATGGTTTTTGCATTAGGGCTAAGGCAGACCATTCTGGTTGTTGAAAAGGGGCTCCACGCCGTGAAAGTTCTCGCCCCATTCCGCCATCTAAGACGATAAGTGTTTGCATAAATTATCCTTTTTATTTAATAAATATTCATTATGTAGTGAGGTAATGTAACATAGAACTTTCTAATGTAAAATTATAAAAAAGCCACCATAACAATAAGTTATGATGGTTTTTAAGGTTTATAAGTAATTTAATTAATTTAGTTATTATTTATTTTGCTGCTTTTGCTTGTTCAATCCAACTGTCAAAGATTTTTTGATGGGCTTTAATCCAACCATTAGTATGGCGTTCAATATCTTTTTCGCTATTTTGACCTGCACGCATGAGGGTGTTTTGAGCATTAACATCATTGACATCTAATTTCATGATGGAAAATAATTTGGCCGCATCAGGATGCGCTTGAGCAAATTTTTTATTAGCTAAAATATTCATTTTCCCGAGAGCAAAACCATAATTGCTTCCATTCGATAAAGCTGTATTGGCTAAAGGCTTACCTGGTAAACCTTTGTTAGGCACTTGTAGCCAGACAACATCTTTACCTGGAACTAAAATGCCACTTACCCAATATGGTGTCCATGTGTAATAGAGAATGGATTGTCCATTTTTGTAACGAGAAATAGTATCAGCAATTATAGCTGAATAGTTTCCTTGGTTGTGTTCAATGGTATCGCGTAAACCAAAGGCATCTAAATGTTGTTCGATACGTGTTTCACATCCCCAACCTGGAGCACAACCGGTTAGATCTGCCTTGCCATTTCCATTAGCGTCAAATAATTTAGCAATTTTAGGATCTTTTAATTGACCAAGATTGGTAATATGATACTTATCGGCAGTTTTTTTATCAATTAAATAACCTTGAGCTGCACCTGTAACATAATGATTTTTACGATAAAAAACTTTATCTCCCCCTGCTTTTTCATATTTTTCTTTATGCAAAGGTTCCCAGTTGACAGCCATAAAAGTGCTATCACCATTGGCAATAGAAGTATAGGCCACATTATAATCTACTGACTTGATAGGTAATACATCGTAACCTAGTTTTTCCATAGCTTTTGCAACAAGTAAGGTTTGAAATGTTTCTTCACTAACAGTGCTTTGCAATGGTTGTACTTTTATACCATTATTTGCCATTGCAGTTGTTGAACAAAAAGTGGAAATCAGCACACATGCTCCGATTATTTTCGAGTATTTCATTGTGTATTTCTCCTGTTTTTTTAATTTATATTAAGCTTTATTTTTTACCTAAAAGCTTCATGACTAAGCCAATGGGACCACGTTGCAACCAAGGTTTTTTACCACCTTCGCGGCTGCTTAAGCCTAAGGCTTGTGTTAATCTATCAAGAACGATGGCCATAATAACGATCCCAACCCCACCGGTTGCGGCTAAGCCCATATCTAAACGTCCTATACCACGTAATACCATTTGGCCTAAACCGCCTACAGCAATCATTGAAGCAATAACAACCATAGATAGAGACAACATTAAGGTTTGATTAATACCGGCCATAATTGAGGGCTTGGCTAACGGAAGTTGTACTTTAAATAATAATTGATTTGGCGTAGCACCGAAGGCATTTCCGGCTTCCACTAGGCTTTCTGGAACTTGTTTAATACCTAGAATAGTCAAACGTACAACGGGGGGTAGCGCAAAAATAATAGTCACTACAACACCAGGGACATTCCCAATACCAAACAACATAACTATGGGCACCAAATATACAAAGGCAGGTGTCGTTTGCATGGCATCTAAAAGCGGTGTTACAAATTTTGTGGCACGTTTGGAGCGCGCAAGCCAAATACCTAGAGGTAATCCAATAATCAAGCAAAAGGAGACAGAGGTTAAAACCAGAGCTAAGGTAATTAACATTTGATCCCATGCCCCAATGGCACCTATTGCTAACAATGAAACAAGAGTGGTGAGTGCCATTTTTGTATTGGTTAACTGCCATGCAATTAGCACTAAAGCTAAGATCATAAAAGGAGTGGGTAGTGTGGTGAGTAAAGTCTGAAACAGTGACAAAACATAATCAACAGGAGCACTGACGGCCTGGAAAAAACCACGGAAATTAGCCACGAGCCAATTAATGGCGCTTTCAACCCAATCACCAAAAGGGATGAGCGTTTCATCGAATGGATTTAACCAATCAAATTGTGTTTCTGGCGTTGCGGTATGTAACCAAGATTGAGCTGCATCTGTTGCTTGTGTTGCTGTATCTGTTGTACTTCCCCAAGGATCTGCACTGGTGGTGCTATCCGTGGCTGCTTGTGTTGCTGCCCAGGGATCTTGTGTAACGTTATTTTGTGAATCGGCCATAATTATACTTCCTTATCTAAAACTTTTAGCACTTGAACTCTGGTAACGACGCCGTAGTAGCGTTGCTTTTCATCCACGACGGGCAATGGATGTTGTGCGTTAGTGATATCAGTGATAATGGAGGAGATTAATTGTTCCTTCTCTAAAAGGATGGTTTCTATAAAACATTCACTTAACGTTTTGGCGCTACGTACGCCTTTTTGCAAAGATTCTAGAGAAACCATTCCTTGATATTGTCCATAACGGTTTAAAACGACTGCGAAATCTAAATCATGATTTTCCAGTAATTTCAGGGCAATATTAGGTTTTTCATCGGTATTTTTTTGCACGATATTGAGCAGGTATTTGCGATTAGCAATGTCTTTTACGCTTAATACGTTAGAGACATCAACACCTTGGAAAAAGGAACTAACATAGTCATTGATAGGATTTTGTAAAATTTCATCAGGACGCCCGACTTGAATTACCTTCCCGTTTTGCATTATGGCAATGCGATCACCGAGTTTCATGGCTTCATCTAAATCATGAGAAATAAATACGATGGTGCGTTGATCATCTTCTTGTAAGCGCAATAATTCATCTTGCATTTCACTTCGAATTAAAGGATCGAGGGCAGAAAAGGCTTCATCCATCAATAATACTTCAGGATCATTGGCTAAGGCACGCGCTAAACCAACACGTTGTTGCATCCCACCGGATAGTTCATCAGGATACACATTGGCATAGGCTTCAAGTCCTACTCTTTTCAAGGCTTTTAAAGCTATTTGATGACGTTCTTCAATGGGGATACCAGATAATTCCAATCCAAAAGCAGTATTATCTATAATATTCATATGGGGCATCAAAGCAAAAGATTGAAAAACCATGCTTAATGATTTACGACGGACTTGTCTTAATTCTTTATCTGAAATGGCCGCGACATCGCGATTTCCGACATACACATGACCCTTGGTAGGTTGTATTAACCGATTGAGTAAACGAACGAGGGTGGATTTGCCAGAGCCAGAAAGACCCATGATAACAAAAATTTCACCCTGATTGATTTCTAATGAGACGTTGTTGACACCAACGGTGAGCCCTGTTTGGGCAAAAATTTCATCTTTATCCAATCCTTTTTTAAGCAAAGGAAAGGCTTTTTGTGGCTGTTCGCCAAATATTTTATATAGGTTTTTTACTGATAATTTAACCGACATAATTTCCTTATATTAATTAGTAAAAATTCGAATTTAATTGACATATTTTTCATTAAATTACAGGTTAAAATGTAATTATAAATAATAATTTTTATGCCAAAAACGAATAATAGCTTAACACAACAAAAATATTTTCTCAAATCCATGATCTTGATCACATAAATTATGTAGATAATTTTTATTTATCTAATGTGGATGAAAGTAATGAAATAAGCATTCACATAATAAGTGATATATAAATACAGATTTTAAGTAAAAAGTACAATGTATGAAATTAAATGATTATGTTTTTTTTAATGTAAAAATATATCCTAACTAACTGTTTTATAAATGTTTTATAATTTTATTGTCGCTTGATTTTTATGTAAGAAATATCGTTGTTTTCTACCTAATTTTGCTTTTAATTTTAGTTGAAATTTAACCTGTTTTATCTGTTTATATATCTTTATTTTTTTGTTAGTAACCTATAATATTGATAGGAAATATTATTTTAGATTGATGTTAGTTATAAATATAAAGACTAAGAATTATTTTTACATAAAGGTACGAGAATGGTATATAGTTTAGGGTGCTTTTTATATAAAAAATAAGCATAATATATTTATGTTAACAATCACTTACAATACAAGGTATATTAATATGAAATTAAATATTTTCACTTATTTTTCTTGTTGCATTCTATTTTTTGCTTTATCTGGTTGTAAACCAGAAAAGTTAGATGTGGAGTTGTATACTTCTGATATACAGAAAGCCAGTACGGCAGGCATTATGCAAGTACCTGTTACCATGATTTTTAGTCTTTATAGTAATGATAATAATGGGGATTTGGTCAAGGCTTCTGCCATTGCTAGACATTTTTTGAATGCTAAGGCTCAAATCAAAATAGTTAAAGAAGACTTAGGTGATGCAATGTTGATTAAAGCGACTTTTCCTATGGGTACTCAGTTAGCTGTGGATAATTATTTGACTAAACATCCTCGACCACTAGCACTCATTATTAAAGGAAATCATATTCAACTGAGTGATACGCATTACTTAGATAATTTAAATGCTCAATTACAGAAAATCAATCCGTTACTCAGCATAGAAGCAGGGGCAAAAAGTACTTTTTTTCATGTGATTGGAG
>Ga0055584_100007989_pt1 | contig 10368 bp, 5 predicted proteins | sample OSDHelmetaG_FD_58716 | JGI IMG/M metagenome (GOLD analysis project Ga0055584, IMG submission 58716) | Pelagic marine sediment microbial communities from the LTER site Helgoland, North Sea, for post-phytoplankton bloom and carbon turnover... | ecosystem: Environmental > Aquatic > Marine >...
AGTGAATCCAGCGATAACTGCTGCACCCACCAAACCACCTGCAATTGCGTACTCAACGGTGGTCAGGCCGTCTTCATTTTTAACGAACTTCATTACTTGCTGTTTCATTTCTAACTCCTTTTGTGGACACAATGTCCGTCTATTTCTTCTGTATCGCTGCTGCGATTACTACCAATCGTGCTTGCGAGATTTGTGCACATCGAAAGCATGGTTGTACTTATAGGCGTCCCGGTTGTGTGTTCGTTAGGATTCTTTTGCAGTGTGTCTGGAATTTTTTGCGAACAGCGATACGAAAGAGTTTTTTTGTGAACTGCGTCACCATTCTCGATTTTTTAATAACGATTCGATGCTGAAAGAAAAGCCTGACTTGCCATAATTCCGACGCCGGAATTCACTGGACGGCATTGATACGTAAGCTGCGCGGGACGCAGCGTGTCAATTTGAGAACTGCGTCCTGTCCCTGTGCCGATGCTTCTGGAAGCATGCTCTATATAGAAGACCTCACAAGCCAGCGGCCAATGGACTCGAAACGAATAGCACGAATAATGTGGATTGATCAGACTGTATCGGTGAAACAGTCTGAGTTGCCCGCGCTATTCGGTGAGTACTTTACGGTCACGAAACCACACGCCGGCAGCTCGTTGCATTCCGAGATCAAACGTCAGGCGCCGAGCCTGTTGCTGTTTGATTTCGATTACCCTGAGCGTCCTGGCCTAAAGTTGTTGGAACATACGAAACGGCAGTTCCCCAGTATTCCGATCTTGATGACGACAGTGCAGCATTCAGAGTCGCTGTCAGTATGGGCGTTTCGTTCGCGCGTCTGGGACTATCTCGTCAAACCCGTTTCGGAACGTGAACTCGATCGAACGCTCTCAGCGCTGCACAATATGATCAAGAATATAAATGAGCCCGGAAGGTACAGGTCTATTTGCGGAAACAAGTCGCCGCTTCCCGAGGAAAATAACGTTACGCCGCGTTCCACAACGCCGGCAGAGTTGATGCCCGCTCTGGCCTACATTGAGCAGCACTTCCGTGACAAGGTAACCAGCGCGAATGTTGCCGAGTCCTGCCATATGGATTCATTCCAATTCAGCAGAGCTTTCCGATCAGCTTTCGGTATTACCTTTAGAGAGTACCTGCTGCGCGTTCGCATTAAAGAAGCGTGCCGTTTGCTTGAGAAACCCGACATTGCGGTCACCGAGGTCGCCTATCTCTCTGGCTTTAATGACCCCTCTTACTTTTCCAAGACATTCAAGCGCTATGCCGGAGTCTGTCCGTCAGAGTATGCCTCTTCTGAAGAACATCGCAGCTTGCTTGGCGACGATCGTCTTGCATTGATATTGTAGCGGTGATCTAAAGAGCGGCAGGAATGCCCCGAACTTTTCAATCAGCGACGTCTCGACCGTCGTGAGTGATAAACCGGGTGCGCGCGACTTGCGTGAAAGGGCTCCTCGCGGGCCCCTTTTTTTGCCTGCTGTAATCTGCCCAAAAAGTCCAGGCCGCAGTCATGCCCTCGTTGTCGGATATCAGGATTTCTCGCCAGTTAGCGAGTCCAAAGATTTGTCAAGGCACCCGCCAATTCCGCCATGTCTCGACATATTCCAAGAAAAAAAATGTATTGTTAGCGCGGGTAAACTGTCTCATCGAATATCCATGTAGCCACCCGACTTCTTGAGAACCAGACCATTAACAAGACTGCAATTATTTCCACCATTGCCCTGCTGGTGAGTGGGTGTGCCGTTAGCGGTATCAGCATGGTGCCGGAGGATGTCGAATCGCCCGACGGGTGGGTCCGTGGTGGCAATCCGAGCGCCGTCGATACTGGCTGGCTGGCGGCATTTGCTGACCCGCTCCTTGATGAACTGGTTGCAGAATCAGTGGCGGGCAACTTCGCGCTAGAGCAGGAGCGGCAACGACTGGAGACCGCAAGACAGTCAATCGTCGTCACTCGCTCTGCTCGGCTCCCGGCACTTGACCTAAGTCTTGATAGCTCGCGCCGTGGCAGCGAGAACAACGCGGGCGATCGGATATTGGCGGAGTCATTCGGCGCGGACATTGACGTGCGTTTCGACGTCGACTTGTGGGGAAGTTTGTCGAAGGCGCAGCAGGCTGCACAACTGAATTTCGCTGCCCAGGCTGCCCGGCTCGACACGGCTGAGCGCGGTGTCGCAGGGACGACGGCGAGCCAGTACTTCAACGTCATGGAAGCGAAGCAATTGCTCGCTGTTGCTCGCCGCCGGCTCGAGATCGCGATTGCAAGCCGCGAAATTGTCGCCAGCGGATACAGGCAGGGATTGAACGATGCGCTTGATCTCTATCTTGCGCGCAACCAGGTAGAGCGCGAGCGTGCCAACGTTGCTCAGCAGGAGCAGGCGCAGTTGGAGGCGAGGGCCGCGTTGCAGCTGTCATTAGCGCGCTATCCAGGCGGCGACATCGTTATTGATGGCGAATTGCCGGTGCCGGTTGATACGATCCCGACCGGTCTGCCGTCGGAACTTCTGACCCGCCGGCCTGACATTCAGGAGGCCTGGCTGGAATTGCTGGCTACGGACGCTCAACTCGCGGTAGCGCACAAGGCGCGCTTTCCCAGACTGTCGCTTGTCGGCAGCGCTGGCGTGACCTCTGTGGAATTTTCTGACCTGTTGGAGGGTGGCGCGAGCGGATGGTCGCTCGCCTTCGGCCTGACGCAGCCGTTATTCAACGCGGGTCGCCTAGCGGCGCAAGAGGAACAGGCGCTGATCCAGGTGCGTATCGCTGAACAGGCCTGGCTGGACCGGGTCTACCGTGCATTCGCCGAGGTCGAAAACGCGATCTCGCGGACCGCGTCGCTCGATGCACGTTATGAGGCGCAGCTCGAAGCGCAAAAAAACTCTCGTGCGGCGCTGCAACTCGCACTCGATCAATACCAGCGCGGGCTGGTCACCTACACTACTGTGCTTGAATCACAACGACAGGCCTTCGATGCCGCAGCCACGGTAGTACAACTAAAAAATCAACGCTTGCAGAATCGCCTGGTGCTTTATATCGCCTTGGGCGGCGACTTTGAGTCAGTGAACTAGAGATGTCGATGAACAAAAAACTGCTCCCGGTTCTTATTATTGCTGCGCTGCTGCTGGTGGCGTTCGTTATAAGAATGAACCCACCCGAATCCCCCAAGCAACGGGCATTTACCGGACCACAGATGGCTGTCGAAGCCCTGACCGTCACGCCGCGCGACTATCGCGTCATGCTTGAAAGCTATGGCACGATTCAGCCGCGAACACGGAGTATGTTGGTCGCGCAGGTCGGCGGCGAGATCGTCGATGTGAATCCGAACGTGCGCGGCGGTGGTTTCTTCGAGCGTGGCGACATACTGGTCAGGATCGACAGTCGTGATTATGCCGCGGACGTGCGAATCGCCGAGGCGACGCTGGCCGACGCGCGCCAGTCCCTTGCCGAAGCGGAGGCGCGTTCGGAACAGGCGCGTGAGGACTGGGAACGATTGGGTAACTCTGGTGAGCCACCGAACCTGGTACTACGTGTGCCGCAGCTCGAAGCAGCTCGGGCGCGCGTAATCTCGGCAGAATCGGGTCTGCAAAAGACGGCTCTCGAATTGGAGCGAACGGAAATTCGAGCACCGTTTGCGGGTCGCGTACTGCGCAAGTTTGTCGATATGGGGCAGGTGGTTTCGCAGAACACACAACTTGCTGAAATCTACGCAACCGATATCGTCGAAATCCGGCTGCCGCTGAGGAATCGTGACCTGCCCTTTATCGACTTGCCCGAAACATTTCGCTACACCGATGAAACCGAGCAATTCGGTGGTCGTGTCGTGATTCAATCCGATCTTGCGGGTCAGGCGACCTGGGAAGCGGAGCTGGTGCGCACTGAAGGCTCAATCGATGAGACAGCGCGGCAGCTGCATGTTATTGCACAGATCGATGACCCTTTTGCGGCAACAGAGGCGCGCCAGACACCGCTTAAAATTGGCCAGTACGTTACGGCCATAATTGAAGGCAATACCGTGCATGGCGCGCTGGTCATACCGAACAACGCGATCTACCAGGGCACCTACGTTTATATCGTCGAGGACGGTATTCTCTGGCGACGCGATATCGACATCGTTTGGCAAAATGACGACGAAGCCATTGTGTCTTCGGGGGTCGTAGCGGGCGACAAGTTGGTGCTAACGTCTCTCGGGCAAGTAACGTCCGGCATCCGCGTAACAATTGTTGGCGAAGAAGACCAGCCAGACGTGCGCAGCCGGGCCGGAGATTCTGCCGGCAAACCCGGTATAAGCCAATGATCGCCTGGTTTGCACGAAATTCGGTTGCCGCCAATCTGCTGATGGTGACGATTTTTCTGGGCGGCTATCTGGCGATGAGCGAAGGCATTCGGTTGGAGATTTTCCCGCCGTCGGATCCGAATACCATCACCGTGCAGGTCCCGCTGCGTGGCGCGACGCCGGAGGATGTCGAACTTGGTGTCGCTGTGCGTATCGAAGAAGCCGTGCAGGACTTGGTCGGGATTGATCGCATCGTGTCCCAGTCACGTGAAGGCTCAACCTCCATCTCAATTGAGATTGAGAAGGGCTACGACCCCAGGCTACTGCTCGACGATGTCAAAAGTCGTGTAGATGCGATCAATACGTTCCCGGCCGACACCGAAAAGCCGGTCATCGGATTGCGACAACGACGCTTCGGCGTCATCGACGTCGTGATTGCCGGCGACTACACCGAAGGCGAAATCCGCACGTTCGCGGAACAGATCCGCGACGAGTTGTTACGCACCGATGGCATCACTCAGGCCGAGCTTGGCTCTGTGCGGCAGTACGAGATCGCCATTGAGGTTTCTCCGGACCGCTTGCGTGAGTTCGACGTCACTCTTGCCGACGTCGGTCGATCGATCCGTGCAAGTTCTGTGGATCTGTCTGCCGGCAACGTGCGCACCGAGGGTGGCGACGTACTGATCCGCTCCAAGGGTCAGGCCTACCGGCGTGCGGACTTCGAATCCATCGTCGTCAAGACGAATCCCGATGGCAGCATCGTTCGTGTTGGCGACATCGCCACTGTCGCTGATGGGTTTGTGGAAGACTCGATGCGTACGCGATTCAACGGCAAGCATGCAGCATTCGTCGGGGTCTCCAGAGTTGGCGATCAAAGTGCAATCGAAATATCGGAAAAGGTGAAAGAATACATCGCGTCTCGTCAGCCGACGCTGCCTGTGGGCCTGGAGTTGTCGTATTGGGATGACGATTCGGCACGCCTCAAGGATCGCCTGAACATCATGGGCTCAAGCGCGATTCAAGGTAGTGTGCTCGTGATCCTGTTGTTGTCGTTGTTCCTTCGACCAGCGATCGCGCTGTGGGTTTTCCTGGGCATTCCGATCAGTTTCTTCGGCGCATTCATCGTCATGTCCGTTTTCGACATCAGCTTGAATTTGATGAGTGCATTCGGGTTCATCATCGTGCTCGGCATCGTCGTGGACGACGCAATCGTGACCGGTGAAAGTATTTACAGACGTATGCGCGAGGGCGATACGGGTCTGTCGGCAGCGATAAGTGGCACCAAGGAAATCTCTATACCTGTGACGTTCGGCATTTTGACGACTATCGCCGCGTTTGGACCGCTCGCCTTCATCGAAGGTCGCCTCGGCGATATTTTCGCGCCGATTCCACTGGTTGTGATCCCGGTCCTGCTGTTCTCGCTTATCGAATCCAAATTGATCCTGCCGTCGCACCTCAAGCACATTAACCTGCACGAGCATGACAATAAGATGACGGGCTTCCAGGCCTGGCAAACGCGCTTTGCCGACGGCTTCGAGGACGTGATCCTGAAATACTACAAGCCGCTCTTGAAGTTTGCGCTTGAACACCGTTACTCAACTTTTGCCGTGTTTACGGGTGTACTGATTATCATGCTCGCGCTGATCACCAGCGGTTGGACCCGCTTCATCCCGTTTCCATCCATTGAGGGTGAAACCTCGACGGCAACGCTGACGATGCCCGCGGGAACGCCGTTCGAAGTCACTAACCGCCACGCCGAGGCGATCTATCAGGTAGCGGTAGAGTTACAAGACAAATACCGTGACCCGGATACCGGCGAAAGCATGGTGACGAACATCCTCACGAACGTTAGCGCGGGCTCGGCGCGGGTGCGCGTGGAAACCGTTCGACGGCAGGATTTGACGATTGAGTTTTCGACGAACGCGTTTGGTAATGAGTGGCGCGATAACATTGGCAGCGTGCCTGGCGCGGAGAGCCTGAATTTCCGTTCATCGTTCTTCCGCGCCGGAGATCCGATCGACGTGCAGTTCAGCGGCAACTCTCTGGAAACCCTGAACGCTGTTGGCGAGCAACTCAAGGAACACCTGGCGACCTACCCGGGTGTTTTCGAAATTGCCGACAGCCTTTCGAACGGTAAGGAGGAGCTGCAAATCGAGTTATCGCCGCAAGGCCACCTGCTCGGATTGACGCGCAGCGACATCGTCAATCAGGTCGGTCAGGCCTTTAAAGGCCTGCAGGCGCAACGCATTCAGCGCGGCAGGGATGACGTCCGCGTTCTTGTGCGCTTCCCGCGCGGCGAGCGCAGCACGATTGCATCGTTAAATGAAATGTTAATTACGACGCCAAGCGGTGCCCAGATTCCGCTTTCCAACGCCGCCGAAATTAAGCCTGGCCGCGGTCCGTCCGAGATCCGGCGCATCGACGGTTACCGGGTATTGAACGTGACGGCAGATGCGGACAAAGAAAATACGAACATGACCGTCATGATGACTTCGATGAGTGAGTTCCTCGATGGCCTGCTCGTGAAGTACCCGAGTGTCACCTATACGCTTGAGGGCGAGCAAAGACGCCAGGCGGAGACCTTCGGCAGCCTGCAAATCGGACTTATCGTCGTCCTGTTCGTGATCTACTGCTTGCTGGCGCTGCCACTCAAGTCATATTCGCTGCCTATTGTCATCATGTCAGTCATCCCGTTCGGCATCATTGGCGCGGTTATCGGTCACTGGATCATGGGCCAGACGCTCACGATTTTAAGTTTGCTCGGGTTCATGGCCCTGATTGGAGTGTCCATCAACGACAGCCTGGTGCTGGTTGACTACGTCAATCAAAGGCATCGTCACGCTAGCGAAGATCTGTATGCGGCGGTTGAACGAGCCGGCGTCGTGCGCTTTCGACCGGTTATGCTTACTTCGCTCACGACGTTTTTTGGATTGTCGCCGTTGCTCCTTGATAAGTCGTCGTCGGCGCAATTTTTGATTCCGATGGCCATCTCGCTCGGATTCGGAATTCTGTTTGCGACGCTGATTACATTAATCCTGGTGCCGACCAACCTTCTCATCGGTGACGATATTCGTCGTTTCCTCCGGCGGCATTACCGTGGCCTCAAGGCAGCCACGGCAATAGAGAGCGCCAGATAGCGAGCGCGTAGTTGCCTTTTTTCTCTAAGCCGTTCTACCTTATGAGGGCGCGGCGCCTACCCGTAGAACCTTGGCACCACGGACGTGCTCGCGTTTGAGCGACGACATAGCCAGATTCGCGTCCGCCAGGGCATAGGTTGTGACTTCGGGGCGAATCGGAATGCTTGCGGCAATAGGCAGAAACTCGGCGATGTCCTGCCGGGTAATATTGGCAACGGATTTTATCTCGCGCTCCATCCACAAGTGCTCGTGATACGACAAGGACTCCAATGCGGCCTTATCGGCGGATTCCTTGCGAATCGCGTTGATGACGAGTCGGCCGCCGGGTGCGAGGTTGGCAAGCGCTGCGACGATGGGTGCCCAGGCGGGCGTTGTGTCGATGATAGCGCGCAGTAATTCGGGGGCACGGGCGTCGGTTGTGCCAACCCAGTCGGCGCCAAGTTCTTTGGCAAAGGCTCTGCTCGCTTCGTCACGCGCGAAGACATAAACGGGCGAATCCGGGTAGAGGTGACGCGCCAACTGTAAAACCAGGTGCGCCGATCCACCAAAGCCCGTCAGGCCGAGCCTGTCGCCATTGTTGAGACCACAAAGGCGGAGCGCTCTGTAACCAATTGCGCCGGCACACAGTAATGGCGCTGCTTCTGCGTCGCTGAATATGTCAGGAATCGGATACGCATAGTTTTCATCGACGGTCATGAATTCGGCGTAACCGCCATTGGCATCGCGCCCGGTCGCCTCAAATGCAGCGCTCAGGTTTTCGTCGTGACTACCATCTGAAGAATGAATCCAACCGACGCCGACCCGCTCGCCTACCTGAAAGCGTGTCACGGACTGACCGATCGACTCAACCCGTCCGATGACTTCATGTCCGAGTATTACCGGTAACTGCGGCGGCGGAGTTCGACCTTCGATTTCATCGAGTTCGGTATGGCATACGCCGCAGACCGACACGGCGATACGGATTTCACTGTCGGAGGGGATGGGCAACGCGACGTCTGCGGCGCGCAATGGTCGGTCGTCCGTTGCAACGGAGGTCAATCGTTCCAGTAGCATGGCCTTCACAAAAACATTCTAGCAAAAGCCGTGGGTGACGCCGGGCTATCTCCCGAAGCTCATGCGCGTGCCGACAAACGCGGCGCGCCCTGCCGTTCTGTAACCGTAAACCTGCTCATAGTCTTCATCGAGCAGATTACTGCCTTTAGCGAACAGGGATATTGTCGGGCTTGCCTGATATTGAATGGTGAGGTCAACCAGCCAGTAATTACCGAGCGTTACAATCTCCGGCGGTGCCGGCCACGGGGCGAAGAAGGTGTCATTGCGGGTGCCGCCGTAGTCCGCGTTGAGGGAAGTGCTGAAACGCTCATTCAGTGCCCGGTAGTTTGCTGAGATGCCACCCGAATGACGTGGTCGACGAATCTCAGAAAGGCCCTCTGCCGACGAATCGGTGTAAGTGTAGTGCCCGCCCAGCGCGAAGCGTTCGTTCAACGTCCATTGAGCAGCGAGCTCGATGCCACTGCGCCTGCTTTCGCCAGCCATGTTTTCCGCTGTTGAGAGAAACGTCACCGGATCTAAAACGAAGCCGTCAATTTCATCCTTGAGATCCTGCTGGAACAACGACACCTGGAGCTGCAGCGCGCCATCGAGTGCGCGCTGATCTACACCAATGTCGTAGGATACCGATCGCTCCGGTTTGAGGTTCTCGTTACCGATAAATTGCGCCGGGAAATAGCCAAAGCGCTCAGTGAACGTTGGATTCTTCTGGCCGGTACCCAAGCCACCGCGCAACGTTGTGTTTGGTGACAGACGATAGGCCAGCGACAAGCGCCCATTGAGGGCGTTATCGAATTCGCTGTTGTCGTCAAAGCGAGCGCTCAGAATCCAGCTAAGTTTGTCGTGTGATAGCCCCTGGTACTCGGTTACGAGGCTCGATACATCCATTTTCTGAGATTGATTAGGGTCGCCAAAGACGATCGCACCGGCCTGTTCATACTGTGAGCGCCCATGCTCTGCACCAAGCGATAAAACGTTCTTGTCAAACTTGATGTCCGCCTGGTAAGCAAGCGTCAGACGCTCCGATGCCGTCGATGCGTCTTTGACATTGTCAATGAGACTTTGATTGTCTGATTCAAAGAAGCGGGCGTCGAAGTGATGTGCGATTCGGTCATTGGCGGTGAGTAATTTAGCACCGGCATGTGCCAGGAAATTGCGACTGTCAGTCGCGACATCACCATCAACAGGAAGACCGGTCACATAATAATCAACCGGGTCAAACTGGGTGTAAGCATCGGCAGCGCGAATGCCAACGTCAAAGGACAGGCGATCGGTAGCAGTAATTTGTGCCGCCAGCGTCGTGGTGGTCAGGTCGGATTCATCCTCCTCGGTCCCTGTTCGGGAAATATTGCCGCCACCCGTAGCGAGGCGTTCGACGCCGCCGCTTAAGGACAACCGACCAACACTGATCGCGCCGTTGATACCGGCGTTGCTTGTGCTGTCGGAGCCGCCTTCGACGTAGCCGTCAAAACCCGGTTCCGCCGACGCTTTGCGAGTGATGATGTGCACAACGGCCGAGATTGCATCGCTGCCCCACAATGAGCTTTGTGGGCCACGGACTATTTCGATTCGCTCGATGTTGCCCGTCGCAAGATACTCCCAGCGAAATTCGTCGCCAGTTGCCGGGTCATTGGCGCGAACGCCGTCAATCATGACCAGAATATGATTTGCCTCGGCACCGCGTACGCGTACCTGGGTTTGGGATCCCACAACACCGGTGTGGCTCAATGAAAATCCGGGCACGGCGCGTAGCAGATCAGACACATGCCGCGCCTGTCGCTGTTCTATCTCATCGCGCGTGATGACGGTAACCGCGCTGCCAATCTGATTGAGGGTAAGAGGTGTGCGCGCACCCGTGACAAGAATCTGGTCAAAATCGGCAATAGCGGTTTGGCTCAGCAACAAGGTGGAGCCGAG
>Ga0055584_100007990_pt1 | contig 10368 bp, 5 predicted proteins | sample OSDHelmetaG_FD_58716 | JGI IMG/M metagenome (GOLD analysis project Ga0055584, IMG submission 58716) | Pelagic marine sediment microbial communities from the LTER site Helgoland, North Sea, for post-phytoplankton bloom and carbon turnover... | ecosystem: Environmental > Aquatic > Marine >...
ATACTATCATTTGCGTCTCTATAGCGATAATTAAATTTTAAACCATAATTAACATTAATATTATTTCTGTCAAATTCCTCTATTAAATAGGAATTTAATTTTTTTAGATCTAAAGTATCTCTTGAAATTGAAACAATTACTTTCGATATTAAACTGTCGATATTTTTAGGAAAAGCATTATTTGCAGTAAAAAAAGGGTATTGTCCATCCCAAGAGCGCTTCATTAATATGGGTTTTTCTCCTTCTTTCCGGGCAATATTCTGTAAAGTACTGTCGATTTTTTTTCTAAAACCTCTTCTTGAATTTGTACTCACGATAATGGTGTCTAATTTTCCATTTGAGTTTATTGCATCTGAAGAAGAATAAGTAATAATACCTGACTTTGTTAGATTAGCAAAATAGGCTTCTACGGAGTTATCTAAACTCAATTGAACTTTACTAATAAGATTTTGTTTATTTATTTGATACTCTCTATAGTTCCAATACAATTGTACGGCAATAGTTGTAATTATGGTTATACCTATAAAATACACTACGTATTTGTAATTACGCTTATTCATAATTCAAATTTAAGTACATATATGTTATTAACCGAATTGCTTAACAGTTGTTAACACTAATTAACTGTTAAATAAGGTTAGAGCATTTACATTTGTGATGAAATTAATTCATAAATACACTTAAAATGAAAAATATCCAACTAAAAATAGTTACTGTTTTATTATTATTAATTACGGCAACATTAGGAGCTCAAGAATTTCAAGGTAAAGCTACTTATCAAACTAAAACAACGTTTGATATGGATTTTGCAAATTCTGGAATCCCGGCTGATAGAATAAAAATGATTAAGGAAAGAATGAAAAGCCGACTAGAAAGAACTTATGTGCTCAACTTTAATAAAACAGCATCGATATATAAAGAAGAGGCAACATTAGATCAAGCATCTAGTGGACGTGGAGGAATGCGATTTATGATGATGGGTGGCGGAGCATCAGGAGAGCATTATAAAAATACGAAAACAAGCACATCTTCAAAAGAAAATGAGTTCAGTGGAAAAAACTTCCTCGTAAAAGATAGTTTAACTATATATGATTGGAAGATGGAACAAGAAACCAAAATGATAGGTGAATATATGTGTTTTAAGGCTACTACAGTTGTTGAAAGGCCTATGCGAAGAGAATTTAGGTTTGGTAGACGCAATAACACGGAGGAAGATAGAAAAGAACAGGAAAAGAAGGAGAAAGAACAGGAAAATATGATGGAATTGTTTACTGTTGTTGCTTGGTATACATTGGATATTCCTGTTAATAATGGTCCTGGTGATTATTGGGGTTTGCCTGGGTTGATTTTAGAATTGAAAGATGATAATACACAAATTTTATGCACAAAAATAGTATTGAATCCTAAAGAAAAAGCAGACCTGAAAGAACCAACTAAAGGGAAAGTAGTCACCCAACAAGAATATGATTTGATTGTTGAAGAAAAGACAAAAGAAATGAGAGAAAGAATGCAAAATGAGCGTCAAAAAAGTGGCGGTAGCGGGCACATAAGAATAAGAGGGTAAAATTATACTTTAAACAATTTATATTAGTGCATGAAAAATATCACCTTAGTATTATTATTTGCGATTTTACCGTTAATTTCTATTTCGCAAAATGTAAAATTTGAAGGAACTGTAAAGGATACGCTGGGAAATCCTCTGGAAATGGCAAATGTTATTGCTTTTAAGAAAGGGACCAAATTTTTACAATCCTATTCAATAACAGATTCTAAAGGGAATTACAGATTAACCTTAGATCAAGGTCAAGAATACACGTTTAAAGTTAGTTATTTAGGATTTGACACACAGAATATTGATATTTCCGTAGATAAGGACCCAACAATTTTAGTAAAACATATTATACTAAAAGAGTCCACAGAGTCATTAAGTGAAGTAGAGCTTACCTATGAAATGCCGGTTCAAATTATAGGCGATACCATTGTTTACAATACGGATTCCTTTGTTTCTGGTAAAGAAAAGAAATTAGAGGATGTGCTTAAAAAATTACCGGGAATAGATATTGATGATAATGGCGAGATCGAAGTTGAAGGTAAAAAAGTTGATAAAGTGTTAGTTGAAGGAAAGGAATTCTTTGATGGAGATTCAAAAATTGCCACACAGAATATTCCCGCCAACGCTATTGATAAAGTACAGGTTCTAAAAAACTATAACGAGGTAGCCGGCATGCGGGGCGTTACCAATAATGAAGATAACATTGCGCTTAATATTAAATTAAAAACTGGGAAAAATAAATTTTGGTTTGGAGAAGTAAACGCAGGAGTGGGCGAGAATGAAAAATATATTGCAAAGCCCAAATTATTTTATTATAGCCCTGAAAAGAGTATAAATATTTTAGCCGACTTTAATAATATCGGTGAAACGCCCTTTACAAGGCGCGATTATTTTAGGTTTACTGGAGGGTTGCGAGGAGCTATGAGAGGTAGCGGAACAAGTTTCAATGTATCTTCCGGGGGTTTAGGATTTATGACAACTCAAAATAATAGAGCCCAAGAAATTATTTCAAAATTCGGTGCTTTAAACTTTAGTTTGGCATCGAACAAAACATTAGATTTTAACGGTTTTGCTATAGTAAACGATTCTGAAACGGATATGTTCACCCAATCAAATACAGTATATAATGATACTGGTTTACTAGAAGAAAGTGAAACATCGGCAATTCAAGGCAGTAAATTAGGGATGTTAAAGTTTAGCACTACCTATAGACCCAATACTAATTTACACATAGATTATGATATTTTCGGAAAACTATCAGAACAAACTGAGATAAATGATGTTTCTTCCTCAAATAGAGGCGCAGTAGATACATATAAGGAAGAAAAACCGGGTTCGTTAAATCAAAATTTCAATTTGTATTATACAATAGATGATAAGAATATTTTTGCATCTGAAATACAGCATTTGTATCAAAAAGATCAACCTTTATATAACTCACTTGCATCTACTCAACCATTCGATCTGATTCCTTCATCAGATGCAGAAAGAATTTATGACCTTATTCAAGATCAAAAATCGAGTACTAATAAATTTGATGCAAAATTTGACTATTATTATTTATTAACACCAAAGAGTAACATAAATCTATCTTTAGGTACAACGTTAAGCGGTCAGAGTTTTTCCTCTAATATTTCACAAACATTAGATAATGGTAGTGTGTTAAATTTTAATGAATCCAATCTCAATAATGATGTTGATTACAATTTTTCAGATTTATTTCTTGGCGTTCATTATAAAATGGTGTCTGGCAAGTTTACTTTTAATCCTGGAGTTACCATCCATCAGTATACTACAAAAGATTCGCAGTTAGGATCAGAAAATAAGGATAATCTAACCAAGGTATTACCTGATATCTATGCGAATTTACAGTTTAAATCTTCAGAAAGTTTACGTTTCAATTATGGTATCACATCCCAATTTTCTGATATTAATACGGTTTCAGAAGGTTATGTTTTGTCAAATTACAGATCTTTAACGAGAGGTAATCGAGATATTAAAAACTCCTTACGACATAGATATTCTTTAAGTTATTTTAGCTTTAGCATGTTTTCTTTTACCAACATTCATGCTTCAATAAATTATACAAAAAGTGTGAATAATGTAAAAAATAGTACTGAACTTATTGGAGTTGACCGGATTTCATACCCTGTAAATTCTGATTTTGCTGATGAAACGCTTTCAGCAAATTTTAGATATGGTAAAACATATAGTAAACTAAAAACAAATTTTAGGGCAAATGTTTCTAACTCAATTTTTAATAATATTGTGAATAACGAACAAATTGAATCGAAAACATTAACACATAGTTATCAAGGAAGTGTAGCCACAAAATTTAAAGACGCGCCTAATATTGAGATAGGTTATCAAAAATCTTTTACCGATTATTCAAATACCGGAAGTACAACTGATAGGCCTTTTGCAAATATGGAAATTGCTTTTTTGAAGAATTTCATTTTAACTGCAGATTACAGTCATTATAATTATAAAAATGATGAAAATACGGTGAAGAATAAATATTCCTTTTTAAAAGCTAATTTATATTATCAGCAAAAAGATAGTAAGTGGGAGTTTAAAATATCAGTTGATAATCTTACAGACAATACTTCTATAAATAGAGATAGTTATAATGAAGTTACAGACAGTAACTCAACATCTTTATATTATATTCAACCAAGACTTTGGATGTTTTCGGTGAAGTATAATTTGTAAAGAAATTTTAATTGATTAAAAATCATTATGTATTAATTTTCTCCTTTTTATTTCGTGATAATTATAAAAATTTCATGAACTTTACATATAAAATTTATCACTAATTAACTGAAATTAATATCAAAATGAAAGATTTATTAAAATATGTATTACTATTCTTTTTATTAATAAGTAGTGCTAATTATGCTCAGGAAAAAGATCCTGTTATTGAAAGTATTATTAAAGAAGCGAACGAAAATTCCCAATTAGAAAGGTTGGGTCATGAATTAATGGATGTGATAGGCCCCAGATTGGTTGGCACACCACAAATGAAAAAAGCCAATGATTGGGCAGTTGCCCAATATGAAAAATGGGGAATTAACGCCAAAAATGAAAAATGGGGAGATTGGCGCGGATGGGAGCGTGGAATAACACATATTGATATGGTTTATCCACGAATTGAGTCTTTAAATGGAACTCAACTTGCCTGGAGTCCAGGAACATCTAAAAAGGGTATAACGGCAGAATTGATAACATTGCCTAATGTCAAAGACTCCATCTCATTTCAAAAATGGCTAGTAAATGTTAAAGGTAAATTTGTTATGATTTCTATGAATCAACCTACTGGCCGTCCAGATTATAATTGGGAAGAATTTGCTACGGAAGAATCTTTCAAAAAGATGAAATCAGAACGTGATTCACTAACAAAACAATGGAGAAATAATGTAAGAAATACCGGTTATAATAGTCGCACAATCGCTACTGCGTTAGAAAATGCAGGAGCAGTTGGGTTGGTGTCTTGTAGTTGGTCTAAAGGTTTTGGGGTTAACAAAATATTTAGTGCTAGAACCAAAAAAATTCCAATGGTTGATTTGGAGTTAGAAGATTATACTATGCTTTATCGAATGGTGGAATACGGAAGAAAACCACAAATTAAGGTTGTTGCCGAAACAGAAGAATTAGGAATGGTACCTGCATTCAATACGATAGCTGAAATAAAAGGAATTGAAAAACCAAATGAATATGTAATACTTTCAGCACATTTTGACTCATTGGATGGAGGAACGGGAGCAACGGACAACGGAACAGGGACTTTAGTTATGATGGAAGCTATACGGATTTTAAAAAAATTGTATCCTAACCCAAAGAGAACTATTATAGTAGGTCATTGGGGGAGTGAAGAACAAGGTTTGAACGGTTCAAGAGCGTTTGTAGAAGATCATCCTGAAATTATTGAGAATATTCAAGCCGTTTTCAATCAAGATAATGGGACTGGTAGAGTAGTTCGTTTATCAGGACAAGGATTTCTTCATGCCTATGAATATTTAGGTAGATGGTTAGAAGCAGTTCCCAAAGACATTACCGAACATATTGAAACAACTTTTCCCGGAATTCCGGGCGGTGGAGGTTCAGATTATGCATCTTTTGTGGCGGCTGGTGCTCCAGCATTCTCACTTAGTTCACTTAGCTGGTCATATTGGAATTATACCTGGCATACAAATAGAGATACCTATGATAAAATAGTTTTTGATGATGTTAGAAGTAATGCCATTTTAACTGCAATTTTAACGTATATGGCTTGTGAAGATCCTGATAAAACGTCAGTTGAAAAAAGTATTTTACCTATTAATCCGAGAACAGGAAAACAAAGAGTTTGGCCAAAACCACGATCACCCCAAAGAAAAGGAGGGATTTAAATACATAAAAACCTGTAAGAATTAATTCTTACAGGTTTTGTTTTATTCGAATGGTTATTATTTTACAACCCAAATACTTCTTTTACCTTATCAACATAATCTAGCTTTTCCCAGGTAAAAAGTTCGACTTCTTTTTCAACTTTACCGAAGTATGCATTTTCAAATACTTTTTTAACAACCTTTGGTTTCCTACCCATATGTCCATAGGCGGCAGTTTCTAAATATATCGGGTTACGTAACTTTAAACGCTTTTCTATAGCAGCCGGTTTCATATCGAAGATCTTATCAACCTTTTTAGCAATTTCTCCATCAGATATACCTAATGAGCTAGTACCATATGTATTAATATATATTGAAGTTGGCTCTGCAACACCGATGGCATAGCTAACTTGAACTTCTATCTCATTGGCAACACCAGCCGCAACTAAATTTTTAGCTATATGTCTGGCAGCATAAGCGGCACTTCTGTCAACCTTACTTGGATCTTTTCCTGAAAAAGCTCCACCACCATGAGCGCCTTTGCCTCCATAAGTATCAACTATTATTTTTCTTCCTGTTAAACCGGTATCCCCGTGTGGGCCTCCAATCACAAATTTACCTGTTGGATTAACGTGATACTTGATATCCTTATTAAATAAAGCTTGTACATGAACCGGGAATTGTTTCTTCACTCTTGGTATTAAAACATTAATGACATCTTTTTTAATCCGTTCAAGCATTTTAATATCGTCCTCATCAAAATCATCATGTTGAGTAGATACAACAATGGCATCAATACGTTGTGGTATATTTTCATCACTATATTCTATAGTAACCTGACTTTTAGAATCCGGACGCAAATAAGTAATCTCTTTATTTTCTCTACGTAATTCAGCCAATACTTGTAGAATTTTATGAGAAATATCTATCGCAAGGGGCATATAGTTTTCCGTTTCATTAGTGGCATATCCAAACATCATTCCCTGGTCTCCGGCACCTTGCTCTTCTTTATTTTCTCTATCAACACCTCGATTGATATCTTGAGATTGTTCATGTATTAATGAGATAACACCACAGGAGTCGCCAGAAAATTGATATTCACCTTTGGTATAGCCAATGTCGTTAATAACATTTCTAGCTATTTGCTGAACATCTAAATAGGTTTTACTTTTAACTTCGCCTGCCAGCACTACTTGTCCCGTGGTAACTAAAGTCTCACAAGCCACCTTAGATTCTGGGTCAAAAGCTAAAAAGTTATCTACTAATGCGTCACTTATTTGATCTGCTACTTTATCTGGATGTCCTTCTGATACACTTTCTGATGTAAATAAATATGCCATTACATTAATTTATTAAAATTAAAAAAGAGATTGCAATTTGACTAAAGGAGTAATGTTACTGCTTTAGCATTTTTTAACCTGTTAATTAGGGTTTGAGGTTGCAATCAGTCAAATTTTTCCTCAAATATTAGAAAGCGAAATTACATATAATATTATTCTAAAAAAATATTCTTTAAAAAAATAGAAATTATTAAATGAAACGGGCATAAAGTTATGGCATAAATAAAAATTCGAATAAATAATAAGAAAAATTTGGTAGTTTGCTATAAGTTTTACAATATTTGCAGCTAAGTTCAATAACTTATTGAAATGTTATCAAGAAAGGCTGAGGGATTAGACCCATTGAAGCCTTAGCAACCCTTTATTCTTTAAAGAAGGTGCTACATTCTACTGATCATTTGAGATTAGATAGATAACAAAATGAAATTACTTTGTGTAATTTCTTTGTGATTCTTTTTAACATTTTTCTATTAAGTACGCTCTTTTAGGCGGATTTGACTTTTGATTTAAATTATTTATTAAACTAAAAGTAAAGAAAAATGAGTACAAAAAAATTTGCAACCAATGCGTTGCACGCAGGCCATGACGTAAAGTCTAATTCAGGAACCAGAGCCATTCCTATTTATCAATCGACAAGCTATGTGTTTGACAATTCAGATCATGCAGCAAATTTGTTTAATTTGTCAGAAACGGGATTTATATATACTAGAATAAACAATCCTACCAATGATATTTTGGAACAACGTTTAGCAGCATTAGAAGGAGGTATTGCCGCTGTGGTAACTGCTTCCGGTACTGCAGCAATTAGTACAACCTTATTGACATTGTTAAAATCCGGAGATCACATTGTTGCATCTAATAGTTTATATGGAGGGACCTATAATTTATTGAATGTTACCTTACCGAGACTTGGTATAACTACTACTTTCGTAGATCCTTCGAATCCTGAAAATTTTCAAAATGAAGTAAAAGAAAACACGAGAGCGTTTTTTATAGAATCATTAGGGAATCCAAAATTAGATGTATTGGATATTGAAGCTATTTCTAAAGTATCAAAGTCTAATAAAGTGCCTCTAATTGTTGATAATACTGTTGCAACCCCCGCTTTGTTGAACCCCATTAATTATGGAGCAAATATTGTAATCCATTCTTTAACAAAATATATTAACGGAAACGGAACAGCTTTAGGAGGAGTTATTATTGATGCCGGAACTTTTGATTGGAGTAATGGAAAGTTTCCTGAGTTTACAGAACCTTCTGCAGGTTATCATGGTCTCGTATATCATGATGTATTGGCAGAAGCAGCGTTTATTGCAAAAGTTCGAATTGAAGGGTTACGTGATTTTGGGGCGGCGTTAAGTCCGTTCAATTCCTTTCAAATTATTCAAGGCCTTGAAACATTGGAATTAAGGATCAAAAAACATAGCGAGAATGCATTGGAATTAGCTCAATGGTTGCAAATACAGCAAGAAGTGTTATGGGTAAACTATCCAGGTTTAGAAGAAAGTGCATATAATAGTCTTGCAAAAAAGTACTTGCCTTTAGGACAAAGCGGCATAGTAACATTCGGAGCTAAAGGAGGTTATGAATCAGCAAAAATCATAGCTGATGAGACAAAATTATTTTCATTGTTGGCAAATATTGGGGATTCAAAATCATTAATTATTCATCCGGCAAGTACAACTCATCAACAGTTAAATGAAGAACAACAAGAATCAACAGGAGTTTCTCAAGATCTGATAAGACTATCTGTTGGATTGGAGAATATAGAAGATTTAAAAACTGATTTAAAAGAAGCTTTTGCTAAAATCGATAAAAATGTATTGGTTTAATTAACGCTTTTAAATATTTAATGCAGGGGTTGTAAAACTCCTGCTAAAAATAAATTTATGCTGAAAAAAATTGTAATAAATAATTTTTTAACTTCTTCTGGTTCTTTTTATAAAGAACTGCCATTGAGCTATCAATTATTCGGAAGAGAGTTACACTCGGCACCAATTGTTTTAATTAACCATGCTTTAACAGGAAATAGCAATGTAGCCGGTGAACATGGATGGTGGAATGATCTTGTTGGTGATAACAAAGTAATTGATACAAATAAATATACAGTGTTGGCATTTAATATTCCAGGTAATGGATATGATGGATTTGTTATTGAAAATTATAAAGATTTTATCTCCAGAGATGTAGCAAATATATTTTTGATAGGATTAGAAGAATTAAGAATTAAAAAACTCTTTGCGATCATTGGAGGTTCTTTAGGAGGTGGAATAGCTTGGGAAATGGCCATTTTATCACCTAGTATTACGGAGCATTTAATTCCTGTGGCAACAGATTGGAAATCTACTGATTGGTTGATCGCCAATTGCCAAATTCAAGAACAATTTTTGTTAAATTCGAGTAATCCTGTGCATGATGCCCGGATGCATGCAATGTTGTGTTATAGAACTCCTGAATCGTTCAAAGAGAGATTCCAGCGTACCAAGAATAAAGAGTTGGAAATTTTTAATGTTGAAAGTTGGTTGCTTCACCATGGAAATAAATTACAGGAAAGGTTTCAACTTTCAGCATATAAATTAATGAATCAATTATTAAAAACTATTGATGTAACCAAAGATCGAGCAAACAGCGAAAATATTTTAGATACTATAAAATCTAAAATACATATAGTTGGTGTTGATTCTGATCTGTTTTTTTCGGCAGAAGAAAATAGACAAACTCAAAAACAATTAGCGTTAACCCATCCTAATGTCACCTACACTGAGATTAATTCTGTCCATGGGCATGATGCGTTTTTAATTGAATACGATCAATTGGGTAAAATCATAGAGGATATTTTTATTCCAAAGTCGGCTAAGAAAAAAATGAAAATATTAAAATTTGGCGGTAAATCATTAGCAAATGGAGATGGTATAAGTCGAGTCATTTCTATAATAAAGGGGAAAGTTAATCATGGTGAAAGAATAACGGTAGTAGTTTCAGCTAGAGGGAATTCAACTAATGAATTGGAGAAAATTTTAGAAAAAGCAGTAAAAAATAAACAATATCAATCATCATTACAAACATTTAAAAAATATCAAAAGGAACCATCAAAAAGTATAGATTTTTC
>Ga0055584_100007993_pt1 | contig 10364 bp, 7 predicted proteins | sample OSDHelmetaG_FD_58716 | JGI IMG/M metagenome (GOLD analysis project Ga0055584, IMG submission 58716) | Pelagic marine sediment microbial communities from the LTER site Helgoland, North Sea, for post-phytoplankton bloom and carbon turnover... | ecosystem: Environmental > Aquatic > Marine >...
GAATCGCCATCGTTGTCAAAATCAAAGAAATATCCGCAAGTCGCCATTTCCGGCACATCGATTCCAACCGATTTCGTCACATCGACAAAGGTCTCATCCCCTTGATTCCGCAATAACTGAACCGCTTGCCAGCGATCTGTCATAAACAGATCCTCGTAACCATCGTTATCGAAATCGACGACGCTGACCGATGGATACTGTCCCACCGACCCCCAGTCATTACAGCCTTTGAATTCGTCTCGAGCTTCCTTGATAGACTGAGCTTCGACTACCTTACCGTTCTCCAGAGAGCGGACGATTTCCATCTCCCCGCACCGAGTAACAATTAAGTCCTCGTGCGTTGCCTTTGATACCGCTCTCAATGTTTCACTATCAGGAATTGAAGCGGCTGTTATATTTTCAAAAAGAGCCCCCGGAGAAGTAATGACAGTAAATTTTGACTGTTTCCAAGAAACGAGTTTCCAATCGTTTTCTGCCACTTCCTGCCAACCCAGAGTCTGATAGGCACGAACTCCCAACGGCGCACCATTCCGCAGCATCCGACCTTCAAACTTTGTCTCCATCTCGAACACACCTGACTCTAGAAAAGAGCCCTTGAGAACTCCCAGCTGTGCATCTTCAAAACGGCCGTTTTTAAGCAACGGTGCCCATACTTGGCTAAATTCAATCGACTCCTTTTCGGGGTTGATCGGCCAAGACACGAATGTCGCAAGGGAATCCCCAGATGCCTCCTTCACTAAAGACAACTGAGATTCAAGCGACTGAGATTCAAGCGACTGAGATTCAAGCGACTGATCCGCGATCCCTACATATTCGATCGCTCCGGGAATCACCGCGGTAAGATCTACCTCCGCATCCTTCAAACTGGTTGCCAGCAGGCTCTTCTTGCCTGAGAGCCCCTGAATTACGGTTTCAGAGTTGGTAATTCCTTGAATTCGAACTTGCTCCTCCGAAAGCTTTGGCTTATCGATCGCCTGACGTTCCGCCGGTTCCGGCGGAGTCGGCTCATCCCGGCAACCCATCAACAGAACCAAGGTAGCGAAAGCACAAGCCAATAAAGATAAATAACCAAATTTAAAAATCATATTTCCAGCCTTACGATGTTGCTGACCGCGCCCAACACCGTCGTGGTCACCACTGACACTGGTCATCATACCAAAGTCAATGCTCTTTCGTTTTGTCTTATCCTACGCTAACCGGACAACTGCCCGAACGCCAACTTTTAATCGTCCCTTGATACGATGGACGAATGGGTCGCCCCGAGTGCGATGAGTGCGATCTAACCGAAACCGATTCAACCTAAATATCCAGTAAACGGCAAAGGCCGTTTATAATAACTAAATTTGATGTTGGCCTACCGGGTAGAACAGCTGAACACCCAAAATTAGTCTTCGGACATCTCCGGGTTCTCATAAACCGTAATTCGCTTCCCAGCTTCAACATCCTTAAGAACAGTGACTTTCCCGCTGGGCCACAAAACCTCAATTCGGTCCACTGAATCCAGCCCCCCCAAACCGACATGAATTCTCTGAGCGTTGACTCCCGAAAGCCCCTCGCCGCATGAGAGCTGGAACAACCGTTCAGTCGCGTCTGTTGTCACTTTGACCGTCGCACCAAAAGCGTCTCGCGAACTCCACTCGCCGCTGGGCGTGATCGATGTTTGTCCACCGACGAGCGAAATTTCGAGAAACTGATTGTCGATCTTGGCCTGATCTCCAATCTTATTCCTTACGATGCGAAAGCGGGGATGGTTCGAACTGGCGATGCCAAGATCGAGCCAGCCGTCACGATCGTAGTCAAACAGCACAAAACTTCGTCCGTCCGATAGAAAATCTGCCCCGGAAACAAGTGAGAGATCTTGATAGTTCCCGTCTCGTCGAAAATAAATCCGGTTTCGCTCCTTGCCACTTAACGAATTACTACTGAGGTGCCTTTCGCCCTCAGGAGGCTGGTCCGTCCACTCAAAAAAGATCGTCCGCGTGGACTCCAACGACCCCCATTGCTCAGCCATCGAAAATTCTGAATCCCGCCCTACACCGAAGCGAACTGCTTCCCGCCAAAGACAACTTCACAAATCGATTTTGGTTTTCACTTCAGCAGGGGCTGAATAACATCCGCTGGGAACATAAAGATCGAGTTCTCCATCATTGTCAAAATCAGCAAATTGCCCACCGAATGACCAACCAACCCGCGCGACATGTTGCTGACCTTCGTCAGGCCCGGCAATCTGACGAAACTTTCCGCCTTCGTTTTCAAATAAGAAATTACCGTGAGCCGAAACTTTCAGCCTCGGATCAGACCCTTCCACTTGGTCTACGATTCGATTTCCTGCTTTGGAATACATATTAGAAACATATAAATCGAGATCACCATCATTATTGAAATCGCCCCACGAACACCCCATTCCAAATCCCATATCCATCGTAGGAATAATGTCAGGCGTGACATCAACAAACTCAGGCTTGAAGCTTCCCCGAACGGTATCGTTTCGCAAAAACACATCGGGAGCAAAGTCATTACAAATATAGAGATCCGGATCTCCATCGCTGTCATAATCCACCCATGAACTCTGATAGGATCCGCGGTACTGCTTCAATTCATCAGAAATTTTCACCCACTCGAACCTCCCACCGCGATTCATAAGTAGAATATTCGGAGGGCCGCCACGATCCACAAACTTGTCAGCTCGTTCGATTTTCAACCGAGTTTTTAACTGCTCTTTTTCGGTGGTGATAAACCCAATCCAATCCTCAATCGGCCCAGTTCCAGTCGCGTAAGTGCTGAGGTACATATCCAACAAACCGTCACGGTTTATATCTGCAATCGAGATAGCATTCACACAACGGGCATCTTTTAAAACCTGATTTATTTCAGCGTGAGGAATGAATTTTCCATCTTGATTCTCGTAAAACAAACTTGGCACAAGTGATAAGCCAAGCATCAAATCAGAATCGCCATCATTGTCATAATCAAAAAAATAACCGCACGTTACCATCTCTTCTAAATCAAGCCCGATCTCGCTAGTTACATCGGTGAAGGTGCCGTCCCCGTTGCTCCTTAGCATCTGTGGTGGTTGCCATCGATCAGTTACGAACAAATCGTCAAAACCGTCTTGATTGAAATCAACAGAGCTGACGGCGGGATATTGTCCCACGGAGGTCCAGTCATTACATCCTTTGAAGTCTGCACGGGCTGCAAAATTCGCAACCATCTCCTGTTTTTGTTTTTGAGATTGCCCACCAGCAGCATCGGCCTGCCGCACAGACTCCTCCAACTCGTCACACCGCTGAATAATCAACTCCTCATGAGAGGCAGTCGATAGCTTTTTAAAGGTCTCCGCATCGGTAATCGCTTGACTGGTTACGTCTTCAAACAGCGGTGAAACCGAATTGATGACTTTCAATTTTTTTTGTTTCCACTCGGCTATTTTCCAGTCTTCAGCTTCGGTGCGATGCCAAACCAAAGTCTGATAACCAATCACCCCCAAAAGAGAACCGTCAGCATCGCGAATTCGTCCTTCAAACTTGGTCGCCATTTCAAAATCGCCACTCGGTAACAATTCTCCCGATAGCACACCGAATTGCGCATTTTCGAATTCATTTTGCCTCAACAAAGGACGCCATATCTCCCGAAGACTCAATGATTGCTGTTCCTTCGAAATTGGCCATAGAATCTCCGTCGCCAATTTTTGTCCTGACAACGCCGACTTGGACGCTTCGGCAGCAGACTCTTCAAGTAAGTCTCGAAAACTTACATCCTCGAGACCGCGACACAGCACAGACTCAACCACAAATGAAGAAGTATCAACATTGAAATCTATCAGGGAACGACCGAGTAAACTTTTCTTTGCCGATAAAGACTGGATCAAAGTTTCAGAATCCGTGATTCCTTGAATGCTTGCCTGTTCGGGCGTAAGAGACACTTTGTCCGCCACTTTTTTGGAAACGTCTGGCTCTTTAACTGGCTCAGTATCCCCGGTACATCCGAGGAGAACCAAACCGAGACCGGCGATTAGAATTTGGTTGAAAGCTTTCATAACTCCAGATTATCGACAACGACTGGCAGCGTCAAACTAATCCGCGTTAGTTCGTTCACATTTGAAGGGCCTAACGAATCACAAAACTGACGAAGCGCAATTTGGGGTCTGGATCCGTGTAAAATCGAATACCGCTCCACAAGCATTATCGACACCCATAAAAAAACCCGCAGTTCACACTGCGGGTTTCATGTTTCCTACCGACGATTACTGCGACTATTCATCACCAGCTTTCAGCCAAGGGGTTAACGTGGGGGTGTACTCACAAATTTCGTCGTCTGCAAAATAGAGACTAATCTCGCGTGCGGATGCTTCCGGGCCATCAGAGGCATGAACGAGATTCATCTGGCGACTGCTGCTAAAATCACCACGAATCGTTCCTGAGGCGGCCTTCAATCCGTTGGTTGCCCCAAGCATCTCACGCACGACTCGGATAACTTCGAGTCCCTCCACCACCATTGCGACAACTGGAGCACCGGTTATAAATTCTTCAAGACCGGGATAAAACGGTTTTTCTACATGCTCAGCGTAGTGCTGCTTTGACAGTTCAGGGGTCACCTGGATCAACTTCATCGCGATGATGTTGATGGCCTTTTCCTCAAATCGGGAAATAATGGTGCCCACGAGACGTCGTTGTACGCAGTCGGGCTTGAGTAATACGAGTGATCTTTCCATCGCAGTAGATTAACCTCGGTTAAGTGTTTGTGAATGTGCTGGTTGCTGAATTAATTGCCAAAAAGCGGCCGCAAGGCGGATTCTAACAGATGTTTTCCCCTTTCGAAAACCGGTCATATCTGGGAAACTTTAACAACTCGATAATTCCGTTCACTATTTGAACGGCAACCGTAATGAACTGAGAGCGCTTCCCTACGGTTCGCTTCGAACATGAGAATACGTACATCAACTGGGGCGATGTCGTCAGGGCCCCGATCGACTGGTACATTTTAAATACTGATAGCAATAGAAAACGACTAAATTGCAGTGCCAAAAGCAAATGTGATTTTGCAGCACGATCCGATTACTGTCTGAGTTTGTTACGAGTTTCGAATGATAAGTGCCAACGAACAGTTTCCCCCCACGCAAAAACCTTCCGAGTCGGTGTCCGGCGTTACCGTTCGCCTCGCCGGTGACTCTGGAGACGGCATGCAATTGCTGGGGACCCAACTAACCAATACTTCCGCATTGTCGGGGAATGATGTCGCGACGTTTCCAGACTTCCCAGCAGAAATCCGCGCTCCGCGAGGAACGCGAGCCGGGGTCAGCGGTTTTCAGGTCCAGTTTTCTGCAGAGGAAATTTTCACCCCGGGCGATGGACTCGATGCGCTTGTCTGCATGAACCCAGCAGCCTTGATCACCAATCTCTCTGATCTTAAAGGAACAGGGATTTTGATTGTCAACTCTGACAGTTTTGATGCAAAAGATCTCAAGCTCGCCAAACTGGAAGAAAATCCACTCGATGACGGCACGATTGAAAAGTACCGGACGATCCGGGTGCCGATGACAACCCTGACTCGAGGCGCCGTTGAACCCACTGGTCTCTCCGTAAAACTGGCTGACCGTTGCAAGAACTTTTTCGCGATGGGCCTGGTGTTTTGGCTTTACGGTCGTGATGTGGAACCAACATTGCGGTTCATCGAAAACAAATTCTCCTCCAAACCAGAAATTGCCGAGGCAAACCGACTCGCACTTAAAGCTGGCTGGCACTATGGAGAAACCACTGAAGATTTTGCGTCCACCTACCAGGTTCCGAAGGCTGAATTGAAGCCGGGCACCTATCGAAATGTCATGGGCAATCAGGCACTCGCATGGGGCTTGATTGCGGCGTCAAAGTTAAGCGGTAAAGAATTATTTCTCGGTTCCTACCCGATCACGCCGGCCAGCGATATTCTGCACGAACTTAGCAAACATAAAAACTTTGGTGTTAGAACTTTTCAAGCCGAAGATGAGATCGCGGCAGTTTGCTCAGCTGTGGGTGCGGCATTCGGTGGAAGCATGGCTGTCACAACAAGTAGCGGGCCAGGTATCGCCCTGAAAGGGGAGGGGATGGGACTTGGGCTAATCCTCGAGCTTCCCATGATCATTATCGATGTCCAACGGGGCGGACCAAGTACCGGCCTGCCGACCAAAACGGAACAGTCTGATTTAATGATGGCGATGTACGGCCGAAACGGCGAATCGCCATTGCCAATTATCGCCGCCCGAAGTCCAAGCGATTGCTTTCAAACTGCAATCGAAGCGTGGCAAATCGCCACCCGTTATATGACGCCTGTTGTCATTCTCTCGGATGGATACATCGCTAATGGAGCAGAACCCTGGAAGATCCCCGAAATCGACACCTTACCCAAAATTGACGTTTGCCACCCCACCGAATTCAACGGCGACGACGAGTTTCTACCGTACAAACGCGACGAGAATCTAGCGAGGCCATGGGCCTTACCCGGAACTCCCAATTTGATGCACCGTGTGGGAGGTCTCGAGAAACAGGATGGAACCGGCAACGTGAGTTACGACCCGGCGAACCATCAGCACATGGTTGAAACTCGCGCGAAAAAAGTAGAACTGGTTGCTGACTTTGTAGCAGAAGCCGAACTCGAAGGTAGCGACAACGGAACGCTCGTCATCAGTTGGGGTGGAACTTACGGTGCCTGCCACACTGCCGTCCAAACCTGCGTCGCGGAAGGCATGAATGTTGGCCACGTCCACCTCCGCTGGATCAACCCGTTCCCACGCAACCTCGAATCCCTGATTCAGCAATACGATCAGATTGTTGTCCCCGAACTTAATACGGGACAAATGTCTGCACTACTCCGCCAGCAATTTCTTGTGGATGCCGTCGGCATCAATAAAATTCAGGGCAAGCCTTTTCACGTCAATGAAATTATTGACGGCATCAAAACTGCCGCTCGCGAGGTCGTCAGCTAACCCCCGGACTGCTGACCGCCTTCTTACCCTCAATCCTTAATTCCAATTCAAAGTATTGAAACATGAGTACTGAACTACCTGTCCTGAAACCAGCTGACTTTGCTTCAGATCAAGACGTGCGATGGTGCCCCGGATGCGGCGACTATTCAATCCTCGCCCAAATGAAAAAAGTGCTGCCGGAACTTGGATCCACCCGGGAAAACACTGTCTTCATTTCGGGAATTGGATGCTCCAGTCGATTCCCGTATTACATGAACACCTATGGCATGCACAGCATTCATGGTCGTGCCCCCGCTTTCGCAACTGGCCTCAAATCAACCCGCCCAGAGCTTGACATCTGGGTCATTACTGGTGACGGCGATGCGTTGAGCATTGGCGGCAATCACTTCATGCACATTGTGCGAAGAAATGTCGACGTCAACATCATTCTCTTTAACAATGCGATCTATGGACTTACCAAAGGACAATACTCGCCAACTTCCAAGGTTGGTTCAGTCACCAAAAGCACCCCCCGCGGTTCGATTGATCACCCCCTCAATCCCATCTCCGTTGCCATTGCCGCCGAGGCCAGCTTCGTTGCCCGGTCGATCGATACCAATATCAAACATCTCGTGGCAATGATGAAACGGGCGGCAGCTCATAAAGGAACTTCATTTTTAGAAGTCTATCAGAACTGCAACGTCTTTAATGACGGCATCTGGGATTACGCGAAAAACAAAAATACAAAAGCCGACACCACACTTCTTCTCGAACATGGCAAACCACTTATTTATGCCGGTGGTACCAAGGGAATTCAACTCAATGGATTCAATCCTGAAGTTGTTGACCTTGCCAATGTAGCTCAGGACGACCTGCTGTTCCACGACGAGAAAGCCCCGAATTCTCAACTTGCATTCTTGTTGAGTCGCATGCGTCACCCGGATTTCCCTGAGCCAATCGGTGTCTTTCGAGATGTAGACCGGCCAACTTACGACGACATGATCAATTCGCAAGTCGACGACGCAGTTTCGGAAAAAGGGGCAGGGGAGCTGCAGAAACTGTTCCACTCCGGTGACACCTGGCAGGTTAATTAACGCAAGGGTATTTCCATCTTCCCTCTCGACGAAACCGAGCCTTTCAAAACTAGTCTGCAAACACTCATGGCGATGCCAACCGATCAGCTATCCCGCTGAATCGGTTTGGCTCCACAGTTGAATCTTCGGTGAAATTGTGAATAACAAGATTCTTGTTGCCAGCGAATACGGATCTGTCAATGGTGGCGAGAATTCATTTCTGACCGTCATCGATGGCTTACGTCAAAACGGCTGGAGTTTCATCGCGGCAGTTCCCCGGCGATCACCTTTCGCGAATCGACTGCGAGAATCTGAAGTCGAAGTGATTGACTTCTGCATGCACAACGCGGATGGTGTTAAAAAGTCACAGACTGAAATTCGCGAAGAATTTTCGACACTCGCTACCAGAACTGCCTGCGACCTTGTTCATTGCAACAGCCTCTCAACGAGTCGGATCTGCGGGCCAGCCTGCCGACCGCTTGGCATTCCAAGCCTCGGATACCTCCGCGACATTTTAAAGCTGAGCAAGAAAGCGATGGCCGACCTCAATCAGATCGACCGGCTTATCGCTGTATCTCAAGCAACGAAGCGCTGGCATTGCGAACGCGGCCTGGATCCCTCACGCACCTTCGTTGTTCACAACGGTGTTGATAGTAAAATCTTTTTCCCTGACGAAAAACCGCCGTCCCAATCCGGGGCTGCACCTTTCACTCCATCCGCCCACCCAGGCTTATTATTCGTGGGACAGATCGGCATGCGGAAAGGAGTTGATTCCTTGCTGGACGCATTTTTTAAAATCGCTCAGGAAATACCAACAGCCGAACTCGCAATCGTTGGGCAGCGATACTCCCAGAAACAAGAGGCGGTCGATTACGAGAAGAGGCTAATTTTACAAGTCGAAAACTCTCTCTTTAGTAAGAGAATTTCTTGGCTTGGCATTCGGAATGACATTCCAAACTTAATGCGACAATCAACCATTTTAATCCATCCCGCTCGGCAGGAACCTTTGGGACGTGTGTTACTCGAATCAGCCGCCAGTGGTCTACCCATGATTGCGACTGACGTGGGCGGGACATCCGAGATACTTTCGCCCACGGAATTCAACGAATTATTGGTCCCTCCAGAGAGTCCAGCAGAAATCGCACGAAAAGTCATCGAACTGTCAAATTCACCCCAAAAATTAAATGCCATCAGCAGCCAATTGAGAACGAGAGCGATGGCCAATTTTTCGGTGGAAAATTGTGTCAGCAAACTCAATTGGCACTACCGGGAACTTCTAAAATTGAATTAGGTCTCAGACCGGTTAGGTTTTTAAACTATCTACTTCAAACCCTATAGCCCGACCAACCCCCAATCCGCCCAATGCCCCCTTGCACCCTCGACCAAAATCAAGCGCGGTGGGATTGGGTTGGTTTGAAACGCATTTTCACGCTTAAACCGGCTAAACGGATAAATCCCATCACGATTCCGTCGCATTCTCAATTCCACGGTTGAAGTTGCCCTAAGCGAGTGCAAGAATGAAGTTGTCGCACACGGAAAATTCCTTCTTTGGTAACGTTATGTCGAAGATCACAAAAAATGACTTCATTAAAGGACTAAAACAAAGCGGGATCGTCGAATCAAGCCAGCTCGAAGAACTGCTTAGTAACAATACTGCAGATACTCCCGAGGCTGTCGCACAACTACTGATCCGTGAAGAATTGGTCACGACTTGGCAAGCCAAGTTTTTAATGACAGGCAGAACGAGGCTGGACGTTGGCAGTTATCGACTTCTTGAGCGCATTCAAAGAGACGACCTGGGTGATCGCTTACTTGCGGTGCATACTTCGCTAGCGCGAAAAGTCGATATTCAAATTCTCCCCGCAGCACTCACGGAAGACCAGAAAAATTGCGATCGCTTTATTCAGAAAGCAAGCCTTGCCGCTCAATTAGACCACCCTCACCTGACCCATGTCTTCGACATTGACCAAGAAGGGGGAAGATACTTTTTAGTCACGGAGCACATTGAAGGCCAAACGCTGGACCAGTCGACATCTATCCAGTTTGACGAATTACTGATTGCTAAAATCATTCAGCAGGCAATTGATGGATTGCAGCACGCCCACCAACTAGAGGTCGTGCACGGATGGATCAGTAGAGCAGACTTAATTCTCGATGCTCAGCAAAATCTTAAAATCCAAAACTTACCACTCTCTCCTCTTCGACGACAACTCTCTGGCACTGAGGAACAATCAACAGTAGCGCAAGACTTCTCTGCGATGGCGACGATTGGCCAGTCCCTGCTTAAGGAGGCAAATCTCGAGGAAACTGATCTTGGGGTAGAGCTATCCGGTTTATTGTCACAACTACAAGAT